>Ga0233437_1002078_pt1 | contig 32276 bp, 21 predicted proteins | sample SI_122_August201_FD_182714 | JGI IMG/M metagenome (GOLD analysis project Ga0233437, IMG submission 182714) | Seawater microbial communities from Saanich Inlet, British Columbia, Canada - SI_122_August2016_200_MG | ecosystem: Environmental > Aquatic > Marine > Inlet | place: Canada: British... | reverse complement strand
TTGCTACACGTGAGGTTCGGTTCTAGATTGTTGGTTAAACTTTATCTAGGTTGGATTAGCCAACTTATTCGTACCAGCTTCGCTTGGCACTCTCATAGCTATATCCTACTTAAAGTAAAGTTTTCAATTTAATATTTAATTTACTAAATCCTTACAAAATCAAAATTTCAAATTAAGAATAATATAACTTATCCAATCAGGTAATTCAAAAACAGCTAAATTTTAAATGAAATTTCTCATTTAAAAGAAAAAACATTCCTGAAAATCTGTTAATTCAATCTGAAATAAGATAAGTAGAGTTGAAATAACTATGAGTTGATACTATAGAAATGGTTTAAGGTTTTATTTATAGTTATACTAAATTATTATTTAGCAAATAAGAAAAACGGAGAATTAAATGTATCAAAAAACAAAAACAAAATGGTTCTTAAAGTTAATAACACTGACAGCATTAATAAGTTGTACATTCATGTTTACTGCAAATGCTTTCGCTGCCAAAGAATCCAGCAAGACAACTACTACGGCAAAAAGTGGACAATTCTTAAATTTAGCATCTCTTGAAGGACTTCCTTTTGGAGTAATCAAAAATAGTACATACCTAATTGAGCCAATTGAAATACTGAATACAGGCAGCCAGAATGGTAATGAATATGAATATATTGCAAGAATAGATCATACTTGGTTTGTTGATCAATTTAAATCAGTAATGAATAGCAGAAAAGATCGTGCAAGATTTCAGATTTTTTCGAAAAATGCATTATATAAAGGTATGGTATTAAAAAGTTCTTACAAAAATCCTACTATACAGATAACTAATAAAGAAAATAAATTTAATCAAAATGGCGTAGGGTACAGCTTATACACAGCAAAAATAGTTAAATAATTAGAGAATATATTCATATATAAAAAGCTCCGTTTCTGCGGAGCTTTTTCATTGATAAGCTAATTTTGATTTAATATTACTTATGATTTCTGAAACTGATTTTTCTGCATCAATTACAATGCAAGTTTTAGGTTCTTCAAGAGTACTAAACTGAGTTTCAATTAATGAAGTATTGAAATAGTGTCCAGATCTGGCTTTTAGCCGCAGCACTACAGCATTTATGCTTATTTTCAAATATATGAACCTACATTTGGTATTTTTGGCTAATATATATCTATATTTACTTTTCAATGCAGAACAAGCCAATATAATAGGTTCATGATCAATCAACAGATCATTTAACTCAGCAAGCCAATCTGAACGGTCATTATCAGTTAAAGCTATTCCATTTTTCATTTTATTTATATTTTTCGGTGAATGGAAGTCATCAGCATCGTGAAATTTATAGCCTAATAGGCTTTCAAGTTCTTTGCCTATTGTTGTTTTACCTGACCCGGCTACACCCATTAGAATTATAGAATATGTTTTGGGAGCTTTCATAATCAGTCTCACTTTCCTATTAGGCAATAAAAAATGATAATATCAATACAATAAAAAAACCTGTAAATCCTACAATGGTTTCCATTATGGTCCATGATTTAAAAGTATCTTTAATACTTGCTCCCAAATACCTATTTACTAACCAAAAACCAGAATCATTTACATGAGAGCATGCAGTAGCACCACAGCCTATAGCTACTATTATTAGTGCAGTATAGGAACTTGATAATGTCAGTTTTTCAATTATAGGATAAACTAAACCTGCAGCAGTCATAGCAGCAACAATAGATGATCCCTGTGTGAGCCTGGCTATCAAGGCAATCAGAAAGGCAATTACTATAATAGGCATATGTGTACTCATAAAGACATGTCCAAGCACAGTACCTATACCAGTGGCAACCATCATCTCTTTTAACACCCCGCCTGCCCCTACGATCAAAATAATTAGACCTGCAGGTTGAAGTGCCCTAGTTGTAATATCCATTATTTCTTCACGCGTATAATTCAAACGAACCCCAAGAAAATATATAGCAATAAGAGTTGCTATAATCAGCGCTACAAAGGGATTTCCAATAAATGATAAAATAGTGGAAATACTATGAGTAAAACCCAATATATTAGATAGTGTATTTAAGACAATTAAGACCAAAGGTACCAGTGCAATAGTTATTGTCATAGAAAATGTAGGCCGTTTGTGTTTACCTTCATTTTTTTTATGATCCATAAGATCTAGAGATTCATTGACCGGAAGATAAATTTTATTCCCAATAAAACGTCCAAAAACAATACCCGCAAGTATCATAGTGGGAATACTGGCAATAACACCGAATATAATAACAATGCCAAGATTAACATGAAATATTGCTGCAATAGCAACTGGTAAAGGTGAAGGTGGAACCATGGCAAAGCCTGAAGCAAGACCTCCAAGCAGTGGTATAGCATAAGTTAAAACAGAGCGCTTTGATTTTTTAGCTAAACCAAAAATAATTGGGATTAACAGAATAAATCCAACATCAAAAAACACTGTTACTCCAACGATAAAACCTGTAATTACTAATGCCCAGGCAGTATTTTTTTCCCCGAATTTTTTTATTAACGTATAAGCTATTTCTTCTGCACCGCCACTTTTTTCAAGCATCGCACCAAAAATAGACCCTAAGCCTATAATAACAGCAATAGTACCAAGAGTATTAGCCATTCCTGACTGCACAGCACCAATTACAGCAGTTGGCGAAATACCTGAGCATAAACCGATAAAAATACTCGTTAAAAGTAGTGTTACAAAAGGATTTAATTTGAATTTAATTATTAATACAAGCAATAAGCCTAAGCCAACAGCAGCAACTAACAGTAAATATAAGTCATGAGGCATCATATTTTTATATTCCCACAATGTTCCCTATTTAAAAAATAAATATTCCCAATGCCAATATATTCTTCAATTGTATAAAAAATAGTTCAAAATATAATTATTAATCTATATTTTAAATTAAGATTGATTAGAAAAGTATTTTTTGTAAAGGCTGGTCCATGTAGAATTAACATCAAGTAAAAACACATTAGCAAGATTTAAATTTTCTGAATTTTTTCTATCTAATAGCACAATAGGTGGTTGATCCTGCTTTGTATTAAACTGCTTGGGGATCTTTACATTTATCAGAATATAGGTAATCATTATAATAATCAATAAATAAGCTATAGCAGTTATTGTCATAGAACTGGATCTAAGCGTAAAAGCAGTACCAAAACTTTTTTTCATCCTTATATTAGATAGATCAACAGACCATATTTCATCCATAAGCAGGTGAACTATAAAACCTCCCATACACGAAAGAGAATAAATCAATCGCGTATAAAATTGCGATTCGTAGAATAAAAAAAATACAATACAGCCTGCAATTACAGCTGCAGGTATACTATGAATAATACCTCTATGAGCCGTCAATTTATAAAAGAATAACGAAGCGCCAAATCTAACAATAATATACCCCAAGACCATGAGGAATATCATATTTTCAATATTTAATTCACTTGTAAAATAATTTTTAATAATAACTATTGGAATAAGTATGCCTGTAGTTTCAAACAACAATTGTACCGGTATACTTGTATCACTGTCTATATCAGGTAGAATACTTCCTAAAGCTCCCAGCAAAAATATTAGAAATCCATTTACAATTGTAAAGCTAAGATTAAAGATACCCACCATCATACATATTATTCCATAAATGATTCCACCAGTAAGATGCTGTTTATAATTGGCCATAAAATAATCCTTAGCTGTAAAATTTTATATATATCCAGCTAAGAGATTCTATAGAAAAGTATTTATTATTCAAGGCAAAAAGTAGCAGTTTTATTTTTTTATCAAAAATATTAATTATTTTTGGCAAGGCATAATTTATGCTAAATATAACAAAGGGGATTGAATAAATTCAATCCCCTTTGGCTAAGCTCCCTATCCCCAACTTTATCCCAGTGCCACCTATCCCCATAGGTCCCACTATTTTTACCCTATCCCACAAATTTGTCCCAAATCTTTCCTATCCCCATTTTGTCCACATCTTTACAGTAATCGAAAAAACATAATAAACATCTTTTTTTATATTAATTTAAATTCTTTTCAGTGCACATTGTGCACTTTAATAATCCATACGTTATTATATGAACAAAAGACATAAACAAAATTAGTGATGCACAAAAACACCTGTTTTTCCCAAGCATGGTTATTTTTACCAAGCCGAAGGCATGGTGTTAAGTTGTCAAGTCGTTAATTTGCACTCAAAATAAATTATTAATTTTGTAAAAATAGTGTTTCATTTTGGGTATGATATATTTTAGATATCGAAGTTAGTCGTAGTTCGTAATTGTCATCTATGCTTATTAAGGAATTTTATATAAATAGCAGCAGCTTTCTTATGACACTCGACTACTAATAAATGTCCGGCATCAGGCAGTAAGACAAGTTCACTTCCAGGAACTCTTTTATTAAGCTTGCCGGCATCTTTAGATGAGAATATTTTGTCATTTTTACCCCAAATAATTAGCATTGGACAATCAGTATACAGTTGATTCTTAATTACAAAGTTATAAAGATCTAAATTTACAATATTCCAAATTTCTCTGTATAAAAAAGCTTTTTTAGAATACATTTTAAGCTTTTTCTCTATAAATTTCTTGGAAAAAGGAGGTGTTTTATAAAATAACAATTTCATTTCTATCTTAAATTGGTCCGCATTTTTAGGAATAAATGGATTATTACCATCAGCTATAGCTTTGTGTATCTCTTTTGACCAAATTGAAAAACCTGCAGGAGCGCCTAAAAATGCAATTGACTTTACTTTAGAGTGATGTCTATTCATGTAAAATACAGCTAACGTAGAGCCAAGAGAATTTCCAGCAATATGAAATTTTTTAATTTTAAGCTTATTGATAAACTCATGAAATAATATTACCTGCCGATCTAAATCATAATCATAAACAGGAAAGCCTATACTCCATCCATAACCAGGTAGATCAGGAGCAATAACTTTAAATCCATCGTTAGCCAAAGCAGGCATTATTTTATGCCAAACACCACTATTTCCAAATAAACCATGTAAAAGAACAATATAATTATCCCCCTCACCTATGGAGTTATAATATACTTTATGCCCTTCTACTTCTACTGTTAGAGTTTTTATATCAGCATGAACAAACTTCTTATTTGCGGAGTACGCTGTATTTACTATAAATATAATGATTAAAACTGTAGGAAGAAAAAGTTTTTTTTTGAAAGACATAAACTAATTTGTTAATTTAGAGATTAATTCTGAGATTAAATCTTTTGATTCATCAGGCTTGTCATTTCGATGACTATCTAAAGAATTAAATACTTTTAAGGGCTTTGAATTTAAACCACTATTTACTATTTTCTGTAAGATTTCGATAAAGTTTTTTATAATAACAAGCCTCATACTCCCTTTGTTTCCGCTTATATCATCAAAAGTCATATTCTGTAAAGGCACTACTACAGGACGACTGCCGGCAATATAAAGAGTTAAGCTAGAATTGATTACCGTTACTTTATTTATTTTTAGAGATCCAGGACCATTTTTACCCTTTGTCTTTTTTATTATTTCATTAAGTTTGCTGACAGAAGTTTCTGATGCTGTTTCTAATATCTGAGAAATATTATTAACATTTTCTTTGACAAAATAATTAATATTTAGTCCATTTAATACAATAGAGTCAACTACTGTTTGTTCACTAAAAAGATTACTTAGCTCAAGGAAAACATCTATTTTATTTACAGTTACAGCATCTCTAAATTTATATTCGTACGGATTTTTAATACTGAAGTTCTTTACACTGACCTGCCCCCAGCAAAGTTTGTATAAAGTTAAAGCACCAATATGAATACTTAACCCACTATCTTTATTAATCTCACTTTCAATATGGCTGATATACATTCGTTTACCGAAGAAAAAACAAACAGCAATCAGAAAGAGAAGCATTATTATATATCTTATTTTTTTGGGCATAGTGAAATATTTTTTTTAGATTACTTCAATTTACTTATTAATAATTCTAACTAAAATGATTAACAATATCTAGATTCTTTCTAATGTTAATGATAAATTATTAATACTTAATTGATATAAGTTTAGCTATATTTTTATTCTTAATATAATTCTGAAATTTCTTCTATTACATTTTTAGGAATCTTATTTTTTTCAAGTATTTTACCTATATCAGATTTAAGATTCTGAATAGTCAATTTTACTTTTTCTTTTCTCTTCTTTTCATTTTTCTTATCACGTGTAATATCTCTATCAATTGTTCCAATACACCTTTTATCATTATATTTATTATAAAATATTGTAGATTCAATCCAACGTATATCTCCGTCAGGCTTTATTATTCTATATATTCTTACAGTTGGCCAGGATTTATTTTGTCTATACTCTTCCTGTAGTTTTCTGTCTTCAGGATGAACACAAACATCAATCCAAAAATTCCCCTTGGACATAAAATTATTTTTGGGATATCCGGATAAGAAATCTATAGAATCAGAAACATAAATTAATTTATTGTCCGGAGGTGGGTGACGAAGCCAAACTACGTCATTTGAATTATTTAATGTTTGCTCAAGAAGTCTTCTTATTTCTTCTGCTTTTTTTCTTTTTGTAATATCCACAATAGTTCCTACAATTGCAGCAATTTTACCTTCAGAATCTAAAACAGGAAGTTTAGAGAATATTCCCCATTTCTTTTTCCTTGTACCAGGGATATAACCTTCTTTTTTAAGAATAGGTTCACCTGAAACTAAGACATTATAATCCTGCATATTATTTTCTTTCGCATCTTTAGATGAGAAAAAATCTTCATCTGTTTTTCCTGCAACCTTATATTTAGAATCTAAGTCCAATATTTTAAGAAACGCAGCATTTGCTGTAATATATTTCATATTAATATCTTTAACGTAAAATATAGACTGCATGGAAGATAGTAGTGCTTTTATAACTATTGAAGTCTGTTTTAGCTCATGCTGCTGAAGCCTAATTTTGCTGATAAAATCATTTGCCTGTTCTATCATTTTTCGCTCATCAGCATCAACAAAAGAGCTCCATGACTCCAATACAGATCCTGATAAAGAGTGTCTTGATATTGGAAGATCTTCCAAATTAGATATTTCTGAAACCGATATATTCAACACATATGCAAACATTCTTATTTCAGATTCTGTTGGGTCTTTTTTACCGCTCTCCAGCTTCCACAAACTTGTACGACCTATTTCAGCCAATTTGCAAAACCCATCAGTAGCCAATCTCTCTTTTTTTCGATAAAACCGTAATTTGTCCGGATAAAATTTCATTCCCATCCCCCAGCAAACATAAAAGTTCATATTATAAACGTTTTTGTATTTTATTGCTAAATACAATAAAAACAACTATTCAGAAGATAATTATTCTAAATATTAAATATATAAAAGAATTAAGTTAATTTATTTTTTAATAATCTACTAAGGAAGTGTACATAAATAATTAAACGATTTTTACAATATATCGTAGTGGTGTTCAAGGAATGAAACTTTTTGCATATTAGGAATATGTGACTAGTTTTATGACACAGGAAACCGCTATGAGATGAAGTAAAACCTTTAAGTTATTTATTTATGCTTCCTAATATGTAAAATGGGGGTAAATATGAGTAATACCTTAAATTATCTAGGCATTTCAGAAGAAGTAAAAGTCAATAGAAATCTAACATCAACAGAATTATGTGAAATATCTGCGGCAAAGGGACATGGGAAATACACTAAAACCGGAGCATTACTGGTAGAGACCGGCAAGCATACAGGGAGATCACCTAAGGATAGATTTTTAGTTAAAGAGCCTAAAACAGAAAATATTGTCAACTGGAATAATATACATAAACCTATTAGTGAAAAAGTTTTTGATATTTTATATAAAAGAATAACAGAATATCTCTCATCTAAATCAGATGTATATATATTCGATGGATGCGTAGGTGCTGATCCGCAGACAACTAAAAAAACACGCATGGTTTGCGAATATCCTCATATGGCTTTTTTCCTTTCAAAATTATTAAGAGATTTACCCAACACAGACGAAAATAATTTTAATGAAGATTTACTTCTTATTTCTGCATCAGATTTACATATTAGTAACTGGGAAGAGTTAGGACTCGCATCTGAATCATTTATATTAACACATTTGTCCAAAAACATAGTTATTATAGGTGGAACACATTATGCAGGAGAAAGGAAAAAATCTGTTTTCTCATGGATGAATTTTATTCTTCCGGATATGAATATTTGCCCAATGCATTGTTCTGCAAACACATCTATGAATCAGAGTAATTCTGCTCTATTTTTTGGATTATCCGGAACCGGTAAAACTACACTTTCTGCAGATGAACACCGCCTATTAATTGGCGATGACGAACACGGCTGGAAATCTAATAATAGTGTTTTTAATATGGAAGGTGGATGCTATGCTAAGGGTATTGATCTTGAAAAAGATAAAGAACCCATCATTTGGGCGGCGATAAAAGAAGGTGCTTTAGTAGAAAATGTTGTAGAAAAAAATAGTATTAATGATTTAGATCTTGATTTTACTGATATTTCATTAACTCAAAATTCCCGCATTGGATATGGTCTTGAAAATGTTCCTAACAGTGTAAAAAGCAGTATTGGCAAAAATGTAAAAACCATTATTTTTCTAACAGCAGATGCTTCAGGAACACTTCCCGCAATATCTAAATTATCTATACCACAAGCTAAATATCACTATCTTTCCGGCTACACATCTAAACTTGCCGGTACAGAAGTAGGAATAGATGCACCACAAGTAACATTTTCTGCATTTTTCGGTGAGCCTTTCTTTGCTAGAAAGCCATCTGTATATGCCGATATTTTAGCTAAACGTATCAGCGAAAATGAAAACGTTTCCGTATTTCTTTTAAACACAGGTTGGAATGGTGTCGGTAAAAGAATTTCACTAAAAGATACAAGAGCTATGGTTACAGCTGCTTTAGATGGAAAATTAGACAATGTAAGTTATCATACACATCCAGTTTTTAAATTAGCAATTCCAGATACATGTCCTGGATTATCTACTGCATCTATGCTAGAGCCTGAAAATACCTGGAAAAACAAAGAGCTTTATTGGAAATCAGCAAATAAGCTGGCAAAACAGTTTGTTGATAACATAAAGAGATTTAAGGATTTAGATTCAGATATTTTAGAGAGCGGGCCAGCTCCAGCAAATATTTAATTTGATTTAGCATTAATACAGATAATATTATTATAATAAGTAAAGCTTTTAAAAATAAAACATCTTAAAGAAAGGGTTTTAACAATGTTCAAAAATATTGAAATGGCACCGGCAGATCCAATACTTGGTCTAACAGACGCATTTAAAAAAGATACCTCTTCTGGAAAAATTAATTTAGGTGTTGGTGTATATAAAGACGATACAGGCATAACACCTATTCTTGAATCAGTAAAAAAAGCTGAAAAAATTATATATGCAGAGGAAAAAACTAAAAGTTATCTCGGTATTGCAGGCACAGAAGAGTTTGGAAAACTTGTTAGAGAACTTATTTTTACAAAAGAAAGCAAAGTTATTAAAGAAAATCGTGCTGTAACAGTTCAATCTCCAGGTGGAACAGGTGCATTAAGAATTGCTGCTGACTTCATCCATAAATTTTTACCTAATGCTAAAATATGGCTAAGTAATCCTACATGGGCAAACCATAATAAAGTATTCAATGCTGCCGGAATAGAAACCAGCTCATATACTTATTATAACACAGAAACTAAAGGGTTAAATTTTGATGGAATGATAGAAGATCTGTCAAAAATACCTGCAGGTGATGTTGTTCTTATTCATGCATGCTGTCATAATCCAACAGGAGTTGATATAGCATCAGAGCAATGGGCAAAAGTTGCTGAGATTTCTAAGCAGCAGGGGTTTTTAGTTCTATTTGACTTTGCTTATCAGGGATTTGGGCATGGAATAGATGAAGATGCTGTTGGAATCAGACTCTTTGCCAGCAAAATTAGAAACTTCATGGTGGCTAATTCTTTCTCTAAAAACTTTGGTCTTTACAACGAAAGAATAGGTTCATTAACTGTAGTTACAGATACAGATACAGAAGCTAAAAATGTTTTTTCTCAGCTAAAAATTTGCGTAAGAGGAAACTTCTCAAACCCACCTGCTCATGGTTCATCTATAGTTACTAAAATATTATCTGATCCTTATTTATACGAGCTTTGGAAAAATGAAGTTACTGCAATGCGAAACAGAATTAACAGTAATAGAACTATTTTAGTTGATACATTGAAAGCTAAAGGCATTAAACAGGATTTTAATTTCATAAATAAACAAAGAGGAATGTTTTCATATACCGGATTAACAAAAGAACAAGTTTTGGAATTGAGAAATAAATTTTCCGTCTATATGGTAAATTCAGGACGCATCAGCCTCGCAGGTCTAAGCAGTAAAAATATTGATGCATTCTGTGAAGCAGTTGCAGAGGTTTTGTAATACAGCCCAAGATTACATGCAAAACCCTCAACGGAGGGCGACTTGTAATTTAAATGATTAAGTAAATAAGAAGCACGACTCTCGTCGCGAACTCTGACACAAGCTTGCAATATTATTTCGTAGCGTTAGAGTTCACGACGGCAGTCGTGCTTCTTTCAAAAAAAATAATAAATAATGTTATATACATCACTTAAACAATTAGAAGATGAATTTAAGATTCCAAAGAATTTATATCCAGTTGAAGAGAAATATCCTATATTAATAAGTGATTACTATTTGAATCTTATCGATAAAACTAGAGGAAATAATGATCCTATCTGGAAACAGTGCATGCCGAATACTAAAGAACTAGAAGATAAATTTTCATCATTTGATCCTTTGGCAGAAGAAATGCAAATGCCTATTCCGAAACTAATACACCGATATACTGATAGAGCTGTTTTGCTTACTACAAGCCGCTGCTCTACTCAATGCAGATTCTGTTTTAGAAAAAGATACTGGAAATCAGGAACTGAACGAGAAGATATAACCGATAACGAATTAAATAAAATTATTGACTATTTAAATAGTAATAAAGAAGTAAAGGAAATTCTACTGTCAGGTGGTGATCCATTAATTTTAAGCAATATACGAATCAAATATATTTTAGATTCTATTTGCAACGTAAAAAGTATAGAAGTAGTAAGAATAGCATCTAGAATACCTGTTACATTGCCGTCTAGATTAAATAATGATTTAATAGACTTACTTTCCACCTATGAAGGAATATGGTTTGTAACACACTTTAATCATCCAAATGAAATTACATCCGAATCTCTTACAGCATGTAAAAAAATAATTTCTGCTGGGATTCCAATACTCAACCAAACAGTGCTTTTAAAAGATGTAAATGATACTCCTGAAATACTTGAAACACTATTTAGAAAACTTGTTAGGAATCATATCAAACCTCACTATCTATTCCATGTAGATCCGATCCAGGGAGTCAAACATTATGCTACAGGAATAGAAAAAGGATTAGAGATACTTGAATACTTCAGAAAAAATGTCTCTTCAATAGCAACACCTCATTTTGCTATTGATCTACCAGGTGGTGGAGGAAAAGTTTCCCTCCAGCCTAATTACAAAGTAAATGATAAATTTCAGGATATAAATAAAACGAAACTTATCAAATACTATAATGATTAAAATTTAGGGTAATAGTCTGCATTTGCTGTTTTAAGCCTATTCCATAAAGGCTCTAAATCAGGTTCACTAGGTCCTAGTGGATGTACCATCATTGCCTGTTTGATCATGTTTTCGTCTTTATTGATGCAGCCTTCTATTACTAATCTGTCATAACTTTTTATTGTATGTATTAATCCTAGAGAAAGCTTACTTGCTTCTTTCATCGATACTGGTTTCGGACCGTTCTTAGTTATTTTTGCAGGAATTTCCATTATATAATCATCCGGCATATTGCTAAGAGCACCATTATTAGGAGTATTAATAATATGTATTTTACCTGATCCAACGACTAAATCTCTAATAAGCTCTGTAGCCACCGTAGAATACATAAAACCTCCGCGTTGTGACAATTCCTCAGGAGGTGTATCTCTGTCAGCTTCAGAATAAAGCTCTAGCAGTTTCTTTTCAATCTGTTGAACCTGTTCTCCACGTGTTCCTTCTCTATTACATTCATCACGTTCAGCTTTAAGCATAAACGGTGTATTATAGAAGTACTTTAAATATCCATTAAATAGATGTCCCATTGCAGGTGGGAATGTTTTTTCATATTCGACATCAGGAATATTTTTCATATTTACTTCAAAATTATCCCAAAGTTCATCTGAACGTTTTTTACCTTTGATCCATACATCATCAATAAATGAAAGATGATTAAGTCCATAATATTTTAAAAATATTTCGTCATGGTTACATTTATATATTTCTGATAATTGAACAATATATTCAATAGGCACATTACATAAACCGATACATCTTTCGTATCCAAGATAATTCTTAATATATTCAGTCAGCATGCCAGATGGATTAGTAAAATTGATAATCCAGGCATTATTTGATATTTCTTTGATTAGTTTTGTATATTTTTCAATTATAGGAATTGCACGGATACCATTTGACATACCGCCCATTCCAGTAGTTTCCTGCCCCAATAGTCCAAAAGCTAAAGGAATTTTTTCATCACGTATTCTTCCTGGAAGACATCCCGCTCTAAATTGATTTATTACTATATCAGCATTCCCAATTGCCTTTTCAGCATCAAGAGTTGAACTGAGTTTGATATTTGATTTTTGTTTTTTTAAAATTCTTTGAGAAAAATTAGTAAGAATATCAAGTTTCTTTTCGCCATCCTTAATATCCAGTAGGACAACCTCTGTGAGATTAACATCTTTTTCTATTCGAATAAAACCTTCGATCAATTCAGGTGTATAAGTACTTCCACCGCCGACAACACATATTTTCATCGTTTAATCTCCAATTTCTTTATATGTTTCTTTTAAGTTATTAATAATTTTTGTATTTAATTTGTTTCCGTCTTTTTCGTAAGCAAAATAAAGTGCTCCGAGAACCGGAGGAGTTTGAGGAATGATTATTTTAGCATTGTATTTTTCTAGCACAGATAAATTAATCATATTCATAAGTACAGGGTAATTAGCTCTAAATATGTGACCATCTAAAACTAATCTGAAAATTTCATCCTTATCGAACATCTTTGATGCAAAAGTATCTGTTATTGTATAAATCTCTTTTGTTATACCAATAATTATTTCTAATGCAACGCCGTCACCTAATTCAGCTGCTTTAAATAATATCTTAATAATAGTTTTTACTATTTCTGAGTCAGAATCTATTTCAAGATCTATAAATTCATAGATCTCCTTAAAATTATATTCTTTACAAATTAGTGAGGTTAAAACAGTTGAAAGATCGCCACGACCATCATATCCTCTCACCGCAGCATGCACTGCCTGTTTTGCGATAAGAACAGAACCAAGCATATCTCCCATATATTCACATAACCCGCCTATTCTAGATATATCACCTTTTGTATTTACTGCAAAATTTGTATTTCCTGAGCCACAGGTTATAACAACACCAGTTTCATTTTCCACACCGTTTTTTAGTGCAATAATACCATCATTATCAAAATCAAATTGTACATTTCCAAAGAGATTTCTAAATGTTTTTCTAAGCATTATAAACTCTTCAGGACTATCTGCACCGCAAACACCTAAATAAGCAAAAACTATTTGACTTTTTTCGGTGCCTGTTTTTTTTAACAAAGAATTTATACTTTCATCTAAGCGCTTATATGTTTCATCAATTCCAATACCTTGATGATTAGAGCCAGGACCTCTGCTTATTCCAATTAAATTACCATCCCGATCTGCTATTGCATATTGATTTTTACTATTCCCTATATCTATCCCTAAATAATATTTCATAAAATAATCATCCTAATTAAGCAGTGTAAAAACATGATATAAACCTTAAATATAAGATACATGCTGTACACCTATAAACAAGCATTTGAATTTAGTTTCAAGTAAGCACAGGCAAGAAAAAATCTAGTAGCAATACAAGACCATTTAACAAAAAATAGATATTTTTATGAAGATGTGTAATTTATCAGTTTTATTCTTTTCCGCTAAACTTAGGTTTTTAAGCTACTCAATTCACTATCTAGCGGATTGGTAGGATCATCAACAGTATCTACAAAATATACACTGTCATTTTTATTAACATAACGATTTTTATCTTGTTCTACACCTATTAATTTTACATTGCTCGGTTCTATTATTTTAACACCATCAAAAATTGCTATAAAACCAATATTTATATGTTCGCCGGGTTTTAATTCACTATTCCATACAGGAGGTTCAAATACATAACTATAATCCTTATTTAAAATTTGAACGGCTCCCCATGAAGAAGTTATTTCATGAGGAAAATCAAATTCAACTATCCAGTTTTTATATGTCTTATTTGTTTCATTTTTTACAATTAACTGCCCCTGAAAGCCTGACGCCCAATTATCATCTATTTTAAAATTAGAGCCATCAGCCGCATTAACTTTTGAATAAATTAAAAATGTAAAAAGTACGGCTAAAGTTATTATCTGCTTTAATCTTGTCACTTCCTTTGATTTCACTCTCTAACTCCTCATATATACTATTATTTTATTTTTGTATAAAAATTGAACTACAAAATTAATTAGCATTTTTAATGCCAAAAAATAAAAAATGGTATTTATTGCAAATTTACGTAGAAAGTTTGATAAATAAGATAAAAAATAAAATAAGAAGCTGTTCATTTTTGAACAAGTGTTTAGATATGAACTAACTTTTAATTACGATTTAAAAATTAGGAATTACGAATGTAGGTAAAACTAATAATTTAAATCCGTAAATTTGAATTAAACATTAATAACTGACAATTTATCATTAACAATTAATCTAGTCTGTCTTAATATAATTCTAAGAAAGATTTAAAACATTCAAAATCGTTGCTTACATTTTTATTTAATGCTTTAAGATGCTCTTTTATGGCAGGCGCATCAGTACGTACGTATGGATTAATTTTTCTTTCGTCTCCAATCGTACTACAGACAGGTGGTGGATCATACTGTTTCCAAAAAATATTAATATCTTCATTTTTTGGATCAATTTCCATTGCTCTTTTTATTGCTTTCTCAGTGTAATCATGTCCAGGATAAACTACAAGTTCATCTGGGAGTTTCATAATTGTTTCTAAACTTGTCTTAAAAACTCCTAACAGCTCAGGAACATAGTTTCCAGCATTAGCTATAAACATTGTATCACCGGTTATAACTGCATTTTCAGTTATTATGCAAACTGAATCATCTGTATGCCCAGGTGTTGCTATTATTTCAACTTTAGCTTCTCCGACATACAAATATTTATGTTTAACCAATTCCTGCATATCTGCAAGTTTTGCACCGCTGGTTTCTTCTAATATATTGTTTCCGCCAATATGATCAAAATGTGAGTGGGTATTTAATATGCTAATTAACTTTAATTTTTTATTTTTTAAAAATGAAGTGATTTTTTCAGGACAGCCAGGATCTATTGCAATTGCCTCATTATTAGAATATACAATATATGCAAAATTATCTTTACTGTATAGCAACTGTTTTACTTTCACCATAAAAGCCATCCAAAAGTTAATATTAATAAAAATATAGATAATAATACTATATGAAAAAATTAAAAATTATAGCTTTAATTCTAAATATATATTCTTTTTTGACCACTTATTTTTTATCTACCTATATTTTTGTTTAATTACTTGAAAAAATCTGCAAATCAATTACATTTGTTCGCTTCATTTTTATTTAATATCCACCTAAGAACAAAGGAGTTATGTAGATGGATTCTAATGCTATAATCGCCGGAGCCGGCAATATTACACACTCTACAGTGAAAATTGTAAGTGATGCATCTTTGGCAGTTCCTAATTTTTTCAAGATAAGTCCAGATAGTTTCTGGATATTGGCTGTTGGTTTTATCGTATGTATAATAGGTATGATTTTTGGACTTTATGAATATAACAAAGTCAAAAATATGAAATCTCATAGATCTATGCTTAAAATAGGAGATGTAATATTTGAAACCTGTAAAACATATCTGCTACAGCAAGGTAAACTATTAATTATACTAGAGCTTTTTATCGGTGTCTGTATCGTTTACTATTTCGGTTTCCTCAAAAACGAAACAGCACTTAATGTTGTTATCATTCTATTTTTCTCCATAGTAGGTATACTTGGTTCATATATTGTTGCCTGGTTTGGTATTAGAATGAATACACATGCAAATTCAAGGACAGCATTTGTTGCTCTTGAAGGCAAACCTATAAAAGTATTAAATATTCCTCTCAAAGCCGGCATGTCTATCGGCGTACTTTTAGTGAGCATAGAATTGTTTATAATGCTTGTTATTCTTATTATTCTACCTTATCTGGGTTTAGGATCCCTTGCAGGTTACTGCTTCATAGGTTTTGCTATCGGTGAATCTCTCGGTGCTTCAGCGCTTCGTGTTGCCGGTGGTATCTTTACCAAAATAGCAGACATAGGTGCAGACCTTATGAAAATTGTCTTCAAAATAAAAGAAGACGATCCAAGAAACCCTGGTGTAATTGCTGACTGTACTGGCGATAACGCAGGTGATTCAGTAGGACCAACTGCAGATGGATTTGAAACTTACGGTGTAACAGGTGTTGCTATCATTACATTTATATTATTAGGAGTATTAAATACCAGTCAACTGCCAAATGGTGTAACACAGGCTACAGTACAAATAGCCCTCTTAACATGGATATTTGTTTTACGCTATGTAATGCTTGTTGTTTCCATCCTTTCATATTGGATAAATGGAGCAATATCAAATGTTCTATTTGCCAAAAAAGAAAAAATGAATTTTGAACATCCTTTAACCAGTTTAATATGGATAACTTCAATACTGTCAATTATCATGACATTCATTATCAGTTACTGGCTTTTACCTGTAAATATATTCGGCACTCATTTATGGCTAATATTAGCTGTAATAATAAGCTGTGGGACTTTAGGAGGAGCTTTGATTCCTGAAGTAACCAAAAGATTCACAAGCCCAAATGCAATTCATGTAGAAGAAACAGTTACGGCTTCAAGAGAAGGTGGAGCTTCATTAAATATATTATCAGGCTTAGTAGCAGGAAATTTTTCAGCTTTCTGGATTGGTGCAGTTATTATAGTATTAATGCTAATCGCATATTGCACTTCAGTAATGGGTCTTGAACTATATATGCTTTACCCATCTATTTTAGCTTTTGGCTTGGTAGCATTTGGTCTTTTAGGTATGGGGCCTGTTACTATTGCAGTTGACAGTTATGGACCTGTTACAGATAATGCACAATCTATATATGAACTTTCTCTGATCGAGGAAGAAAAACATATAGCAGAAGAAATAAAAAGAGAGTTCGGTTTCAAACCTCATTTTACAAGAGCAAAAGATCTTCTGGAAGAAAATGACGGAGCAGGAAATACATTCAAGGCTACAGCTAAACCTGTTTTGATAGCCACTGCCGTTATTGGATCAACAACAATGATATTTTCATTAATACTACTCCTTAGAGATACTTTGGGAATAGCTCCTGAAAAAGTATTAAACCTACTTGATCCATTCACTATAATAGGATTCCTTTGCGGTGGAGCCGTAATCTTTTGGTTTACCGGAGCTTCTATCCAGGCTGTAGTTGCAGGCGCATACAAAGCAGTTGCATATATTAAGGACAACATAGACCTCGATATGCATGGGAAGAAAAAAGCAAATATTGAAACATCAAAAGAAGTAGTGAAAATCTGTACCACATATGCACAGCGAGGAATGCTTAATATATTTATTGCTGTATTTTGTTTTGCACTTGCTTTTGCATTTTTTTCAGCACCGGTTTACACCGCAGAAAGTGTATCTCTATTTATAAGCTATCTTATAGCAATAGCCGTATTTGGCTTATTTCAAGCCATATTCATGGCAAATGCCGGTGGCTGCTGGGATAATGCAAAAAAAATAGTCGAAGTGAATTTAAAAGAAAAAAATACAGACCTTCACGAAGCAACAATTGTTGGAGATACTGTAGGTGACCCATTTAAAGATACTTCCTCTGTTGCAATGAATCCAATAATAAAATTTACTACATTATTCGGCGTATTGGCAATGGAAATAGCACTTGATAAAAGATTCCAGCATTATGCTATTCTGCTGGGGTGCATTTTCCTTGCAATAGCTCTAATTTTTGTTTGGAGATCTTTTTATGGTATGCGTATAGAAAAAGTTGCTCCTAAGAAAAAGAAACATAAAAAAAAGAAAAAAGAAAAAAAGAAAGAAAAATAAAAAATCATATACAAAGCTCCATTATTAGTGGAGCTTTGTTTTATCCACAATATTCAACAACTTCTATAGTAATATCATCTGACTGTTCAAAGCCTTTGGTAAACTCATTAACACTCAATAAGATTTCATCAATAAGATCTTTAAGACCAAGATCATGATTATTCTCAATGACATTTAAGAGCCTTCTCCCTTTAAACAATTTATTTTCTTTGCCTAAAGCCTCAGTGATACCATCTGTATAAAGAACAATCCGATCTCCTTTATTTAGTGTTAGAATATCTGTATCATATTCAGAATCATCAAAAAGTCCAAGAGGAGCACCATGAATATCCTTAATACGGTTTATCCGCCCATTTGATCTAATAATTAAAGGTCGATTATGCCCTGCATTACTAAATTCAATCATACCTGTGTCAATATCTAAAATACAGCAGAAAAAAGTTACAAACATTGCCGCTTCATTATCAATACATAGCTCTTTATTCATTCTCGTTAATATTTCGCCAGGTTTTGAATTAATATCACTTTTGGCTCTCAAAAGTGTACGGGTAACAGCCATAAAAAGAGCAGCAGGTACGCCTTTACCTGATACATCCCCAATAGCAAAACATAACTTATTTTCTCCAAACATAAAAAAATCGTACAAATCACCGCCAACAGCCTTAGCAGGATGGATAGCTGCATAAATATCAAATTGACTGATATTTGGAAAGGCCGGAAATTTCCTTGGAATAATATTCATTTGTATTTTACGTGCAACATTTAATTCACTTTCCATTCTTTCTTTGTCAGCAGTCGTTTCTTTTAAATTCTGAATATAGTTAATTAGTGCTTTACGCATAGTTTCAAATGAGGTAGTAAGACGCCCTAATTCATCGTTTTTCGAAAGCATAGGCATCTTCTGGTTAAAGTCCCCTGCACTTATACTGTCCGAAGCTATTGCCAATTTTCTTAACGGAGCAGTTATAGTATGTGTTATTACTATTATTAGAATAAACATTATCAGCAGCCCTACCAAAGATAAAATTGTAATTTTGTAATTCAATTTTCTGAAACCTGCAAGCAGTTCATTCTCTGGGAAAAACACTCCCAGTGACCAGTTGGTAAATTCTACAGGAGCATAATATAGCCACCCTTTTTGTCCATTTAACAAACTCTTAAAGGCAATAAAACCCGTTTCTCCATTAATCATTTTTCTGCCAATTAATCTTAAGTTTTTGTCTTTCTCTGCTTCTGCAATACTAAAAATACTTTCATTCATTATGTATTTAGGATCAGGATATGAAATTATCCTGCCGGTCTTAGAAATTAAAAATGCATACCCGCTGCCATGAACTCTCAAAGAACTGATATATTTCCGCAGCCACATCAATGAAATGTCAACTGTTGCCACGCCTATAAACTGTTCCTTATTATTTATTTTTTTATAGAAAGGAACTGAATATGTTGTCATTATCGCATTCCCTGCACCCTTATCATAATAAGGTTCAGTCCAAATAGGTTTTTTAAGTTCCTTTGGAATTTGATACCAATTCCAATATATATAGTTGTAAGATTTTGATAAATCAATAAAGTCGATGCTTCCCTTTTTTCTATAAGCATAGGCTGCATAATGTTTAATGTTTTTATTATAAACATAAGGTGCAAATGCAATACAACTACCATAGATTTCAGGATGATTAGAGACAATAGATGTTAAAAAATCACGCAATTTTATATCCTTATAAGTGTAATTCTTAAGCATAATAGAAATTGTTTTGGCTATTTTTTGCGAAGAAATAAATACCTGTTCTATTTTTCTATTTGCCGATTTTGAGAGTACAGAAGCATCTTCATGTAGTTTTTTTACGATAATACTTTTGGTTACAAAATAATTGTAAATAAAAATTGAAAGAAAAATAACTACAGCAAAAGACAAGATATAAAAACACTGTTTAAATGCCAAGCCTTTATTTTTTAACATCTTCCACCGCCGGCATATAAAAATCATTAAATTTGGGAATGGTTTTTATTATTTCATCTTCCTTTAATATTTCTGAAGTTAGATTAAATCCTGACATGCTTAGACCTGTATTAATCACATCATTTTGATCTGGAAGCATAATTTTTTCCATTCTATCCAACATCCATTTTTGATGTACAAAATTGGTCTTTATATTATTTTCATGCATTCTTTTATTTACAATTTTCACAGCTTTATCAGGATTTTTAAATGCAAACTGCCAACCTTTAATAGTTGCTTCGACAAACTGTTTACATATAGATGAATTTTGTTCATAGAAAGACTTCTTGCAGTAAATTCCTGCTCCCGGAATATCTAATCCATATTCTTCTAAATGAAAAAGTACAAGCTCATCTGGATTTAATCCTGAATTTAATAATGTGTGATATTCGTTGTATTTTTTTACCGGAACTAAATCAACACCGCCGTGCAAAAAGAGATTTATACCTGAAATAACGGGAATAAGAATAGCCTGTATACTATGTTTATTTAAGAAAGCTTTTTGAAGACTTTTATACTCAGATTCATATAGTGCTACACGCTTATCATTAATATCAGAAGGTTTCAATATTCCTGAATCAGATTTAGCTACATAAGATAGATCAGATTTTTGCTGCATTTGCGCAATATTAACTATACCTAATCCATCTTCATTCCAAATAATAGCACTAACCAAAGAAAGAACTGCAAATTCAGTTTTACCTGATTCAATCAATTTAGTTATTTTGATATTATCTTTTTCATGTATGAATTTTACGTCGAAATCATATTTCTTATAATATCCAAGTTCCTGTGCAATATAATAACCGGCAAATTCAGCTTGCGGCTGCCACTGTAATGCAATATAAACCTCTTTTCTATCTACTTTTGCCGCAAAAATATTGACGGTAAAAAATAGGATAAAAATAAAAACGGCTAAACATTTTTTCATTATCGGTTATTCCGCTATAACTGAGTTAAAAGTTTATAAATATCAGTATAACGGAATATCAACAACTATCCATAATAAAATATAACTGTACATGTTAAGTTATATTTTGCTTCATAAAAAAATCATCTTCAAGGGAGAAGTGCAACACTACTGATAAATTATTCTTTTCATAATATAACAATAGCAATGAATAGGCTAAATAAACTTTAATACTAATACATATTATTTATTAAAAATTTTTTCTGCTTTTCTTATTATTTTTTTTAATTATGGTTGTTTACTCCTCCGTTAAATACAGAGCTGCAATAGGTTCATCAGCTTTCCTTATAGCAGTAGCTCTCTCTTCTTCTAACAGTTGGTATGACGGTATAAATAGATCAATAGATCTAATTATTACATTTATTTTTTGTGTTCTCAGTCTAGTTGTCTCATACTATCTACTTATTATCAATATTTTTCCAGCCCATGGATCAATGCTAATATTTAGTATACCTTTTTCTGTAACATCATTTTCATTAGCTCCACTCATCAAATTTTGGACTTTATTCCCATTAATATTAAGATCTCCTAAATTTATTTTTTCTATGACAGTTTTATCTCCAAAATTAAGCGCTGTAATCTGGTATGTTGATTTATCCGGAAGTAAATTTACCATTACAACCACACCATTGTTATCTGTCTCAGGAACTAAAACCATTTTGGAAAGAGGTATTTTGTATTTTTCCCTTACGGTCAATATATATTTTAAGTGTGATACATAAGAATTCGAATCTTTTAGCTGCTCAGGAAGACTTCCAAACAGAGCTGGTGGTTTTGGTATTCCTTCAGAAGATTCTTTAGCCTCTATATCGTACCCCATCAGGTCATAGGCACCTCTGTTTAACCAACGGTAATCACCTTGCTTTATATATTTTTCAATACTTTTATTATCTACCGACACCGGCAAGGCTCCTACCAGGTCCCAACCTGAAATATCGATAATACCAGGCTGCATTGCGCTGTAAAGAGTTACAAGGATCATTCCTTTAAGGATTTTCTCTTTCTCCTGTGGAGTCATATTGTAAATATCTTCTATCTGCATTCTTGAGGCGAACAATCCTACATATGTTGTACATATAGAAGAACCTGATCCTTTAACATATGGCATAACTTTCTTCATATCCACCTGCACAAGTGCTTCGATTTTTTTACCACTTAGCATTTCATTATTATATTTATATTTTCTATCGAAATATTTACTCAAATCAGAAAAACTGTAACCAAAATTATCATGACTTTGAAGGCTATGCATTAATCTTTTTGGATCAATACCTGCTTTTAACATTTCCCTCAAGGTCAATTTAAGAAGGCCGGCATTACCGGTATATGCTGAATGAATAAGCCCTCCCCTAGTTATAAAATCAATTGAAATATCCGGTCCAAGTTTCATAAATTTTTTCATTTCATTTAAAGGTAAACCTACTTCTTCATATGTCCAACCTCCAATTTTTCTAGCATACATAGCAAGGTAGTTACTTGCCAGAATTGCTAAAGGTGTAGCATTAGACCATGTGGTGTCAGATTTAACTACAGGCTCAATCCCCAAATATGCATTTGCATCAAGCCTGACCATTTTTGCTCCCAGAACCTTGAAAGCATTTGTAATTCCACCTGTTATAATTCTCTGAGCAGCAAATGAAGGATCAAGCCAGTTCATTGTAGGTTGACCAGGTCTGTAGTAATGGAGAAAAACCCATCGTCTTTCTATACCGTCTACACCTTTAATTGGAGCAGTAGCATCCCACCCGGTAACAACCTCTTCGTAACCTTTAGGTTTAAATCGAACATTTTGAAGTCTTCCCGGCAGATAACCTTTTTGGCATAGTGCATCGACAGTTTTTTTATCAATGCCTACCGTTTCCCATTGATTATCAAATTTAGGTAGAAGATTCCAATCTTTTTCATTAATTGAAATGATATCATAAATCCCGGGGTAATCCTTATAATTCCTTTCTGCAAGTCTAAAGTCAGGCCCTTTTCCTGTATGTCCAGGCACAACATCACTGATTATTATGCCTCCATATTCAGCAGCAGTTTCAGTCATTTTTTTGAACTCTGCATCTGTTCCGTATTTAGGATCTATTCCATACATTATGGGATCAAATCCACCATCAACCGTTGTTGTAAAATCGCCTTTAACAATACCTCCTGCAGTTTCCATTGGCCCGGTATGAATAGCTTTAATTCCTATTTGCCTGAATATATTCCATAGATCTTTGTCCCCTAAAGTCTGGAGAGTGTTCGAAGTTTTTTTACCTATAATAGAAGCTGGATATGCATCAAACCAAACAGATGCTTTTTCGATTACTTTTTCATGTTGAGGTTCAGAGTATGAATGTCGCCACTGTACTCCATTACCAGAAATGGTTTTTGCAAGTTCAGATGCCTGATAAAGCATAGATTTTTTTTCTAAAAAATTGATATACTGACTACTTTCATAGTTAGTCGTAGTGCATTTAGGTAGTTTCGTTCTATCACTTCTTGGAGAAGGAATATCAATAACAGTATTTGCATTAACTTTCAGCGAACACAAAATGAGCAAAAGATAGAATATTATTGATAATCGTGAATTCATGGTAACTCCTGCAGTTTGAATTTAATTTACATTTATTCAAATATTTTAAGATATTCCCATGTTTATATCACTAGTAATAAAAAATTTTATTCACAAAGATAAATATCCGTTTTATTGTTTATCTAGTTTTACAAATAAAAATATTGTAAGGTGCAGAATAAAAGGGCTCACTATAAAAAATCATAGATGAGCATATCTGTTCTATTTACTGCTGCTTGCAACCTTTAATAAAATTGATCCCAAACTTGTATATTTATTGACATATACTAATAATATTAAACGTAAGAAATATAACTTTGTGCCTTTGCCACTGTGTCCCTTAACTAAATAATGGTAAATAAAATGTTTGAGATAAAACAGATTGGAATAATACACACTCCTTACACTGAATTAACAAATATGCCTATACAGCCAAATGGTGCAAAAGGTAGTACTTCTGAAATACTTATTAATAAAGAATATATAGAAGGCTTAGCTGATTTAATTGGTTTTTCTCATATTTTTCTACTCTATATACTCGACAAAGCTACTATCGAAAAAACAAAAGTAGTTCCGTTTATGGATACAGTTGAGAGAGGAATATTTGCTACAAGGTCACCTTTAAGGCCAAACCATATAGGATTATCTGTTGTAAAAATTGTAAGCATAACTGGTAATAAAGTAGTTGTAAGTGGAGCAGATATGCTGGATGGCACACCGTTAATTGATATAAAACCTTATATTAAAAATGTTGATTCTATTGATGATGCAGTTTCAGGTTGGATTAAATTAACGAAAAATCAAATTGGAGATAAACGATCAGATAATAGGTTTGTGGATAAGTAATACTTCGTAATCCGTAGTCCTAAATCTAAAAGCCAAAAATAAGCAACATTAAAAGCTAAAAAAACATAAATATTAATAAAAGGTTAAAATCGATTTTCTACTATAGACCTAAAAACTGGATTGCAGCTCCGCAGAGAAAAATAGTAAATCCTGCAATAGCATGAGTGTATTTTTCAATATACTTTAAAGGCAGTGTTTTTATGCCGTATACACCTGCCAATACCACAAGTAGCATCGTAGCAATAGTTGTTATTGCAAAAGTAAGCGCAACAATAATTAAACCGAAATAGCTGCTTTTAGCTGCTGGATACATCAAAATAGGAATAAGCGGTTCACATGGCCCAAATACAAAAATAATAAAAAGTATCCATGGAGTAGTTTTTTTAGATCCTGAATGTACGTGAGAATGCTCATTTTTGTGCATATGATCGTGTAAATGTTCCGAACCATTCTTATGAAAATGTAAATGTTTATGCGGCTTATTTATATATGCTCTTCTTATTCCCCATATACAGTAAAGTAAACCAAAAGCTATTAATAACCATGCTGCTATTTCTCCCCGAAATGATTCAATAAACTCCAACTTTAAGATAGCTATTCCAAAAAGAATACCGATTATTCCTAATATAATTGAACTTAACACATGCCCTATTCCGCATAAAAAAGTAACAATCACAGTTTTTTTCATAGACCAGTGTCCAGATTTTGACATAACAATAAACGGCAAATAGTGATCCGGCCCAAACAGTGTATGTATAAATCCTATTGAACACGCAGTAAAAACTAAAATCCAAAGTTCCTGAGACATATTTAACCTTTAGGTTGTCGCACTTTGTGCGGGTTGAGAGTTGATTGTTGATTGGTGATATGATTATGTTCCTATTATCTCATTTATAATTTAAATTGATTATAATGTAAATTATTACAAAAATAAATATCGTAATAATAAATTATCAGTTAGTTTCTCACAGAGAGTTATAACGAACAACCATCCTCTCTACAACTACATTTTTATTAGTTTAAATTACGTTTTCTGTAGTCTTACTAAACATCAAAGCGACTTCTCTTGAGGTGAAAAATAAAAACAGTAAATTGTATAATGATAGAGTGTTCAATATCAAACAGTTGTTCGCAATTAAACGTTAAAACACTATTTAATAACAAACAAACAATAGGATCAGGCACAAAATTACATTGGCATATTTTATGCTACAGACTACTTAAGACAACTAGTTAATATATTAGGAGATTAAATTATGCAATCACTATCATTTACAGCACTACGAATTCACAAATTAGCAATTTCTTTCATTATTGGATCAATAATGAGTTTCAGCAGTTTTGCTGCAGAAGACGCATTCAAATTTAAGGTTGATAATGATTGGGGTTCCGGCTTTACGGGGAGTATAACAGTTAAAAACACAACTGCTGCAACATTAAAAAACTGGAAGATACAACTCGATTTTCCATATGATATAACAAATATCTGGAATGCAGAAAAACTTTCCAAATCTAATGATACATATACAATAATACATCCGTCATGGAACCAGGATCTCGCACCGGGTGAATCTCATTCATTCGGTTTTAACGCTTCACCGGGTAATGTAAACAGCTATCCTGTAAATGTTTTGCTCAGCGGTGAAGGCAATAATCCTGCCAATGCTCCCCCTCTTGCTAATAATGATACAATAACTACTGATGAAAACACACCAATATCAATTCACGTTCTTAATAATGATAGCGATGCAGACGGTGACATACTCTCAATAATCTACGTATCAACTCCTCAAAACGGTGCAGCAAATAATATTGGATCAATTATAGAATACTATCCAAATACAGGTTTTTACGGTAAAGATACATTTAATTACACTATCTCTGATGGTAAAGGGAATGAATCTTCTGCAACAGTGGAAATCGATGTTCTTCCTCTTATGAATGCAAATAATCCTCCTTCGGCAACTGCAGACAGTGCAGCAACTTTACAAAACAGAGAAGTCATAATAGACGTTTTAAACAATGATACTGATATAGACAATGATAATCTGAGTATAATAAATGTAACTACTCCTTCTTCCGGCAATGCTGTTATCTTAAATAATAAAATAAGTTATACACCTAATAATAATTTCATAGGTACAGATCTGCTTACATATTTTATTTCTGATAATAATGGCGGAGAAGCTTCAGCAAATGTTTCAGTAACAGTAAAAGCAGAAACCGTTAATCCTCAGGTAGCTTTTATGGTTACAGATAGCTGGGATAGTGGTTTTAACGGTAAATTTATTATTACAAATACAACTGATACTGATTTTTCAGCATGGACATTAGAATTCGATTTCCTTCATCAAATCAGTAGTTTATGGAATGGACTTTTAATAAATGCAGGAGATAATCACTATATAGTGAATAATGCTGACTGGAATGGCAGTATTAAAGCAGGTGCAAGTATATCAATAGGATTTACAGCCTCTAAAAATGGTAATGTAGAAGAACCTACAAATATAAGATTAAACGGAATTCCAATAGATGATCCTACAGAACCTAAAATTGAAGCAGCAAATGACAACTCTACAACTATAGAAGGTATGCCTGTAACAATATCACCAACCGAAAATGATATTGGTGATGAATTAAAATTAATTTCTACTACACCTTCTACAAACAGTGCTACTATAAAAATCGACGGCACTAATATCATATATACACCACCATCAGGTTTTACAGGTACAGATAGTTTTTCTTACACAATAGAAGACAAGTATGGCAAAACTGCATTGGGGTTAATAACTGTTACTGTAACACCCAAACAACTTCCGAATCAGCCAATTGCAAATAACGATACGGTTTACACAGTACCAGGTAAGGTTGTAGAAATAACACCTTTGGCAAATGACAGTGATCCTGGTGGAGGCAATTTAACAATAACAAATACAACTTCACCATCAAATGGAGCTATATCTTTAAATGGCACTACAATCACTTACACTCCAAATGCTAATTTTACAGGAACAGATACATTCAACTACACAGTTCAAAATAGCGCAGGTCTAAATGCAACTGCATTAATTACCATATTTATCAGAGAATCTTCAAATATTAATAAGGCTATTGTCGGTTACTGGCAGAATTGGTATGACGAAAGATATATCAAGCTGGGAGATGTCTCATCTAAATATAATATTATAGATGTCGCATTCGCTATGCCTAAATCCGACACTGACATGACCGTTGTATTTAATCTTGATACAGCAGGTACATCAAAAACTGAATTTATTGAAGATATAAAACAGCTACAGTCAGAAGGTCGTAAAGTGCTTATTTCTTTAGGCGGAGCAACATCTCCTGCAGTCAAACTTAATACAGAAACAGATAAACAGAAATTTGTATCATCTATTATAAGCATTATTAAAGAGTACGGTTTTAATGGATTGGACATTGACCTCGAAGGAGGATCTGTCGGATTAAATCCTGGAGACAGCGATTTTAAAAACCCAACAACACCGTCAATGATAAATTTGATTAGTGCAATAAAAGAAATACACGATCATTTTGGTGCAGATAATTTCATGCTTACAACAGCACCTGAAACAGCTTATGTACAAGGTGGCTATGGCGGTTATAATGGATTTTGGGGTGCATATCTTCCATTATTATATGGACTAAGAAATGATCTAGATCTTATACACGTTCAATATTACAACTCAGGATCTATTTACGGTGCTGACGGAGAAGCATATTATCCTGGAACACCTGACTTTTTAGTAGCATTAAGTGAAAGCCTGTTGAAAGGGTTTCCGGTAAATAGAGATCCAAACAATCTATTTCCGCCATTTAGACCTGATCAAGTTGCAATTGGACTTTTAACTGTCGCATCTGAAGGTTCAGGATATATGGAGTCTGCTGAAATCAACAAAGCACTTGACTACCTAACAAAGGGAATACCGTACGGCGGCAAGTATAAATTACAGCAGGTTGGCGGCTATCCTGATTTCGGTGGAATAATGGGCTGGTCAATTAACTATGATAAAGCTGTCAACAATTATGGCTTTGCAGATAATGCCTATAATTATTTTTACACGACCCAACCTACACCTGCTAATTATACGATTACTACAGAAATAACAGGTACAGGAACAAGCTATCCTGAATATGTACAGCCAATGGCAGGTAATCCACTATATGCAAAAGGTGACAAAGTTACTTTTAATAATTCGGCTTATGAATCTCTAATAGATAATAATTCATGGTCACCTGCTAATTATCCAGGCGGTTGGAAAAGTATAGCAGGCAGCAGCAGTGCCGGCGGAGCAATTAGTCCAGGCGAAAATACTGTTGTTGTCAAAGGCGAAAACCAGACATTTATTATCACACCTGATTCAGGTAGTATAATTAAAGATGTAAAAATAGATAATATTTCTATGGGACAAATAGCAACATACACGTTTAGCAATGTTACTACTAATCATACGATCAGTGTTGAGTTTGAAGAAATAGGAACACCTGTTTCAAATATTCCTCCAACAATAACGTATACTGCACCTTCAGGTAATGAAGTTATTACACAATCTGAATTATCGCCTATTACTATTGCAACTAATGCACAAGATAGTGACGGCAGTATTGAAAGCATAATAATAGAAGTAGATAATCAGACATTTACAGAATCAAATGTGTCATGGACTCCATCTATATTCGGTTATCATGTAATCACTGCTACAGCAACAGATAATGATGGTGATACAGCAACAATACAAATGACTGTTCAGATTACGCAGACAGTTATCGATCCCGACCCTAATCCAGATCCAACTCCTGATCCCGATCCTATTCCTGATCCTGACCCAAATCCGACACCTACTCCTACAATAGGAGGGAAACAGGTAATAGGTTACTTTACACAATGGGAAGGATGGTATGGACAGGCACAGGGTTATCCTGCTGAAGGAGTTGCCAATCAGTTAAATATTGATTACTCTAAGTTTACAATGCTGAACTACTCATTCTTTGGAGTTGCTAAAGACGGTTCACTTCATAGTGGCGATTACAGAAATAAAGAAATCTGGCGTACAGGTACTGTTCAGGAACCAAACAACCTTCTCCATACTGGTCAGTACGACAGCTGGGACTTATGGTATCTATTCGGAGAGTTGGATTTTAAATGGAACCTTACTGACAAAATGGTTGAAGAGGGCTACATAATAGAAGGCAATAACTGGTCAAACACAAAAACAGGCTTAAAAGGCACACTTCCTATACCTGTATCTAAAGAAGGCGGTGCACCTGGATTAATTCAACTTTGTAAGGAAAACAATGTAAAACTTATGGCATCAATCGGTGGCTGGAGTATGTGCAAGCATTTCCCTGAAATGGCAGCTAACCCTATAATGAAAGCCAAATTTCTTGAAAGTGTTAAATATCTAATGAATCTTGGTTTTGATGGAATAGACATCGACTGGGAATATCCAGGCTCTAAAGGTATGAATATAGAAAACCACTCAGATGCTGATTATGCAAATTTTACAGCATTGATGCGTGATATAAGAACAGTGATAGGACCTGATAAGTTGTTAACTGCTGCTTTCAGTTGCGATCCGGTCAAACTTGAAAAGCTTGAATGGTCTCAATTAAATATAAGTATGGATTATTATAATATGATGACATACGACATGAACGGAGGCTGGTCTGATGTAACCGGACACAATTCTCTGCTATATAGTAAGGATGGAGGATATTCATGGGATAGGACATACAAATACTTAACAGAAGTAAAAGGTATTAATCCTGAAAAAGTAAATATGGGAATAGCTTTTTACGGAAGAGGAGTTGTAACTGAAGGACCGGCCTATCTTAAAGCAACCACGAAAAAGAAAGACATTATTGTCAACCCTGACGGCCCGGTTTATAGAGCCAGTGATGTAGATACCTGGGGTGATAAATATATCGAACAGCCTAATTATTTCTACATAAAGCAGAAAACAACAGGCTGGACACATCTATGTGATGATGATGCTAAAGTTCCATACTCTTTTAACGGTTCTTCATTTGTAAGTTATGATAATGAAAAATCTATAGAACTTAAAGCAGACTATATAAAAGATAAGCAACTTGGCGGTGTAATAATATGGCATGTTACAGGAGACTGGAACGTTGGTTCAGTTACTGCAACCTATGGAGGAAAACTGAAAAAAGCACAGGTTACAACACCACTGTTGGATGTAATTAATAAAGTATTTACATCAAATAGCGACGACAACAAACCTGTTACTACAAATTACAGTTTCCCGCAACATATAAACTATGCATTATCACACATACTGCCAAATAATTACACACAGACAGTAATGGACGCTGATGTTAAAAGTTATTATGATTACTGGAAGCAAAACTATCTTATTTCAGCTGGCACGAGTAATGATAAGCAAATGTATAGAATTAGCTATAATGGAGATACTGTATCTGAAGGTCAGGGATATGGTATGATCATTACAGCTATCATGGCAGGACATGATTCTGATGCTAAAAATATATTTGACGGTCTATTTTATTATGCGAAAGCAAACCCTAGTGAAATAAATAGTAATTTCATGGATTGGAGCATGCGTACTACCACAGGAAATGACAGTGCTTTCGATGGTGATGCCGATATAGCCTATGCTCTGCTAATTGCAGATAAACAGTGGGGCAGTGCTTCTGGAATTAATTATAAATTTGAAGCAGAAAAAATTATAACAGCGTTACAGAATAATCTTTTTTCTGAAAGCACCCTGCTCCCGTTACTTGGCGACTGGGTAAATAAGAATGATACATATTATGGAAATATATCACGTCCATCAGACTTTATGCTGGCAAACTTCAAAGCATTCGGTCTTGCATCTGCAAATAACGGCTGGGATAATATAATAAATTCCTGCATTAGTAAATTACAATATATTCAAACGTCATTTAGTCCGAATACAGGATTAGTACCTGATTTCATAAAGAACGGTGATCCTGTAATAGGCACTGTACTGGAAAGTAACAATGACGGCAAATATTTTTACAATGCATGCCGTGTTCCATTAAGAATTGGTGTTTTTGCTTTACTTGATAATAATTTAGGATCAAAAGCAATTGTCGAAAAGATATCTAACTGGGCTGCAATAAAGGCATCAGAAAATCCATCTAATTTTTATGCAGGTTATGAATTAGACGGCAGTGCATTCGAAAATTATACATCGACAGCATTTACAGCACCAATGGGAATTGCTGCAATGTGTGCTAAACAGCAATCATGGTTAAATAATATATACGCCAACACTAGAGTCAATCATTCAAACGCCTACTACGAAGATACATTGAGTATGATTTCATTATTAATAATGACAGGTAATTTCTGGGATTCGAGCATTAAGCAATAGGCTTAGGAACATAATCTAAATAATATGCCAAACTTAGCTTGACGTATTGTGTTGCTCTATTAAAATTTTCAGTGTTTATTCTTACTATAATAAATATACAATATGGAGCTGTATTTAAAATGAATTA
>Ga0233437_1002077_pt1 | contig 32315 bp, 25 predicted proteins | sample SI_122_August201_FD_182714 | JGI IMG/M metagenome (GOLD analysis project Ga0233437, IMG submission 182714) | Seawater microbial communities from Saanich Inlet, British Columbia, Canada - SI_122_August2016_200_MG | ecosystem: Environmental > Aquatic > Marine > Inlet | place: Canada: British... | reverse complement strand
AAGTAATTGTTTTTAAATAACTTGTGCAAATTACAATCAAATGGCGTAAATTATTGTTTTTACGTTGCTTACGTTTTTCGATAAACCCAATTTAGCCACTTTTCCCCAAAAGTGTCCACCTCATTGACAATGATGGAGACCTGGATCTATTTTGGTCCAATATACGGGCATGGGAAGAACTCCGGCAGGCCAAATTTTAGTCACGGAATAGTCATGGAGGATATCGAATCCAGCGGATTCCAGCTAACTCAGTGGAACGGGGTGGAATCAAGTCGACAAAAAAATAAGCGCCCTAATCTGTTGTAGATTAAGGCGCTTATGCTGTAAGTAAAGGCGGGACTGTGAGTTGAAAAATGGAGCCACCCGCCGGAATCGAACCGGCGACCTACTCATTACAAGTGCCTCAAAAAGGCAGACCTAACCTACGGTTAGGCCCGAACTCGCTCTACCATTTTTTTTTCTATATATGGGGAAAATATGGGAACTCCCCGAGCTACCCACGGTAAAAACACTTAGAGTTCATGAAGCACTGGCGGTCAACAACACCCCGATTTGGTCGAAGACAGGAAACCACCGCAGGAACCGCTCGGCCAGATCGCCATTAGACTCGAATCGCATAGCGATCACATAGGCGGACGTTCCCGCCGTAGGAATGGGAATGAAAGCCGTCAGGTGATCCGGGTGTATCGACCAGATCGACAGGTAGTGGTGGATGGGTTCCTCCCATAGCTCAACTCTCCTGTCCTCCTCTACACCGCCCATCGAGCCGACGAGGATCGCCATGCCGTTGACGAGCTGATAGACCCCATGGAAAGTTTGGGGCGCACTGGATGGCGCTCAAGCCTGAGCACTGCGTGAGATCCATCAGCTCCGTGGCGGCGAACTCGAAGATTGCGTCCGGGAGTCGATATCATGGTTTCATTTTATGGACTAGCTTTTTTTGTGCTTGGTCTCCACGATGGAGAATGGGGTTTTGCCTTGAAAACCGGACGGATTGTCCAGAAAACTGGACGAAATCAGCCCAGAAGCCGAATTCTGTCCTGAAAGCTGGACACGGAGTGGTTGGAAGATTCTGGGTTAGTCTTCTCATATTTCTTCTCTAATCCATAAATATCAATAAATTACGGCTTCTACTTATCCACGAACCTTCCTTTTGGCACGGCCTTTGCATTTTCGTATCCTTCAAGTAGAATGGTTCACCATCATTCCATCGTTTACCCCAAGTCTGGTGGGAAAATCGAGAGGGACGAAAATATGAATCGGGTTTACAAAAAGACTGAGATGCTCCTGTGTTGCACATTGCTGGGGGTATTTGCTGGTGGAGTAGGAGCACAGGAAGGTGTTGTAGGGCAGTGGGCGCTAGCCGTTGTAGATTATCACCCATCAGCAATTGGGGGAACAGCCGGAAATGAAATCCAAACACTCGGTGAACCGAATACCGCCTGCGAATCTGCCCCTGACCAGGGTTATGATGGACTCTCTTGGCGAGGAGGCACACAGCCGGACAGTGGACTCGTTTGGATCGAACTGAGGTACGAAAAGGCGGTGTATGCCACATCTATCGAGATCCATCAGTCGCTCAATCCTGGAGCAGTGACCTCTGTCTTGGTTCGAGGCACTGGGGGAGAGTACAAAGAGGTGTGGGCAGGAAAGGATACTACTATTGGGTGCCCTGGGGTCTTGGAGATTGACTTCCCGAGTCTCTCCTTCCCTACTTCGGTTGTGAGGATTGAACTCGACGTGGGGTTGGTTCCGGGCTGGAACCAGATCGATGCGGTCAGACTAGTAGGTTTCCCAGTGGAGGGGGTAGAGTCTTTCTATGCACGAGTTGAAGGAGACCGGATTGAGAGCCCCAGTTCCTTCGGGTCTTTTACGTTTGCAGACTACGACAATGACGGTTGGCCCGACATGCTCGGGACTGATATCACAAACGCCGCTGACCTTGATGTCACCCCCCTCTTTACACTGTTGCACAATGAGGGCGATGGCACATTTAGCGATCGGTCCTCGCTATTGCCAGTTCGCGAGAGGATTTCGAATGCAGGTCGTGTCTTCGGGGACTATGATAACGACGGAGATCAAGATCTGTACCTATCCGTTGGTTCCATCGGCAGATCCACGAAGGGACGCGATATACTGCTACGGAACGATGGTGGGAGCTTCACCGAAGTGACGCTGGATGCTAATCTGAGTGATAGCTTGATTTCGGCCAGTGCGATCTGGTGGGATTATGACCTGGACGGGACACTCGACCTGTATGTGGGGCGCGGGGATTTCAATGGAAATAACGATGCGCCCAATTCTCTCTACCGGAACAACGGTGACGGCACGTTCACGGAGACGACTAACGAGGCCAATTTGGCAGTCCAGTTTAACCCGCCGGAGTCGCCCTATTCGGAAGGAACATTCGCTGGTATGAGAGCGGCGGATCTCAATGGGGATGGCTGGGTGGACCTGTATGTTCCAGTGGGACTTGGAGCCAATCGATTGTTCCTCAATGACGGTCAGGGCCGTTTCCTCGACGTGACATCCGGGGACTTGGCTGACTCAGGTGACGCTGTCGGAGCAACAGTTGGAGACATCAATAACGATGGGGATCTCGATATATTCCAGGCATCTCCCCAATTGCCGGGATCGGGTGCAAGATACCGGTCCTTCATGCTGTTGAATACTGGAGACGGGCATTTCCTGGATGTGACCGCCGGAATTGGGCTGTCAACGCTGGAATACATCGGCCTGATATACTCAAAACTCTATGATTTTGATAATGATGGTGATCTCGATCTTTCTACCGGTTTTCCCTTTGTGTTTTTTGTGAACAAGGGAGATGGCACATATGAAGACCGTACGTTCCAGGCAGGATTGGGGGGGACTTACAGTATAGGGGATCACGACGGAGACGGCTTCCTCGATGTGTGGTTTAACGACAGTCTCTTCCGCAACAAAGGGAATGGGAATCATTGGTTACGGGTCGAACTCGCTGGTAGCGTAAGCAACCGGAATGGCATTGGCGCACAAGTGATTGCCACTTCGGACGATTTGGAGCAGACGCGAGAGATCTATGGGGGAGATGGTTACTTCCAAGGGGAGATATTGGCCCACTTCGGTATAGGCGATAACATCAGCGTAGATCAACTTGAGATCCGCTGGCCTTCAGGCCAGGTTGATATCCTCTCAAACGTTCCAGCAGACCAGACTATCCGCGTCATTGAAGGGCGTGGGGAATACTATCCCGCTGAGAAAACTGTGTGGGAAGTCGATCCACCTGCTTCTCTCCAATATGGCCAAGAAATAGACTTCATAGCGGTTGCGAAGCCTGCCCTATTTGAACCTACCGCAGAAATCATCAGAGTCACGGGAGACTTGAGCAGTCTCGGTGGCCCTGAGGCCATTCCACTCGAAGATCTCGGCGATGGGACTTATAAACTCGAAGCGAGTTTCGTCGTTGGGGGAAGAAGCGAACTGCGTGATGTCGAAGTATTCATTGAGCAGGAAACTTCACTGGGACCGCATTGGATAAACCTTAGTCGGAACATCGAGGTGCTCGAGGATCCGAACACGGCGGTAACGGAGGATTATTCGGGTGTATTGCCATCATCCATCCTTCTCCACCAGAACTATCCCAACCCATTCAACAGCGGAACTGTGGTTCGTTTCGATCTGCCGACCAGTGCTGACGTGAACTTGGCGATCTTCAACCTGACTGGCCAGCAAGTGGCGACGTTGGTAGACGGTACTCGCAAGGCTGGTACATATACCGTTCACTGGGATGGCCGAGATGACGGGGACCGAGAACTGGCATCTGGTGTCTATCTGTACCGCTTACTGGCCGGGGATCAACCGATAGAGACGCGGAAATTGTTGTTGGTGCGGTGACTCACCTTGATCCAGGGAGATCAGGGATGGAACACATTTTGACGGGATTTGTGCGAGCTATATGAGAAGACAGAAAGTCTATACTGGACTCTCCGGCGAAGGAATTGGAGTTGGTAATCAACCTGTTCGTCGAATTGGGTAGGATTCCTTGCTATATCTGGATGGGTGGATTGTATCTAAAAATACCCAAAAAAACCCGAGAAAACGCCCGTAACATTCGATATGGAGAATGTTTATGGGGAAAATATGGGGAGAAAAATCCCATTTTCATAAGATGATTATAAACAATATTTTATAGATAATAATACTCGGAAAAAAATACCTAAAAGTGGAAATCTATGAGGAAAAATAATCTTGGTAGAGCACAAAAATAGGCACTTAGCTATGAACCTAAGTGCCTATTTTTGTTTGTTTTATATGGAGCCACCCGCCGGAATCGAACCGGCGACCTACTCATTACGAGTGAGTTGCTCTACCATCTGAGCTAGGGTGGCCCAAGAAGATCTACTTGTTGAACGGCACTCTCTGGAGCACCGATTAGACCGGAAAATATAGAGGCCCTCCTTAACACTGTCAAGAGTCGGCCGGGGGGCAAGCAGCTCCGAATGATTTCCTAAAAAAAGCTAAAAAGTCGGGAGATTTTATCGATGAGACGATCTTCCCGCTCCGGTACTTCCGGGCGCTCATCCATGGCGAAGCGCAACAGGCCAATGGCCGTAGCGTAGCTGGGATCCTGCATCGAATCGGGGGCGATTACATCCTGGGGCAGACCGATGCGCACAGGCATTCCCAGCACATCTTCTCCCAGCTGAGGAAGGCCCGGTAGCAGGGCTCCCCCCCCGGTGAAGATCATGCCGGCAGCCAGTATCTGCCCGAAGCCTTTGGCCTCGAGTTCGCCGCGTACGAACTCGAGAATTTCTTGTTGCCTGGCTTCGATGATGGAACTCAACTGGTGTCGGGTTAGGGTGAAGGTGCGCCCCGCAGTGTTCTGATAGGAGATCGCCTCATCTCCCTCTTCGGAGGAGCAGCAAACACAGCCGTATGCGCACTTCAACTGCTCGGCTATTTTGGGAGAGGTGTTGAGCACAACCGAAAGATCGTGGGTAATGTCATCTCCGCCAAAGGGGATTTCAACCACGTGACGCAGAGGGCCGCAAAAGATGGCCAGGTCAGAGGTGCCGGCACCGATGTCGAGGATACCGACGCCCATTTCGCGCTCGTCCTGGGAGATAACCGCGGCGGCGGCGGCAATGCTTTCGAGGATGAAGCCGGCAATCTCTATACCTCCCTCGCTGGCCGCCCTTTGCAGGGTGGTGGTGGCCTGTCTGGATGCGGCGATACTCAGGGTTTCGACTTCGAGTTTGTTTCCGTGTAGCCACAGCGGGTTTTGCACAGGCTCCCCATCGACCCAATACGTCTGGGTAAAACGGTGCATGGAGACCTGCCCTTCGGAGGGAGCGGCCTGCTCGGCCGAGGCCATGGCACGCGCCATATCCTCTTCGTCAATGGATTGGGAGATGCCCGAAATAGCGACCGTGCTGCGGCTGGTGTGGGCCGATATGTCTTCCCCCGCAATGCCTACATAGGCACCGGTAATCCTCAGACCGGCCGAGCGTTCGGCTTCGCCCACTGCTTGCTGGATAGAATGGACAACGTGGGGCATATCGATGATGGCACTGCGGCGAAGGCCGGTGCAGGGGCTGCTGCCCACACCCAGAATGCGCAGATCATCGCCGGAGTGGATTTCGCCTACGAGACAAAGTATTTTTGAAGCGCCGATATCGAGAACGACGATGGGAGAGCCTGCCATGGCAACCTGATTGTTTTTTGGGTGGAGATTCTAACAAACCGCCCGCACAAGATAGTAGCGGAAGCGCACGGGTGGGACGCAAAGACCCACGACAATTTGAGTTTAGAATAGGGGAGAAAAGTGAAGAACGGCGCCGAAGAGCGAGGGAATTCCCAAGCAAAATGGGAAGCTCTTCAAGGGGAGATTTAGTGCGGAAAAAAAGATCTAGTGAAACAACCTAGGAGAGGTGGGAGAACCTGTCCTGGCATAAGGAGTTACTCGATTTTTAGAATAACCATGGGGGGTTCTTTAGTCAAGGGAATTAATTGTATCTTGGTGAAATTTCTCCTCTTAAGGGACATCTGGCCTTTTTGGGGGACACTTGATACGGAATATATCCCTTGGAATACCACTTTATATTGTGGTGTCGGGAAAGCCTGCGAGGTCGAGAAAAAAAGAGCGGCAAAAGGGCGGTCTGATGGGAGTCAGTCGAGGTCCTGCAAGGTGCGCAGGCGCTCGACTGTTTCATGGAGTTGCATCAGATCTACCGGTTTTTGAAAAAAGTCGCAGGCTCCGTACTGGAGCAACTCCCTGGCGAGTTGGGAAGAGGCGTAGCCCGAGACGACGATGACCTGAATTCGGTCGTCGATTTCCTGGATCAGACGCAGGGTTTCAGTCCCGTCCATATGCGGCATGGAGATATCGAGAAACACAGCATTGGGATGGTACTCCTTGACCTTGAGAAGAGCTTCCTGGCCGTTGCGTGCGGTGTGGACGTTGTGGCCCAATTCCTCGAAGAATTCCTGTATAGTGGCGAGGAAGTCCACTTCGTCATCAACAAAAAGAAGGGTGAAATCGCTCATAGCGGTTCAGTTACCTTGGTCAGATCCGGGATAGGAGTTTGTCGTTGGTGGGGGGAATATATCTCAAGCGGAAGCCCAAGTAAAGGGAGAGCGTTGGGAGTGCAGTCGATTCAGTGTGGGAAATTAAAAGAGGATGCTTTTTAGAGGGCGTCAGCGAATACTGGTATCGAAGGGAAGGTCATCCAGGTCTTCCTCCTCTTCATCCGGGACGGTAATATCCTCTTCGTATTCATCGGTTTCTTCAACCAGAGGATGAATCTTCCAGTCCGCTTCGAGACCGGCGAGATCCTGATTTTCCAGCCGGCTGTAATCCTGATGCCGGAAGACCATCTCCTCGTTGACCCGGTAAAGGCGGCCATTCCAGTGGAAGAGGGTGCCGTCGAGAACAAAAACCGTTCGTTCGTTATTCAGCTCGTTGTTGATGAGGGCTGTGAGATCGGAAATAGGTTCACCGGAAGCCCCTTTGTCCTCGGGCTTGGGTTTGTCCTGTGGGCCGATGAGGGTAGATGTCTTTTCGGCCCGATGATCCAGAACGACGCTTTCGGGGATAAACTCTTCCAGATATTGCCTGGTCAGTGTTTCGTAGGAGTAGAAGAGGTTGGTGACGGCTCGATAGACCCAATCGCCGTGGCGCTCGTCGCGGATGCTCAGAAGGGTACCGATCTTGATGAGGAGGCGTCCCGTGGCCTGCAGGTGTTTGCGGATCTGCCCCATATCGAGATCGGTGATGACAATATCTTTTCCGCCCATTTCCACGCTGAAGGTGCCCTTGCGGAAGGTGTTGAGCATGACGATCTGTTTGGTGCGCAGGTAAGATCGGTATTTGCCCGTATGGGCATAGGGCATGTGCTGGGTGAACTTGTAGAAGACATTCCGGTCGAGGAGCAGGGTGTCCTTATAGATATTGGTGGAACCGGCGTCTCTGAAGACGTCGTGGAGATAGTTTATTTCGTCTTGGGTAATGACAATGCCCGCCCCCCCAATGATATTGCTCCTGGTCGTGGAGATGTAGAGAATGCCGTCTTGGACGATCTGGCCGACTTTTGCCCAACTGGTCAGGGTCTGGGTGGTGGCTCTTATCTCCTCTTTCCAAACGAAATAGACTTTGCCCTGAGGGCTGAAGAGAAAGGACCCGACATCGAGGGGAATCCCTTTGGCACCGGCTCTGGCCGCGCTTTGCATGAGGGTTTCTATGGGCAGGCTCTGGTAGGTGCTTTTTAGTGCGAAGAGGGCATCTAGATCAGCGACCGATTTCTTGAGAGGGAGATGGACATCTTCCAGCATAAAACCGGACAGGGCGCCCCCCCGGCTGATGACCAGAGTGCCCTTATCGACCTTGCGGAATTTCACGGACTCGTCGTAGAACAGATCCTCTTTGATAAGAGAGAAGCTGGAGGGAATTTCGACCAATTTCTGCAGATGGCGTTTGGCCGTGGTCTCGGTCAGCAGGAGTATTTCCGGATTGCTGGAGAGTTCGCGGGTCAAGGGAAGAGCGATGGCATCCAGCAGATAGGCATTGGCATGGCCGCCCGGGCTGAGGAATAGGGTGCCCTTGCGCAGCCTGACGGAAAACTGCCTTCCCTGATGGAGGATTTCATCTTTGAGGACGGTCATGCCCATCGGCAGATAGGCGAGATTTTCCAGGGCGGATTTGCGGAGGCAGATCTCCTTGAGGATCTGTATATCGACAGCCTCTATCGCCTCGAGGGGGATGCATTTGACCCCGTGGCGCTGGCTCATCATCAAGGTGCCCGGATGGATGATCTCGGGAATGGGGGGATGCTGATGTTTGGTCGGGTGGACCAGAGGGTCGAGATCGAGCGTTGACGCTTGGAAGGAGGCAAGAAGATCCCGACGGGGATCTATCATGGCGCTGTCGTTGCCGTTGGGGTCCGAGGAGCGGGAAGAGCGAACGGTCTTGCCGCTCTTGCCTCCGCCAATCATGCCCTTGAGGGCGCCTATGAGGGTTTTCTTGCGACGTACTTTCTTAGCCACTCGCGTTCTCGCCAGTTGCCGTAAGTTTCGGAAAGAGAAGAAAATATGACCTCTAAAATGTACCTACAAACTCAGTTTTGTCAATCACTTTCGCCAGTTTTCATGGAAGCTCCAAAGAGATGGATGGAACCTGGCGAAAGGGGAGAGATGAGTTACAACATTGACCTTGACCGGACGGGGGGCCAGTTGTTAAGATATGACGAAGGTAAACAGAGAGCGATTGCAACGATCCAGACGGAATCTGCGGGTTTCCGTCTGAATCCAGATACACCTCAGAAAGGAGCCACCTATGTCTCGCGGAGGAGTCAACAAAGTCATCCTCATCGGCAATCTCGGGGCCGATCCCGAGGTGAAGTACACACCTGATGGAGCCCCGGTGGCAAATTTCAATATGGCCACTTCCGAATCCTGGACAAATAAGAGCGGGGAACGGCAGGAGCGGACAGAGTGGCATCGCATAGTTATGTGGCGCAAACTGGCCGAAATCGCCGGACAGTATTTGCGGAAGGGGAGTAAGATCTACGTCGAAGGCAAGCTCAAGACGCGCACCTGGGAAGATCAGAGTGGTCAGAAGCGATACATGACAGAAGTAGAGGTAAACGACATGCAAATGCTGGATTCTCGAGGGGATTCCGGCGGTGGGGGTGGGATGCAGGGAGGCGGAGGACAGGGAGGCGGAGGACAGGGAGGTGGGGGACAGGGAGGCGGAGGACAGGGAGGCGGGGGACAGGGAGGCGGAGGGCAGGGAGGCGGAGGGCAGGGGGGAGGGGGCGGAGCGCCCCCTCCGGACTACCCGCCTGTGGGGCAGGGGGACGACGACGATCTGCCGTTCTAATCGAGGTTTTTCCAGGAAGGGCGAAAACAAAGGCTGCGAGGGCGGGATGCGTGCCGTTCACGCAGCCTTTGTTTTCCATCCCATTTGAGGTGAGAATTGGCCGGTAGCTTCTTCCACCTCTGGCTTGCACAGAGGATTTACGACGACTTTTGGGGCGGGAGAGATGGGGAGAATGGAGTCAAGTTGAAGGGGGCGCTGGGAGCGGGATCTCTGGCTCCTGATTTAGGGCTATTTCCAGGGGGACCGATGCGCCTTTCGGAGCGCATCCACAGGGAGCGGAGCGGGGATTTCCTTCGGGCCCTGCTGGCTGCAGCCCTGAGTGAGGAGGAAACCGCTTTTGTCATGGGGTGGGGAATGCACCTCTATGCAGATTGGGCGGTGCATCCGTGGGTCGATGAACGAGCTGGGGAACTGTTTGCAAGGACGGGAGAAGGGAGTGCCGATTTGTGGCACATGCGGGTGGAGTGGGGAGTGGATGGGCGCCTGCTCGAGCGCGAGGAATGGGATTATTTATGGTCCTTCCCTCTCCATTTTCCCAGACCTGGAGTAGGAGAGGAGCTTCTCTCGCGAGTGGGGCGCGCATTTTATGGGGAGGATGCAGATCCGGTTGGGGTGAGGAGCGGAGCGGAGTCGATCGAGAGATGGATGGGACGTCTGCCGCGGATCTTTCTGTGGTGCGGCAAGATCCATCCTCGGAGACGCCGGGCCGTACCACTTCTGCCCCGGTTGTTGAATCGGTTGACAGAGAAAATCCTTGGAGGTGGTTTGGCCGGGTTTCCAGCCTGGAAGACGGAGTCGGCTCTGGCCAAGCCGTGGCACCCGCAAAGGGCCGATTTAGAGGAAGTCGAGGGGTTGGGAGAGGTGGCTATACAGGCTTTTAAAAAGGGTTGGGGCGAAAAATTCGCCTCGTTTCCCAATAGGGACCTGGAGAGGGAAGGATTTTTGAGCGCGATCGAGGATGAATAACGCCATCTACAGCATGGGCCGTTTCGGTCTCGGGCTATTTCTCGTCGGCGGATTCTTTCTATGGGTGCAGCAAATGCGCGCTAGAGGAAAGTTGCCCGTCGTCATCGAGCGGTTCCTCGGGGAGCGGATGCACTACGCTTGGGTCGGGGTGATAGTCGGGTATACCGCACTTCCCGAACTGCGCGATTTATTTACCGAAAGTGCCCGGTTGGCAGTGGTCTTTTTCGCCGGGTGGTTTGGGATGCTGGTGGGATTGCGGTTGGATCTGCGGAATCTGCGCCGAGTTTCTCATCTACCCTGGTTGCTGGAAGGCAGCAGGGGCAGTGCCGTCGCCCTGGCAGTCATTATCGTCGCCTACATAACGGCGAAACTTCTGGACGACCAGGGGGGGCAACTGCCGGGAGGGGCTTTGCTGGTACTGGCCGGTCTGTGTGTTACGGGAACCATGCCGGTTCTGCGTTTTGGAAAAAGGGGAGAAAAGCGGAATCGAGGCGTGGGAGGAATTCCCATAGAGGCTTGTTTGGGGATTGTTCTGGCCGGTCTGGGCAGTATGCAACTGCGCCCAGTGCCCTTTGAAATTGCCATACCTTTTGCCCCCGAATCCAAGGCCATAATTGTCGAAAGCCTGTCCGCTCAGGCGGGCTGGTCTCTGATTTTAGGGGCAGTGACCGGCCTTGTTCTGGACCTGTTGACCCGAGGCTCGGAGCGGCTTGAACTCTTCTACCTGCTCGCGGGAGGATTGGCTTTGGGGTGTGGTATCGCCGCGGTTCTGGGCTTGGAACCGATCTGGGTAGGGCTGGTTGGGGGAGCCTGGTTGATAAACGGCACTCTGCGCCGTCTGGAGATTTTGAAGATGGTGGATGGGGGGCATGCTCTGGTGCGGATCGGCCTCTACTTTTCTGCGGGTTGGCTTCTGGGAAAGGGATTGGCATTGGAGGGAATGGCGCCGGGACTTTTTGGCTGGGTCTTAGCCATGGTAGTGCTCCTCCGACCGGCAGCTCGGTTCGGGGGGAATTGGTTGGGAATGCGTTTTATTGGGCAGAGAGGAGTAGGGGGAGGTCGGGATGAAGGGAGTCGTGGGTTGCCGGGTTTGGGAGAACTCGGGTTGGTCATGGGAGCGGGGTTGCTGGTCTGGTTGGGGCAAGCACAAGGGAATGCCGTTTTGGCCGGAGTGCTGGTGGGGCAGTGGATAATGTGCCTGGGAGAAACGTGGTGGCCCCAAAGGGGAGAGGGGGATGAGACAAGAAGAGGGAAAGGCGGGAGGAGCAGCGCAAAACGGGGTGCTCCTCCTCCCGTCGATTCCCCAAGTGGGTAAATCTACAGACTCAGATTGTAAAAGGCGCTCTTCTGCGGATAGATCGCCTGCTTGCCCAACTCTTCTTCGATGCGCAGAAGCTGGTTGTATTTGGCGATGCGGTCGGTCCGCGAGGCCGATCCGGTCTTGATCTGGCCGGCGTTGGTAGCCACGGCAATATCGGCGATAGTGGTGTCCTCGGTTTCTCCCGAACGATGGGAGATGACGGCGGTATACCCGGCCCGTTTGGCCATTTCGATGGCCGCCAGAGTCTCGGTCAGGGTGCCAATCTGGTTGACCTTGATGAGGATGGAGTTACCGATGTCATTCTCGATACCCCGCTGGAGGCGCTCGGTATTGGTGACGAAGAGATCATCGCCCACCAACTGCACGCGGTCGGCCAGTTCGCCGGTCAACTGCGACCAGCCGTCCCAATCGTCTTCGGCCAGGCCATCTTCGATGGAGATGATCGGGTAGCGTTGGGCGAGATCGGCGTAGAACTGAACCATATCCGAGGAACTGCGTTTTTCGCCACTGGACCAGTGAAAGACATACTGGCCGCCTTCGTAGAATTCGCTCGATGCTGGGTCGAGGGCCAGGAGAACCTCTTCGCCCGCCTTGTATCCGGCCTGGCCGATCGCCTCGATGATGACGTCGAGGGCTTCATCGTTGGAGCCCAGGTCGGGAGCAAAACCGCCTTCGTCACCCACGGCGGTGTTGAGCTTTTTGTCTTTGAGCACGGCTTTGAGGCTGTGGAAAATTTCCGCTCCCATGCGCAGCCCCTCGCTGAAGGTGGAAGCACCCACCGGCATGACCATGAATTCCTGCAAGTCGACGTTGTTGTCGGAGTGGGAACCGCCATTGAGGATGTTCATCATGGGGACGGGTAGGGTGCGGGCGGAAGGACCGCCCAGGTATCGATAGAGGGGAAGGCCAGCAGCAACGGCAGCGGCCTTGGCGCAGGCGAGGGACACCCCGAGCATTGCATTGGCGCCCAGGCGCCCCTTGTTGGGGGTGCCGTCGAGATCGATCATCTTCTGATCGACGAGTACCTGTTCAGTGGCCTCCAGGCCCTGGAGAGCCGGGGCGATTTCGTCGTGGACATTGGCGACCGCCTTGAGGGTGCCCTTGCCCAGGTAGCGTCCTTTGTCTCCATCCCGCAACTCGACCGCTTCGTGTTCGCCGGTGGAGGCCCCGGAGGGGACGGCCGCCCGCCCCAGGATGCCGCAGTCGAGGAGAACGTCGACTTCGACGGTGGGATTGCCGCGCGAATCGAGGATTTCGCGCGCGGAGATCTTTTGTATTTTGCCCATGGTCGCTGCGCTCTTTCTTTTGGGTGAGATGTGGTGAAAAACCGAAACATTTAAACCTTTGAAACTAGATGCCGGTGCAAAAACTGTCAAGTTTGGCCCTGCTCATCCTGTCCCTTCTGTTGCGGAGTGATCTGGGAGCCGATATTTCGCCGAATGTGCCGTTGGAACACTGGGGGTACGGCTTCTTGGAACGGTTTGAAGCACGCGGGTTTTTCTCTGGTCTGGGAGATGGTATCAAACCGTTCAGCCGATTGGAGATGGCCCGGGCCCTGAACGCGGTTGCGGCAGCGGTGGAAGAGGGAGGGGAACTGACCCGGGTAGACGGGGAGCGCCTGCGACGGCTGCAGGAGGAGTTCGGGAAGGAGTGCCGGACACTGGCGGGGGAGGAGAGCAAAAGGGAAGGGGAGGTGGCTGTCCGAAAAGGTTTGGGTAGCCACCAGCCACTGTTCCGCTACGAACACGAACAGGGAGAGTTGCAGGCCGATCTTTCTTTTCGCCAGCAGACAGACTCGTTTTCGGGACGCGGGCGAGAGCAAACAGAGCAGATCTTCCGAACCCGGTTGGGAGGAGAGATCCGTGGAAATATCCGGGAAGGAGTCGGCTATTTTATCAGCTTCGAGCAGACCAGGGAACAGGGGAGTCGGACCTATATCCTCCGGGATGACGTCTTCGAACGCCGAATCGAGGTGCCCCAGCTGAAGGGAAATTTGGCCGACTACCACGAGGGCAAGGCCTACCTGAACTTTTCACTCCCCTTTGTCGATGTCGAATTCGGCAAGGATCAGGTCGCCTGGGGACCGGGGCCAGTTGACAATCTGGGGCTCAGCGGCAACGCCCCTTCCTTCGACATGCTGCGTTTGCGGGCCCGGTACGGGGCGTTCAAATTGGTCAGTATCGCCGGCGCGCTGCGACCCTGTCCGGATAGACCGGACTCACCGCTGTGCGGAAATACGGCCGATCTCGAGCGTTCGTACATCGTCAATCATATGTCGCGCACCCTGGAACCAGAGAAGTATCTGGCCGCCCACCGCCTGGAAGTGGCTCTGGCCACCTGGATCGACGTGGGGTTCCAGGAGGTAGTGGTTTATGGGGATCGAGGTCTCGAGGTAACCTATCTGAATCCGGTCATGTTCTACTGGGCGGCTCAGAGCTATCTGGGAGACAAGGACAACTTGATGATGGGGTTGGATCTGGACATCCACCCCGGGAACGGCCTGCGTTTCTACCTGGCCTATGTGGTAGACGATTTGAAAAAACTGAAGATCCTGTCAGACGACTTCGCCAACAAGTTTTCCTTCCAGTCCGGTTTTCTCTGGGTCGATCCTCTGGGTTTGCGGGATGTCGATTTGCGGGGAGAATACGTGCGCATCGAGCCCTGGATATACACGCACAAATTTCCCATCAATACCTTCAGGCATTTCGATGGGCCACTGGGCCACGCCCTCGGTCCCAACAGCGATCGCTGGCAGCTGTCGGCGACGCACCGCTTGCGTGCCGGTCTCGGCCTCCATGGGGGGGTGAGTCGGACGCGGCACGGGGACAATGTTTTACTGGAGGATGGCTCCATCCGCAACATCGGGGGTGATCTGCATCTGGGATGGCGTCCGGGAGACGAGCGGGAAAGCAAGAAATTCCTCGCCGGCAAGGTGAGTCGGTGGACCCGAGCGGAGGTAGGGGTGGAACTGCAGATCGGGACAAAGTGGCATCTCGAGATGGGATGGGCTCATGAATGGGGAGACGACGTTCCACTCCCTCCTCGATGGGGAGCGAATGTCGCCCTGGAAAACCGCACGGGGTACGGGGACGGCAACCAGCGTGAGTTCCACTTTGATCTGCGCTACAACTACTTCTGAGCCGCAATGAACTGGCTTGATCCGCTTCTCTGTGTGACGGGTGGGATTTACCTGGGCGCCATCGCCTGGCTGTGGGTGGGATTGGGGCGGCGCGAGGCGGGGCGGACGGCGGAACTCCCCCGGGTGAGCGTGATCGTCCCCGCCAGGAACGAGGAGGAGCATCTGGGAGAATGCCTGCAGGCCCTGCGGGATCAGGAATATCCCGGAGACTGGGAAGTGGTGGTTGTCGATGATCGGTCGGCAGATACCACGGGAGAAATCGCCCGGCGCGAAGGAGGTTCCTGGGAGAGGCTGAAGTTGGTGACTGTCGTCGGAGAGCCACGCTTCAAATGTCCCAAGAAGAGCGCCCTTGCCCGGGGGATCGAGGCGAGTTCCGGGGAACTGCTGCTGCTTACAGACGCAGATTGTCGGCCCCAGGTCGGCTGGGTGAAGTCGATGGTCGGGTTGTTTACGGAAGAGGTGGGGTTGGTGGCGGGTTACGCCTTTCCCGATCCAGGAGAGCGAGTGCGTCAAAAATTACTCGCCCTGGACAATCTGGCGGTGGGGGCGCTCGGAGCGGGTAGTTTTGGTATGGGCAGGATGCTGTCCTGCACCGGGCGCAATCTGGCCTACCGTCGTCGGGTCTACGACGAAGTGGGGGGATTCGAGCGGATCGGCCACCTGGTGGGAGGAGACGATGTCTACTTCGCCCGGATAGTAGCAGCAGAGACGAACTGGAAGCTGGTATTCAACCGGGATCGGGAGGCGGACGTAGTCAATGCTCCCCCTCCAGTCCGGTTGGGCGAAATCATCAACCAGAAACTCCGGCATGCCGCCAAAGGAGGCCATTACCAGGGCCCAGCCTTGCTGCTGGGGACTGCCGTTTACCTATTCCATTTTTTCTTGCTATTGGGGTTGATCGGGATGGTTTTCGAGAGCCGTCTGGATCCCCTTTTTTTATCGGTTTGGGGGGCGCGCTGGGCGGCCGATTGCGGCCTTCTTTGGCGGATGGCGCGCCGGGAAGAACGCCCTCTTCTGCTCGGTTTGCCGCTGCTGGAACTTTGTTATATTCCCTATGTCCTGCTGTTCACTTTGATGGGCCGCAGCGGCTGGTTCCGCTGGAAGTCCTGACTAACTGACCCCCACCGACAACTGGGAGAAGCGATGGCGTTTTTCGTCTCTGCAAAGGGGATGCCCCGCTACATTCGCAAATATGGCCGCCTCTTCTCCTGGAAGAGATTGTGGAACTTCGTCAAGGTCCTGATCTCCATGGGGCTGTCCCGACTGATCCGCCGGCCGATCGTCTGGGGGCGCCCTTTGATGCTCATGGTCGAGCCGACGAATTTTTGCAATCTGAAGTGTCCCCTCTGTCCGTCGGGAAATGGGGATATGAGCAGGGAGCGGGGGAACATGGACCTGGAAAATTTCCGGGAAATGGTCGATCAGGTGCACGGCCACGTTTTCGTGATGATGATGTGGAACCAGGGAGAACCGTATATCAACCGCTGTTTCAACGAAATGGTCCGCTACGCCCACGAACACCGCATCTTCACCTTCACCAGCACCAACGGCCACTTCGTCCGCAGCCCGGAGCAGGCACGGGAGATCGTCGAATCGGGGTTGGACGAGATCATTTTCTCTCTCGACGGGGTAGACCAGGAGACGTATGAAAAATACCGGGTGGGGGGGGATATCGAACGGGTTTTCTCGGGGATTGAATTATTGGTGCGGGAAAAGGAACGGCTGGCTGCACATACCCCCCTTATCAACCTGCAGTTTATCGTTATGAAACACAACGAGAAAGATCTGGCCGAAGCGGAACGCCTTGCCCGGAAGCTGAAGGTGGACAAGTTCCTGGTGAAGACGGCACAGGTCTATTCCACCCAGGAGGGGGAGTCCTTTTTACCTATAGAGGATGAATACAACCGGTACGAAGGCGGCGACAACGGCGAACTGGTGGTCAAAGGGCAGCCTGCCCGCGGCTGCAAAGTTCTCTGGTACAGTTCCATGGTAAACTGGAACGGGGCGGTGGCGCCGTGCTGTTTCGACAAAGACGTCGATTTTGAAATGGGTCAGGCCTTCGGCGGAGCACCGTTCGCCGAACTCTGGCGGGGAAAGGCTTATATGGATTTCCGCCGGAGGATTCTGGACGACCGCACCGGCGTGGATATGTGCCAGAATTGTTCGGAAGGGTACAAGGGTATGTTTTCGCTGGTAAAAGAGTTGAGAGGATGAACAATCTCCAGAGACCGTTTCCCGATCGACTATGAGCGATCTGCTGCGCGAGGCCCAGCCGTTTTTCTGCTGGCTGCTGGCAATCTGTGCCAGCGTTTACGGAATTGGGGTGGTCTGGTTCCTGTCGGGAATGAAAATTCGGGCGGGAAAACAGGGGGGAACTCCGTTCGTATCCGTAGTGGTAGCCGTTCGGAATGAAGCCGATAACATACGCGCCTGTCTGTGCCGCCTTTTCCATCAGGACTATCCGGAAGAACGTTACGAGGTAATCGTCGTCGACGACGGTTCCTCAGATGGCACCCCGGAGATCGCCCTGAGGGTTGGTGAGGGACGGAAGGGTTTCAGGCTCCTCAGTGTGGAGGAGGAGGGGGGGGAAAGCGGTTCGAAGAAGGCCGCCCTTTCTCTAGGCATAGAGGCAGCGGGTGGAGCGATACTGCTCACCACCGATGCGGATTGCCTGGTGCCCGAAGGATGGATAAAGGGGATGGTCGGCCATTTTTCTCCGGAGGTGGGTTTGGTGGCCGGTTTTTCCCAAATCGGACCACCTGGAGGACCACAATCGCCGAGAACAGCGTACGAAGCGGTCGATTTCCTCTGCCTGATGGGGTGCATTCTGGGCAGCGTCGGCCGCGGGCACCCGATGGCTGCTTCGGGGCAAAACCTGGCTTATCGGAAGGAAGCGTTTCAGGAAGTAGGGGGATTCGCCCGGGTTGCGCACCGGGCTTCCGGGGACGACGTGCTGCTGCTGCAACTGATAAAGCGTTTCACCAACTGGGAAATCGCCTTTGCCGGGGAACCGGGGACCTTCGTTGTGCACCCTGCCTCATCTTCCTGGGGAGGGTTGTTCCAGCAGCGAACCCGGTGGGCATCGAACGCCCCTTCCCAACTCCGTCTGGATCCATCCTTTTTCGCCTATATGGCCGTCACTTTTGCCCTGGATTTGTTGCTGCTGATGTCCCCGTTATGGGTTCTGTGGGGAGATTTGAGGGCAGGTTGGGCCATAGGGGGATGGGGAGTGAAGGTATTGGCCGAATGGGCGTTGTTCCGGCGGGGGACTGTCCTCTTTGGAAGGAGAGATCTGCGTCGTTATTTTCCCCTTTGGGCTTTGTTGCAGCCTTTCCACGTGGTAATGGTCGGGGCTATCGGCTGCCTGGGGATCTTCAGTTGGAAGGGAAAGAGCCACCGCTGGGGGCGACAGCGGTCCGGGGAGGAAAAACCCTCCTCCTGAAACATCAGGCTGCAGTTTCGAGCAGGAGGTTTTCGGCCCAGGTGTCTCTGGTCAGCCGGGTGTCTCTTAGCTCCAGCTGGATTTCGGCCATCTGCTCTCCCAATTGGATCCTGACCCCGGGAAAGATGGTCTGAGCTATGGTCAGCAGAGCATCGGGAGCGGGATGGGTCAATCCCTTTTGTAAAGAAGCTCGTTTGGCCCGCATGGCGCGGATTCCCTTATCGAGCTTCTGCCACTGGCGGATGCATAGGATGATCTGATCGTGCTGGGTGGAGGAGGTGCGATGGAGCAGTCGTTTCAGGCCGGGAAGCGTCACTTCTTCAAGGCCGAGTTGATGGCGCAGGCGCTCGCCTGCTTCTTCGCACCGGGCGAGTTGTCGCTGGCAGATGCGCAGAGATTCCTCGACTTCCGGATCGATGCCGATGACCAGCTGGGTTGGGGTGCCGTTGGGGGAACCGGCGAAACTGGCCTGGATGCCTCGGGCGGCCACGACCTGGCCTCCGGAGATGCTGCCCGAACGTCGGCCCGAGCTCTGGTTGACGTTCACTCTAGCGGTGCAGCGCACCTGCCCGTTGAAGATGTAACTACCCACCGATAGATCCCCGCCCGCCTGCACGGTGGCATCCTGGATGAATTTTGCGGTGACCGCTCCGTCAGAGACGACGCGAGTTTCCTCCCCGACGATTCCGCCGCAGACGATGATATCCCCTTCTGCTTCCAAATAGGCTCCGGCCTCCACCTGACCCTGGATGGCGATGCTGCCCTCGGCTTTGATGGAAAAGCCGGGGAGCACCGAACCGCCGATGACAACGTCGCCAGAGAAATCGACGTTGCCGGTCTGGTAGCCGATGTCGGCGGTGAAGTGCAGGGTTTCGAAAACCTGCAGAAGCCCCTTCTGGTTGCTGACCCGACCGTCGATAAGCGAGCGGAAGATCAGCTCATTATCCCCTTCGATAATTTCGACGTTGGGGCCTGCAGCCAGCTCCTTCTGTGTTCCCGAATGGGCGGGAATCTCCTCGCCGAACAGGGTGGAACCAGAAAGGCCTTCGGTGGCCGGACGGAGGCGGGCAAGCTGGATCCCGGCCGGGACATTGAGACCAAAGTTGGTCTCCCGGAAATCGATGCTGCCGTCGTCGTTGAATTTGCCCGGTTTGGGGGAGCAGTCGACGTCGAAGAGGAGTTCTCCGTCCCTGCCGTGTACAGGAGGGCGGCCTTGAGCGACGCGGAAATGGACGGGTTGGGTAGATGGTTTTTGAAAGGCCTGGGCGGCCCGATTGCAGTTCTCTTCCTCCAGGCCGTGCACGACGCCACGGATCGAAAGTAGACCGAGAATTTCTCGACCTGAAGGGGGAGAAGAAGCCCATCCCGGGATGGCGGTGAAATGGGCGCAAAGCTTGTCTTCCGTCAGGGTAAGCGGATCGCGGATCCCCAGAATTTGCTGGTGGATATAGACATAGCCATGGGCGATAGCCTCGAGGAATTGGCCATCCTCGCTCTTCTGCACTCCGGGACCGGGTTCCATGCCAACGGCAAGGCCGTCGAGAGCGGGAAGAAGACGGCCGAAGACATCCTTCCCGGGGATACCGGGTTCTGCCGGTTGAATTTCGGCGAGAACCTGACCCGGGGTGGCCCAAACGGCTCGGGCGGAAGTGGGAAGAGCGGTCAGGGGTTCTGAAGCGAGATGGGCGAAAATGGGTGGGGTTTGGGCACAGGCGGCCTGGTCGGGATAGAAGGGGAAGTGGATCTGTTCATCCCGACCGGGGAGGGGGGCAACTCCCTGCGCTATTTTCCCTTTCGGGGGGGTACCTTCTGCCCCGAGGATGGAACCCAATGTCCCTTCTTCACAGGCCAGCCCCCGACCGGCCAGAAGGGTGTGGAGACGGGAGGGAGAGATGGAACTGCCGGTCTCCAGGCGCAAAAGGAAGACCTGGGTAAGATCGGGGGAAAAGGCGAGATCCAGATGGCAGTCATCCTCCTGGATGGGCACCAGAAAGAAGGCGTTGACCGCTCCATCTTTCCTGGGGCGGTGCTGGATAGACACCTCTTCCGCATTTACATTAAGCAGGTCGGCAAGGAGGGGCACCTGTTGGGAAAGGAATTCCCGGTGAGAATCCCCCTTTTCCTCCTTCCCGGTAGAGGGAGGGGCTTCCCGGGTTTCCGTGGTTTTTTCCTCTGCCAGGAAGACCTTCAGAGTGCGGCTCAAAAGAGATTGGAATTTGCCTGTCGACATTTTTCTTCTCAAATATGAAGAGGGGATCCGAGATGTTGATTATCAAGTAGTATCATATTATATGAATCGGCAGATGGAGGATTTGCTTGATCGGTTTGTGGGAACTGGAGAATGTCCTCCGAGGCGAGGAGGAAGAGGGGGAGAGCCGTATACGAAGAAGGTGGGGGGAAACAGAGATGGTGGAAGGGGAATGGAGGCTTGAGGAAAAACGCCTATTGTTGTGTAAAAATGAATTTGGACAGAATTGCGATCAGGATCTCACGCAAAGTCTAAAATTTACGCGAATCCCGGTCCGCAAAATTAGATTTGGCAGTCTAATAGTCAGTGGAAATGGTAGCCCGGGCCGGAAGATGAGAGGATGTTGTTCTGAGGAAGCCGGAGAACTGAAAACTGGTCAAGGGGGGATCAAACCTTGAAGAGAAAGTGCAGGATATCCCCGTCTTCCACTCCGTAATCCCGTCCTTTGGGGAGTAACTTCCCCGCCTCTTTGACGCGGATTTCGCTACCCAGTTCGACCAGGTCTGGATATTTCATCACTTCAACGCGGATGAAGCCGCGCTCGATATCGGTGTGGATCGCACGTCCGGCCTGGGGGGCCAGGGCGTCTTGGCGGATAGTCCAGGCCCGCACTTCATCCTCCCCCACGGTGAAGAAGGAGATCAAACCGAGGGTGCGGTAACAGAGCTGGGTCAAGCGGTCGAGAGCGGGGCGGTCGATGCCCAGGTCGTCGAGAAAGGCTCGGGCATCGCCCTCTTCCAGTTGAGAGAGTTCCTCTTCAATGCGCGCGGAAACGGCGATCCATTCGAAATGTTGGCCGTCGAATTTCTCCTCGAGTGAGGAGAGGAAGCCGGTATCACCGAGCCTGTCTTCGCCGACGTTGAGCACATTGATCACCGCTTTGCGGGTGAGCAAAGGATAGCTGGCGACGAGTTTTTGTTCCTCATCGGAAAAGGGGAAGCTCCGCAGGGAAAGACCGGCCTCCAGGTGATCGCGAAGACGTCCGAGAAGATCGGTTTCGCGGACGGCGCGGTCGTCTTTCTTGCCCCTGTTTTCTCTGGCCAGGCGGTCCAGGCGTTTTTCGATGAAGATCAGGTCCGCCAACTGCAGCTCTTCGGAAAAGGTGTGTATGTCGCGAGCCGGGTCGAGGCGGCCGGCAATGTGAAAGACAGTGTCATCGGCAAAAGCGCGGACCAGGTGGCAAATGACGTCCACCTCCTCCAGCGCCTTGAGGGCTTCGGCGTTGCGCGTCGCCTCCAGGTCGAGATCGGGGAGGAGAGAGAATTCCATGACGGCGGGCGTCTCTTTGGCCGGCTTATAGAGTTCGACCAGGCGATCGAAGCGAAGGTCGAGGACGGGGGCCAAACCAAGGCTGCCGTTGCGGCTGCCGTCCTGAGAGGGGAGGGTATCGGTGAGGAGTTTGAAAAGGGTGCGCTTGCCGACTTGAGGGTAGCCGACCAGGCCGAGTTTCATGGAATTTACCTTGCTGAGATGAAATTCAAAAAAGCGGCCAGAATATAGGGGAGTCGTGGGGAAACGCAATAGGGTGCGGGGGAAGAGTGCGTCTTGCGGAGAACGGGAACGTGCTTTTCGGGGCTGTTTCGGGGAATCTATTTTTACTATCCGCAACGCTTGGAAGCAAAAGGAGAGATGAAATGCGCATCGGCACGTACAACGTCCTGGGGTTGCGGGGTTTTCCTCCAGAAGAGGCGCAAAAGGAGGTGGGGGAACCCGGAGGAGAAAAGGGGATTGAGCACTTCGCCGGGGTTTTTGCTTCACTGGAATGCGACGTGCTGGCTTTGGAAGAAGGGGTGAGCGTGCGCCAGATGCAGGAGATTGCCCGCAGGATGGATTGTCACCTGGCCACTATCCCCTCACCGATCGCCTGGCCGGGGCATCTGTTGTCGCGCTACCCGATCCTCGAATCGCGCGTGTTCAGCCATACCGTGCCGGGCGGAGAAACCCCGTTGCTGAGTCGCACGGGGGGGAGCGTTCTGCTCCAGTTAGAAGATGAGATACGGCTTTGGGTAGTGGTGGTCCACCTGCACCCGGCATCCGAAGAGATGCGCGATAGAGAGGCGGATATCATCTGGAAGAGATTGGGGGAGCTCCTGAGTGTGTGCGAGAACGCGGTAGTGGTAGGGGATTTCAACTGTGCGGTGGAAGAGCGACTCCACAGCCACCTGAGGAGTATGGAATTCGTCAACGCCATGGAAGAAGTGGGGGGAGGGATAGAATGGACGATGGATACTGTCGGAGTCAACCAGCACGCCGTCGATCATATTTACCTGAGCCCTTCCTTGAAACAGACACTGAAGGGAGCCCGGGTAGTGAGCGATTCGGGTTTTCGGCACGACGGCCCTCAAGCTGCCGGTGTATGGGTCCATTCGGACCACTTGCCGGTGGTGGCGGACCTGGAACTGAGTAAAATGTGAGACGACCGCGTTTCCCCTGGACCCAACAGGAGGGCAGTCATGGAGCGACCCAACATTATCTTCATAATTACCGACCAGCAGCGATTCGATACCATCCGAGCACTCGGTTTTCCCTACGTGGACACGCCCAATTTGGACCGCCTGGTGGAAGAAGGGGTGAGTTTTTCCAACTGTTTCATTTCCGCTCCGTCTTGCGCCCCATCGCGTGCAAGCCTTTTTACCGGTCAGTATCCCCACACCACGGGCATCACCAAAAACGCCGATCGCTGGACTCACTCATGGGTCGAACAGTTGGCAGAGAGCGGTTACCACTGTGTCAACATCGGCAAGATGCACACCTTTCCATACGAGACCCCTCTGGGATTCCACGAGCGCTACGTGGTCGAGAACAAGGACCGGTATCTGGAAGGGCGTTACTACTTCGACGAATGGGACAAAGCGCTGCGCGCCCGAGGGCTGGTAAAGCAGCAGCGGGAACTCTACCGCCAGCGCTCGGATTATGAGGAATGCCTTGGGGCTTTCGAGTGGGAATTACCCGAGGATATGCACCCGGATTTTTTCGTGGGCAACATGGCACAGTGGTGGATTCGTTCCTACCCGCAGACTCAGCCCCTTTTTTTGCAAATCGGGTTTCCGGGGCCGCATCCTCCCTACGACCCGATTCCGCGGTTTGCCGAACCCTATATGCAGCGGGATCTGCCGCTGGCGGGGGTGACGGCGGAGGAATTGGAACGGCAGCCTCCACCTTTTAAGGCGATGCGCCAGCACAACTGCGAGGTAGACCACGATTCGATCGTCCACCAACTCGAGCCGACTGCGGAGCAGCGCCACCGGCAGCGCGCCTACTATCTGGCCAACGTCACCATGATCGACGAGCAGATCGGGCAGATTCTGGAAAGGCTCGAAGAGAACGGATATCTGGAAAATTCGGTGGTGATTTTCACTTCGGATCACGGCGACTGCCTGGGAGATCACGGGCATAGTCAGAAATGGACGATGTACGATACGATAACCCGCATGCCCATGATCATCTGGGGACCGGGCCGCTTTGATGGGGGGCGGAAGCTGGATGGGCTGTGCCAGCAGATGGACATCGGTCCGGCCATCCTCGAACTGGCGGGAGGGGAGGTCCCCGAATGGATGGAGGCGGAATCACTGCTTCCCGCTCTGGAGGGAGAAAAGTGGGAGGGGCGTCCGTGTGTCTTCGCCGAACATCCACGGGACGGCACGTTGCAGACGACTGATTTCATGACCATGGCGCGCACCCGGGACTGGAAGCTGGTCCATTTCCTGGGAGAGAGCTTCGGTCAACTCTTCGATTTGGAGAGGGATCCTCGGGAAGTGGATGACTTATGGAACGAGCCCGGGGCGGAAGAGAAGAAACGAGAACTGCTCGGAATGCTGCTGGAGTGGCAGATCGGCAGCCAGTATCGGACCCGGGACTGGGCAGCGACCTGGCGTTGAGGGGTTTACTCTCGGGGACGCTTGATTACATTCAGGCGAGATGTCCCCAAAAAAAACCCTCGAGTTGGTTGAAAGGAACGGTATCATGGCCAAAATCGGTGAAAGAGCCCCGGAATTCACCCTCCAGGATGCGGAGGGAAATTCGGTTTCTCTGGCGGATTTTAGAGGAAAGAAAGTCGTGCTTTATTTCTATCCCAAAGACGATACGCCCGGTTGCACCCAGGAGTCGTGTGAATTTCGCGATTCACGGGAGGCGTTCGACGGGGCCGGAACCATCATCCTGGGGGTGAGCCCGGATGGGGTTGAGAGCCACAGGAAATTCAGGGACAAGTTCGATCTCTCTTTCCCTCTGCTGGCCGATCCCGAACGGCAGGCGATCGAGGCGTACGGGGTGTGGAAGGAGAAGAACATGTACGGAAAAAAATATATGGGGGTGGAGCGTTCGACTTTCCTGATTGATGAAGAGGGGATCCTGGTAGAGGAAAAACGGAAGGTGAAAGTAGACGGCCACGTGGCCGAGATGCTGGGTCTGGTGACTGTGGGTTAGGCTAAGTCCAGAAATAAGTTGATGATTTCGGGTATCCGCTGATCGGGGAGCTACAGGGGAATGATCGAGTTATTTCTGGACGAGGACTCAGGGTAGATTGCAGCTTTCGAGTTCGCGCATCAGCAAGCCGTAGCGTATGCCCCGGGTGGAGACATAGAGCCCGGGGCATTTCCATTTTTGCAGGGCGAGGAGTAGAATGAGCGCTCCGGCGGAGATGATGTCGGCACGCTGTTCGCCGATTTGGGGTATGGAGCGTATTTCTCCGTGTGGCAGAGAGAGTAGACGAGAAGTAAGGGCTGCGATGCGGGAGATTTTCAGGAAGTGGCCGTTGAGCGCATCGGCGTCGAACCGTTCGATCCCTTTGTCGATGGCCCCCAGGGTGGTGACCGTTCCGGCCACGCCGACCAGGGAAACATCAGAGGGGAAGGGGAAGAACTGATCCAGGGAATTTTCAATAGCTTCCCCGGCTGCTTTCAATTGATCCGGAGTTGGGGGGAGATGGGGGAAGTGGCGTTCGGTGAGGCGCACGGCGCCCATGTCGACAGAGGCGCTCTTCTCAACTTCGCTCCCAGCGCCCAGCGCTAATTCGGTCGATCCTCCGCCGATGTCGATAACTCCGTAGCGGGGGGGGAGGGAAAGCCCGAAGGCGGCCCCGATGAAAGTTAGGCGTGCCTCCTCACTCCCCGGGAGTTCGCGCAACTCGATCCCCACCCGGCTGCGAACGTGGGCGATAAACTCCTCTTTGTTGACCGCATCCCGCAGTGCCGAGGTGCCGTAGGCCCTGATGCTGGCGGCACCCAATGCGTGGGCCCGGTCCCGGTATCCCTCGATAAAACCGCAAACCCGCTCCATGGCTTCGGGCAGAATGCGGCGCCCGGCATCGACTCCCTGGCCCAAACGGGCGATGGCATGGGCGTCGTCCAGCACTTCCACCGATCCGTCCGTCCGGCGCCTTCCGGTGACCATGAGAACGGTGTTCGTTCCCAGATCGATAACGGATCTGATCCCCTCGGAGCCAACTCCCATCCCTCAGCCGTTCTCCTGTGCTTTGAGCAGAGCCGTTACCTGTGTCGGGGTCTGGCACTCCAGGAGGGCCTGGCGCGTTTCGTCGGGGCGGATGAGGGAGGCAATCTGGGAGAGCACGGGGATGTAGTACCTGTAGTTTTGCTGGGGAGTCAGCAGCAGGAAGATGAAATGAGCGAGTTCCTCCTGGGGCCCCTGGAAATCGATACCCTCGGGGCAGATCGCCAGACAGCCGATGATGCCTGGGAGATCGGGGATGGGAGCATGGGGAATAGCGGTCTGATGGCCCATAGCGGTGGGACTCTGACGCTCCCTTGCCAGGGCGGCATCGAGCACTTTCTGGCGCTCCTGCACGGGGATCTGTTTCTCCTCGACGAGGAGATCGACCATCTGCGCGATGGCATCCCATTTGTCCGTGGGATGGAAGTCGAGGCGGATGGTATGTTCCCACAAGATGCTGCTGAGGGAGGTGCGGTCGGCGGTGGCCGCGCGCACCATGAGGACCGAACAGGAAACCTGGTTGGCGATCTCATCCGGTATCGATCCTGCCAGATATTCCTCCTGCCTCCAGTCGTTGGAGGCACCGAGAACGACCAGATCGCTGCGGCCGGCCCGGTCGACGATCGGGGAGATTATGTCGGGGGCAGGGACGATGTCGACGGGAGCTTCGATCTCCAGCAGCTGCAGCTGTAGCTGGGTGTCCTCCAGGAGTTGGCGGCAGTAGAGAGCGAGAATGGGGTCGTCGGGGCGACAATGGGCATCCCTGGCGATGCGCAGCACGTCGAGTTCGACTCCCCATTGCTTGCTGAGGTCGTGGGCAATTTGCAGGCCCACCATGGCGTGGTTGCCCCCGCCGGTAGGAACGAGGATGCGGCGGGGAGTATCTAAACCCCGGTCTTTAAAGATGAGGGTATCGACTCCCATCGCTTTGGTAAGGTCGCGGTTTTTGGCCGCAAGAATGGCATCGCGTTCAACTTCGGCCTGCCAACCCATCAACATCATGTTGCAGTTCCAGCGCGAGATGGCCTGTTCGATGACCTGTGTTACCTCTTCCCCCTCTTCGAGATGGGGGATGGCGCCGATGCCCATTTCGAGGGGGATATCGGCAGCTCGCTGGAGCAGAGAGGAAATTTCGGCGGGAGGACTGCTGTCCGGAGTGACCACGTGAGTCAGATGCAATTCTCCCCAGGGAGGAGACGCCAGTGACGCGGCCAGGCGCACCAGGCCGTCTTCGGTGGAGGGGTCTTGAAGTGGAACGAGGATGCGCAACTGTGGAGATGGCATATTATTTCTTTACAGGTTGAACAGTTTGTGGGCAATAATAGCAAAAAACAGGAAGAAAGATAGGGAACGGCCCCGCCTGCTTTTCTCCGATCGGAGGTGCTGAGCAAAAATCCGTTCCAATGATAACAAGCCCCCCCCTTTTCCACCAGCGGCAAGGAGGAATATGGTGGGGAAATCCTTGGATTAGAAGGGGAAAAGGTTCAAGGAAGGGAAGAAAAGAAATTTGAAAAAGGGAATAGGAAAAAAGATTGCAAAAATCCATTTGCTTGGAAAATAAGGGTTTGTGTGTTGATTTTGGTTTGCCGTGAAGGGGGGGTTTTTTATATTTGGATGCCCTTGAAAAAAGGCAGGAAATCGATATGGCAATTATCACAGTCTCTCGCCAACTCGGTAGTGGGGGAGATCGAATCGCCGAGGGGGTGGCACATTCTCTGGGGTACGAGTTCGTCGATCGACGCCTCGTCGAGGAAGTTGCCGCCATTACCGACACCGAACCCGAAGATGTGGAAAAATTCGATGAAAAGGGGGAAGGAAGGGTCAAATTCTTTCTCAAACGCCTTCTGGTTCCGGAGGTTGTCCCCGGAGGTTTTCCACTTTCTTCAGCTGCCTATTTCCCCGAGTTCGGTCTGGAGTTCCCCTACGTCATGGACCGCCCAAACGAAGAGGGGGGGACTTTTCTGGACCGAGGAACCTATCAACTGCTCATCACCACGATATTGCAAGATCTGGGGGCCACGGGGAATGCAGTGCTGGTGGGACGGGCGAGCCAGGTAGTTCTGGGTAACCATAAGGAAGCCTTTCACATCCGGGTCGTTGCCCCTTTTGACCTGCGCTGTGAGAGAGTTATGCAGGCCCGAGGGATGAATCGCGAGAATGCGGAGGAGTTGGTGAAGCAGCACGACCGCTGGCGCAAACTCTATCTGCAAAACTATCACGGCGTGGACTGGGACGATCCCCTGCTCTACCACCTGACAATCAACACTGGCAGCATGGAGGAGGAAAGCGCTGTGGATCTGGTTTCCCGCTATGTGGTGCATAACAGCTGAAGGCGCCCCAAGGAGCATGGAAACCCCCGTATCGATTTCTCGGAACGGGGGTTTTTTCTTTCTTGACAGCGCCCTTCAATTCAGGTATTCCTAGATGCGAGCGACCCACCTTCAACTGGAGAACCGGAGATGGAATGGACGATAGGCAGCACGAGCCGTCCTTATGCGCAGCTCAGTTATCAGGAGGCTTACGAAAGAATTGCCTGCGCCGGGTATACAGACCTGGCGGTGTTCGCCAACCAGGGACAGGTTCCTGTGAATTCCGACAGCAGCTCGGAGGAAGTAGCAGGGGTGCGTCGGGCAGCGGCTGCCGCCGGGTTGAGCCCTTCGATGTTGATTGGGAGAACCAACCTGGATCTGGGGTTGGAAAGGGGAATCGACGACTACAAAAAGCTGATCGACAACGCCGCAGCTCTGGGGGTAAAATGGCTGCTGGACTGCGGCACGGGCAAAGAGGAGCATTTCGATCTCTACTTTGAACTCATGCGTCAGGCGGCGCCGCACGCCGAAGAGGCGGGGATGGAGATCACCATGAAACCGCACGGTGGGATCAGCCTGACGGCCGAAGATCTGCTGGCTGCGGATGGAAAAGTGGATCACTCGGCTTTTGGGATCTGCTACGACCCGGGCAATATTATCTACTACACAAAGGGTGAACGGCGGCCGGAGACCGATGTGGGGGAAGTCGCACCACGCGCAAACACCGCCATCGTCAAGGATTGCGTGGTGGAGGATGGGACGCCGGATGTCATGGTGACGGCGGGAGACGGACTGGTGGATTTTCCCGTTGTTCTGGGAAAACTCCTTTCGGGAGGTTTCAGAGGTCCCTTTTATGTAGAATGCGTGGGCAGCAAAGAAGAATCAGAGGTGGATCGCGATCTGGCTTTTACTCTGGGGTATGTAAAGGGAATTATGGAGACCATCAACGGCGTGGAATGAGGTAATCTCCATTCCGGGAAACGGGAAACGATACCAGAGGAACGATTATGGGTAATGGACCAGATTCTGGAAAATTGCTGCTCGAGGAGTATCTTCCGCACCCCGAACTGGTGGTTCCGGAGCACCCGGTCGCGAAAGCGAAATTTCCGGCTATCGATGCCCACAACCACTTGGGGCGTTGGGTGGGTAAGGGAGCGGAAGAGGTAGCCCGGCGGGTGGAGGAGATGGATGCCTGCAATCTGAAGGCCTGTTTCGACCTGGATGGGAGTCGCGGGGCTCCTCTGGGGGAGAGTATTCAACTATTAAAAGAAACTTACCCCGGTCGTTTCTACGTGCTCACGGTGCTCTCCTGGGAAGAGGCAGCGAAATCCGGGAAGAAAGTGGGAGAAACCCTCGCCAGGGAACTGGCGGAGGCGGTGGAGGAGGGAGCGGATGGTCTCAAGATCCACAAGAGCCTGGGGTTGAGAGTGCGCGGTCTGGATGGGAAGCTGCTCATGCCGGATGATCCGAGTTTGGGACCGCTTTTCGTCAAGTGCGCCAAATTGAAGGTGCCGTGTCTGTTCCACGTGGCCGATCCGATCGCCTTTTTCAAACCGCTCGACCGGTACAACGAGCGCTGGGAAGAGTTGGCAAACCACCCGGACTGGCATTTCGTCGGGGGAGATCTCCCTGGTTTCCAGATGCTCATGGAATCCCAGGAGCGGTTGCTCGAGCAGCACCCGGATACCCTTTTCCAGAGTGCTCATGTGGCCAGCGCATCCGAGGACCTGGGATATGTATCCACCTTGCTGGATCGGTATCCGAACCTCCATGTAGATATGTCGGCGCGCATAGCGGAACTGGGGCGTCAGCCGTATACGGCACGGGAGTTCTTCCTGAAATACCCGGATCGCATCCTCTACGGCACGGACGTCGCCCTCACCGCGGAATGGCAGCGGATATACATGCGCTTTCTGGAGACTTTCGACGAACACTTCGCCTACGGTCTGGGGGAGGTCCCGGATCAGGGGCGCTGGCGGATTTGTGGGATCGGGCTGCCGGACGAAGTGCTGAAAAAGGTTTATTACGAGAACGCTGAAAGGCTCTACGGACCACCCGCGTAAATCGCAAGAAAGGGGACCCCGAAATCTCCGGAACCCCCTTTTTTGCGGGGTTTGTTTACTCCCCCTGATCCAGCCCCAGGCCGGTCAGATCGGCGAGTCGACCGGCGCGCTCTGCTGCATAGAGATTCCAGATGACGCGCAAACCCTGGAGACTGCCGGTGCCGTCCGTCAGCGGACGGGTTCCGGTGTCGATGCAGTCGAGGAAGTGAGCCATTTCGTTTTCGGTGTGCTTCCCCGATTCGGCCTCCAGCAGTAATTCTCCCCCCCCGGAACGGCCCCGGAGGCTTTCTCCCGCCGTCTCCCTGGTTTTCCCCGTGTGGACTAATAACTGTCCTCCGGTGATATCCGCTTCGATCATACCCTCGGTGCAGTGGGCATGGAAGGAGTATTTCAGGCGACTGCCCCGGGCTCCCCAGGTGCCGAAGTGATAGCCGAGTTTTCCGTTCTCGAACTGGATGGAGACGTTGCTGGTGCCCTCCATTTCCATCCAGGGAGTGCCGAAATTCGTTCCTATATGGGTGCCTTGCAAAGGGCGACCGAGATACCAGAGCAGAATATCGATGTAGTGACAGCCGTGGCTGAAGAGCTGCCCGCCCCCCAGGGTGGCCGCCTTGGAAGCCCAGTGAGCTTCGGGGTAGCGGGTCAACTGCTCGGTCCAGATCGAAACCTGGAAGACATCGCCGTAGGTCTTTTCGTCCAGCAATTCTTTCATGCGCGTAACGAGGGGATGAAAGCGCATGCAGTAGGCGATCATCAGCACGCTGTCCGTCTTTTTCGATGCGTCTATCAGGTCCAGACATTCCTCTTCGGAATTGGCCATCGGTTTTTCCAGGAGCACGTGTTTTCCCGCCTCCAGACAGGCCTTTGCCACCGGATGGTGCAGGTGGTGGGGCAGGGCGATGAGGACGGCGTCGATATCGTCGAGAACTTCCCGAAAATCGGTGACGGAACGGGCGCCGGGGAAGAGTTCGGCGACGGCGGTTGCCCTTTCCGCCTCGACGTCGACTGCAGCGACGAGTTTCAGTTTGTCCTGCAGATGCCCAAAACGACGCTGGTGGGCGTTGGCCATGCCGCCGCAGCCGATCAGACCGAGTTTGATTTTCGACATTTTTTACCTCCGTGGGATTTCGGTTCGGGAAAAGGTAGCCAGTCCTTCTGCGGTCGGCAATAAAAGAAGGTTTGGTCCCTTGAGGCTGCGGCGGAAAACCTGTATGGTTGGGGGCGGGATCGGGTCGTATTTGACAAAGGAGAAGAGGAACGATGAGTGCAGATTGCGGAGCGCTGGGTATCATCTGCGAGATGGATGTGGAGATGCCCATGCGGGATGGGGTGATCCTGCGGGCAAATGTGTTCCGGCCGGATGGGGAAGGGGGTTTTCCGGGGTTGTTGATGCGCACTCCTTATGGGAAGCCACAGGGGGGTTTTGATCGGTATGTGCGGGCGGGTTATGCCGTGGTCGCCCAGGATTCGAGGGGACGATACGCCTCGGACGGGGAGTTCGTGCCGTTCACCGTGGAGAATACCGGGGATGCGGAAGATGGGTTCGACTCTGTGGAATGGCTGGCAGATCGGGACTTCTGCAACGGCAAAGTGGGAACCATGGGAGCATCTTACAACGCCTGGATGCAGTGGGAACTAGCCAGGTTGCGTCCCCCGCATCTGGTGGCCATGGCCGCTTATTCCATTCCCATCGAACTTACCGAGGTAGACTGGCCGGGAGGGTTCAAGCCGGGGCGTCGGGTGAAGTGGTGGATGACGACGATGGCTCCCGATCTGAGGCGAAAAAAGGGGGTTCGGGGTCCGCAAACTCCAGCCGAGGCGCGTCAGATCTGGGACGAAGTGGAGCAGGGGTACTGGCTCGGGTTCATGCCCTGGCTGGAACTGCCCCGCCATCTGCCGGAAGGTCTGGCGGAATACGCGGAAGATTGGTTGAAACACCCCGGTCGTCGGGCCTGGAAGTTCGACGCGATACACGCCCAGGTGGAAGTGCCGAACCTGGATTTCAGCGGTTGGTACGACCA
>Ga0233437_1002076_pt1 | contig 32324 bp, 28 predicted proteins | sample SI_122_August201_FD_182714 | JGI IMG/M metagenome (GOLD analysis project Ga0233437, IMG submission 182714) | Seawater microbial communities from Saanich Inlet, British Columbia, Canada - SI_122_August2016_200_MG | ecosystem: Environmental > Aquatic > Marine > Inlet | place: Canada: British... | reverse complement strand
CCCACCCTTTACAGAGGTGCTCAAAGCTGTCCAAAAATATAAACCGACTATTATGCCGGCCGTACCCACCATTTTTGTGGCCTTTACTAATCATGCCCTGCTGAACAATTACGATCTTTCCTCCATCATGGGATGTTTTTCAGGTGGAGCTCCTTTGCCTCCGGAAGTCTGCCGCCAGTTTGAAGAAAAAACAGGATCTATTATCTTTGAAGGGTACGGGTTGACTGAAACAGCTCCCGTGGCCAGTGTCAACCCCACAAACAAAGAAGCAAGAAAGATTGGGTCCATTGGCTTTCCTTTGCCTGGCACTGATATCAAAATCCTGAATTTAATAGATCCAACAAAAGAACTGCAAAAGGGAGAAGACGGAGAGATTGCCATCTGCGGTCCACAGGTCATGAAAGGATATTGGAAAAGACCCGATGCCAATGAAGAAGTATTTACCTATATCGACGGCAAACGATATTTTCTAACGGGTGACATCGGCCACATTGATGATGAGGGCTATATCCTAATCACAGACCGGAAAAAAGACATGATCATTGTGGGCGGATTCAATGTCTATCCAAGAGATGTGGAAGACATTCTATACACCCATCCCAAGGTTGAACTATGCGCAGTAATCGGTATCCCCGATGAAAAAAGCGGTGAAAAGGTCAAGGCATTCCTCAAACTCAAACAGGGAGAGACCTCAAGCCAGGATGAAATCATTGACTTTTGCAGAGAGAACATGGCCGGCTATAAACGCCCCAGGTCTGTTGAATTCAGGGACGAAATCCCCGTATCAAATATTGGCAAGGTTTTGCGCCGTGTCTTGAGGGATGAGGAAATGGCAATCTGAGTTTTTTAAAAATATAATTATGGCAAAAAATAAGCTTCACAAATACGAACGAGTCCAACATCTTCCCAATGTGACCTTTTCCGTGTTGGGCGAGTCAGGATTGCCCAGTACATACCCTTGGTATGACAAGTGTTACAACGGTATGGAAAAGATTCTCGAACTGGGTTGCGGCAAAGGAGAGTATAGTCTTGCATTAGCAACTGCTAATCCTTCCAAACTTTGCGTGGGGATCGACTTTAAGAGCCATCGCATTTGTGTCGGAGCAGAAAAAGCAATTGCAAAAGGCCTTGAAAATGTCCTTTTTTTCTGTGTGCGGATTGAACGTATCAAAGAGTTTTTTGAAGAACACTCGATACACGAAATCTGGCTTACCTTTCCTGATCCGCACCCGAAAAATCGGACAATCAAATCCCGGTTATCTGCCTCATCGTTTTTAGACGCATATGCGCATTTGCTCATTCCAGGAGGGATTGTGCATTTAAAGACAGACAGTGAACTTTTCTACAACTTCACCTTAGAATCCGTCCAGCAATGGGGTGGGCGCGTGGTATCTAAGTCAGATAATATTCATGGAACAGATTGTAACAGATATGGAACCCTTGATGTAATTTCAACTTTTGAGAATACTGCTCTGTCAAAGGGATTGACCATCAAATACCTGGCATTCACTCTAAATTGACAAAGAAAAACCCTTGTCCACAACCTTTAACAAAAAATTAAATAGTGATTTTATACAAACAATAACAAGGAAATATTTATGCAAATTCAACAAATACGAAATTCGACTTTAAAGATAACGTATTCCGGCCGGAAGATATTGACTGATCCAATGTTATCCCCCAAACATGCCATTGAATCATTTGTTGGAAAATCACCGAATCCAACAATCGATTTACCATTTTCTGCCGAGGATTTAATCAAAGACATTGATATGGTCATTATCTCACATTTGCATTTGGATCATTTTGATAAAGCCGCTCAAGATTTGCTTCCTAAGCAAATGCCTATATTTTGCCAACCATGCGATGAAAAAAAACTAAAAGAATTTAGTTTTGAATCTGTTACTCCTGTCATTAACTCGGCAAAATGGAAAAATATTCAAATTACGCGAACTTTTGGTCACCATGGAACAGGTGACTGGGGAAAACGAATGGGAAATGTTTCAGGATTTATTTTCAAAGCTGAAAATGAACCGATAGTATACTGGGCAGGGGATACAATATGGTGCGATTTAGTTAAAAAGACGATTAACCAATTTCAGCCTGAAATTATAATTACTCATTCTTGTGGTGCTAAATTTCCAGACAGTGATCCCATAATTATGGATGCAGTTCAAACCATTGAAGTTTGCAAGGCAGCGCCAAATGCAATTGTAATCGCAACACACATGGAAGCCTTGGATCACGCGACGATATCTCGTACCGATCTTCGGGTATTTGCTGAAAATTCGGCAATTAAAACAAATCAGCTACGCATTCCAGCTGACGGAGAAATCTTAAATTTTGATTGATGAAATGACTTGTTCTTTGATAAACCCTTAAGCTAAGCCTCAAATAATAAATTCAACTGAGTCTGGATTTATTATGGATTTTAAAATAAGGTATCGTATTACAATATCAAAAACCAATTGAAAGCTTGGCGATTTTTTTTGTTGCTGTCAATTTGATGTTGCTACAAATAGGAAAAAAGGAAAAAACTGAGTTCAGAGTAAAGACCTGACCCTGGAGAAATAATGAAAATACGAAAACCAACCCAAGAAATGCACAGCAAGGTATCCGGTCTTTTAAATTCAGCCTTTCCAAAAAGTCAATACGAGGCCAGACTGGTGGAACAATTCCATGACAATGAAACTCCCATCCACGAGTGGGTCTGCATCCATATCAAAAAGGTAATTGCATATATCGCATTCTCAAATGCTTACAATGGTGACCAGGTCTGCGGTCTTCACCTGGCTCCCTTTGCCGTGGCACCAAAGTTTCAACACCAGGGTATTGGCTCCCAGCTGCTGAAGTTTGCACTGCGCCAGGAATCCATTAAAAAAAGCCCTCTCTTTGTTCTGGGTGAACCCAAGTTTTACCGACGATTCGGGTTTGAATCCTGCACTTTACCCATCTGCTCCTTTGACAAAAACAATAGACACTTTTTAGCTATTCGTAACACAACCACAACCCGGTTCATTATTGGCTATGAACCACAGTTTGGTCGAGGCCTATGAAAGAGAACCATTAAAATGAGCCGTACAAGGCAAATACTTATTTCTTTTCTTCTATTTTTCACCCTGATTTCTCTGGGGTGCATAGGATATATGGTAATAGAAGATTGGCCTTTCTTAGATTCCTTGTATATGACAATTATTACCATTGCCACTGTGGGATACAGTGAAGTAAACCAAGTCAGCACACAAGGTCGTATTTTTACCCTGCTGCTTATTCTCCTTGGAGGAGGATTTTTTCTGTATTTAATGAGTGACATCATCAAGTTCCTTGTAGAAGGGCGCATAAGAAGTGTTTTAGGGAGGTATAAATTGGATAATCAGATAAAAAAACTTAAAGGACATTTCATTGTTTGCGGTTACGGGAGAATCGGCAGACTTCTGACTCGATATCTTGTCCAGAAATATATTGACGTGGTGGTAATAGAAAAAGATGAAACCTGCATGGAACGCATGAATGATGATGGTGTCCTATATCTTGTGGGTGAGGCTGGAAATGAAGATATGCTGACTAGAGCAGGAATTGAAAATGCCAAGGGTGTAATTGCCGTTACTGCCACTGATGCGGAAAATGTGTTTTTGATCTTAATTGCCAAGCAATTAAATCCTAAAGTTTTTGTTGTGGCAAGGGCTAGCAAGGATTCATCAAAAAAAACCTTGCATGCCGCAGGTGCGGACAAGGTCATATCTCCATATGATATCGGTGCAAGGCGTATGGCCCATGCTATTCTTCGCCCAACTGTAATTAAATTTCTTGAAACAGCCTTTTCCGATGATGAAACTGATATCCAGATTGAGGAGATCCTTGTAAAACCCGAATCTAGACTGGCCGGTGTTCATCTTATAGACTCTGGGATACGAAAAAACCTGAACCTTATTATTCTTGCAATAAAAACAAAACAGGATAATATGATTTTTAACCCTAAAGCAGGTACAAAAATTGAACCGGGAAATACAATGGTTGCAGTGGGGAGTGCAAAAAGCCTTGTACAGCTTGAGCTAATGTTGCATGGCTGACCTTATGTTTTGTGAACTTCATTTTTGATGCAGTGAGGCAAAAGTAAATTTTTTACAAAATATGCAAACCATGGAGGCAAAACCATGAACGGAAAACAAAGAATCATCACTGCCCTTGAAGTGAAGGAACCGGATTGTGTACCTTTGTATATCCACGGCATTAATGAGATCCCCATTATCGGAATCGGAAAGCATTTAACAGAGAATCTGCCTGAACCCCAGGATTTCAGGCTCATGAATGCAAATGATCAACTCAAGCTTGTTGATACCCTATTTTTGATCCATGACGTTTTTGACATTGACGGCATTACAACATTTGAAATCGGTCATGAAACAAAAGTGGATGATCTCCATGTCAAAGATGGCTTTGGCGTTGTCTATAAATTGTCAAAACATGGCATTCCCGTTCCTGTTGGTCACCCCATAAAAACCTTTGATGAGTTAAAAACATTCAATCCCCCTGTACCACGAGCAGAAGACCTGGGACTTCTAAATCTTGCCATTGACAGATTTAAAGGCCAAAAGGCAAGTTTCTGGCTAATGCGCGGGATTTTTGTTCGTTCCTGGCGTTTAATCGGCATGACAAATCTTATGATTAATATGATTGACAATCCTGAATTTGTCCATGAAGTTGCCGGGATGATGCTCAAATTCAATCTTGCCCAGCTTGACCTGCTGGTTGAAGCCGGGCTTGATGTGCTTGTAATAGAAGATGATATTGCATCCACCAAGATGCCCTTGATATCTCCTGAGCATTTTAAAACATTTGTAAATCACTATAACAGGCAGATCGTTGACAAGGCCCATGAAAAAGGCCTTAAAGTGGTAATGCATTCCGACGGCAATCTCTGGCCCCTTATGGACACCATTATTGAAACCGGTTATGATGGGATAAATCCTTTAGAACCCCAGGCCGGCATGAAATTAAAAAAGATGAAAAAATACTGCGGCGATAACATCTGCCTTCTGGGGAATATTGACTGCGTGGATATTCTGCCCGACGGCACACCCGATGAAGTTGAACAGGAAGTCATTAAGGCAATTGCCGACGGGGCAAAAGGTGGTGGCCTGATTCTATGTTCTTCAAACTCCCTGCATCCCGGGGTTAATCCTGAAAATTGTATCGCCATGTTTGAAGCTGCGCGTATCCACGGCCAATATAAAAAAGGTCTTAAATAATGACTAAAAAACAATCCTGGACTATTTTCTGGCTGCTTTTTGCCCTTTACATGTTTGATTACATGGATCGTATGATTATTGTATCCCTTTTTCCCTACCTGCAACAGGATATGGGCTTGAGCGATGCCCAGTGCGGCCTGCTTATGTCCAGTGTATACTGGTCCATTCTGATTTTTTCTTTTCCTGTTTCCATCCTTGTTGACCGCTGGAGTCGTACAAAAAGTATTTCCTTTATGGCGGCATTCTGGAGCATGGCAACTTTAGCCTGTGCGTTCACGAAAAATTTTGCCCAGCTTTTGATTACCAGAACAGCCATTGGTGTAGGAGAGGCAGGATATGCCCCTGGCGGAACCGCTATGCTATCCGCCAATTTTCCAAAGGAAAAAAGAGCAAGAATACTTGGGTTCTGGAATGCATCCATTCCACTTGGAAGTGCCCTTGGCATTGGAATAGGAGGGTTTGTAGCCCATAACTTTGGCTGGCGCCATGCATTTGGCCTTGTGGCTGTTCCAGGTCTTGTCATCGCCATAATATTTTATTTTGTCAAAGATTATAAAACCATCCAACTCACTAAAAAAGAAAAAACCGGCCAAGAAACAAAGATGCAATTTGCTGATATGGCCGGACAATTTACCCATAATAAGACCCTGATTTTCAACAATATCGCCTTTGCCTTGAATGTTTTTATTACCACATCCCTTCTGACCTGGTTACCCACTTATTTTCATCGATTTGACAATCTTGCCATGGACAAGGCCAGTATGAAAGCAAGCTCCATCATGGTTCTTGCAATCATTGGCGCGCCTCTGGGCGGCCTTCTATCAGATCTTTGGATGAAAAAACAAGAAAACGCCAGACTTTTATTCCCGGCTCTAACATCAATTCTTACGGGAATTCTACTTTTTATTGCCTTTGCATTTTTACAGGGGAGCCTTCAATATATTGTCCTGCTTTTCATCGGTATAACAGCTGTGGCCTTTGTTCCATCCGGCGTAGCAGTGACACAGGATGTTGTTCACCCAGGACTATGCGCCGTTTCTTTAAGCCTGAATATTATCATCCAGCACCTTTTGGGCTCAAGTCTTGCACCCATTGTCATAGGAAAGCTTTCAGACACATACGGTCTTGATAAAGCCCTTACAATCCTGCCCTTATTTGCTTTCCTTGCCGGCACTTTACTATTTATCGGATCATTTTATTATAAAAAAGACCTTTATGAAGGAGATTTCTAATGAAACATAAAGATGGATACTTCAAAGGTGTTCGGGATGCAAATATTTATTATCAATCCTGGTTACCTGAAGGCGAGCCTAAAGCCATACTTGTAATTGTACATGGATTGGCTGAGCACAGCGGACGATATATGAATGTTGTCAACCACCTTGTTCCATCTGGATATGCTGTCTATGGAATAGATCATATTGGACATGGAAAATCCGACGGTAAAAGAGGTTACGTGGAACGATTCCAGGATTACACAAAAGTGCTGAAGAACTATTTTGACATGATTGAAAAATTGCAGCCCGACAAACCAATGTTTTTGATCGGACACAGTATGGGTGGGTTGATTAGTGCAGCCTACCTGCTTAATCACCAAAATGAGTTATCTGGTGAGTTATCAGGGGCCATCCTTTCAGGGCCTGGCATCAAACTGTCTGACGATATCTCGCAAGCGACTATTTTTGCGGCAAAACTGTTTTCTATCATAATGCCCAAGTTTGGATTAAAGCAATTGGATTCAAAAGGCGTAAGCCGGGACCCGGCAGTGGTAGATGCCTATGTCAATGATCCTCTGGTGTATACTGGGAAAATCACAGCACGTCTTGGCGCAGAATTAATCAAAACAATGCAGTATGTAACACAACAAGCAGCAAAGATAAAATTGCCCATTATGATTGTGCAGGGAAGTGATGACAAATTAGTTGATCCTGGTGGTGCCCAATTTCTCTATAATTTAGTGGGTTCGAAAGATAAAACTATAAAAATTTATAAGGGTTTTTACCATGAAGTATTTAATGAACCAGAACATGAACTAGCATTGAATGATGTCAAAACCTGGTTGGAAGATCATCTTACCCATTTTCTGCCCACAACTATATAAACAATTACAGAACTTAAAATCAGATATCCAAACATCGGTGCATTTTTTGTTTTAAAAATAAAAGAAAGCGTAATAATAACTGCTGCACTGATTACAAAAAATACGGGTTTAGGGATCTGTTTTAAGATCACCCGTCCAAAATGGACAAACCGTATATGAGTCACCATTAAGACAACTGAGATACCGGTAAGACCCCACAAAATTACCGGAGGTGCAACAAGAGATGCGCCAAGCACGATCAAAGCTCCTGCAGGACTTGGAAGTCCATTGAATATACCTTCAGGCAGATCAGTGCGAATTTTATCCATGGCAATAAACCTGTATAGACGAAAAGCAACTCCTATAACAAAGAGAATACCGACAAACCAGGCAAATGTTCCTCCTTTTTGCACAACCACATAGGCCGGTGCCAGTCCAAAGCTGACAAAATCAGCAATATCATCCAGATAAGGCCCATATTTGGTTCCACCATGTTTTAGAGCCATGCGACCATCAAAAAGATCAAACAATTGTCCGACGATGATGATACAAATTGCCCAGGCAAAATAACTATTATGTGTCAGGATAAGGCTTGTTACTCCACAACAAAAATTAAGGGCTGAAAGGATATCTGCGTAGAGCCGGTTGGGAATAAATTTAAAGACAATAGATGCAGCTGATAGTATAACACAGGCCAAAAGCACTTCATCTAAAATGTTTATCAATTCTGGATTTTTCTCCATCAATGCACATAAAATAACAAGACCAAAACAGATAATAGCTTTTATTTTTCCAAAATTATTGGCAGCTCCTGAAAATCTGATCCAGGTCAAAACCTTCCGGGCAAAAAACTGGCCCACAAATTCAATGACCACAAGAGTCCATATCAATTCTATTGATATCATTCCTGTATAGGCAAACCCAATCAATGGCGGTAAATAGGTTAATTTGTCACACATGGGATCAAGCCATTCTCCCCATTCAGACCCCAGATTGCATCCCCTTGCCACAACACCGTCTGCGCCATCAAGTATTGCGGCAAAGGTAAATATAAATATAGCAATGGATTGATAAGGGGTAAAAAAATAAAAGACAAATCCCAGGACAGCCATGGCTGTCCGCCAATAGCAAATTGAATTCGGATGCCAAAGCCACTGGTGTGACATGATATATTCCTGCATAGATTGCTTTTTAACAGCCTGGGAAAGCCATAAGAAAAAAGCAACCCCAATAACAGCAGAAAAAACAATTACCAAAAATCTTTCCATTTTATCGTCTCAATTGATTAAATAATTTATGTTTCTTTTTCAGCGTCCTGGACAATTTTACGCAATTTTTCCTTTACCCCTGGAGGTAATGGCGCAGGCTTATGATTCTCCAATATTCTTTGTGCCTCTATTATTGCTTTCTCATACATGGTTTTAGATCCATCCGCCATCCATCGATCGATTCCCTTACGATTGATAATTTTCGGCTGTGACTGAATTCGCATGTGCTTAAAGGTGGCGGGATGACTTAAAAAATCTTTAAAAGGTCCCACGTCCTTTGTGACATCCACTGCCAGAGTTTCATCGTTCACGGGGATTCCTCCCAGGACATATCGAATCATTTTTGCGAACTCATTATCTATAACCAATTGACCAAAATCAAATGTCATGCCAGACTCTACCATACCCAAGCCGTAAATGAGGTTGGCACCTGCCAACGCCGGTAACAAGGCTGTAAGGGTTTTTTCATGGCCAGTCTGGACATCGGATATTTTGCTGTCAGCCTAGCCACCGGCGACAAAACTCGGTAAGGCATAGTATCGTGCCAGCCTTGCCACAGCCCCGCTGATCATGGCGCATTCAGGAGATCCCACTGAAGCACTTGCCAGTCTCAAGTCCATTGCCGTGGTGGAGCTTCCATAAATAACCTTGGCTCCTTTACGGGTCAACTGACTCAACACGATCCCTGACAATACTTCTGCATTGTGATTGACCAGGGTCCCGGCAAGTGTAACAGGAGATGATCCGCCAGCCATGGCCATTGACAGAATATTAACTGCCATACCTGAACGGGCAGCACCCATAATCACCTCACAGGTATCTTTCACAAGCTTTAAGGGACTGACCGGGCATGTAACAAATGTGACCAGAGGACGTTCCAAAAGCTTTTCGCGGCTTCCTGCAATGGCAGTGGCCATTTCAACAATTTTATCCAGCTGAAATCCATCAAAGGGGCCAAGAAACAGATGCTTGCTGGTATTATTAAAGCTGGCTTCTGCATTATGCAATTGGGCAACTGCCTGGGGCACTTCATGGGCTCCTATAGCCCTTTCATAAACATCGATTTCTTCCATGGCATCGGCCAGTTTTGCTGCATTGGCTACATCCTTTTTAAAGGGTACCCGCAGTTCACCCGTGTATGGATCTCTTACTTTGACACCTTCACCAAAGGTGGTAAAACCGACTCTATTGCTTTCAAGGATAATATCATTTTCAGGGGTCCTTCCGGCCAGAAACAACTTGGACGGGGCAGAGGCTATGGCCTCTTCAACCATATACTGCTGAAGTTTAACGACTTTACTGTCCTGATCAACCTTTGCACCACCATTTTGAAAAAGTTCAATGGCTTCAGGATCTTCAACAAACACCCCCGTATTTTCAAGAACTTCCAGGGTGGCCAGATGAATCTCTTCAAGCTCATCATTGGAGAAAAGGTTAATACCGAATCCACCGCTATGGACCTTTCCTGCATGACTATTTCGTTTCAATAGTTACCTCCTTATGTATTAATGGTGTAAATCAATAGGATACCATGGCAAAATCAAATTAATGTTTAAGCACATGACGAGGTATATACTTTATTTCAACGCAATCACCATCTGATAAAATGTGAGAGTTGTCAATGTAATTTCTCAAAACATATACTGCATCTAAATTAAAATATAACTTGATGATATTTGATTTAAGACCTATAAAATGGATAGTTTTATGGTCTAAATGGAAACATATTGAAGTCAATGAATAAATTTAAACTCTTTTTGTGGTTGTTATTAATTTTGATTATTCTTTCAGGCTGTTCCACCCGACCGCCTAAGCATATCAATAATGCCTGCCGTATTTTTGATGAAAAATCAAAGTGGTATAAAGCCTCGTATAAATCTTATAAAAAGTGGGGAGTTCCTGTGCATGTTCAATTGGCAATAATGCATCAGGAATCACGTTTTGTCCATGATGCAAAACCTCCCAGACGAACATTATTATGGTTTATTCCCTGGACTCGTCCCAGTGATGCATTTGGTTATGCCCAGGTAAAAGACTCTACCTGGGATTGGTATAAAGATAAAACCGGCAATTGGTTTGCCGATCGCGATGATTATAAAGATGCCGTAGATTTTATCGGCTGGTATGGAAATGTCTCCTATAAAATGCTGAAAATTTCCAAATGGGATGCATATGGACAATATCTTGCCTATCATGAAGGACATGGCGGATATAAGCGTAAGACTTACCTTAAAAAAAAGTGGCTGATGCAGGTGGCTAAAAAAGTAAAAGCCAATGCAAGCCGTTATGCACAGCAACTAAAACAATGTAAAAATTAGATTCCCTCAAAATATTCCGCCGGAGCCTTTAACAACACATCCCAAAATGCACATTCAAGGCAAATTGACCTGAACTAGTTGTTGAGCCAACAATTACAATCCTTGAAGAGGATAAGACCAAATTTTATTTTACAAAAAGCATTTACGAGCTTGCTATACCGTCCAGTGGAAGGGTGATTGCCTTATGGGAGCATTATGGATCATGGCTTACAAGCTCTTGATTACTGCAGCGGTTAAACCGCCATGGTGTTTGAGCGAAGAATGAGCGAGTTCATGGCGGTCAGCGAAAGTAATCATAGAGCTTGTAGCAATGTCCATCCAGCGGACGTAAGGCGATCACCCTGTAACGGGTTATGCAAAATTTCTTATGACAAATATCCAGTCTTATGACAACCCTATGGTGATGTTTTCTTCAATGTGGTATAATGCCGCGATAACCTGAAGGTCACACGTAACCTGAAGGTCAGAAGTAAAATTATGTTCAAAAAAAGAACCATAAAAGGAAAGATAACACTAATGTCTGGCATTAAAAATGAATATGGATGGGATAACACCCTTGGGATTTCACTTTACGATAAGATCCGCCAGGATATGAAGAATGCCATGCTTAAAAAGGATACAAAGGTTCGGGACACCATGCGGCTCATAATGGGAGCATTTCCCAGCCTCACAATCCCCATTACCCTTGAGAGCGGTAAAAAAACCACTCGGGTCAAAAAGCCTGCGGAAATAACTGATGATGACCTTATTAACATTATCCGCAAATTTGTTAAATCGGAAAAGACAGTGCTTGAGCTTAAGAAAGAAACCACGTCAGACTATCTGGAGCTTTTGGACCTCTATCTTCCTAGGATGGCTAATTTTGAACAGATCGAGCGATGGATCAAAGACAACATCGATCTCTCCCAGTTCAACAGTCCCATGCAGGCCATGGGAAGCGTTATGAAGCATTTTGGAAAGCTTGCCGATGGCAACCTTGTAAAACAGGTCCTTAAGAAAATGGCGGGTTCCTGATGGTTAAAAATATAGACGGCATTCTCATTATTAACAAAACTTTCCTGTTAAAAAACCATATGGGAAGAATATGCTTAAAATAGGACAATATAATAATCTGGTTGTGGAAAAAAGTGTCGATTTTGGTTTATATTTAGAAACTGAAGAAGAAAGTATTTTACTTCCTCAAAAATACGTTTCAGAAGATATAAATATCGGTGATACACTTAAGGTGTTTGTATATACTGACTCTGAAGATCGACCCGTTGCAACAACTTTAACCCCCTATGGAATTCTTGGAGATTTTGTTTTCCTTGAGGCAAAAGATGTTGCATCATTTGGAACATTTATGGACTGGGGGCTTGAAAAAGACCTGCTGGTACCCAAAAGTGAGCAGCAGGACAGAATGGTTCCAGGCAAAAAATATATCACAAAGATATGTTTTGATGACAAGACCAACAGAGTATTTGGCTCTACAAAAATATCCATGCATTGCGATAAGAATATCAAGGATCTTAAGGTAGGCCAGAAAGTAGATCTTCTTATCCATTCCCTTACAAAAATCGGTATTATGGCCGTAATAAATAACAGACACTTTGGTATGTTATATATAAACGAAACCTATCAGGACCTATCAATAGGAAATACCTGCACTGGTTACATCATGCGGCTTCGTGAAGACAATAAAATTGACCTCACTTTAAAAAAACCGGGCTATGATTCTGTAAAAGAATCCGGAGACACTATCGTAAATATTTTAAAAAAAGCGGGTGGTTTTGTACCATGCCATGATAAAAGCTCTCCAGAAGAGATAAAAAAAATCTTTGCCATGAGTAAAAAAGAATTTAAAAGGGCCATCGGTGGTCTGTTCAAAAAAAGAATCCTGGTATTAAAAAAAGATGGAATTAAGCTTGCCACTGATAAATGGGGGAGTGATAAGTGGACAAAAAAAATTGATGAATGAAAATCAGAGATATAAATACCAAGCTTGTTTACCCTAACGTTGCATAAAAATTTTATAAAAAAGATGAAACAGTCTGAATTATTAAAAAAGTGATTTTTGTTTGAACTTTTTACTGGAAACCTGCTCCTTTAAATTCTCAATTATAAAATTCTTCTTTTCTTCTTGAAAAATTTTTGACCAGTCTTTACAAAATTCTTGTTGAGGTACCGTAGAATAATCGACTATTGATAAGTTTTCTTCAATTGTCGTAATATTTAAGGGTTCATTAAGCTGGAGTTCTTTTTCCTGGGCAGTCATTATTGGAAATCCATAATGAACATTATCATATTTCAATTTTCCCTTGGTTTTTATTCTCTGAAAAACAAAAGCTAAATGATTCACTAGTCTTTGTCTGATAATATTTTGGGAGATTTCGATAATTAAATTTTTTGCACGATAGTTTGCATCTTGAAGTCCATTTTCGATTTCATAGCCAACACTATTTCTTCCACATGCGATAGCTGCTGATGTTGTAGTTCCAATTCCCAAAAAAGGATCAAGAACTAAATCCCCTTTTACAGAATACATATTGATCAACCTGTAAGCCAGCTCAAAGGGAAATGCAGCACTTCTTTTGCGGGCATCTTTGTCACAAAGAGCTTGCGGGCTTCCTTTTATATCCAACCATATATCTGAAAACCAAAGATTGCGCTCTTCCCAGAACAGAGCACTTGCTCGTCTGTTTTGTTTGTCTGTTTCCTTTTTGAATTCCCTTTTGGGTCCTTTTCTTAAGATCAGGATATATTCATGTTCCAAAGTAACATATGCCCCCGCCGGCAGCATCCCGGAACCCATAAATTTATTAGGGGCATTGGTCTGTTTTCTCCATAAGATGCAGGGAAGAGATGAAAACCCCAATTCCTGTGTATATTTAAGGATTCTTGCATGATTTGTGTATAGAGCAAAATTACCATTAATGGTTCTAGTTGCATCACCAATATTTATGCAGGCAAAACCCCCTGGTTTTAAAACCCTATAGACTTGCTTCCAGGTGGCATCAAGTATTTTATGCATGGATTCATAGGCACCAAATCCATCCCCTTTTTTTAATTTCTTTTTAACTAAAGGGCTTTGAAGTGAAAACATATCATCCCACATCTCAATCATGGGATATGGAGGGGATGTGACCATTAAATCAACACTTTCGTCTAAGAGGTCTTGCATCTGTCTTGAGTCAGCAAATATAGATTTGTGTCGAGTTTTCATATGGTTCCCTTATCTTTTTTTAAGTTTTTAGCATTTTTAAGGATTTAAGTAAATTAGGCTAAACCAAAATTCCCAGCAGACTGCCCATGTTTTTTGAAAATACCAGATCCATATCTTGTTTGGAATATCCGGCTTTTTTAAACATCAAATTTTGTAAATCCATCTCAGGCAAATGAGTAAACCAGGGCCAGTCAGTTCCAAAAATTATATGTTCAGGCCCATGGGATTTTAAAAGATAAATAAACTCTTTTTCCTCCAGTACATGGGCAGCATTTGAAGTGTCAAAAAAAAGATTATCCGCAGGGGTAAGATTTGAACTGATTTCTCTAAAGGGGGCTGCAAGTCCCCCCATATGGGCGGCAATAAAATTAATCGCAGGAAAGCTTTTGACCAAATCACCCAGAAGTTTTGGTGTTGTATTGTGGTCAGGATGACTTCCAAAAAACAGGTCTGCCCCATACAAGGTATCCAGAACCACAAAAAAGGAAGCTCCCTGGCTTATATTAAATTCCTGGATTAAATCAAAAAGATCAAAGGTCTCAGGACCATTCAGAACAAATTTTTGGGAAAATGAACAAAGCTTTATTGCCTTAATGTTCCGCGATACAAATTTTTCAAGTTCTTTCTTATTATTTAAATGACCTGGATGAAGAGTGCCTGCAGTATACAAAAACTCCGATTTTTCTATGGTTTTATAAAATAAATCATTGACCTTCCCAACCTCGTGCACCCCTGCTGTGGGAAGAATCAAACATCCATCAATCCCACTTTTCTTTAAAGCGTCTTCCAGAGGTTTAACGCCTATCCGATTATCCACTCCTTTTGTCTTCAAGCCTATCTTTTCAACCATTTTTATTCTTTTTTTAACATTTAAAATAACTTTCGGGTGAAACAAATGGGCATGGCCGTCAAATATCATTTTTTCTTTATTGCTCCCGCATCTAACGCTTTTATTTAAGTTGCGGTCCGAAAACCTAAAAACTTTTCTTTCATACTAAATTTATTGTACTATACAGGTATTCAAAATTTTAGGAGAAAGCAAGAAATATGCAAAATTACGATTCCATATTAATTGTTTTAAAAACAAGATCTCTTTTGATTTGAGTGATTCACCCCTATCCCTGTCAATTATCTATGGCAACTATTTATAGGAAATGGTCTGGTGACAGATGAAACCCCCACCTGTCTGGTATTTATGATGCGCCCATGGATTTTTCCACCGGTTAAGGACCTGGTCATCATGATCGGAATCGGCCTTTTACTATCCATTGGATCCTATTGTTTAGCCCAGGCCTATCGCCTGGCAAAAGCTTCCACAGTGACCCCGTTTGAGTACGGCGCAATGATACCGGCGGTTCTCTGGGGTTTTGTATTCTGGAATGAGATTCCATCTTCCTCAACCCTTATCGGTATTTTATTTATTATCAGCAGCGGTTTTTATTTAATTCGACAGGAAGCCCGGCACAAGATTTCATAAAACCTTATTTTTCTGGATTGCTTTTATTAAAATCCTTTTATATAACTCAAGAGTATTTTTTCATTATTGCCTCAAATGTCCGGGAATGGAGGCAATTACCTTGAGAATAAGTAATAATCAGCATCATTGGTGTCCAAAAAAGTTTTTTTCATGTTAACGGATGAAGATATTGGCAAACAGCCATAAAATTGAGATTATAGAACGCGGTAAGGGTACTCCCCTGGTATTGATTCACGGATCTTTAAGTGATTGTCGATCCTGGGCACTACAGATGAAACTTTTCAGCAAAAACTTTCAAACGATTGCCGTAAGCCTGCCTAGTATGTATCCCAAACCTTTAGAAAGAGAAAAGAATCTCGCTATTATTTTGCAACACGCAGACGATCTTTCAAGCATTATAAAAGATTTTAAGCAAGGCCCTGTTCACCTGGTCGGGCATTCGCGTGGTGGTGCCCTTGCACTCATCCTGGCTGCCGGACATCCTGATCTTTTTCAATCTGTCGTTCTTGCCGATCCTGCTCCTTTTGATACAATCCTTCCAAATTCGCCAGAGGTTCTTGCTGAATTAAAAAAGCGAAAAAACTTTATTTTAAAGGCAGTTGGCCATATAAAAAAAGGTGATTTGGATAAAGGCTTAGAACTTTTCACAGATGCTGTCAGCAATAAAGGGGTTTGGAAAAACCTTCCTGAAACAGGCAAGCAGATTCGTCGGGAAAATGCATGGTCTTTAAACAGTCTCATTTTAGATGGAAAAGTCCTTTTTACTGCAAAAGATACCATGAAGATCGATATGCCCGTACTACTTGTTACCGGTGAAAAAAGCCCTTGTCTTTACGGGATGATGCATGCTGAACTTGAAAGCAGGCTTTGTAATTTTAAAAAAATAATCATATCAAATGCCTCCCATGGAATGCACAGGGACAATCCAGACGAATTTAATACGGCTGTTCTTGATTTTTTAATGAAACATAATAACCGAAAAGACAGATCTGATACTATTGAAAAATAAATATTGCCATAATATTTGAAAAACGGGTCAGTGAAACGCCACGGAGGTATCATGATAAAGGATCTTATAAAACGCTGTATCAAACTTCCCCAACCCAAGGCAAATCTGCTTCCAAAAAAAAACGAACCACAGGATCTGCCCCTGGACTCCAAAAGTCCCTGGCCAAAATTCAGAGGCAATGCACTGCAAAATGGCCGCTCAAAGGTAGAACCCAAAATCTCGGACAGGCTTCCCTGGGAATATCAAACAGGCAAGGGAATTTTCAGTTCCCCCGTCATTGACCATGAAGGGACGATCTATATTGGATCTGCAGACCATTATTTTTATGCCATCACAGAACAGGGCCGGTTAAAATGGCGGTTTGCTACAAAAGAGATCATTGATTCTTCTGCATTGCTGGATGACAGACAAAGGGTTTATTTCGGATCAGGGGACGGGCATGTATACTGCCTGGACCGGAACAATGGAACTCAGATCTGGAAATTCAAGGCCCATTCCACAAAAGAAGTGGAAGAAATATTTAATATTAAAACCTATAATTTAAACTGGTTTGAGGGCAATATGGCCATGCTGAAAGACGGCACCATCCTTGCCCCAAACGACAACTACCTGGTTTATGGCATAGATCGGGACACGGGAAAATCCAGTACCCGCTTTTTAAGCAATGAGATGATCTGGTCCTGCCCGGCCGTGAACACGGATACCGACCGTATTTTCTTTGGTTCCTGTTTTATTGCGGCAATTAATTTTTTCTGTTTCAAGGCAGGCACAGGGAAAAAGATCTGGACCTCAGGAGGTCTTGGCACTATTTCCGCCTCTTCCATGCTCACCTCAAATCATCCGGACGGGGCTGTTATAGTCGGCGGGTTTGACGGTATATTAAGGGCAATGTCCCAGAAAAATGGGAAACAGCTCTGGTCCTTTGGCTGTCGCGACCATATCTATGGCAGCCCTGCCCAATTATCCTGCGGTACTATTGTCCAGGCTTCCTGTGATGGTACTGTCTATGGCCTGGACCCGGACACGGGAAAACCCATCTGGACCTTTGACACCCGGGAACCCATCCGGTCATCTCCAGTGGTGGATGCAAGGGATCACATCTATTTTGGATCAGGTGAAGGAAGGCTTTATTGTATTAATAAAGACGGCGGTTTCAGGTGGGCCTATCAATGCATTGACGGGGATCGCAATGATTTGAACGGGTCCCCGGCCCTGGGAGAAAACGGGATCTGCATTGCCGGGGAAAACGGGGTTATTTTTTATATTCCCTATGATTATCCCTTGACCAAAGCGGGCCAAAAGGACAAACGGTCTGTTCTTACTTCTGAAATAACTCTTCCAAGAAACGGCTGTCATTTTTTTTATGTAAACAAATTTGGCAGCCTATTCAATGAATTGCCTGAAAAAATAGATGCCAATGATCCTATCATGCTCACTCATATGGTCAGAGAAGATGACAAAACCCTTTTGTCTGCAATTGATATTAAAAGTCTTAAGGTTTCTTTTACGGGGGACAGACAAGCCCGGATCAACGTCTCTGCCAATCGCAAATTCATCACCCTTATCCCAAAAGAAACATGGGCCGGTCCTGAAGGAGGTATACTTGACATTCGCATCCAATGCAATTTCATTACCCGGCTGAGACGTCTGGGCCTAAAGTTTTTTGGAGGCAAAAAATCAAACTTCCATGTGGATGGATTCAAATTTCAGGTGGCGCCTTACAAAGAGCTTAAAAACGGTCCGGACAAACTGCCCATGCCCTATGACATTCCTAAAAAGTCAACAGATCCTTCCACTGTTTTTGAAATCAGCCGGCTTTGTTGTCCCAGCCCAACCATGCTCCCCTCTTACAATCAGATCGGATTTGATTCTCTTCATTACCTGGCTGGTATAGTTGAAAACTGCGGACACAATGCCATTCTCTGGGTTGTGCCCGGCAGACTGGATGAAGCAAATGGTAAAACCGTTGTGAATCCAGATTTAAAGGATGTTTATGTCCTGAACATGGCCTATGACAGCGGACTTTTGACTCTGTATAATTATGAAGGGTTTATGCTCAGTTTTGTGGGATCATGGGACATGCCCTTTGCTTTGTACAGAATTGCAACACGGGTCGATCCCCAGACCGGAAAGGTATTAAAAAAAGGTGCCTTAAATGCCATCACCCAATGTGACAAAATCAAGATGTATGGGAAATTTCTCAAACTCATGGGTATGTCGGATATTAAAACCGGTCTCATGCATATCTGTGGCGGCCTGAACCTGGATCTATGGAATCCAGGCCATGTCACAGGCCCTTTAATTGAAGGCCATGTGGATCTTAAAATAGAGGAAAACTCTGCATCTGCAAAATTTTCCAATTGCCGGCTTAAAACAAAAGATCATGTGTTTGGAATCCTTTTGATTAATGCCAGAACCAACCAGCACATTGCAGCCAATTATGCCCGTAAAACCATAGTTAAAAAAGACAATCTTGGATTTGCCACCGCCATTATTCTTGAATATAATGAGATTGTCCTATCCGGAGATATTCGGGGCTATATCATGGTGGATACCTATCCTGTTTTCAAGGTTGAAACCAATGTGGACAAATAAGACCAAGCAAACCAGGTCAAACAAACCAGGTCAGACAAGCAAAGCCAGACAAGCTAAAGGGGAAAAATAATGCCGGATTCAAATTCAAAGGAAAGGTCAATCCTAAAAAATGGAATCATGAAAAAGTCGGTTAAACTTTCCCTTGGGACCATCCTTTTATATAACCTGGCCGGTTTTGCCTTTAACCTGTATGACACCATACTTTATGCCTGGCTGCCCTATTTTTATACACCGCCGGAAAGCGCCCATGCTGTCCAATATGTTTCTTTAGGCCTCTTTGGTTTTATCCTGGCCGCAGGACGGATACTGGATGCGTTCACTGATCCTTTTGTGGGGTATATGAGTGACAGGACTCATTCCCGGTGGGGCCGTAGAAAACCTTTTATCTTTGTGTCCGGACCGCTACTGTTTATTTTCTTTGTCCTGGCCTGGCGTCCCCCCGTTGAGGGGACAAGCATTGTCAATGCAGTTTATCTTGGACTGGTCCTGTTTTTTTATTATTGGGCCTATACAGGATTCCTCATCCCCTGGCTTGCCACGCTTCCAGAGTTGAGTCAAAAAAATGATCAACGCATAAAAGTCGTTTCCGTGGGTATTGTTCTGGGCACATTGGGGGCCATAGTAGGCGGTGGCCTGTCTGGAATGCTCATTGATACATACAGCCCGTTTGTCATGGCATTAATATTGGGATCTTTTGCCTTTGTGGCAGGAGGACTGAGCCTGTACGGGGTCAAGGAAAATTATATCCCGCCCAAAGAGGCGACAGATAAAAAAGGCTTTATTAAGACTTTTAAAGAGGTGTTTAAAGACAAACAGGTACTTTCCTTTTGCGGCATGATCATGTTTGTACAGCTGACCTACCAGCTCATGCTCATGAATGTTCCCTATATGACCACCCTGGTTCTGGGGCAACCAAAATCAGCCGCATCCGTGCTCATGGGTGAGGTAATCCTGCTCATGGCACTGTCCATACCTTTGTGGTATTTTCTTTTGAATAAATATCCCAAAAGAAGTGTCATGCGCTTTATCATCGGTTTAATGGCTCTGGGTTTTTGCTTGAGCTTTTTTATCGGCAGAATTAATATTTTTTCTCCTTATATCCAGGCCATCATTATCCTGCCCATTGCCGCCATACCCATGGGGGGAATGTTTACAGCTTCCCTGGGACTTATTTCCGATCTTACTGATTACGGTGAACTCAAGAAAGGGACAAGGACGGAGGCCATTTATTTCGGAATATACGGTATTGTGAGAAAAACAGGCTGGGCTTTTTGTTCCATTATTCTGACAACTACCTTTTCCATATTTGGATACAGCCCTGAAAACTCTTTTGGTGTCAGTGTTATCTGGATTATCTGTGCTTTGTCCTGTATAATGGGTTTCATCCTGTTTATCCCCTATAAACTTGGAGATACCATGGAAGAAACAAAAATATTAATTAAAAAATAAAAACAACCCATAGCAAGGAGATATAATGGCAGGGTCAAATTTTGAAAAAGATACAATTGATTTTAAAAAAATTAAAAAGGTAGCAATTATTGGAGCCGGAGCAATGGGTTCTTATTTTGCAAGCAGATTTTTTGATACGGCCGGCTTTTCAACTGTATTAATTGCTAAAGGCCGGCGTTTGGAAAAACTCAAAACCAATGGTTTAATTGTTAATGGAAAATCTTATGCAATCCCTGTAATCCACCCGGATGAAGCCATTTCTGCTGTCGATCTGATTATTGTGGCCTTAAAACATTATCATCTTGAAAAAGCAGTTCAAGGTTTAGAAAAACTTATAAGCGATTCAACCACCATTATATCCGTCATGAATGGTCTTGAAAGTGAAGAATATATTGGCTCCATCTATGGCAAAGAAAAAGTGCTATATGCTATTTCTGTTGCAATAGATGCTGTACGGGAAGGCAGCAACCGGACAACTTATACCAAGCCGGGCAAACACTTTTTTGGGCAAGCTGACAATACTCATTTAAGCCAACGTGTTCTGTACGTTCAAGAGGCATTTGACAGGGCAAAAATCGTTTATGAAACTCCCAAAGATATGATCCGGATTATGTGGTGGAAATTCATGATCAATGTTGGGATGAACCAGGCATCTGCTGTTATGAAAGCAAGCTATGGCGTTTTCCAGACATCTTTGGATGCCCAGGGTTTAATGGAAGCTTTGATGAAAGAAGTCATTGCATTGACAGATGTTATGGGTGTTAATCTGACTGACCATGATATAAAAGAATGGTATCTATTTCTAAATGTTCTATCTTCCCAGGGAAAAACGTCAATGCTTCAGGATATTGAGGCAGGACGCAAAACCGAAGTTGGGATTTTTGGAGGGAAAGTAGTTGAATTGGGCAAAACTCATGACGTACAAACCCCTGCTAATCAAGCCTGCCTCCAAATTATTCGTGTTTTGGAGCAACAATGTGAAAATAAGGAAAAATTATATTTATGAAATCTAAAGTCGATCAAAAAAATTTCGATGTGAATTTTGCACGCCGGCAATTTCCTTTTTTTAAATTGGATCAATCAAAGCAATGGAGTTTTTTTGATAATGCAGGCGGGACCTTTGCATGCAGTTCCGTAGTCGATAAATTAACCCGATTTTATCAAGCCAACAAAGTTCAACCCTATGGTGATAACGCACTTGCCGCAGCTGCCGGTGAACAAATGGATACAGGTCGCAGTGTTATTTCAGAGCTATTAGGCGTACCAAAAGAAACACTTACCCTTGGCCCATCAACGACTCAGAATATCAATACACTCAGCATTGCTTGTATGGCCTTTCTTAAGATGGGGGATGAGATCATTGTCTCTGAACAAGACCATGAGGCAAACATTGGTGCCTGGGAAAGAGTGGCTCAAAAAACAGGTGCAACCCTGCATTTTTGGCGGATCAATGCAGAAGATGGTGAGCTTGAGCTTGCCCAATTTGAAAAACTCCTGAATAAGCGAACAAAAATTGTGTGTGTGACACACAGCTCTAATATTATTGGAACGGTAAATCCTATTCAGGAAATTATTCGTTTAGGGCATAATTTCGGGGCAAAAGTGATCATTGACGGTGTTTCCTATGCACCCCATAGATGGCCTGATATCTCATCGGCTGAACCGGATGCCTATTGCTTCAGCACCTATAAAACCTTTGGAACACATTTGGGTATCATGTATATAGCCCCGGATTTTATGGACCAGCTGGCACCTCAATGTCATTTTTTTAATATTGACAATCCCTGGGCTCGTTTAGATGCAGCAGGACCTGATCACGCTTTAATTGCAGCTCTTTCCGGGATAGGCGATTTTTTTCAGACACTTTATGATCACCATTTTGGCTATTCTGATGAGAGCCTGAACCACAAAGCATCAAAAGTTTCAAGCATTATGAATCAACACGAGCTGTCTCTTTGTAAAATATTAATCAAAGCGCTCAATCAATTGCCGTTGAGAATCATCGGAAAATCAAGCATAAAAGGCCGTGAAGCAAATATCTCCTTGATTTCATCCACCCATTCATCGTCTTTGCTCGCCTCATTATTAGCTAAAAAAGGTATCGCTGCAAAAAATGGTCATTTTTATGCATATAGAGTATTGAAAGCGTTGGGCATAGATACCAATGATGGTGTCCTAAGATTGAGTTTTGCCCATTATAACTCAGAGGAAGACACCATGCGTCTCATTGATGCACTGACTACTATTTTTAGATAGCCTGATCAGTTTTCATTATTCCCGTATTTACGGACGGCGTACACAGCGGCTTTTATATTTTCCATCGGGGTACCCGGCGCAATATTGCACAGGTAAAACCACAGGCGACCATTTTTTCCCCCAACCTTTACATAATGTTTTACCCTGTTAAACACCTCTTCAGGAGTGCCGGCTCTAAGAAAGGCAGCTCCCACCCCCAGCAACAGCGGAAGATCATGCTTTTCTGCATAGGCTTTATAAAATTCAGGGCCCAAGGCTTCAACATCAGGGTCCTGGCCTTCCACAAACACAGGGTTGACCCGCAAACGGATATCCATTACTTCTTCTGGATTCTTTGCATATCTTTCCCCTGTCCAATTGGGTACACAAACGGTTGATCCGATTGCTTCACGCAGCTTTTCAACATAGGGAGCAATGAATTCATCCATAATCTTTATATTGACAATGGGAAGAGAAGCCAGTGCATCCGCACCCATAAAAGCAGGAGTATGGGGAAATTTATTTTTCAGATACTCAAGCCATGGAATGAGCAGTTCTTCTGTTACCCTTGTCATAAGTTCATGGGCAAATTTTGGATTCAGACACATGTCCATGATGAGAGTTTCAATTCCCCTTATGTTGGCTGCAAGGCTGAAGGGAGAGCAAAATGCAATGCTTGCATTGACTCCTGTCAGTTCTTCAAAAATATTATACAGGTCAATAACAAGGGAACATCTTCCTGCCGTGTCAAAATCAGGAGTGACAATTTTTTTAATATCACTTTCGTCCTGGATAAGAGGATGTGCCCGATCAATATCCGGCATGATATCATCGTGGAAACGTAACTTCTGACCAATTGCTTCAGCTTCAATATTATAAGTGTCTAATTCCACTGTATGGATGTCAATACCATATTTGTCACAAATATCAAATGTTCCAATATTCAACGATTTTGCATCGTGAAAAATCTCTTTGGCTGAAATCTTCATTTCCCGGGGCAGCAATTCACAAATCTGGGCATATACAGGCACCCGGTCAGAAGTTCCCGTGACAGTATCTACAGCTTTCTGATATCCTTTTTGAAAGTGGTAATATTTCTTTTCAAGATTCATAATTATTACCCATTGTTTCTTATTGTTACCCTACAAATTAGCTTCAAACTCCTCCAGCAGATCTTTAATTGTTTCTTTTGCGCCGGATAAAAGTGCCAAAGGTATATGATTTTTCAATATATTTTTTGCCTTTTCATAAGCCATCTCTGTGAGATCTTTACCATTACTGGATTGCACCCATTGTGCCCGGGTTTTTCTGTCAAATACTATACCCTGGGACTGACTTCTTGTATGTTGAAACGTATGGTCATGGGTTAGATAGCTTCCGCCGGGACCAATCTCATCTATGAGATTCAACACCATGGATTCTTTATCTATCGTTACTCCGTTGATCAGTTTATGGATATTTGTGATGCATTCATGGTCCATAATCAGTTTGGCATAATCAAAGGTCAACCCTGTTTCCAACCCTCCTGCCCCAAAAATCATATTGGCTCCTGACAGGGCAATAGGCAGTACGTTAAAACTAAACTCATACCCTGCCTGGGCATCGGGAACCTTGGAATCACTTACTCCTGCACCGATTCGACAGGGAATACCATAATATTGGGCCATCCTTGCAATGGCTGTACCCACCATGCTCCATTCAGGAGCCCCCACTGAAGTCAGTCCTGTTTTCAAATCCATTATAGTGCTGCATGAACCAAAGGAAACATTAGATCCTTTTTTAACCGTCTGGGCAAGAACCAGTCCGCCAAGATGCTCGGCAAGGGTCTGAACAATTGTACCGGCAAGCGTTACCGGGCCTGTTCCGCCGGAAAGAGCCATGGCCATTATATCTACGTTTACTCCTGCTTCCAGGGCTGCTATAAGGGTTTCGCAACATTGAGTTGCAAGGGTCAAGGGACTTGTAACGCAGCATGAGCAGGTGCATATGGGTCGTTCACGTAGTTGGTCCATTCCTCCCATTGCGGCTGCAGCCATCTTGACGATGGTTTCTACGCTGCGCTTATCCACCATGCCGATGGTAATATGTTTGCTGTTGTGTGTGATCAAAGATTCAAAATTGTGTACAGCCTGAGAAGCAGCTTTTTTATCTCCGGGACAAATAGTTCTTTGACACCATGCTAGTCCGTCCAGAGCATCAACAATCCGATAAACATTGTTGCAATCTTCTTTAGTTGTATTGCGGCACAGCTTGGTATCAAGATCAATAAGATTTACCTGCTCACCAAATGTAGAAAATCCTACATTACCCTTTTCCATATAAAAATCTTTTTCAGGGTCACGGGCATAATAGGTCACACTTTTTGCCACACTTGCTATGCTTTCTGTGACCATCCATTCAGGAATTTTGACCAGCCAGTTTGGTCCTTTTTTTATAACTTGAGCTCCTGCGCTGCCTAAACGTTCAACAGCTTCTTCCATCTCCACAAGCACACCCGTATGCTTTAAAATGTGGCAGGCCCCACGATGAATTGTTTCAAGTTCATCCTGGGAAAAAATATTTAATCCTATTCCAACAGCACAAGTTAAACCATTTCTGACCATAGCCATTTTTTGCCTCATTCTCTTTAAATGAACAATTGAACCTTTCTCTAAAAAAAATGGTTTAATTCCGAGTCCATATTTTTAGGGAAAGATCTAGTATAGAGCCGATATTAAAAAATGCTCTTAAGATAAAAACTTAACTATTGTCAAGAAAAATATGGCTAAAATATCATGTGCTTGAATAAATTTTTTAAAACGCAGGTCCTGTAATGATTTTTCTATGATGTGTCAAATTCAAAATACTAATGAATTTCCAGCCGGAACGGCTTTGATAATAGTTCTATGAAATAGTTGTGCGGCAAATTAAATGGTGCAAATTATATTTTTTTAAAATGATTGAATTCATAAAAAAACATTTTAATCAAGATTAATGGCTAGAATATTTTTCTTTTTACCAAAATTTAAAGCCTCTTCCAAAGATCCCATGACCAAATCGATTCTTAAACCATTCAAATCGACGTTCATTCGATCTTCGGCAATAAATACACCTATACCTTCAATATATATTTTTTTCCCTAGCCACCCTCTATTTACAAGCTCAGAACTGATCGCGCACGTCCTGCCGACAATCGGCTTGGTCATGGTAGCTGTTTTTTCAGGATAACCATCTGAGTTGATTCCATTTGACCAGGGATGATATCCGGTTAAGGTAACATTTGCTTTTGTGATGATATCCAATTGTTTTTCTTTAGATTTGATGATTGATCTCAAATATATATCTTTGCGTTCATACAAAGATATACTTCTTTTCAAATCTTGGATATCCCGGGTTAAAGATGAAATTGTTTTGGCATTAATGATATTAAGACCAAGCTCTTTCTTGAATTGGTTGGCAAAAAATACACTGCTGAAACCTACTAAAAATAAAATAAGGATAGAATAGATTCTAAATTTCATAATTATCAGGATATCTTTTTTCAAAAAAAAACCAAATTAGTAATAAAAGCCCTTAATGCTCCATGATTAAAAGCTAACGACATAAAAGCAACCTTAATCAGAAGGCTTCTACAAGCCAATCCCAGTAAACCACAAATCCACACTAAATGCCATAAAATTCTGACCTTTGATTTTAATATCACCTGCCGGATTTTTTACCTGGTAGTGACATTATAGTTCGGGGTTTAACAAAATTTTTAAAACCCTTATTTTAAAAAATGATACTTTTTCATTTTTGGTAGTTCAAATCAATAAAATACCCCGCCGCAAGCAGCGGGGTATTGGTAAAGGATACGATCAATTATAACGTCGCAAGCGACGGAGTATTTGACCCAAACTTCGCAATAAAAATCTATTTTTCTGGAAAATCAATCTCACACTGGTCATTCAAATGAAGTCGAAAAACATAAATTGCCATTCCAATGACAGGTATGGCCAGCACAATTCCAAAAACAGGAAGCAGGGTTATCCCTATAATAATAAGGCCTATAGCTGCTGCCAGCATCAATGAACCCAGCATTAATTTGGATATTTTCTGAGGGACACATTCTATTGTTTTCATGGCGATCTCCTTTTTTAAAATTATTAAAGATCTGACAGCATTAATTTTTTGCATTTAAAAAACTTGCTGTTTCTTTAAAAATAAGGTCTTGATTTAAAAAAGCAATCACTCAATGGAAAAAAGGTTAGGTTCATTGGAAGCTAAAATTAAAAACAAGCGATAGAATTGTTTTTTGAAATTATATTTACTTTGCCGCACTATCTATATTATTATAATTCCATATGGATTGATCATAATATTACATGCATTCAGATAATTTAATGGTGTTAGGTCTATGGCAAGCATTCTGCTTTGGCAGGATGTACCATTGTTTATAAGAGGAAATTTTCATGGTCAAAAAACCTTTTGACAACGAATTAGAACAGATCAAATCTCAGCTTAAACGCTGCAAAGAACAACTTGCTCATTCCTTTGATTTGACGGATTATATTCTTTCTAATGCCCGGAGTGCCATTGCCGTATATGACAAAGATTTAAGATATATATATGCAAGCAAGCGATATCTTAAAGATTACAAAATTACCAAGCAAAATGTAGCGGGTAAACACCATTATGATATCTTTCCGGATATTCCTGAAAAATGGAAAGAGGTGCATCAAAGAGCATTGGCCGGTGAAGTGATAACCGCAGAAGAAGATCCTTATTTAAGAGAGGACGGCTTTGTAAACTGGACACGCTGGGAGTGTCGACCCTGGTATGAATATGATGGCTCAATCGGGGGTATCGTCATATACAATGAGGTTATCAACGAACGCAGAGAGATTGAGGAGGCGCTGAAAAAGAGTGAGCAGCTACTTTCGACCCACCTTTTAAATACACCCATAGGCGCAATTTCCTGGGACTTGAATTTCAATACAACGGAATGGAACCCTGCTGCACAAACAATATTTGGTTATACCAAAAAAGAGGCCATGGGAAAACATATTCTCCAGCTTATTCTTCCCAAAGATCTGCGGGAATTTGGTGATGATCTTTTACAGGATCTGTTATCTGAAAAAGGTGGCGGACACAGCATAAACGAGAACCTGACCAAAGACGGACGGCGAATCACATGCGAATGGTACAATACAGCCTTGAAAGATGCTGATGGAAAAGCCATTGGCATGGCATCACTTGTAAATGATATCACAAAACGCATACACACGGAAAAAGCACTGAAAAAAAGCGAAGAAAAATACAGAACCATTCTTGAAAGTATTGAAGAGGCTTACTATGAAGTCGATATTGCCGGAAATCTTACCTTTTTTAATAGTTCATTGTGTAAGATTCTGGGATATTCCAAAGATGAATTAATGGGCATGAATAACAGGCAGTATTTGGATGCGAAAAATGCCAAAATTGTCTATACTGCCTTTAATTCTGTTTATAAAACAAAAAAATCTTATAAAGCATTTGATTGGGAACTTGTTAAAAAGAATGGTTCTATTTGTTATGTTGAGACAACTTTATCTATTAAAGTTGATTCAAAGGGCCGGACAATAGGATTTCAAGGCGTCATAACGGATATCACGGAACAAAAAAAAATTAAAGCCCAACTTTTGCAGGCCCAGAAGATGGAATCAGTGGGGCGCCTGGCTGGCGGGGTGGCCCATGATTATAACAATGCCCTTAGCGTTATTATGGGTTACACTGAGCTTGCCATGACAGAGGTGGAGGACCCGACAGGAAGACTGCAAGCCGATCTGAATCAGGTTCTCAAGGCAGGCAGACGCGCAACAGACATTACCCGCCAACTTCTGGCCTTTGCCCGCAAACAGACCATTGCTCCTCTTTCTCTTGATCTGAACGAAAATGTGGAAACCATGCTGAAAATGCTCAGACGCCTCATTGGTGAAGACATTGATCTTGCCTGGTTACCGGGAAAAAACCTTTGGCCTGTAAAAATGGACCCTTCCCAGATTGATCAAATTCTGGCCAACCTGTGCTTAAATGCCCGGGACGCCATTGAGGGAGTAGGCAAGATCACCATCCAAACAGGTACCAGGATCCTGGACACTAGCTTTTGCGCTGATCACACGGGTTTTGTTCCAGGCAAGTTTGTTCTCCTTGCCATACGCGACAATGGCTGCGGCATGGACAAAGAAATTCTGAACAACATTTTCGAACCGTTTTTCACCACAAAAGCGATAGATAAAGGTACAGGACTTGGTTTGGCAACAGTATACGGAATCGTCCAGCAAAACAAAGGATTCATAAATGTCGAAAGTGAATTTGGCAAGGGAACTACCGTAAATATTTACCTGCCGCGGCATAAGAGCAAAGCCGTCGAAGTTCAGGAAGAAATATCAAAAAAAATCCCCCAGGCCCGTGGTGAGACAATCCTTCTGGTGGAGGATGACTTACCAATCCTGAAACTAACTGAAAAAATTCTTAAAGGGCTGGGTTACGAAGTCCTGGTTGCCAACACACCAAAAAAGGCGATAAAGATTGCTCGTGAACATAAAGGCAATGTTCATTTGCTAGTCACGGACGTTATCATGCCTGAAATGAACGGACTTGAATTGTCAAAACAATTGAAACCCTTTTATTCAGAGATAAAATGCATGTTCATGTCAGGATATACAGCCGATGCTATCGAGCATCACGGCGTTTTGGACGAGGGCACTCACTTCCTTAAAAAACCTTTCTCCTCAAAAGAACTGGCAATAATCGTCAGAAAAGCAATTGGAGATGGATAGTGAACGGTCTTGCCTATGTAGAGGAGCATCGTCACTTTAAGATGAAGGTTTTCATAACAATTCTATTGGTTATTTCTGTTCTGTATCTTTTTTCCGCTCCAGTTTCTGCTAAGTCCTACCTGGAGGGGTTGGAAGTCATTGTAATAGTAGAAAAATGTAATTTAAGAAGTACACCAGATACATCTAAAAAAAATGTCATAGTTGTCTTGTCAAAAAACGAAAAAGCATTTGTAATGGATACACTTAACAAGGAAGGACACCTATGGTATCTTGTTAAAACACCCAATTATGAGGGGTGGCTTTCAGCTTCTGTTTCAACTTTGAATAAAAAAGCAACCCATTTTAGCCTATCGGATTTAATCTACAAAAAAACCTTGATAAACCTGGAAAAAGAATACCCGGCTAAATACTTTAATTTATTTAATAAAGTTAAAAAATATTATTCAAAAAAAGAATTTGATGATTTGTTATTAGATCAATCCAATCTCCTCCTTCAGAGGGAATATCTGGATAAACTTATTTTTCTGGCATCTCCTGTTTCAATAAAAAAGCAGAACAAGCAGCATAAGGACTGGGTTTCTATATTGGTAAATCAAAAGACCCTGAATAATGGAAAACTATTTTTTGAAAAGCATAAAGACCATTTTTTAAACGCACAAAAAAATACCGGCGTTCAAGCCAGCGATATTCTCTCCATTTTAAACTGGGAGTCCAGGCTTGGAAAGTACAGAGGCAAATATGAGATATTCAAAATATTTATCAATCAATATTTTCATATTGATGAAGTTGAGTTTGAACTCTTTAAAAAAGGCCATTATCAAAAACAAGGAGCCATGGATAGACCCGTTGCTGTTAAAAGACTTCAAAAAATAAAAAAACGAGCGCTTAATAACCTGTCTCAATTATTAATTTGGGCAAGAAACACAGGTTTTGACCCAAAGATCGTAAAAGGATCCTGGGCAGGCGCTATAGGGATACCACAATTTATGCCCGCTTCCATGGCTTATGCAGTTGATGGAGACAAAGATGGCCTCATTGATTTAAATACGGTTCCAGATTCAATTTTTTCCGTTGCCACATATCTGAAACGTCATAAATACAAGGAACGGGGTAGAGAATATGCTTTTTATCGATATAACCACAGTGACATGTATGTCCGGGGTGTTAAATTGTACTCTGATAAGTTTAAAAAGCTTGTACCCGGCCTCAGCACTATGGAGTGAGTAAACCCTAACGTTGCATAGTCTTGTTTTTCGATTGTGCAGGGCTAAATTAGACGGCGTTTCTGAATGCCTTTATCTATTTAAAAAGAATTCTTTAATCTGTAAAATTTTTTTCCTTTCTTCCATATATAGGTTGTGCGCAGTTTTCAAATCAGTTTTTTCAAATCTTATTGTATCCCCAGGGGTTGTCTGTGCTACCTTTGACAGGTCCGTGGAAATAATAGTTGCAATTTTAGCATATCCGCCAACCGTCTGCTCGACCAATAAAATTATGGGTTGTTCATCGGGCGGTATCTGAATACTGCCGGGCATTGACGGTTCTGAAACAATGCTTTTAGACATGCTGTTCTTTATGGGTACAGGGGCCCCCTGCAAACGGTATCCCATGCGGTCAGCCTTTGCTGTAACCATATAATCAGTTTCAAACAAAGCGCTGATACCTTGATCAAAGTGGTCATCCTGGGGACCCAAGATAGCACGGACAATTGGATTGGAAGGATATTGGGGTATCGATTCAAGGGGAAAGGAACGTGGTTTATTCAAGGTTTTTGCATTATTGGTTTGAAGAATATCCCCTTTTTGCAAAGACCTTCCCATAAACCCGCCAATTTTTCCACCCACATAGGTTGAATAACTGCCCATGATCTTGGGAACTTTCAACCCTCCACTAAAAGAAAGATAGGATCTACATCCTGATTGAATCTGTGAAATCGTCAAAATATCGCCGGGATTTACCCGTATGGATTTCCATTGTTCAATGGGTTTATCATTCAGACTCATCCCCATTTTGGCACCTGTAAGGGCAATGTCCATTTCTTTTGTTATTTCCAGGGACGGTCCCATTACAGTAATTTCAAGAACAGCCTGATTTTCATTATTTCCCACAAGGACATTTGCCACACTAAATGCAAAAGAATCAAGTACACCGCAAACAGGAATCCCCATCTGTTGATAACCGAACCTTCCTTTATCCTGAACAGTGGTAAATCCCCCTGGAGCCAAAACTTTCAATGCACTCATCAGCTCTTCTCCTTTTGTGCTAGCAGGTCATATTCTATTTGGGATATCGGCTTAAACTTTATTTTATCTCCTGCCTTATAAAGAAAAGGGTTGGCTCGATCAGGTGCAAAGAGTTTCAAAGGCGTTTTTCCAATGAGCTGCCAGCCGCCCGGACTTGCAATGGGGTACATTCCTGTCTGGTTGTTTGCTATTCCCACTGAACCTTCAGGCACGTGCATGCGTGGTGTTGCAAGTCTTGGGGTAAATAATTTTTCATCAAGTCCGCCTAAAAAAGCAAACCCGGGAGTAAACCCTACCATATAAATCAAATATTCAGGTGTTGAATGAAGAAGGATGACTTGTTCCGTTGTCAGCCCATGAGCCTTTTGAACATTTTCCATGTCAGGGCCAAATTTACTTCCATAACAAACCGGGATTTCC
>Ga0233437_1002069_pt1 | contig 32414 bp, 28 predicted proteins | sample SI_122_August201_FD_182714 | JGI IMG/M metagenome (GOLD analysis project Ga0233437, IMG submission 182714) | Seawater microbial communities from Saanich Inlet, British Columbia, Canada - SI_122_August2016_200_MG | ecosystem: Environmental > Aquatic > Marine > Inlet | place: Canada: British... | reverse complement strand
ATTGTTTTGACAGGTGGAAAGATCTCACCCCTCAGAAAATGTTAAGGATATCTGAAGCGGAGTTTGAAGATATGAAAATCAATAGCTCGCTTAAAAGAGCCGGCTTAGATCATTTAAAACGGAATGCTAAAGCAATCCTTAACCAACAATCTGGTTTAATTGATTGACTCACCAAAAATCAAAATACATAATTAGTTTACTTCAAATTACCACAATTTCAAATTTTTAATTTTTAATTTTCCCGCATATTAATCATGTTAGATGAAGATCCAGATCTGGTTTCCGGTAGTTTTCAAGAGGAAGATCAACAAGAATTTACCTTAAGACCACAAAGTTTCGGTGAATATATCGGACAGGACGATTTGAAATCAAATCTTCAGATTTTTATCAATTCGGCTAAAAAACGCAAAGAAGCTTTAGATCATGTTCTGTTGCATGGTCCGCCGGGTCTGGGTAAAACAACGCTCGCAAATATTATCGCAAAAGAATTAAATTGTTCTTTACGTGCCACTTCTGGACCCGTTATCGAAAAACAAGGTGATTTAGCGGCGATATTAACATCTTTGGAACCGAATCAGGTATTATTTATCGATGAAATTCATAGAATCAATAGAGTAATTGAAGAAGTGTTATATTCTGCCATGGAAGATTATTGTTTGGATATTATGATAGGACAAGGTCCCAGCGCCAGAACTATTAAACTGGATCTACCCAGATTTACGCTTGTGGGAGCTACAACCCGTACCGGTCTACTATCAACACCCCTACGGGAACGATTTGGGATTCCTCTGCATTTTGATTACTATCAGCCTGAAGATTTAAAGAAAATCATCGTGCGATCAGCCGGTTTATTAAATACGAATATTTATGATGAAGCCGCATTAGCAATCGCCAGAAGATCCAGAGGAACCCCAAGAATCGCAAACCGTTTATTAAAACGTGCCCGTGATTTTGCAGATATGAAAACTGATGGGGTTATTAATAGCGAAATTGTTGAAGAAACGCTGGATCGGCTAGGTATTGATGATATAGGGTTAGATCGTTTAGATCGGACAATTTTAAGGCAAATGATTGAAGTACACCAAGGAGGACCTGTTGGTGTTAGTACCATTGCCGCAACAGTGGCTGAAGAAATAGATGCTATTCAGGAAGTGGTGGAACCCTATCTGTTACAAACAGGTATGATTCGAAGAACACCACGGGGTAGAATGGTTACATCAAAAACTTACCAACATTTGGGAATTCCCGAACCTTCAAAGTAATCTTTAAACACTACCAAGATTTTTTACATGGACAAAGCCTTTATAAAGACCTTTGGCTGTCAAATGAATGAACATGACAGCAGTAGAATTGCAGAAATATTAAAGCGAGAAGGTTTTGAAATCATCCATCAAATGGATAAAGCTGATTTAGTAATGGTGAATACCTGCTCCGTGAGGGAAAATCCGGAAAACAAGGTCTACAGCATTATCGGTCGATTAACTATTCAAAAGAAAAAAAATCCGAATTTAATTATTGGTATCTGTGGATGCGTTGCCCAACAAGAGGGTAGAAGAATTTTAAAAAAAAGAAAGGCCGTTGATATGGTTTTTGGAACCGATAATATTTTTAAATTACCGGAAATATTAAAAGGTGTTCGGGGCGGAAATCGTGTTTTATTTACTGAATGGTTGCCCCGTAAAAAAAGTGTTCAGAATTTCATCCCTGATATGGAGCTTAAAACCGGTGTTATAGAAGGTTGCAAAGGTCAAATAGCCATCACCAAGGGTTGTAATAATTTTTGTTCTTATTGTATTGTGCCGATGACCAGAGGTAGATTGGTAAGCCGAGAGCTTGAAAATATTCTCGAAGAAGCCAAAGACCTGATAAATAAGGGTGCAAAAGAAATTATGCTTTTGGGTCAGAATGTCAATTCCTACTCAGCATCCAATAACGAGTTTTATGACTTGTTAAAAAAAATGGCCAACTTAGTTGGTTTGCAAAGACTTCGGTTTATTTCACCGCATCCTAATGATTGGAATAATGCGCTGTCTGATTTAATGTCAGAAGAAAAGGTTATTTGCAATCAAATCCACTTACCCTTTCAGGCAGGATCTAATAGAGTTTTAAAAGCGATGAAAAGGGATCACACTGCGGAAGAATACTTACTGAAAGTGGATTACCTCAAACAGAAAATACCTGATATCGTCATTAGTACTGATATTATTGTCGGATATCCTTCGGAAACGGAGGCTGATTTTCAGGAAACCTTAAATATCATGAAAACAGTACATTTTTTTCCCATATATGCCTTTAAATACTCTCCAAGACCTGGAACCAAAGCGGCCCAATTGATTGACGATATTCCAACAGAAATTAAAGAACAACGGTTGGAAGCTGTTTTGACGCTCCAAAAAGAAATTCAAAACAGCTTTTTTGAGAAAGCAATAGATGAAGAATATGAAATCTTCATTGAAAGCTTTCATCCCAAAGAAATTGGCGTTATGAATGGAAGAACCAGTGGCAATATATCAGTTTCAGTGAGTGGGAATTCATTGAAGATAGGAGACCTGGTTAAGGTGAAAATCATCGGGAGAAAGCAAACATCATTAATCGGTAAACCGTTGTAATTTATTCACCAATTATCTTAACCAAAACTCTTTTTCTTCTGCCACCATCAAATTCTCCATAGAATATTTGTTCCCATGGTCCAAAGTCTAGTTTTCCTCCAGTTATGGCGACAACAACCTCTCTACCCATAATTTGTCGTTTTAAATGAGCATCACCATTATCCTCACCGGTGTTATTATGATGATACCTGGAAATGGGAGCATGTGGAGCTAATTCTTCCAGCCATCTTTTATAATCATGATGTAGTCCTGATTCATCATCATTTATAAACACTGAAGCCGTAATATGCATGGCATTGATTAATATAAGTCCCTCCTGAATACCGCTTTCCTTCAGGCATTTTTCAACTTTATCAGTGATGTTCTTAATTTCCATGCGGGATTCTATATTGAACCATAGTTCTTTTCGATAATTTTTCATCTTAGTTTATTTGATTAGTGGTAACCTGATTGAAGCAATGGTTTTATTAAAACTAATCCTTTCTTTGTCTCTTTCTGAAAGTTTTGAAATCCCCTGTAGGGTTAAGTAGTCATCAATACCAGCTGTGGCCTTAGCACAATGCGAAAGTGCCTGGGCACGAAAGTTGGTTCGTTGTTGAACAACACTCGCTTTTTTTGCATATTCAGCAAACATCTTTGCCAGTAAAATATGGGTTTTTATGTCTGTATGATCGATTTCTGATAGTTCAATTAAGGTTTTGATGATTTTAGATACTGACATCCCTTTCGCTTTTTGAATCATCAATTGTCTTTTTTTATAGCGACATTCCAGTTTTACTATTTTTTCCTGCAGGTTTTTTTTAAACTGATTAATTAAAAGATCTTCATTACCATTTTGTTGTTTGGAATTTTTCTTCAACATTTCAATGGGATCTGTGAAGTCAAAATTGGTTTTGGCCAAATTAAAAACATATTGTTCTACAGCGAATTTTGTTTCCCTTGATGTCAAAAATTTGGCTAAATAAACTAAATAGATTTTATGTAAAATTACATTGTCGTTAAAACGTTTATATAGACCGTTAATATAGGGCAAGCTATTGGCTATAATTGTAGCAAGTTTATTATAGATACTTTTAGACTCTTCAAAGGTCTCCATAGCAATTTTGAGTTCAATATTTTTGGATTCATCTTTTGATGGCTGGGAATTCAAAATCATTAAATTTGATTTTCTAATTGAGGGCAAAATTCCCTCAATTTCCTCAAAGGCAGTCTGGGCGCTGATACAGGTTTTTTGACATTTTTCCTTAGCTGCTTCATCAAAAACTGAGGGTAATTCAACTTTATTCGAAATCGTGGTTTGTCCATTATTTGAAAGACATTGAAAAAGATAATCAGTGTTTTTTAAGATAGCTGGTGATTGATTCTTGATCGTTCTAAAATAATCTTCCGCTTTGGTATATGAAAAATAATTATTATTTTTAAGAATTTCATGAACGACTACATCCAGGAACTCTTTGTCTAAGTTATAGGCAGGTAAGGGTTCTTCAGCTGATTTATTTTCTGATAAATCTTTCAATATATAATGAAAACCTTCAGCAACTGCGGTTGTTTCATTTGGGTATTTTTTCCAAAAGTTGACCAGGCTGGTTTCACGATCATTATTATTTAATGGAAATAGAAGGGTGATCAGCTCTTTTCCTTTATTAGAAGCCTGATATTCTTTAAAAAATTCGGACATGCTGTTTCTTATTCATAGAAGTAATTAAAAGGTAATTTAAACCTTGATATTAGTAGCATTATCATAAATAGTTTGTAGTTAACAACAGTATATTTTAATCAATAACCAGTTAAAGGTATAGTAATATTTCCGCTTAACAACCTACTTGGTTGTTATCAAAACTTAATTTTTTTGGGTTCTGAATTTGAAATATCATCAAAAAATTTTCGATGTTGACAAGCTCCTAAACATTCTGGCGCCTTTACAAGCAGCAGGTAAAAAAATTGTTTTTACAAATGGCTGCTTTGATATTTTGCATATTGGCCATACCCGATATTTACAGGAAGCTCGATTCGCTGGCGACTTTTTAGTTGTGGCTGTTAACAGTGATGAATCTGTTAGAGCTATTAAAACCGACAAGAGACCGATTGTTAAACTGGCAGAAAGGATGGAAGTTTTATCTGGTTTTTCATTTGTTGATTTTATCATCTCTTTTGATGATCTGGATCCTTTTCGTATTATAAAACAAATTCAGCCGGATATCTTAATAAAAGGCGGTGACTGGCCAGTTGATAAAATTATTGGTAAAGACATTGTGGAGGCTAAAGGAGGGAATGTTTATAATATCCCAGAAATAAAAGGAAATTCTACTTCAAATATTATTAATACGATCTTAAACCGCTATCAATAAAGCTCAGATATTATGTTTGACAGAAGATTGCTTGAACAATTTGATTGGATATTATTGTTATTAGTTATTTCAATCTCAATCATTGGTTTTTTTACCATATATTCGGCATCGATTACTTATAATTCGGGAACATCCTATTATCAAAGGCAGATATTATGGTTTTTTATTAGTTTAATAATTATGTTTTTGGTGACGATGATTGACTACCATTTATTGACTAAGCTTTCTTTCTGGGGACACATTGTTTTAATTTTATTGTTGGTAATAGTGCTCATTTATGGAACAGGGGGACCGGGTAGTCGTGTACAACGTTGGATTAAACTGGGTCCGATCTTTTTCCAACCTTCAGAATTTGTCAAATTTACGATGGTTTTATACCTGTCCTATTATTTTTCTGATTCCAGAAGGATCAATAATCTTGGTTTTAAAGGTATTATCTGGCCATTAACAATCACTTTAATTCCTTTTGTATTAATTATTAAACAACCGGATCTTGGTACTGCCGGAATCCTAATTTTTGTTTTTGTCTCAATAATATTTTTAGTAGGGTTGAAATATAAAGTAATCCTGATTACAACAATTAGTGGTCTGATTTCACTACCTTTTATTTGGTTTTTTCTGTTAAGAGATTATCAACGTAGTCGGATCATTACTCTGATAAATCCGGAAAGCGACCCTTTGGGTAAAGGATATCAGATTATACAATCTAAAATTGCAGTGGGAAGTGGTCAGTTATGGGGAAAAGGTTTCCTGGAAGGAACCCAGGCCAAACTAAATTTTCTGCCTGCCCGTCATACTGACTTTATATTTTCAATTTTTACAGAGGAGTGGGGCTTTATCGGTGGATGTGCGTTGATCGGTTTATATATTTTATTAATTGTCAGATGCTTGAAATATGTCGGAAAATCAAAAGACAGATCAGGAACCATTTTAACAGTGGGTATTACTTCAGTATTAGTGACACACATCATTATTAACATCGGTATGGTATTGGGCTTGTTGCCGATTGTGGGTATGCCCTTACCTTTTATGAGTTATGGGGGATCTGCCATGATCTCAAATATGATCGGGATTGGCCTCATACTTAATGTAAGAATGAGGCGATTTCTTTATTAAAGGTCAATGCCATCCCTTTTTTCTGGCGATGGCACTTTTAAATACCTGATCATATTGTTTAATGGACTGTTTCCAGGAAAAGTCCTTTTTCATTGCTCTAATTTGCGCTTTCTTAAGCGCTTCCTTTTCGTGGTACCAACTATGAAGTGCCCATCCTATTGTGTTTTTTAGAGCATCTTCAGTCATATCATTAAAAGCAAAACCAGTCCCTCGGTTGTTTTTTACATCAAAATTTTCAACCGTATCTTTAAGCCCTCCAATTGCATGAACAATAGGAAGCGTACCATAAGTCATGCTGTACATTTGGTTTAACCCACAAGGTTCAAAGTAGGATGGCATTAAGAAAAAATCACTACCAGCTTCAATCAGGTGAGATAACTCAACATTAAATCCAATATAAGTACCTACTTTTCCAGGATACTTTTTAGGTAAATTACCAAATAAATCTGAATAATATCTGTCTCCTGCTCCTAGGAAAACAAGTTGGATATCCCATTGTAAAATATCATCTAAACATTTCGCCAGGATATCAATTCCTTTTTGATAGGCTAAACGCCCTATGAACCCAAAGACAGGTACTAGTTGATCTTTTTTTAATAAAAACTTTTCCTGAAGTTTTAGCTTTGAAAAAACTTTATTTTTCAAAGTATTATGGTTATAAGGTTTGGGAATATAATGATCCAACATTGGGTTCCATTCCTTAGTATCTATACCATTTAATATTCCAGCGATATCATCTTTTCTTCTGTTTAAATATGGGCTTAAACCGTATCCACCAGGTTCCATCAAAATTTCTTCTGCATATGACGGGCTAACAGTCGTTATTTGGTCTGCATAAAAGAATCCACCCTTTAACAGATTTATAGCCTGAAGAGCTTCGAATTCATCTTCGCGGACTTGCATCCAGTTTAAACCCATATATTTACTGAATGATAGATCCGTTTGACCTTGATAACTGATATTGTGGATAGCTAAAATAGAGGCGGTATTTTTAAAAAAATGATTTTTCCATTCCCAACACTTTAAGTAATAGGGAATTAGAGCTGTTTGCCAATCATTGCAAAGTACAACATCAGGTTTAAATGACAAATGAACTAAAATATCCAGACACGCTTTAGAAAAAAAAGCAAATCGAGCACCATTATCAAAATAAGCATTGTAACCATCATCGTAGATAGGTTCTCGATTAAAATAATAATCGTATTCAATAAAATACACCCGCAGATGATTCATGGGCTGGTATAACCATACATTGCACTCCAATACCACATCACCCATTTGAATCGACTTCTTTTTAATCGCAATGGAGTAGTTTTTAGCTTTTGCACGAATTGATTTATAAAATGGCAAAAGCAGTATTACTTCATGTTTCGCTTCAGAAAACTCAACTGCCAAATTACCGGCCACATCTCCTAAACCACCGGTTTGAATGAATGGAACGGCTTCAGAACTAGCAATTACAATTTTCATTATTTTTTTTCCTTTTGTAAGAATTCATTTATTTTAGATTCAAATCGGTCTGGATTTATTTGATTAAATTTTGCGATAACCTGTTTTAACACACTTCTGGCAGCGACTTGTTTATGAGTCATTTGTACCATATCCAGGATACTTTCTTTGGTGTAATGTTTTTTATATTTATCAACAACAGGAGCCTTATTTTTACGAATCGGTTTTTTTATCGTTTTTTTAGACTTTTGGAACTGGTTAGATGCAGTAAACTCAGGTAATACATGTTCTTCAATAAAATATTTTTCAAGATCTTTGGTGATTTTCTGAATGACCACTTTTTTGTTTTCTGATTCAATTTTAGCTGTGATCTCTGGCTGATCTTTAATTAAATGCTGAAGTTCCTGCCACGAATAATCTGTTTTTAAGTTATTTACCAACAGCTCCAGGTTTTCTTGATATTTATTATACAGCAGAACTTTCTTCGACGCTGCTGTTGGGTCAGAATGATTAATTACTTTAAGTAGCTTTTCTAACTGCATTGCTAAAAGTTCTATATAAGTAATGATTTCATGCAAATGCATTTGGTCGTTTTTATAGTTTTGAAATTTCTTAGGTTGTAAATGCTATTATAATATACAGGAGAACGTTTTTAGTAAACTTGAGAATCGGTATTAATTTAAATCAACATTTGTAATTTTCCGTCTATATATTATACCTGTATCAATAGAGAAAAAAATAGAAATGATCCGGTTATCTATGATTTATCAACTAAGGAGTGATTTTTTCCAATAGCCAGGAATTAAAATCATTGACTAATTTTATGTTTTATCCAAGAATCGAAAGTAGACAAAACCCATATAAAAAATTTATTCATGTAATAAATTTTATCATTTAATCAGGAGGTAGATTGGACGTTCCGTCGAATAGTTCGTACTTTTCAAAATTTATAAATTTCTTCAAAAAAAATTGCTTATCCCCTTTGCCCAAAAAAGTTAAAAAAGATGAACAAGAACTGATCGAAAATTTGGACGAATACTTCTCAACCTCTAACAGAGAAGTGATGATACCCAGAACGAAAATGGTAACGATCGAACAAAACTCCAGCATTTCCGAAGCAGTTAAATTGTTTGACGCTACAGGGCACTCACGTATTCCTGTTCAAAATAAAAGAAAAGATAATATCGTTGGTGTTTTGTACGCTAAAGATTTATTCAAATATTTTGATACCGAAGAAAAAGTTGATGTTTCAATGGTTATGCGGAAGGCACTTTTCGCTTCATACAGCCAACCGATTCATCAGTTACTCTCTAACTTTAAAAAATCTCATGTTCATTTAGCAATTGTTGTAGATGAGCATGGTGGCGTTGATGGATTAATCACAATTGAAGATGTGTTGGAAATGCTGGTTGGTGATATTCCTGATGAATTCGATAAGCATACTGAACCCAGCTATGAACATATAGCAGATGGTTTAATTATTATGGACGCAAATTATCCATTAAATGATTTTAACGAAATGTATCACACTGATTTCGATAAAGAAGGTATTGAAACCATCGGTGGTTATGCTTGTCATTATTTAGGGAAAATTCCATCAAAGGATGAATATTTTCAACTAGACGACATAAACTTTTTCGTTGAAGAAAGCAGTACCAGAACCTTGTTAAAACTGAGATTAACTGCTCCTCCTTCAATTTCTAACGATGAAAAAGAAGAATGATAGTAAAATCTGAATTTGTTCACCAAAATTACTATCATCAATGACACTTATATGGAATTTAGTGATTTTGGACTAAAAATTATCATTTTTAATAAGCTAAGCATCTCAAACCAAATCAAAATTAGATTGTTTTAATAGGATAGAAATATCTCCTACTGCTTGACAAGTAAAGTGTTTTATGTCATTTTCTGTTATATTTAACATTATCACAGTATTATCTACCATTATGATATTAAAGGTTATTTGATTATGGAAATTTTAAGAGAGCAGACGAAAGGTATCACTCATCAATTAAATCCGGTCGAAAATGATTTAATTGATGAATTTGTGAAAATCAATCATCAAAAAAAAATATCAGAATTAAAACATGCTGCTTATCATTCCCGCTCAACAATCCGATCAGCCATTGAAAAATATCTTAACTCCAGGGTAAACAAAAACACAAAATTAGCGCATCGCAGTGATTTATTACAATTCAATCAATTTTTAAAGGAAAACAATATAAAACAGTTAAAACATCTGGCACAGCTACCAGCGCATCATTTAAAAGCCTTATGCGAAAGTTGGCTGGATTTTTTATTGCAAAACAAATTATCTAAGATCACTGTACAACGCAAAAAGGGCACTTTGCAAAGATTTTTCAAATATTTAAATCAAGAACTCCCTCAATTGATTACTGCAGTTCCTCATCTAAATAGTGAAAAACATAAAACTTTTTATTCCAGAGCCAAAACAAATGCATTTACAAAAAGCGAATGGAAACTTTTAATTACTTACTTAAAAAACAATCCAAAAACTTATCGCTTATTTGTAGTACTGCAAACAGCAATGTCTTTAGGAGGCAGAAGAGTTGGAGAAATTTTATCATTAAAATGGTCGGATATCGATTTTTTTTCAGATCGTGTTTACATTGTACCCAGTAAAAAAAGGGAAGATATTACAACACATGTCTTACCGCTAACTGAATCACTTAAAAATATTTTAAAAGAATATAGAAAAAAACTAGGGTATAAGTTAAAAACCGATGAACGTGTTTTTAAAAAAGAAACTCAACAGCGAATAGATAGCAAAATAAAATATTATGTCAAAAAAGCCGGTATTAATAAAAAGTTCAGTTTTCACAGTATTCGAACTTCTTTTGTAACCTGGGCCAATGAAGCCGGACACAGTCAATCAGAAATTTTAAATGCAACTTTACACAAATCCACTAAAATGATCAGATATTATGATCAAACAGAACCAATGACGGTCAATTCGATTATCAAATTAAGGATGGATGAATAATGAAAACTAAGATACTCTCTTCAAATGTTTTTAAAACAATCAAATTTTTTATATTGATTTTTCTGACCATACTTAACGTAACAATAGTGAATGCCGCAGAAAACAGGGCTTCAACTTATATATCCTTTGGCCAATATGTAACCAGTGACGGCGATGATACCGTAACCGGTTCAAGATTATCCATTAGCTTTATTAATCCGATTACAGATTTACTTTCCTATTATCTAAAAATTGATACCGGTTCCGCTTCCGGAAAACATACCAATAGTGATGATAGTGAAACAGAAATAACATCAAGTCATACCAATGCGGGTAGTGGACTTCAGGTCAATTTTGATTTAACTGATAAAAACAGATATATGTTTTTCCTGGGATCTGGATTGTTGTTGCAAAGTTACCAGTATGATTATAATTATCCTGACAGTCAGACAGGTAAAACATCCGGGATAGGATATGGGTATACTGCTTATATAGGAATTAAATTTAAGGCGGCAAAAAATTTCATAATTATTCCTAGTTACAATTATGAACAGGTCAATATAAAATCAGAAGAGGGTGAGCAAAGAACGACAACGACGGCAGGTGCAAGCCTGGCCTTAGCAATTGCCTTTTAAAATCGTTTTTTTAATCAGTATAGGGTTTATATAATTACGAGTAGTCGATAGGAGTTGTGCAGCTTGGGGCGGAGTGAGAAGCAAGGGCAATATTTACTTCCTGCTTCTCTTTTAGAGACAATCAAAAAATTAGTTTAGTAGTGACTTAATTGTGGTAACTAGTTTTTTCAATTAACAGATTCACTTAAATTTTTTCCTGGCTTAAACTTAACAACGTTTTTAGCTGGAATGTTAATCGCTTTTCCTGTTTGTGGATTTCTACCAGTACGAGCAGCTCTGTTTACGACAGAAAATGTACCAAACCCTACAAGTGTTAAATTTTCACCTTTTGATAATCCTTCATGAATGCTTGTCAACGTTGCATTCAATAGTTTTTCAGCAGTAGCCTTGCTCACTTCAGCTGTTTCAGAAATTTTTGTAATCAGTTCCGCTTTATTCATGATCTTCCTTTCAGATGGATTTTAAAATAATTAGTTATGACCCATATCACAACCAATGCTGGGAAATTATGAAAGCCCTGTTAGACTAAAAATAATTCTAAACTCAATAATAGTCTGAATGTAAAAAAAAGCGCCTCAGTTTATCTCATTTTTTTAAGATTTGCCCAAGTTGCCTAATACTAAACGCTTTACTAAAAAAAATCAATCTAACATATTAATAATCTACTATTTAAAAATTTTCAAAGAAAATCTAATCATTTAAGGTTTTTTCTTATTAATATGAAAATATAGATTTGAATTCTACTGGTTTTTAAAATTCCTTCGAAAAAAAATACCACTTATATTGCCAATAAGTTAAATTACACGACTATCTTAATACTAAATATCGTTTTATACATATATTTAATTTTAAGCGTATATAAGTGCTATTTTAAAAATATCTTGATTTTTAAATTTTTTATAGGTATAAGTGTGATTATATCTATATAAATTATTTTCAACAGGCAAATCCATGGAAAATTATCCTGAAATTTTAAACTCTGAAATTATAAAAGACAAACCAATGTCTTATTCGGAAACTATTTCAAAGAAACAAGATTTTATTTGGAAAAAATTTGCGAGCATTAGTATTTTAGAATCTATTGAAATTTGGCTGAAGACACTTTCGCCATTAACAAGAAAAAACTATGCTTCTGCTTTACGAAAATTAATTGCGTATAATTTTATTGAACCTAAGAAAAACTTACAGCACTTTAGTCTCATCAATCATGAAAACATAATTGATGAAATCAAATTATTGCCAGATTGGAAAGAGGCCACCCGCCAAGCCAGAGTTGCGGCTTATATTTCTTTCACTGGATATTTACAAAGAAAAACTCAGGGACTGATATCCAAGGCAATATCTAATCGTGAAGGTGCAGCTAAAACATTTTATAAAATTCGTGAAAAAGTAAAAACAAAAGCTTTGACTGAAACGCAAACAAAAAGTTTTTTAGAAAATTTAAAAAAAATAAATAACAGAGATGCACTAATTGCAAAAATTATTTTACAAGGAGGGAAGCGAAAAAGTGAAGTTCTGGAGCTGGCGATCAAAAATATTAATTTTAAAAAAAATCAAATTCGCTTTAGACAAACCAAAACAAAGGGAATTTACAAAGAAACTATAATAACTTATCCAGAAACAATAATGCGGGAGCTAAAAGAGTATATTGGTAGACGATCTGGACTAGTATTTATCACTAGAAACAACAGGAAAATTCATGCTCAGCAAATTGATCGTACTTTCGTAAAGGCTGGTTTATTAGCTGGTATTTCTTTCAGGACTACTCCACATGTATTACGCGCTACCTTAGTCACCCGCTTAAAAGAAAAAAAAGTTCAGGATAGTGATATTATGAAAATTACCGGTCATGTCAACCCGACGCAATTAGCTGCTTATGATAAAAGCGATATTGCTGAAAATGCCAGTCGCTACTATAATATTGTGGATTAATATAAGAGAGAATTTACTTTGGGGCTGGATTATTTTTATCCTCCCGCGGTGGGAAGATAAAAATAATGGACTATATCGGTAGACTTATTAACCTTTTGAAGTCTTTTTTACTTCAACTAATCTTCCATTAGCTCCAGGTATTCCACCTTTAACCAAAATAATATTTAGATCTTTGTTAATATCTACAACTTGCAACCCTTGAGTTGTTTTTGTTTGGTTTCCGTGTTGACCATGCATTTTCTTGCCTTTAAAAACTTTGGCCGGAGTAGCACTTTGACCGATTGATCCAGTTCCCCGATGAAGTCTGTGTCCATGACTGGCACATCCACCATGAAAATTGTGTCTTTTGAAAACACCAGTAAAACCACGTCCTTTAGATGTTCCGGTTACATCTATTCTTTCACCTTTTTCAAATAAGCTAACATCAAAAACTTGTCCAACTTCGATTTCCGCGATCTTATCAGTAGAAAATTCTTTCAAATAGCGTGTCAAGGTTTGATCCTTAAAATGCTTTTTAAGTGGTTTGGCAAAGTTTTTTACTTTGTTTTCTTTTACAGGTTCAAAACCGACCTGGACAGCTTCGTATCCGTCCTTTTCAATTGTTTTTTTCTGAATAACAGTTACAGGTCCGGTTTGAATTACTGTTACAGGAATACATTCACCATCTTCAGTGAAATGCTGAGTCATTCCGAGCTTTTTACCTAATAGTCCATTTAACATAAGTAAACTCAATAAATATATACGTCTTTCAATAATTTGTTAATAAAAAGAGAATTGTCACTTTATTATTGTATTGTGTCAATAATATTAAGGAAATATTAGCATTATACCTGTTTTTTGATTAAAGAAAATGAAAATAGAAGCAGAATAAATCTTTTCTGCTTTTATTTTATATTAATTATGGATTTCCTGATACTCAGCATCCACAACATTGTCTTTATAAGCGGTTGTATTTTCTGCTGTTGGATCAGGTTCAGCTTGTGTTTGATCTGTTTGATAAATTTTTGCTGACATATTTTGAAACTCCTGATTTAAATTATCCAGAGCTAATTTTATTTTTTCGATATCATTTGAATCTTGTTGAGATTTCAGGTTCTCAATAGCACTCTCAAGATTGCTATATTCTTCAGCTGATATTTTCTCCTTGATATCCTTTAATGCTTGTTCTGATTGGTATATAAGAGTATCTGATTGATTCTTAACTTCAATTAATGATCTTTTTTCTTGATCTTGTACAGCATGAAGTTCTGCTTCCTTAATCATTTGATCAATATCGTTTTCAGATAAACCACTTGAAGCTTGAATTTTAATTTGCTGCTCTTTACCTGTTCCTAAATCTTTTGCTTTAACATCCACGATACCGTTCGCATCAATATCAAATGACACTTCAATCTGTGGAATACCTCGAGGGGCTGGTGGTATTCCTACAAGTTCGAATCTGCCAAGAGTTTTATTATCGACGGCCATTTCCCGTTCTCCCTGCAACACATGAACACTAACTGAAGGCTGGTTATCTCCTGCTGTTGAAAACACCTGACTTTTTTGGGTTGGGATCGTTGTATTCTTTTCTATCAATTTTGTAACAACACCACCGAGTGTTTCAATTCCCAATGACAATGGTGTTACATCCAAAAGCAAAACATCTTTAAGATCTCCCTGCAGCACTCCGCTTTGAATAGCTGCCCCTATGGCGACGACTTCATCAGGATTGACACCTTTGTGGGGGTTCATTCCGAAATAATTCTCTACTAACTCACTAATTTTAGGCATCCGGGTCATTCCACCTACTAATATAACGTCCTTAATATCATTTTTACTAACACCGGCATCATTGATGGCTTTTTCAATTGGTATTTTACATCTTTCAATAAGCCCTGCAACAAGTTGTTCAAATTTAGCGCGTGTCAACTTAATGTTAAAATGTTTTGGACCTGATGCATCGGCAGAAATAAACGGTAAATTAATATTAGTTTCCAGTGAACTGGATAATTCAATTTTAGCTTTTTCAGCGGCTTCTTTTAGTCGTTGAATCGCCATTTTATCATTACTGATATCGATTCCCTGTTCCCGTTGAAACTCTTCCAGAAAATACTTTATTATTAATTGATCGAAATCTTCACCTCCCAGGTGAGTATCGCCATTTGTTGATTTTACCTCAAAAACACTATCTCCAATTTCAAGAATAGAGACATCAAAAGTCCCTCCTCCCAAATCAAAAACCACAATAGTTTTTTCTTCTTTTTTACCTAATCCATATGCAAGTGCTGCTGCTGTTGGTTCATTAATCACTCTTTGAATATTTAGCCCTGCAATTTTACCTGCATCTTTGGTAGCCTGTCTCTGGGCATCATTAAAATATGCCGGTACTGTAACCACGGCTTCTGTGACTTTTTCACCCAGGTATTCTTCTGCTGTTGTTTTCATTTTCTGCAAGATTAGCGCAGATATTTCCTCTGCTGTTTTTTCTTGTCCTTCGATTGAAATAACAGCTTGATTATTATTGCCTTTTTTAACCTTATAACTCAGAGATTTTAAATCGGATTGAATTTCATCAGAATCAAAATTTCTTCCAATTAATCTTTTAGCAGCATAGATTGTTTTTTCTGGATTTGTGATAGCTTGTCGTCTGGCAACCTGTCCAACGAGTTTTTCCCCCGCATCATTAAATGCTACAACGGAAGGAGTTGTTCGATTACCTTCTGCATTTGTAATCACTTTCGGTTCTCCACCTTCAAGTACTGATACGCATGAATTTGTAGTACCTAAATCAATTCCAATTATTTTTGACATGATATTCTCCTTATTTTAATTTGTTGTGAAAGATAATTTGATAATACGTTACAATATCGCAATTTAGAGACCTTTTTTTGTATCATGAAAATTCAGTAGGATAGAAATATCTTAATTCAGAATAGGTCAATTTGAATCGGTCATAATGTTCATCGGTCCCCCTTGGGGTGTTCTGTCATCTTGAACACTGAATTGCGATATTATGGCCAGAATGAGAGATCTTGCCCTTCCTCAGAGGAGATAGTTCTCTTTCTTAGAGCGACAAAATCTTCTTACTTAGCAAGAGCAATATTTACATGGGGAATTTTTGTGATCAGAGTAGGAATTTCGATAATCTTCTGTATATTTTAGTTCCGGAATCTTCGCAAAATCAGGTTGCTGAGCCAAATCAACTTCCCTGCTTTCAAAATCCAGATACTGACAAAAATTAAACATATCAGAATTATTGATTCTAAGTAGTTTATCTGCCGGACTATATCCTTTATGGGTATATTCCTTAAAAAATCGCTCAGCATATTCAAGAAGGCTGTCTTCAGCATAGTAATCATCTGAATTTAAAGCGATTTCAAAAACATCACTGCATATCTGCTGAAAGGCCTGCACACCCATTATTGAAGCTTTCCATTGCATAGCATCCAATTGATCAATATATGAACCCAGTTGTTCATTGATTTTCTTCCGGGCGGACTCACTGTACATGATACGGCTCAACAAAATAGCAGGTATCGCCCACCAGGCTCTTGACTGGCCATCAATACACCTAAATTCAAAAAATCCTTTAGGTCTAACCACAGGAAACAAAGTGGTTATATGATTTTTCCAGTCTTCAAGGCTTGGGTAGTAACCGTTAATTCCTCCTGAAAACCAGTCATTAAAAGTGATATGTTTTCCCCAAAATCCTTTCTCTCCTTTTTCGTTTGGAGACATGATCACAAATGCGTCAAGTGCAAATTTCAAGTAACGATCAATAAAGTTTTTTTGATTTGAATAGACCATTCCAGTGCGGCTACGATCCATATTCTGCCATATTAAAGACCGAAAACTTTTAGCAGATGCGTTTTGTCCTGAAGAGAAAGGCGAATTACTAAATATGGCTGTCAAAACCGGCGCCAGAAAATGTGCCGTTTTCCATCTTTCAATCATTATGTCATCTTTTCCTAAATCAAGATTTACCTGAATAGAGGATGTTAATCGCATCATTTGTTGTCCATAAGGGCCAATGGATTCCAAAAATCGATCCATGTGAATATATCTTGATTTTTTTAATTTCAGTTCGATGTCTTTTACTGAATTGAAAGGATTAATGGCACCAAAAAAAGTAAAAAGATTTTGTTTATTTAATGAGTTTGTAATCGCTGAAACATTGTACCCTGTTTCGGATATTGCACTTTTTATATTTTCCCGGGCGGAAGAACTATATTCAATTTGTCCACCGGGTTCAAAGGTAATATTTCCTTTTTGAGCATTAATAAATTGTGGAACTCCTGCATTATTAGGTGCATAAAATATTTCTGTTGATTCTTCAAATTCTCTTCTTAGAATATCAACTGTACCATCACCATTTGGTGTATTAAAATCCACACTTAAATTCTTACCACTTGAATCATAGTGAAAAGGTGTTGTTTCTAATTCAATCCCAACTGATTCTTTAATAGAATTTTTATTTAAAAAGAGAGCTTTTACTTCTTGCATTAACTCAAATCTGGTGATTTTCTTTTGGCTCAAAGTCATCCTTTACCTTAATTTTAATATTACTTAATTTATTCTTAACTTTTAATAAAATTTTTTCCAGCTTTTGTTGATATTCCATTAAACAATTCGTAGATGCTTGCTCTAGATCGTCATCTGTTAAATCGTTAATACTTGTTGAGTTCTTACAACTACAAACTTTACTAAGTACCTTACGGCAATCTTCAAGTGCTTCCTCATTAATTGTATAAGGAATATGATACCCTTTACGTTGACAATTAACCAACCCCGCCTGTTTTAAGATCTTTAGATGCTGTGAAACTGCTGCCGGTGTAATATCAAATTGCTCTGCAATTGATTTAGCTCCTAAGGCTCCTCTTGTTTTCAACAATTCAATAATCTTGAGGCGTGTGTCTACACTTAGTATGTTAAATTTTTCAGCAGGGGATATATTCATGATTTAATTTAGTTTATTTAAGTATTTAAGTTAGTACTAAATTAAATTTGCTAATCAAACCTGTCAAGAAGTGAATGTATAATTTGCAGTTTAGTTAAAATTCTGACCAACCTTGTTCTAATTTTATTGCGGTAAGCTCATCATGTAAAACACTGGCTTGTTCATATGATCCCTTGGCTTGACCTCTTTTGCCCATCACAATATTGAGAAGATTAATACTTCTGATAATCATAGGTTTGAGTTCAAGTTCGAGAAAGAGCTCCCTCGATTCTTTTACGATCCAGGCCGCTTTTAAAAAGGGGTCTATTTCATACGGCTTATTGAGTATGGAATATTCGAGATATTGATTTATAATTTCATTACAACGAGCAAAGAGATCACTGGCTTTTGTTTTAGCGAGTTTTTCATCTCCACTGGCGTAAGCAATTCTAAAATCCGTAAGGAAATTCATGGTGTTTACCATTGCTTTTTGAAGAATCAAGTCACGATTTAAATCAGGTACTTGGGAGAGCGTTTTTTGAGTTAATTCTTTTAAAATTGGGATTTTTGCAAATAATAAATTTAGCGTTATTATCACCCAGAAAATATGTTTAGCTGTTTTCCCTTCTGAAATAATTTTTCCTTCTTCTTCCTGCATGATAGCGAGAGCAGCTTCTTTGATGTCGTTAGGTTTCAAACCTTCCTTAAAAAAAGGCGTCCCCTGCAATTGTTGATTCAACAGTGTCAGTCCGCTCAATTTATCTCTCACGGTTATGAGAGTCAGCAGCTGAATTTGCTTTTTATGGAGTTCAAATGAAAGGTTCTGAATTGAATTTAAATAATGCTTTGAAGTGGATGCATGTTGATGAACATATTTATCATTTAAAGATTCCAAATATTTTAGATAAATTCTGATAAACCAGGTAATATTAAACAAACTGGTTCCATTGTTACACAAGGCATTTGCCATCTCTATCATCGACTCTTTGATTACCCGTAATTTTTTTTCATCTAAACCACTTTGGGCGGTGTCATTAAATACCTGGATAGCGTGCAAAGCATGGACATCCGGATGAAATTGATACTTTGCCATCAATTTGTTAATTTTCAGACGTGTAACACCTGCTTCCAGTTGGCCTTTTTTTGTAACAGCTTCCCGGTATTCGGCCAAGTCAGGTAGTTTTTTTTCAAAGAAAAAAAACCGTTTGGTTGGGTGTGGGTATTGAACGTTTTTACCAAGGAATTGAGGGGAGCCCGGAAACATATTGATCAGCTTATTCAAATCCTTTTTAAGGTTTTTTTCATCAGTCAACTTATTCTCTGAGTTGCCGAATCTTTTTATGGCTTGATTTGAATTTCCGTTTTTATTTATCGCCTTAACAGCATTTAATATTGAATCAAAAAGTGACATGAACCATTTTCAATAGTAATTATTTTTGAATATAATTTTTTAAATGGGTACTAATTATTTAGTGTGATTTCTTTAAGGTGAAAATAGTATGTTATGTTGATAACTGCAAATATAAAGTTTAATTTAGTGAAAATACAAATTGTTAAGCTAAGTTTTGGTACGAAAAATAAGTAAATTAAGTAAATTAAGTAAAAATTTGGAATTAGATTTAGAATCTTTACATAAGCACCTGGTTTGTCTTAGTAGCAATTGATTCAAGTATTCTTTTTATAAACAGCCGGGAATAATAAAATTCTTTATGTGAGGGACCCAACTTTATATGAAAGCCATGATTTTACATTCATTAGCTCTAAAATTTACCTTTTTGTTTTTAATGTTATCCACAGTTTATAATAACTGATGTTCTGATAATGCCAAAAGAATACAAATATTTATTAAACAGAAAAAACAAAAGTATAGCACTTACGATGTTCTTAACTGCGTTGAGGATTGACGCCAGCTATAAACGTTCATTCTAATAGATCTCGAAGGTTTTTTTTAGTAATTATTGAATGCTCTCTAATCTGGTATCCAATGTAGCTTTTCAATTTGTGTCTATCTTTTTTATAATAACTGACTGACTGAGATTCCAAAAATTTGATCATACTAAAAACTTCTTTTATAACAAACGATCTGTTTTAAAATAATCGTTAAAGATCAAATTGTGCTAATAGCTTTTCGACATCTGCCTGATCTCCACCAATTGTATCAGCGTCAGCCTGATCACTTAACTGTTCATCCTCTTTTAAGTCTGAAAACTGGTTCTTTAGTTTACGAATCCATTTTAATAAATGCTGAACATCATTTAAACTGTTCATTTCCAATTGTTGAAAGTCATCAAAATGCCCGTTCAAAACATCTTCAACCATTTCCTTGGGATTTTTATTGGCATTGAATTCAAGTTTTTCCACGGTCATCAAAGCGGATTCAAAAATTTCGATTTGTTTTTGCCGATTCATATCGATTTCGTTAATGGCCCGATCAAGTTGTACACTTGCTGAAAAAACCAAATCTTTGAATTTCCTTTGGATTTCAAAGTTACCGATTACCATTGCCATATAGTCAAGAAAGCGGTAAGTCGTACCCTGAATTACTTCCCGATCTGATTCTTCTTCTAATCCAAAACCTATATCAATCTCTTCAGATGCTTTTGGAAAGTTATTAATTAATAAACTGATCCCTTCACCTGTTTCTCTAGTTTCCCAAGGAACTGACCAAATGACTTTAACAGAATTATCATCGTCGTTTTCTTCTTCAATAAAAAAATTATCAAACGCTTGTTCTAAAAACTGATCGTTAACGGAATTTTCCTCTACATTGACACGAACAGATTGTTCATTAACCTTAAGTAACAATGCCGGTTTTAAAGGGGGCCAATTTGGAAAAATTAAAGATTCTATCGATTCAATCAATAGTTGACTCAGCACTTTATAATCACCATCCCAATGGGCTCCAGACATTTCAAATGATATAAATTTTTCATTGTTAAAATCACTTATTTTTATTTTACCTAACTGATCGGAAATTTTTTTGAACTCTTTTAGCGTGGATTGTGTAATTGCTTTATCTTTACTAATATTTTTATACTTTTTGATAAGATTATCACTCCAGACAATCAACTCACGGTCAAAATCTTCATTGGCTTTACAAATATATTGATTGACACCTAGTTTAATGCCTTCTTCACGTTCTTTTTGAAAAGCAAGTGCTGTTAACATAATTATCGGGATACTACTTTTAATGGCCCTAATTTTAATCGTCAACTCATCACCGTTCATTACTGGCATCATGCGATCCAGAACAATCAAATCAAATTCTTCTTTTTGAAACAATTCCCAGGCTTCCAGTCCATTTTTTGCCAGAGTAGTATTATACCCGGCGTCGCTTAATATAATATTATTGATTTTTAAACATGATTTTTCATCATCAACAATCAGTATGTTTCCCTTATTATCAGTCATAATGTCATATTTTATTTGTTAGTAATAGTACTGTGTTTTAACTACTATTTTATTATATATTTATCACAATGTAAATTCTATAAATTTGAGTATTAGGTTTAACTGGCGTTATCCTTGGTTGTAAATTAAATAAAAACTGACATAAATACAAATTAAAAACGTATCTATTCACTATACTATTACCATAATTCCATGAAGAACCTGTAGGTTGGTATTTCAGGAATCTCAGAAGCCAAGGATGGCTTCTCGAAACTCTAGGATAGATTCATGTGTTTCCTGAAACACCAACTAACAGGTGGTAAGCATACTGAATAGTTACTTAAAAACTTAACAAAGTAGTTTTTAGAACTTTATTTATTGCAGATTTACCAGGAACTTAATATGGTCAAATTTAAATTGTTTCGTGGTAAATCGAAATTATAGTGTCATTCGTCAAAGAAATAGTACAGTTTATCAATTTTATTTTGACCGGGTTTCAATCACTACTATTACTACTGAAGAAAAAATTTTAAAAGATATTAAATCATCAGATAAAATTGAATTTATTTTTTTAGTACACAAATACATGGAAAAGTTAGTTTTTACAGTTTTATTAATATTAACCTCAGTCATGATTCTTGGGTGTTCCCAAAAATCCCCTGAAAAAGACAATCTTTCAAGTGGTCAGATCAATCATCAATCAAACATTAATCAGGACAATTCGAATGTAACATCGGAGAATACCCTCCCCAATGAGACAGTACCAGTTTCGAATGAATCTGATGAAATGGGAAATGATGAATTTCGTGATTTCAATGAGGAAGAAGATGAATTCAGCGATGTTGATGAACTGGATGAGATGGGTGATGAATTCGGTGATTTGGATAGTCTGGATGAGGGAATAGAAGATAATCAGGAAGATGAAATATATGATCCATTCGAAGGGTATAACAGGACAATGACTGATTTAAATGATGGATTATACCTGTATATTTTAGATCCAGTAGCCAGTGGTTATGCTTATGTTGTACCCGAAGGTGGTAGAAAAGGGGTTAGTAATTTCATTGATAATCTGTTTTATCCGATTCGTCTGGTTAATAATATACTTCAGGCAAAATTCTATTGTGCTGGAAAGGAGACCTTACGCTTTGTTATTAATTGTACCATCGGTATACTTGGTATTTTTGATCCTGCTGAGGACTGGTTCGGGATTGAACCATGCGTTGAAGATTTTGGACAAACTTTAGGTTTCTGGGGAGTTGGACCAGGGCCTCATTTTGTATTGCCTTTTTTAGGACCTTCCAATTTTAGGGATATGTTTAGCCTGTATCCAGATTCATTTTATGACCTGATTGCCCGAATCAAACCTTTAGAAAGGCAGGTTCTATTTAGAGCCTTTAAAGCTGTAAATACGACATCGTTGCATTTAGGCGAATATCAGCTCTTTAAAAAAGATGCCTATGATTATTATCTTTTCTTCAGAGATGCGTATGAACAAAACAGACAAAAACTAATTGAGGAGTAAAAATGAGAACTTTTGCGATAATCTGTACAATTTTCCTGGTCTTTGGTCAAAATGCATATGGAAATGTAAAAGATGATATCCGAAATTTGGTGACGAAAACGGTTGATTCTGTCGTCGTTATTATTAAAGACAAATCAATTGAAAAAGTAGTAAAACATCAAAAGATTATGAAATTACTAAAACCGATGATCGACTATATCGGATTTGGATATAAGAGTCTTGGCAAGAATAAATGGCGGGCTTTGAGCAAAAAACAAAAAAAAATATTTATTGGGTATTTTACAATGCGGGAAAACAATTTTATTGTTGATATTTTAGATAAATATACTGATGAAAAAGTCAACTACGGTAAAGTGACAATACTTTCTGATACAAAGATCAATATGGACCTGATTATTGAATCAAAAGATAGTAAAAACGAGGTAAAATTATTTTTTAATTACAATAAAAAACTAAAACGCTGGAGAGCTTTTGACATTGCTGTTGAAGGTATTGCTCGCTCTAAAACCAATTATACGCAGTTCAATACTATGATAAAAAAACTTAAAGTTAATGGCTTTTTGAAAGCGTTAAAACAATTAGCTAAAACCTCAACATCGCCTAAAAAGTAATAAACATATTTAATAAGGACATAAATGCTGGTCAGAAATTTTTATAACTATGTAGTTTTAAGGTATCCTTTAGTGGTCCTGGCCTCAATCATACTAATGATCACTTTTTTGGGTTACCAGGCTCAAAACCTGCAGATTGATGCTTCATCAGAAACACTGGTAATGGAAGGCGACAAAGACTTAGCTTATACCCGGGAAGTTAATAAAAGGTATGGAAATCAGGATTTTCTGTTTATTACTTTCACACCAAAAAATGAATTATTATCTAATCAGACATTAGACGCCGTAAAGCGCTTAAGGAACGATTTAGAAAAGTTAATTTTTGTGGATTCTGTTTTTTGTATTCTGAATGTTCCCTTATTAGAAAGTCCTCCACAACCAGTCAGTGAGCTAGTTAAAAATGTTCCGACACTTGAATCGCCAAATATTGATAAGAGGTTGGCAAGAAAAGAATTTTTAAATAGTCCCATTTATCAAAAAATGCTGGTTAGCCCGGATTTCAAAACAACAGCATTTCAAGTTAATCTGATTGAAGATAAAAAATGGATTGATTTTGTTAATCAAAGGAATCACCTAAGAAGTAAGGAAAAGGATGGAAGCATTAGGGAATCTGAAAAGCTGGCGTTGAAAAAAATAATTTCAGACTTCAAGATTCATCGTGATGAAAACAGAGCAGAGGTACACAAAAATATTGCAGAAGTTAGAGCACTCATTGAGAAATATCGTGATGAAGGCGAACTTTTCTTAGGTGGTGTAAGTATGATCGGTGATGATTTGATCACTTTTCTAAAAAATGATTTATCCTTTTTTGGAACCGGTGTTTTAATTTTTCTGATCATCATGTTACTTTTTATTTTTCGACAAATACGCTGGATAATAATTCCAGTTGTTACCTGTACATTTTCTGTAATTGCTACCGCCGGTCTTTTAGGAATGTTTGGATGGGAAGTGACCGTTATTTCATCTAATTTTATTTCCATTCAAATTATTATAACGATGGCCGTGACCATCCATTTGATTGTTCGCTACCGTGAATTGATGAGGTTGAATCCAGAGGCAGATCAGAAAGAACTAATTCTCGATACTGTTTCATCAATGTGGAAACCTTGTTCATATGCAATTTTAACCACCATTGCCGGCTTTAGTTCTTTGATTTTATGTGACATGTTACCGGTAATAAATTTCGGTTGGATGATGAGTGCGGGTATTAGTGTATCATTAATTTTAACCTTTTTAATTTTTCCATCAATATTAATGTTGATGAAAAAATTACCAGCCAGCGCTTCTTCGGAGTCTCATTTTACTTTAACTAAAAAACTGGCAACCTTTACTGAGAAAAAAGGAATGCTGATCACCTGGCTATCTGCACTGGTTTTGCTTTTAAGTATTATGGGTGGATCAAAATTAATGGTTGAAAACAGTTTTATTGATTACTTTAAAAAGTCCACGGAAATTTATCAGGGAATGAAAGTTATTGATCAAAAATTAGGTGGTACCACTCCTCTTGATGTCATAGTAGATCTTCCAATGGAAGAAGACGCAGTTATTGACAATAGTGAAACGGATGACTTTGCTGAAAATATCGAAGATTTTGATGAAAGTGATGAATTTGAAGACATTGATGATGATTTATCTACCCTGGATGAAATTGATGAAGTAGATGATGCCAATGCTGCTGCTTACTGGTTTACATCAGAAAAAATGAATACAGTAGAAAGGATTCATGACTATTTAGATGATATTCCCGAAACTGGTAAAGTCATGTCTCTTGGGACACTTTTAAAAATCGGACGAGTGATTAATGAAGGTGAACCCCTCGATAATTTTATGCTGGCGTTGATTTATAAAGAACTGCCTGAAGAATATAGAAAAATAATTCTTTCTCCTTATGTATCTGTTGAAAATAGTCAGGTTCGATTCTCCATTAGAATTAGAGACTCAGAACCAGATCTGAGACGAAATGAGTTGTTACAACGAATTCGACGGGAAATGACAGAAAAACTTGCACTAAAAGCCGAAACCGTCCATTTTACCAGCTTATTGGTTTTGTATAATAATATGCTTCAAAGTCTTTTTAACTCACAAATAATGACTTTAGGCGCTGTTGTAGTCGCTTTAATGGTGATGTTCTTAATCTTATTTAGATCTATCAAAGTGGCAATTATCGCTATTTTTCCTAATATACTATCTGTAGGTGTAGTTTTGGGCTTTATGGGTTGGGCTAAAATTCCCCTTGATATGATGACGATAACAATCGCTTCAATTAGTGTTGGGATAGCTGTTGATGATACAATTCACTACATACATCGATTTATCAAAGAATATCAAAAAGATCATAATTATATTGCGACGATGCATCGATGCCACGAGAGCATCGGATATGCAATGTATTATACTTCCATAACGATTATTATTGGATTTTCTATATTAGTTACTTCTAATTTTATTCCAACAATCTATTTTGGATTATTAACTGGCCTTGCAATGATAATAGCATTGATAGCGGCATTAACACTTCTTCCTCAGTTAATTATCTTAATAAAGCCATTTGGACCGGATATCAATATTAAAACTAGTTAATGGTCTATAATTATAAGGTAAGGACATGTTACCTTGTGATCGTTTTGAATTACTATTTGTATAAATACTCAGGCTAAGCATGCGTTTTTTTATTCTAATTTTGTTTTTTTTCTTTTTTATTAACTCCGCTCTGTTAGCTCAGGGTTATTATCAACAAATATCATTTGCCCAGGTTGATGACTTCGAAAACGACTCAGAAAACACGGAATTAGAAGATTTTGACCCTGAAGGTCTGGATGAAAAAGAAGAAATTAATTTGAATGACACCGAAAGTCAAAAAAAAGTGTTAAACAGCATGTATTTTTCTTTTGATATCGGAATTCCCATCACTTTTTTCCCACACCGTAGCCTTTGGGGTGCTTATCGGGATTCAGATTATCATTTCAATAGCCCAAGAGCTGCAGCATCCTTCACTGTAGATCGTTTCCGATTTGAAAGTGGTTATTTAAAAGCTAATTTCGAGGAAGGAGATCCCGATATCGACACTTATGATGGAAAACAAATTACTGATTCGAGTAGTAAGATGTCTCTTGATCAACACGAAGTTCTATTTTTCTGGTTAAGAAATGATCCCCATCGAATTTCCTTTATTGGTGGGGGATACATTTACCTGACTGTGAATGAAGAGTTTACAATGGATTACGTATCAAATAATCAGAGTCATAGTATCACAAGAAAAGAGACAGACAAAGTACGTGGTTATAAACTCATAGTAGGTGGTCAGGATACAGACTCTTTATTAAAAACTAGTTTCAGTTATACCAGTGCCTTTATTGAAACCAAAATAGGAAAACGCTACGATTTAGGAGGGTTTGCGTTCACGTTTTCCTTATCTTTTAACAGTTTATAGCGTTTATACCATCATTTAACATAATCAAAAAATTTCAATGCCTCTATTTCTGCTGTATCTTTTTTAAATGTCGTTTTTTCAGTACTTAGCACCTTTACCTGATTTAAAGCACTTTCCAGATAACCGTTTCTGATATCATCGATAATTGATATATCAACCTGCTGAGTCTTAAAATCCTGTTCAATTGAAAACAGTTGTTCGACCTTGTTATATGTTTCATGCTGCCACTCCGCCGTTTTCATATTAAAATTATATTTTTTTAAGAATAGATATCCATATTTTGCTATAAACTTGATAGCTGCAATTAAAAAATTCAAATCATCCACACTAAATGTATAATGTAAATTAATCCTCACCCAACCGGGTTTTAATCCGGAAAGGCCTTTTGCAATCAAATTTCGGTACATTTCTGACTTTTCATTATCTATCCCCATTAAATAATGACCATAGGGTCCAGCACAACTACATCCGGCTCTGGATTGAATACCAAACAGATCATTTAAGAGTTTTGTGACGAATTTAGGGTGCAATATTTTATTATGATGTTTTATATTAAACGAAATAATAGGGATTCGATCTTTAAATGGTATATTTCCGATCATTTCAAAGTTATCTTCTTCCTGCATTTGTTTAAAAAATATCTTTGATAGGTTTTCTTCAGCTTCAAGAATATTTCCAATTCCTATACTATCTTTTAAATCCATAACCAAAGCAGTTTTGATTGTTTGTAAGATTGCAGGAGTTCCTGCTTTTTCTCTTGTTTCAGTATCCTGGGAGAAATCATGAAATTTGTATCCAACATAGTCAACCGTTCCGCCGCCTGCTACTGTCGGTGGTAAATCACTCCGATATAAATTGTCATTGAAGATTAAAACACCGCTGCTACCGGGACCACCTATAAACTTATGGGGAGAGAAAAAGATCGCATCAAAATATGACTCAGCATTATAATTCATATTTAGATCAACATAAGGAGCAAGTGCTGCAAAATCGAATAGTATTGGCACATTATTCTGGTGACAGATAGCTGCGATTTCATATGTTTGAGACTTTAAACCCGTTATATTTGAACCCGCAGAAAGTGAAGCGATTTTTGGGCGGTTGCGATACTGTGGATTTGATAGTTGTTTATCCAAATCAGTAAGATCTAATTTTCCACTGCTATCCATTTTGACCACAACTGTTTCAGAAAAAGATTCCCGCCACAACAACTCATTGGAATGATGTTCATAAGGGCTTATAAAAACAACAGTATGATGATTCTTAATATCTTGAAGCAATTGAGTGTCCTCTGGTCTTACTCTTGCTATGATCTCATATAATCTTGATTTAGTAACTGGTGGTATATATATCCCTAAAATTTGTTGAAGTTTAACTAAAGCCCCTGTTGCGCCAGAACCAATAGAAATAATTTTAGCATTATCACCCGCATTAACCAGTTTCTTAATTTTAGCCTCTGCCTGATGCAAAAGATCTGTCATATACTTGCCGGTATAATCATCTTCTGTATGCGAATTTGCATAAGATTTTAAAATATTTCTTATTTTATCCTCTATGCAATTAAGACCTCGCCCGGAAGCTGTATAATCTGCATAGAATAAATTTTTTAATCCGAATGGTGTTTGATAAGCGGTTGAATTTCCGATGATATCTCTTTTTATTTCATCGATAAGGTACTGTTTCATATTTTATTATTGAGTTGCAATTAGAAGAAATACTAAAGCGGTTAAAATAAATCGAACTGGTTCAACCTAGCATTGCTTTTACACTTCATGAAAGCAAAAAAGCATTCTTTGGAGAGAAACTATAACGGAGAAAAAGTACTATCTATTAAAAATTAGTAAATTGTTCATTATAATAGTCACAAATTTTTTATAAACAAAACATGACAGTATCCTTGTTTTATTATTGACTTATTTTATAAAATCAAGCAAATATTTATATTACATTTCAACCCCGGTTTTCAATTATCTAATTTAAAATCGGACAATAAAACTGTTTTCTTAACAACCTTATATTAAACTTAAAACCATGACAGAATTAACAACTATCGAAACTTTTGAAGGAAAAATCGATTTTATAGATGAAGAGTTCGATTTTGATCAACAGGTTTCCGAGAGATTAGAAAAAATTAACGAAGGTGAAATCGTAACTGGAAATGTGACACAAATTTCCAAAGATTTTGTAACCATTGATTTCGGATATAAATCTGAAGGTCAGGTTTCCAGACAAGAATTCATGAATGAAGAGCATGAATTAACGGTTCAACTATTAGATAACGTTGATATTTATCTGGAAAGATTTGAAGATGAGCACGGGCAAGTAGTAGTTTCCAAAGAGAAGGCCGATAAATTGAGAGTTTGGGAAGAAGTTGGACGTGTACATGAAGAAGATGGAATTGTATCAGGTGTAATTACGGCCCGAATTAAAGGTGGTTTATCTGTAGATATCGGAATTAAAGCTTTCTTACCCGGATCTCAGGTTGATTTAAGACCAATCCGGAACCTGGATAAATTACTTGGAGAACGTTTCGATTTTAAAGTACTGAAGTACAACCCGAAACGCGGAAACATTGTACTTTCACGAAGAGCTATTCTAGAAATCGCCAGAGAAGAGCAACGTGAAAAAACACTTGAAATGCTGCAGGAAGGCGCAGTTATTACCGGAGCTGTTAAAAATATTACTGATTACGGTATCTTTGTTGATTTAGGTGGTGTTGATGGTTTGTTACACATTACTGATATGACCTGGGGAAGAATTGTTCATCCTTCTGAGATGTATGCAATCGGAGATGAAATCGATGTAATGGTTTTAAAGTTTGATGAGGCAGATGAAAAAGTATCACTTGGTTTAAAACAAAAAACAGCCAATCCATGGGATAGTGTTCAGGAAAAATACCCCATTGGTACAGAAGTACAGGGAAAAGTTGTCAGCCTAACCAATTATGGTGCATTCATTGAAATTGAAGAAGGTGTTGAAGGTTTAATCCATGTTTCTGAAATGTCATGGACTAAGAAAGTTAGACAACCATCAACTGTTGTTGCAATGGGTGATCTGATTACTGCAGTTATTAAGGAACTGGACGTTGAACAACGTAGAATTTCATTGTCTATGAAAGAATCCATGCCTAATCCCTGGAGAGAAGTTGCTGAAAGAAATCCTGCCGGCGCTATTGTTCATGGAAAAATTCGAAACATCACCGATTTCGGAATTTTTGTTGGATTAGATGAAGGTATTGACGGTTTAGTTCATGTATCTGATATGTCATGGAGCCAACGACAAAGAAATCCCAATGAATTGTACAAAAAAGGTGATGAAATCGATGTCAAGATTTTAAATATTGACATTGATAATCAGAGATTATCTTTGGGAATTAAACAATTGACTGAAGACCCATGGCAAACACTGGATGACGAGATCAAAGAAAACGAAGTCGTTACTGGTAAAATCGTTCATATCGCTGATTTTGGTGTTTTTCTTGAAATAAAACCAGGTGTCGAGGGTTTAATCCATGTTAGCGAGATTGATAAAGAAGTTAGCAAGAAAAATTTAACAATATTCTATCCCATCGGAAGTAACATCCAGGCGAAGATCATAAACCTCAAAGTTAGTGAGAGAAGACTGGGGTTAAGCGTTATCGGGTTAGTTGAGGCAAATGCTAAAGCTTTAAATATTGATTTGGATGCTCTAAGAGAAGAAGATGCAGAAGGAGCAACTGAAGTTGTCGAAGAAACAGTTACAGAGAAAGTAGTTGAAACGGCACCAGTAGAGGAAACACCAGATTCAGAAGAAACCACTGAAAAGAAACCCGTTATTTCTCTTGAACCTGAAGAAACAGAATAAATAAACTGTTTTTAATAACTAGCGGATAACCTCTATAGTTATCCGCAACACCTACAGGGAAAAATGGTAATCTCCATCCCTACTTCATTCAATCAAAATTTCTACTGGATACTGATTAGTTCAGCTATCCTGCATGTTTTTATTCTTTCATTTATTAATTTTTCTCAAGCTGAAAAACAAACGGTTGAAAAAATATTTGAAGTTCAATTACAAAAAATAACGATTCCAAAACCAAAAGTAATAATTCCAAAACCAAAACCAAAAGTAACAATTCCAAAACCAAAACCAAAACCAAAAGTAACGATTCAAAAACAAAAAAGACTTCTCCCCAAAAAACCTCAATATCTTAAAAAAACAAAAATTGTCTTACCCCAAAAGCCGTTGATTCAAAAAATTCAAAAAATTTATAAAATTCAAAAAACACAACACAAATTAAAATCCGACCTTGTTTTTAATGAAAAGAAAATCAATAAATCATTTAAGTTATTGGATAAACCGTTGCCAACGGTTAAACCGGTTGCAAAACCGAGTCTTAAAACACCTTTAACCAATACGATCGACAAAGTGGAGATCACATCAGAAATTGATGGTTTCTTAGATACTGATGTTAAACTGCCTGATTCAAAAAACCAACATCGTGAAATTCAACTAAAGGCACAAAATACCAAAAGAAAAGTAGTCGTAAAGGGTATAAAGGCTGACCAAATAAAACCTGGTGAGAAATCAGGGGACATTACAGCTGGTGAAATTACACAAACGGTTAACAATTATAAAATTAGTGAAAAAATAGACAAAGTCATTCCGCCAAATCCAATTAACAATAACACCTCAATTTTTAATGATCTCAAAATCGAAGGTGAAGTTAGCCACCGAAAACTAATCTACCAACCTCAAGCCCCTAATCTCGATATCGATAAAGATTTAACAATATCACTTAAGTTTTCTGTTTTACCTAGTGGCGTTGTTGATCAAATCATCCCATTTAAAAAAGCAGATCCGGATTTGGAAAAACTTGCCATTGGACTTCTACTCCAATATCGGTTTGAACCATTATTTGGTGAAAAAACAATCCAATACGGAATCATCCATTTTTCCATAAAACGATCTAATTGACATATTTATTGAAAAAAAAGTCCCGATTTCCAACTGGAGTTGGAATATCCGCTGAGGCTCCAAGAGGATTTTTCCAGGGTTTACTGAGTTTCAGGACATTGAGCGGAGAGATGACGTTTAAAGCTTTAGGTAAAATTGTAAAGCTGGCTGGTAGTCTTCCGATATGAATACCATCGGCAATAATGTTATTTTCATTGCCAATCGCTTTTATTTCCAGATCATTGATTTTTTTATGAAAAATATTTTGCTGTATAGGGTTTTCTTCGCCTGAAAACAAATTTGCCAGTGATATCTTCATATTTGAAGCTATTTGAGTATTTAATTGAAAATAATCAAATTTAGACATATTGATCCGGTTTTTATTTCGAATTCGAGGACCATCAGTTATTTTGTTCCCCAATAATATTAACCCAAGTAAATATCGACCATTATAAATGATGTTCTCGTCCTGTACCAAAGTTATATGATTTGGAGATCGGGTAAATGGTATAATAGAAGACGACCTTAACCAT
>Ga0233437_1002068_pt1 | contig 32422 bp, 30 predicted proteins | sample SI_122_August201_FD_182714 | JGI IMG/M metagenome (GOLD analysis project Ga0233437, IMG submission 182714) | Seawater microbial communities from Saanich Inlet, British Columbia, Canada - SI_122_August2016_200_MG | ecosystem: Environmental > Aquatic > Marine > Inlet | place: Canada: British... | reverse complement strand
TAAAGGAAATTTTATATTCGAAGGTGCAGATGAGCTTGTTAATTATGATGGTTTAGCGTATGGTTTAGATAATTTTGATTTCGATAATGACGGCGATATAGACTTATTGACTACTTCATCGGCAGCTTTTCAATTTGGAAATTTGTACTTTCATGAAAAATCTGAAAAATCTGCGCCACAATCAATAGTGATTAACGAGGGATATTTAGATGTATCTGAAATATTAATAATTTCTATTCAAAAAAACAATAATGAAACTTGGCAAGATTATCAGGAAGTCTATTCTGGATTGATTGAAATTCCAGCTAATGGTTTTATTGACTTGGCGTACGGTAAAAATAATCTGGAGGAGCAAGTATTCGAGGGTTTTAACAATTTGGATGTTTCTATAAGTGAGGCTGGAGATTATAGAATTTCTGTGAAGTTTTCTGGTGCTGAGGGTGTTTGGGAGTTTGTAGTTTTTTGATGTCTTAGAATTTTTTAAAGTAATCGTGCCTAAAGAGAATGGGAGGGCAGATGTTGGAATAAAAAGACAAGGGGGAAAATATTGATTAGAGGTTCAAGTTCTTCTGGAGGGGCATCTTCCGGTGGAAGTGGCAGTTCTTCAACTTAGTTTTTCACAATCAAAAAGTTGAATAGTAAATTTCTACAAACTTCCTAAACAAACTACTAAAATAGATGAAAAATACAATTAGGTAAATTGGAAAGAAACGTATCTGGAGATTAAAGGAAATTTCCCAACCCACAAACCTTTAAATAATGTATAAACATTGTATAAACATGGAACAGAAGCAAACGATAGTGTCAAAATGGGGAAATTCCGCAGGGGTGTCGGTTCCTCTGGCATGGTTGGGACAAGAAGTCAAGGTTCTTCTTCTAGATAGGTCTACAGAAATAAAAAAAGAAGTATTTGACCTTTTGAAGGAGAATTTAGAAGATATTATGGGTGTTTACTTAGTTGGAAGTTATGCTCGTGGAGAACAATCTGAAGATTCAGATATTGATATTTTGGCTATTTCTAAGACTCTAAAAAAAGAAATTATTTCTGGAAAGTATCATATTAGTGTTTATCCTCTTGAATCTGTTAAAAAAACTTTAAAAAAAGATCCTATAATGATTTATCCAAGGCTTGTTGAGGCTAAACCCTTATTCAACAGTTCTTTGATTGAAAGTTTGAATTTAGCTTATGGCTCTATGGATTTTTCAAAGTTTTTCCAAGGTACTAAAAGGATTATTAAAATAGACAGTGAAATTTTAGAACTTGATAAATTGGATGGAAGTATTTTGAAATCTGTTGATATTATTTATTCTATTGTATTGAGGCTTAGAGGGATGTTTATTTTAAAATGTTTAGTTAAAGGAGAAAATTATTCAAAAAAATTATTCAAAAGATGGTTAAGCTTAGAGATTAAAGACTTTGATTCTGAAGGAATTTATTCAATATATGAAATGATTAAAAATAATAAACAAGTAAAAGAGGATCTGAAAATTGAGGTAGCAGAGAAATTGTTAAATTTACTAAAGAAGGAAGTTAAAAATCGTGGTTAATCGAAAAAAGCGTTTGCAAAGGGGTATTGAATCATTAAATAAACAAATTAATTTGCACGATGAGAAAAAGAGCCTCGCCCTTGAGGCTGGACAAATTGAATTAGAAGGATATTATGGTAAAGAGCTTAATAAGCTAAAAAAGATTAAAGACCATAAGAAAAAACTACTCGATAGATAACTTTTTAACTCTTCTTTAAAAAATATATTTATGCGATTAGCAGTTTTATTCAGTGGCGGAAAAGATTCATGTTTAGCTTTGCATAAAGTTCTCAAGGAAGGTCATGAAGTTTCTTATTTGTTAAATATTTATCCTCAAAACTTTGATAGTTTCATGTTTCATAAACCTTATTTAAATGTTTTAAAGAGACAGGCAGGTGAACTTGGAATTAAATTAGTTATTGGGGAAAGTGCTGGAGAAAAAGAAAAAGAGTTGGAAGATTTAAAGAAACTGATTGAAGAGGTTAAAGATGAGGTTGAAGGAATCGTCGTCGGGGGCATTGCTTCTTCTTATCAGGGAACCAGGGTTAAAAAAATCTGTGAAGAAATAGGACTAAAATTTATTGCCCCAATTTTGGACTATTCTCCTGAGAAGGTTTGGGAAGAACTTCTTGAAGGGAATTTTGAAGTTATTCTAAGTAAGATTGCTTGTGAGGGGTTATCTAAAGATTGGATTGGAAGAGTCATAAATAAAGAGAATTTTGAGGAATTTAAAAATTTAGGGGAGAAGTATAAATTTCGAATTGATTTTGAGGGTGGCGAGGCTGAGAGTTTGGTTTTAGACATGCCTGGATTTAAAAAACGGATTGAAATTGGTTTTTCAGTGGAGAGTGAAGGAAGTTATAGGCATTTTATGAAGGAAGTTATTTTGAAAAATTAGGAACTTATTTAAAATGGCCTTGTTAGAGTTCTATATGGATAAGGATTTAATTTTACAAGTGAAGAAAAAAAGGGAGTTTTCGGGTTTGCCTGAGAATCTTGTTTGGAAATTTTTAAAAAAGAATAATTTAGATATTAAAGAGACAAGAGCAAACCTTAGAAAGTTTTATGGAGTGTTTTTAACTAACAAAGTTTTGAAGGGAAAAACAAAAGAGGTTTTGAATTCACATATCTCCTCTAAGGGAAGGGATTATCCTAATTTTTATAAGGAAATTTTCGAGGGAATCTCAAATAACTTCTCAGTGATAGATTTGGGGTGTGGAGTAAATGGGTTTTCACTACAAGAGCTCCAAGAATCCCTTGGAGTTTTGAATTATTGTGGGGTGGAAGCAAGTAAACAAATTGTCGACATTACAAATAACTTTTTCACCCGAAGTTCATTTAACGCTAAGGTTATTTGGGGAGATTTATTTAATATTGGGGAAATTTCAAGGTTAATTAAAAATATTAAATCTCCTAAGGTAATTTTAATGCTCCAGGTTATTGATGCATTGGAAAGTCTTGAAAAAGATTATTCCAAAAAACTTCTTTTAGAAATAGAAAAATCCCTTGGAGGAAAAGATTTTGTTGTGATTAGTATGCCTTTGAAGAGTATCTCTGGAAGGAAAAACTTTGAAGTTGGCCGACAGTGGTTAAAAAAGTTTCTTGATGAAACCTTTAATATTGAAAAAGATTTTGTTGTTGGAAATGAGAGGATTTTTGTAGTTAGAAAGAATTAAAAAGACTTGTTAATATTTTTATATATGGCTAAATTTAATCGGGCAGTCTTGGAGAATGGACTTACAGTAATCCATGAGAAAAGAGAGGTTCCAGTTACGACAGTGATGATTGGTGTGAAATATGGTTCGATGTATGAGTCTTTAGAAGAAAAAGGAATAGCCCATTTTATGGAACATTTGTGTTTTAAGGGAACTGAGAAAAGAACAACTGAAGAAATTGCTAAGGTTTTAGAAGATAAAGGAGGAGAGCTTAATGCCTTTACACACGAGGAAATGACTGCATATCATGTTAGACTTCCAAGTAAGCATTTGGAATTGGCAGTGGATGTTATTAGTGACATATTTTTTAATCCAATTTTTCCTATCGCGGAAATAGAAAGAGAGAGTAATGTTATTTGCGAGGAAATTAAAATGTATAAGGATAGTCCAAGGGCGCACGCCATGGATGTGATAAAAAATAATCTTTATGAAAAACCATTTGGAGGATTTATTACTGGGAGTCAAGAAACTGTTAAATCTATGACGCGTGATCAATTGTTGGCAAAACATGAGTCGGTCTACGTTCCTAAAAACTCAGTTTTATGTGTTGTTGGAAATAATTCCTTTGAAGATGTTTTAAAATTTGCAAAAAAATATTCTATGGTTGAAAAATCTGGGGAAATTTTGGGTAAATTAGATATTAAGAAAGAAATAAAGAGTTCTAAAGAAAAAAGAGATAACCTTATGCAAACAAATCTTTGTTTAGGTATTCATTTTCCTGGTTTAGCTGAAAAAGATAGGTATTCTGCTGAAATTTTCAGTGCAATACTTGGTGAGGGAATGAGCAGTAGATTGTTTAAGGAGGTTCGTGAGAAGAAGGGATTGGTTTATGGAGTTAAATCAGCTTTAGATTTGGGTAGAAATTATGGTTATATGGTTCTTTGGGCAGGTTGCGATTCAAAAAATCGAAACAAGGTTATTGAGATTTGCAAGGAAGAGTTTGCAAAGATGAAGGATTTAACTGAAGAAGAGTTGGTAGAGGCTAAAGAAATGGTGATTGGGAAAGATATACTTCACAGTGAGGGAAGCAACGATATGGCCATTCAACTAATTATGGAAGAATTTGCAACAAAAGCAGAAAATGTTTATGACTTTGAAAAAAAGATTAATTCTATAAAATTGGAAGATGTTCAGGGCTTGGCTAGCAATGTAGAATTTTCAGAATTTTGGGTTGGTCCGTAGAATCTTTTATAAAGTGTGTTAATTTTTTTATACTATGAATGTTATATTTGTAGGTATTCAAGGTTCTGGGAAGGGGACTCAGGCGAAAGTTGTAGCTGAGAAAATGGGGCTTTGCCATATTTCTACAGGGGATTTACTTAGAAGCTCTACGGGTGAATTAAAAGCCCAGGTTGATAAAATTATAGATGGTGGAGGTTTGTTCTCTGATGAATTAACTCTTGAAATTTTGAAAGAGAGAATGAGGAAGGATGATTGTCGAAATGGAATTATCCTTGATGGATTCCCTAGGAATTTAGAACAGGCTAAGCTTTTAGATCAAGATGTGGAAGTAGATTTGGTTGTAGAAATAAAGATTAGTGATAAAGAATCAATTAGAAGACTTTCTGGAAGGGTTAGTTGTGAAGATTGTGGGGAGGGATATAACACAGTTACTGCACCTAGGCCAAAAGATTTAGAAAAATGTGACCAGTGTGGTGGAAGTTTAGTGAGAAGGTTGGATGATAATGAAGAGGCAATTACTAAAAGAATTAAAACCTATCATGATGAAACTGAGCCAGTTTTAGACTTTTATGAAGATAAGGTTCTTGTTATAGACGGTGATAGAGATATTGAAGAAATTAGTGAAGATATCTTAGCTAAATTAAAATTATAGAAATACTTTTAAAGAATTTAGTTTATAATATTTCATGGTTGTAAAAAGAGAGTTTAAAAAAAAGGAAATTCCTCGTTTAAATTATGGGATTATCCATTCTCAATCAGGATTTTCAGATGGAGTTTCTATCGTCATGGGCCAAATTGAAGAGGTCCTTTTAAATAATCTTAAGATTCCGAAAAAAAACATAAACTATTTGGTGGGCAATTCTTCTGGTAATTCTTCAAACGTTACTGAAAAAAAAATATTGTGGGACCAGAATAAGGTAAATAGGGAGATGGTAGTTAGTTATGAAAGGGGACTTGGTGGGGCAAAAAGTGAGAGGGTTGAAAAGGCTATTGCCGAGGCTAAGGAAACGATTGAACAATGGATTAAGAAGAATAAAATAGATGTTTTAATAGTTCACAATTCTTCTATACCAATTAACTTTCTTTATTCTATTGCATTATCAAGATATTATAGGGATTCTATTAGGAAAAGAAAAAAAACTCCCAAGTATGTTTTATGGTGGCACGACTCTCATTTGGAGAGGAAGTTTTATTTAAATCCTTCAAGAGATATTCGAAATTATTTACTAGAGGGTGTTCCAGGAAGATTTGTAGAGTATATTGTTTTTATTAATAAACTACAATTTTCAAATGCTCAAAAATATTTTGAAAAGATTAATCAAAGATACCCTGGATTTTATGACCATATTTCTTTGAATTCGGATGTGGCATATAATACTTCTGAACGATTTATCAAATCTTTTGGAGATTTAGATAAAGATGATGGCAAGCCCAAGCAATTAATTGAGGATTTTAATATAAAAACTCTCCTGAAAAATAGCAAACTGAAGTTAAAAGATACCTTATTTTGTTTGCAACATACAAGGATGATTAATCGTAAAAGAATAGACTTTGCCTTGAAATACTGTTACGAGCTTTTATCTTGTTCTCAAAATAAGCGTTACAAGGCTGTTTACTTTTTAGTTTCTGGTCAAAGTAACGGGGATTCTTCAAGACGGAAACTTGAAAATTACTCTAAGAAGTTAGCGAAACAATATCCTGATAAAAAAGTATTTTTGGTTTTTGCAGAAGATTATTGTTCTAAAACAAATTTGCTTTTTGAGGAATATCCAAAAATATTTGCCCAGTTAGGGGGGTTTTCTACCTATTTTAGCGACGTAGAGGGTTTCGGTAATAATCTTTTAGAAGTTTTGGCTTCAGGACTAATTCCTGTAATTTATAAATATCCTGTGTTTAAGACAGATATTGAACATTATGGTTTCAAATTGCTCGCTCTTGATGAATATAAAATTGACGAAGAGAATCTTGTAGAGACCTTAAAAATTATTCGCAGTAAAAATATTAAAAAAAAGATGGTCGAGACTAATTTAAAAATATTAAAAAAACATTTTCCTCATAAGGTTATGGCAGTTAAGTTGATTAAAGCAATCACAAAAGAAAGGTTACATATCTAAAGTAGTGTTTCTTGTGTTTCTGAATTTTTCTTAGCAAAATCTTTCTTTATCTCATCAATTGCGCTGTGCATACGTTTTTCTTTGTGGTATGAAGAGTAATAATATACTTCATCCTTGGTGTTTTTAGTTATAAAAATCTTTAGTTTTCCCGGCGCTAATCTCGCAGTTCTCCCCATTCTTTGAATTTTTCTAATTGCACTTGGAACGGGTTCATAAAAAATTACTTCTGAAACTTCTGGAATATCTAAACCTTCTTCTGCTATGGGGGTAGCTAAGAGGACATTGATCTTTCCCTCACTAAACTCTTCAATCATTTTTCTTTGTTCTTTTTGGCTTAGTCCAGTTTTCTGTCCCTTTGAATTTTTCTTTTGTGCCTGGCCAACAAAAATTCCCGGGAGTATCTTTGGAAGTTTTTCAAGTTCGTCATTTATTTTTCTAATTGTTTCTCTAAATTGGGCGAAAATTATTATTCTTGATTTGGGATTTTCCTTTATTTGTTCTTTAATGGTTTCTTTTAGTTTTTCTAGTTTTGGATGTTCCTTAGAGAGTGCAGTTGCGAGAGTAAATGCTCTCTGGAATCTTTGATCTTTTGTGATTACTTGAACTCCTTTTGATTGTTTCTCTGATGATTTTTTATATAGGTCTCTCATATATTCTAGAAAAGCATTTACGGTTTGGGTCTCAATTAGTTCTATGGCATGAGATATTTTTAATGCTTGTGCGCAAAGGGAAATTCCCCACATTTTAGTTCCGTTTTTTGAGTATTTTAGTTCTCTTGCAAGTTTTGTTTGAAGTCTCAGTAAACTCATTTTATTTGTTGTTCCGAAAAGTAGTTTTCTATTTTTCAAATCTTGTGTTTTTTGATTATAAATTCCCTCTAAGAGAATTTTAATTTGCATGAATTCTGGAGGAAATTCTACAAAAATCTTTTCGAAATCTAATTCTTGGAGATAGGGTTTTACATCAGGAGAATCTCTTGTTCTTATTTCTACAGCTTCAGTATTAAGGTTTTGACAAATTTGTTTTATTGTTTTCTTATCTCCTCCAGGGGAGGCTGTTAAAGCAAGGATATGGTTTTTAGAATTTTGTGATTTATATCTTTGGGCCAGGTAATTATAGGTATAATTTTTTACACAACGGTGTGCTTCGTCGACGATAAGAAGGGATACCTCTCTCAGATCATAAAGTTCTTTTTTTAAATCATTAGATATACAATGGGGGGTGGAGAAGATAAATTCTGCTGTTTGCCAGATCTTTCTTCTTTTTTCTGCAGGAGTTTTTCCCGTGAAAAGTTGGGCATCACACCAACCTTCTGGAAGTTTTTCTTGAAAGTCTTTAAAGTGTTGTTCAATTAGGGGTCTTGTTGGAGCGACGATAAGGATCTTTTCCAAAGGCTTTTGTTTGAACTTATGTATTGCTGTCATAATTGCAATTAAGGTTTTCCCTGTTCCTGTTGGAAGTACTACGAGGGTGTTTTTGTCTTTGGTTGTTTGGAATATGTCTTCTTGGTAAGCTCTGGGAGTTATAGAGAGTTCTTTCATCTCAAGAGTGTAGGTAATAAATTAATAAAGGTTGGGGTACAATTCTAATTTTAAATCATAAAGGCTGCAACTAAGAAGAATAATGTTAGTAGACTGATAGTAAACCATATGCTTCTATTTCCAAAAAAGATTTTTGTTCCATCTAAGTTTGAAAATGGCACCAGGGACCAGGCAGCATAGTACGTGGAAAGTTGAGCAAAGTATTCAAAACCGGCAAGATAACCAATAACTGAAAGTATTAGGCAGGAGATTACACCCCACAAGGAAATTAGGGCAATATGCCACTCAGTCATTTCACTAAATCGATATAATCCGTGTTTCTTTGAAACTCTTTCCGGTTTTGCTTCTACATCAAAAGAAAGAATACTCATCCACCAGATTGTTCCTTTGCTAAGCAAGGTTAGAATTATTGGTAACCAAATCATGGGTGTTGGTTTTTTTAGATGGGAATCTTTTCTAAATCCAAATCTATAGAGTTCCCAGAATTTTATTTTAATATCTGCTTCATAGTGATATGCAACAATCTTTTTTGCAAGAATACTTGTTGAAATTATGATAATAAAGCTTAGAAAAGCAATTGAGAAATCATTTATAAAATTCGTTTCACCGTCGATTACCTTGAATATTACAACAAGAGAAAGGATAACTGTTGCTAGAACAATTGTAAACAATTCTTTTATTGAATGATTTTTCATAGAATTTATAGTCTTTTCATTTTTTTAAACTTAATTATTGCCTTTTTTGCGTCTAAAATTATATATCTTGTAATATAGAAATCTATTTAAAGCCTTTTTTTTATTAAGACTTATGTTAAAGATAAAAAGATTGACGGAAATTGTTGGTCAAAAGGTTTATACTGATCAAGGTGAAATTTTTGGATTTGTAGAGGAAGTTAATTTGGTTGATAATAGGATTGAGGGCTGGAGAATTGTGGTTTCTAGAGATTCTGAACATTCAAATGTTTTGGGTGGCGCAAGAGGAATCATCGTTCCACATAACTTTATCAAGGCTATTGGAGATATTGTTCTAATAAGTTCTAATGCTATTCCCTTGCAAAAAGCTGAAGAGGATTTTCCCTTGGATGATGACCTGATTTAAGGTATTAATAAAAAAATGGTGAAAAAATAAAATGATTGGAGGAATAATTTTAACAGAATGGTTTTTACCATTTATCTTAGTTTTTGTAATTTGTTTTGCTATTCTTGAAAAATCTAAAATCCTTGGAAATGGTGTTTCTCGGATTGATGCTTTAGTTTCTCTGGCTGTAGGATTTTTAGCAGTGAGTCTTCCATATTCAAGAGATGTAATTGTTGATCTTATGCCTTGGTTGGGTGTTGGACTTGCTTCCTTATTTGTTTTCTTTGTTTTGTATGCTTTTATTGCAGGAGATAAAATGATGGAGGAGCCTTGGATAAAGTATGTTCTTCTTGGGCTTGTGTCTGTCTTTAGCATAGGCGTTATTTTTTATGTAACGGGGTTTTGGGAATTAATAAGCTCTAAAGGATTTAGTTTTGGAGGAGAATCTCTTTCTAATTTGGTATTTATTATTATTGTGGGTATTTTAGTATTCTGGGTTATGAGGAGTACAAGTGGTTCTAGTTCTGGGAGCTAATTCCCTTGCAAAGATATTTAAAGAGTATTTTTCTTAATTAACTATGGCACTAAGTTGGGATATTGGACGTTTGATGGGCACTATGGAACAAATGGGTTTCTTTTACTTTGTAATTCCTTTCTTAATAATTTTCGCAATCGTCTTTGCTGTTTTGGAAAAATCTAAATGGCTTGGAGATAATAAGCCGGTTCAAGTAATAATTTCTGTTGGTGTTGGGTTACTTACAATTAGGGTCCCAATTCTTCAGGATTTTTTTGAAAACATTTTTCCTAAAATGGGTATTGGTCTTGCAATTTTATTAGTATTTTTAATTATCATGGGATTTTTTGTTAAGTTCGATGAGAGTAAGAATAGTTTTATGTGGGTTGGGTTTGTTGTAGTTGCTCTTGTTCTACTTTGGACTGCAGTGGATTTCGGATTCCTTGGTGGAGGATATGGTTATAGGGGTTTTTGGGAAATCCTCAATCAACAGTGGCCTGCATTAGTACTTGCCGGTCTTTCAATTGGAGGATTTGTCTGGGTAATTAAACACAAGGATAAAACTCCATAATGGTTAAAACTAACTTGCAAAAAAAGGCAATGGTTGATCCTCTTCAGTTAATCGTGGGAATTCTTGCAATTGCAGGTGGTTTATTATATTTAGTAAATTTTAATAATTGGGGGTTAGTGGTTATTTCTATTGGTCTTTTGATAGAGGCAGTCAAAAATGTTTTAATATGATTATCTTACAAAATTTAATAATAGGGTTAGCAGTTATTCTTCTAAATTTGATTCCTCTTTTAACCAAGAAATATAAATACTTCTGGGTTACATTGATTTTATCTCTAATCTTAATGTTTGTCGGAGGTTTAATGTAAATGGTTGCCGGAATTACGGCAGGGATAAGTTGGTTTGCTCCAATTTTTGCGTTTATGCTTATTTTGTTTTTGGTTTATGCTTTATTAAAAAAGACAGAAATTTTAGGTACTGGGGATCCAATGATGTTTTTTGTTTCTTTCATAGTTGCTAGTTTCTTTATTTTAGAGGCACGATTGGTGAATTTTGTTGAGTTTATTACTGGATGGGCTGGAGTAATAATGGTTATTTTATTCTTTCTTTTACTATTGTTAATGTTCGGGGGAATGGATCCTAAGCTAGAATTTTTGAAGACTAAAAACTGGTTTGCGTTCGTACTTTTAGGTGTTTTAGTTATTCTATTGGTTACTTCAACTTCATATGTTTTTAATTGGGTAATAAACTGGGATAGTGTGAATACTTGGTTTGGGACAGATTGGTTTGGATTTATCTTATTGATAGTATTAGGATTTGGTGCTTATGCCTTTATGAAAATAAAAAAATAAATTTATTTTTTTGATTTTTTCTTAGAACTTTTCTTTTTAGCGTTAAGACTGTCTATCAAAGGATTCATTAATTTTGAAGTTGTGTTGTGTAGATTTTCCAAGTCTTTTCTAATGTAGTTTGTATTCTCTCCAAATTCTCCAATTTTTTGTATTACAGATTGTTGGAGCTTGTCAATTATCTGTTCTATTCTTTTTAGTCTTTCTTCAATATTTTCCATATTGCTCTCGGTGCTATTTTTAAAGGAAGCTAAGTTTCCTGTTTTTTTCTCAAATGCTTTAAATTCTTCATCTACAACTTGTTTTGCAATCTCACTAATGGTGTCGGGATCTACAGTTCCTTGGCCATATTCTCCTTCTGTATAATTTTGATCATATCCTTGAGGGGTTTGGGCATAATACTCTTCTTGTGCTACTGGTTGGCTAGCTTGGGGAGTTGCCTCAGGTACTGTAGAATTATCTGTCATTATACTTTGTTGTTCCATTTTATTTTCCTGGGTTGTTAATGCATTTTTTATCTGTGCTTGGTTAATTGCATCAGAGACTTCCTTTGCTGAAATTCCTTGTTCTTGTAGTACCCTAAGAATTTCTGGATTCTCCTTTCCTTCACCTTGCATTTGAATAACCTGATCAAGTATTGCCATCTCTTCAATATCTTAACTCTTTTTTGTTTTTATGTCTTTCCTTTCGATAATTTTGCATCAATTAATTCTTCAACATCTTTTTTTCGCATAAATTCTAATGGTTGAAAGTCTTTTAGCATTCTTTCTAGAAGCAGCATCTCGTCCCTTTTTACAAAATTTGAGTATCCTTCAACTAGAGAATCCGTACTCGTTTTTGTTTTTTCTACTGTTTTTTCTAGAAGATTGTTTTTATTTTTTAGTTCAAAGATTTCTTTTTCCAATTCTTCTTTTATATCTAGAAGATTCTTACTTAGTAGAAGGAGACGTTCCCTTAATCTTTTATTTTTTTCCTCTAAATCCCTTAAGCGTGTGTCGGGGTATTGTTGGGGAACTTCTTGAACCTCGTTTTCCATAAAATTAATTGTTGAATAGAGTTTATAATATTTACTAGAGTACACAAAACCTTTAATACCTAAAAGGGTTTGTGTGTTTAGAGGTAAAAAATGTTATTTAAAGAGAATTCAAAACCGTATTCTTATGAAATTTCCCATGAGGGCGGAGAAAATGTGCTTTATATTAATTATCTGGGGGTGCCTTTGGTTCCTTCTCTTGAAACCTCTGGAGAGGTAATGGCGCATACATTATCTATCCTTTCAGAGGAGAAAGGGATTTCAAGAATTGTTTTTGTTCAGCAAAGGAATTATAGTTATGGGGCTTCCCAGGTTAAGGCGTTAGTGGAGGTTGTTCATCTAAAGGAGAGATTATTAAATTCAGAGAATTTATTAGGTAATGAAAAACTTTCCATTTTAGGATTTTCCTATGAAAAAGCTTATTCTTTTTTAAATTATCTCTTTAATGAACTTTTAACCTATGATCCCGTAAGGGCTTATAGGGAATTGAAAGGAGAATACTATTCTCAAAAGGCTTCTCTAGGAAAGGGCGGAGATAATGAAGAGTATGTTTGGATGTTGGAAAAGCTAATTGGTTATTTTGAAGAATTAACTCTCGTTAAAAAATTAAAACCCTATTTAGAACAATATGAAATCGGAAGTCGTGGGATATATTCTGAATTTTTTAAAGAGAATATTATGCCCAATTTTACATTTACCCAAATGGTTTCTAGTTTGCCTTCAAATGCAGAAATTTTAGAACAATATGAAATCGGAGAAAAAGAATCTAAATCTGTGGTTACTATCCTCCGAGTTCCCGACCAATCAAAACCAGTTTATCATCTTTCTCTTCCAGAATATAATCTTGCAGAGGATCACCATATGTTGTTAAATCTTGCAAGGGGCGTTTTAGTTGAACATAAACCTAGCAAGGAAGAGTTTAATGATAGCGAAAGGGTTAGGCAGGTTTTTTTTAATGTAGCAAAAGATCTTTTAACTGATCTCTCTTCCTCAAAAGGGATTAAAGTTAGTTATGATATGTTAACAAATCTTTCAGAAATTCTGATTAGATACACTATAGGCTTTGGAATTTTAGAAGTACTTTTACAAGACGATAATCTCCAAGACATTATGATAAATTCTCCAATTAGTGTTTCTCCAGTTTATGTTAAACATAATGAGTATGGGGAATGTACGACCAATCTAATACCTTCTGCAGAAGATGCAGATTCTTGGGCTGCGAAGTTTAGAATGCTTTCTGGAAGAGCATTGGACGAGGCAAATCCCATTTTAGATACTAGTCTTGAACTAGGTGTTGCGCGTGCAAGGGTTGCAATTATTCAAAATCCTTTGAGTCCTGGCGGGTTGGCTTATACCCTTAGAAGACATAGGGATAAACCTTGGACCCTTCCCTTATTTATGAAAAATAAAATGATTGATGGTCTTGGTGCTGGTTTGCTTAGCTTTATTATTGATGGAGCAAGAACAATGCTTGTTGCCGGAACGAGATCCTCTGGTAAAACTTCTCTTCTTGGAGGTTTGCTTTTGGAAATTATGCCAAATAACCGAATTATTGTCGTGGAAGATACGCAAGAACTTCCAATAAATGCCATGAAGAATCTAAATTATGATATTCTGGGGATGAAAGTAAAAAGTGCTCTTGGTGGAGACAGTACAGAGGTTTCTGCTACGGAAGGAATTAGGGCCTCTCTTCGTTTAGGGGATAGTGGTTTAATTGTTGGAGAAATCAGAAGTGAAGAGGCCGGAGCCCTTTATGAGGCTATGAGGGTTGGAGCTTTGGCGAATGTTGTTGCCGGAACAATTCACGGCGGTTCACCTTATTCTGTTTTTGATAGGGTGGTTAATGATCTTAAAGTGCCAGTTACTTCTTTTAAGGCAACAGATTTGATTGTTGTTGTAAATCCCATTAAAACTCCGGATGGTATGCATTCACATAGAAGAGTTTTATCAATTACAGAGGTTAGAAAACATTGGGAGAAAGATCCTCTTTCAGAAGGTGGTTTTGTGGATTTAATGAAATATGATGTTGAAAAAGATATGCTCGTTCCCACTGATGATTTAATAAATGGAGATTCAGAGATTATTAAGGAAATCGCAGGTAATGTTCGTGGCTGGGCCGGTAATTGGGAAGCTATTTGGGATAATGTTTTATTGAGAAAACAAATTAAGGAAGAAATTGTTGCAGTTTCTAAGAAGATTAATAATACTGAAATTTTAGAGGCAGAGTTTGTAGTTAAGAGTAATAATGCTTTTCATAAGTTTAGTGATGAGGTTACAAGGGAGAAAGGTTTGCCTCTAAAAGACGAGGTTTTCCCCTTATGGAAGAAATGGTTTGATAAGGAAATAAAACAATTTAGTTAGATTTCTCTGGAAAAGGTTGTGTTTTAACATATAAATTCTTATAAACTCCCTTATTCTTAATTATGTATGCCAGAAGATTATGCAACTGCGGTAAGACACAATAGGGATATGCCCGAAGATGGGGGTTGGGATGATGATTCCAGTGATAGAAATTTGCATTACGAGGGCATGTCATCTAAAGTTTATGATTTTAGAAAATCCCCCCAAAGAATGAGCACCAAGAGAAAGGTGATTTTGTTTGGAGTTGCAACAGGTATTTCTTGTGTGCTTGGAGGGTTGGCCTATTATTTTAGTCGATGAATTTTGAATAATAATGAAATTTCTTTGGAAGTAATGGCTTTCTTTGGAAGTATGAGTTGTTCTTGGACCTCCAGGCTGTAAACCTATTGTTCTTATGTCTATAGAAATCTTTAAAAAGAAGTCTTTTCTCTATTTTGTATGCCTAAAAAAGTTACTCTTAGTATGAATCCAGTTATTTGGGATAATTTTCACGATTATTGTGCTGAAAATGATATTATGATTTCTAAACGAATTGAGAGGTTAATTGGAAAACACCTTGAGGAGGTTAATAAATGAAGAATAACGAATTAGATTTTATTTTACGAGAAGGAGAAGGCCAATTTATAGAGTTTAAGGAAGGAGGGCTTGTGAAGGGTTTATCGAGAGAGATTGTTGCTTTTGCTAATGCTTCTGGAGGGAGAATCTTTTTAGGAATTAGAGATGATAATAAGATTAAAGGCATTAAGATTACGAATGAATTAAAATCAAAGATTCAAACCTTGGCCAGGGTTTGTGACCCTCCAATAAATATCAGATTAGAAGAATTTGAAGGAGTTTTAGTTATAGATGTTAATGAGGGTGAAAATAAACCTTATTCATGTAAGGAGGGATTTTATATGAGAATAGGCCCTAATTCTCAGAAGATGAAAAGAGATGAAGTTATTTCGCTTATAAAAACTTCAGGGGAAATAGTTTTTGATGAATTGATTACCGAGACCAAAACTTACGATCGTGAACTTCTTAAGAAATTTCTTAAGAAAGCAGGTACAAAACAAGAGATAACAAATTCTACTCTATTAAATTTAGGTGTAGTAGATAAAAAAGGATTTTTAACAAACGCCGGAATTTTATTTTTTAAAAAAACTCCTTCAAAGTATATTAGAAATGCTACCTTGACTTGTGTTAGATATAAGGGGGATAGTAAAGTTAAGGTTATAGATAGAAAGGATTTTGTGGAAGATCTTGTCTCCCAAGTTGAACAGGCAGTGGAGTTTGTTAAAAGAAATACCCGTTTAGAATATGAAATTAAGGGCCTCTATAGGAAAGAAATTCCAGAGTATCCAATTGAGGCAGTTAGAGAAATTATTCTAAATTCAGTTATGCATAGAGATTATCTTCAGAAGGGCGCAAATGTACAAATTGATATTTTTGATGATAAGTTGGTAGTTACCAATCTTGGCGGTTTGATAAAACCATTAACAAAAGAAAAATTAGGTAGCTTGGCAGTGAGAAGGAATCCCTTAATTGCAGATTTGTTTCATAGAATCCATCTTGTTGAAAAAATGGGGTCTGGAATTAAAAGGGTAAGAGAAGAATGTGTTAAACATGGAAATATTTCCTTTGAAATTGAAACTGATGGATATTTTATAGCTACATTTAGACTTCTTAGAAATGTTGATAGGTATTTGGATCGAAAAACTACCCAGAAAACTACCCAGAAAACTACCCAGAAAACTACCCGGAAAACTACCCAGAAAATACTCGAATTACTAAAGAAAAACCCTACATATTCTAGGGCTGATATGGCTAAAAAACTTGAAAAGATTACTGAAGAGGGGATTAAATATCATCTTAAAAAATTAAAAGAAAAAGGTTTGCTAAAAAGAGTTGGTCCAGATAAGGGTGGACACTGGGAGGTTATGAATAATGGTGGATAGTTTGGGTAAGGTATCTTTTGTTTTAGTATTTCTTTGTTTATTCTTAACTCTTAGTTTAGTTGGTTCATCAATTTTGGGTTTAGTAATTGATTCTTCTGATGATATTTTGTTTAATAATCGAACAGAAGCTAGTAATTTGGGTGGAAGATTGGAATCTTCGATTTTTTTTATGAACTTTAATAAAGATAGTGAAGGAGGGGGTTATGTTCAAGAGAATACTATTTCTAATAATTATGGGAATAATAGTGGGGCAACATGGAATAGTAGTTGTGGTGTAACTGATGCTGGTAATGATCTTGGTGGTTGTTTTGAATTTGATGGGACAACTTCAAGAATTAATCAAGTAGATTTTGAACTTGGAGGTTATGAAAACTTTACTTGGTCAGCATGGGTAAAGGCAAGTACAGATTCTTCTAGTGGTGTGGTAATTGGTAGGTGTTGGGATACGGGAAGTGTTTGTTCTGGAGCGGATCCTGAAAGGTATGTACCCATATCTATAGCCGCTACAACAGGGAGGTTTGTCTCTTATTATTCGGATAATAATTGGGCAAGTAATAGTCTTCATACGTGGACTACAGATTATACTCTTGATGATGGTTGGCATCTTTATACAGCAGTAACTTTGATTGAAGACCAAGAAATAAAGTTATATATAGATGGTGAGGAAATGACAACAGACAATAATAATCTTGGAACTGTAACGAGTGCTTATCCCTTAGATGGTTTTGATATTGGTGCTTTATGGACCACATATGGGGCCAGCCATACTAGTCAGTTTAATGGAAGTATTGACGATGTTAGGTTTTTTGATAGGGCCCTTTCTTTATCTGAGATTCAAAATCTTTACAATGGAACTGTTAACAATACAAATTATATGGGGAAATATTCAAATGAAGGAGATTTCAAATCCTTGGTGTTTTATAATGATAGTTCTTCTTATTGGAATATAAGTCAAAGTATTGCTGATTCAGATGGTTCGGCAGAGGTAAATGATTTGTGTCAAAATGATGCTAATTGTGTGAGTTATTGGAATTTGGATGAAGGGGGTGAGAATCATTTACATACCTATGTTGGTGGTTATGTTGAGGTAGCAGATAGCGATTCATTGGATTTAGTAGATAACTTAACTTTTGCCATGTGGGTAAATCCGGTTAGTTTTGCAGCGAGTAGACCCTTAATTGATAAATTTTATGATGGTTCTGGGAGGTCTTACTATCTGACAATTAATGCTGGCGGGGAACTTTCTCTTGGCTTGGGAAATACTGCAGGAAGTGGGACTCAAACAGTATCTTCCTCTTCTGGAATGGGGGGCGTTGCGAATGAGTGGGTTTTTGTTTCAGTAACTTGGGATAAATCTGACGGAAAAGCATATTATTATAAAAATGGACAATTTATTTCAAGCGGGGGGACGGCAACAGCTGACGTTTATCAAAATAATGAAGAATTAAGGATTGCGAGAAATTATGCAAGTTCTTATTTCTATTCTGGTCGTATTGATGAAGTTATGATATTTAACCGTTCTTTAAGCCAAACAGAATTAGAAGAAATTTATGATTTAAGTAGGGAAGAATATAGTGGAGATTCTGGCCTAGTTTCTTATTATAGATTTGAAGGAGATTATACTGACGAACAGGGATTAAATAATGGAACTGCTAATAATAATACTGCATTGGGAAGAGAAACTAATGATTCTAAATCAGATAATCTAGGATTATTAAAAGGCCAATATGCTGGTTCAATAGAATCTTCTCACGAGGCAACTGGATTAACTTCTGGAGCAATTGAGTTTGATGGAACAAGTGATTTTATACAAGTTGAAAGAAACTCAAATTTAGAACCTCAGATTTTTACATTATCTGCCTGGATTAAACCTGATGTTGTAAGTGATGGAAGTAATTATTTTGACATTATCCAAAAAGGTCAAACTTCCCATGCTGCAGAGTATTATAGTTATCGTTTAACTTTGTATGGTGGTTATGCCCAATTCGTTGCTGTATGTGACTCTTGGGGAGGGGATGGCTTGACGGGCACAATTCCAATTTCTGTAGATGAATGGCAACATTTAACAGCAACATTTAATGGAAGCTTAATGTCTCTTTATGTTAATGGTGTACTTGATGACACTCTTGCAAATTCTGGAACAATTTCTTATTATGATACCCCCCTAAATATCGGAAGAAGATACACTTTGGGAGATTCTTATTTTGATGGAACTATTGATGAAGTATTAATATATAATGATTCTTTAACGGCTTCAGAAGTAACTGAACTTTACAAAGCAGGATTATCTCAACATGCAGATACTAATGTGACTTTAGAGACCAGGGTGGCCGATAGTTATAATGTTTCTGATTCTGGCTTGGTTGGATTGTGGGGAATGAATGGTGATGATGGGGATGTGGCTGTTGATGAGACTGGTATTAATAATGGAACGTGGGTAAATGCATATAGTGGTATGAATAGTGGAACGGCAGGGAATGGAGGATATTTTGACGGTACGGGAGACTATGTTGATGCTCTTGTTCCAAGTTACAGTAACTCCCATACTGGGGCAATTTCAGTTTTTGTAAAATTAGATCCTTCTTTTAGTAGCACTGGGGCAGTTTTTAGCACCAATGATCGAAATGACAATAAATGGTTTTATGCTAGAATTTCTACTGCAAGACAACTTTCCTTTGGAACTTATGTTAATACACATTCCCCAAAAAGCAATGGAATGGCTGGAACTACAATTCTTGATTTGGACACTTGGTATCATATAGTTTATCAATCAGATGGATCTACTTGGGCGGCATATATAAATGGAAAGGAAGAATCTTTAACCGTGGGAGCTGGAAGTAACCTTGGGCATTGGTTTGCTGATGTTCCTGGAAGGGATGATATAGTTTTCGGAGCCGAATCCTATAAAAGTAGTTACCCTTCTAAAACTTATTTCAAGGGAGCAATAGACGAAGTAAGAATCTACAACCGTTCTCTTTCACAATCAGAGATCCAAAATCTCTACGAACTAGGTTCTCACCACATCGAATGGGGAAATTGGGAAACACAATCATTTGTTGATGAAACATATTTTACTTCTTCAGACAAGGGGAATTTTATACAAATGAGGAATGTTTTAACTTCGAATGATACTGATGTTTCACCATATGTTATTTCGCAAAATATTTCAGTTATACCAGATTCAGAAAGTCCTGTAATAACCCTTTTAACACCCCAACATAATTACAATTATTCTCAGAATATAACTGGAATAAACTTTACAGTAACTGATGGGTCGGGAGTAGACTCTTGTTGGTATTCCACAAACAGTTCTGTAAATGTTAGCACTAGTTGTACTTCAAATATTACAGGGATTACGGATTATATTGAGGGAAAGAATAATTGGACATTATATGCTAATGATACCTTGGGTCAATTAACTACAGAACAGATTAATTTCACAATAGATTTAACAAATGTTTCAATTAATGCTACAAGCCCAGATAATTTAACTGAAGAAAACAACGCAACAGTTAACTTCACAGCAAACGTTTCAGACATCGGAGGTTCTGGAGTAAGAAATGCTTCTCTAATTATTACCTGGTTGAATGGGAGTAACTATTATGATGGTGAAATCACATTAACTCCTGGAACGCCCTTGCAAGTAATTTCAAAAACTGTTGAATTGGTTGAGGGAGTATTCAATTGGTTTATTAGTATCTTTGATTGGGCAGGTAATCAAAACTTTATAGATAATAGAACAATAACTGTTGATTTGACTGCGCCAAACTATACTTCCTATACTACTTTGGTTGGTTCTAATCAGGTAGCTCTAACTAATGCAACTTTAGATCCAGAAACCATAATTTATGTAAACATAACCGTAGAAGATCCGACGGTGTTGAATGCTACGACTGGAGTGGGTGATGTTTACTTAATTTATAATTATACTATGCATAATGGGACAACTGGAGATGCTTCTATTTTGATGCTGAATGAGTCAAATGAATTTTATGCTAATTTCACAACAGTTCCACATAACGCAACTTATCAGTATTATGTAAGAATGAATGATACAGTTGGGAATGTTAATTCAACCGTAAATACAACAGTTTATAATTATTGGGACTGTACTTGGAACTTATCAGGAACAATTCTTGAAGAAATTTCAGGATTCTATGAGGAAAAAAGCCTTGGAAATTATACTGTAGCCAATACAGGAGATTCAAATTATAGTGGAGGATGTGTAAATGATTTTACAAATAATTATTTGAGTGGAACTTTTTCAGTAGACTATTATGGTAGTGATTTTCCCTCATCTACTCGGATGATTTTTTCACCCTCTACTTTTACCCTTTCTCCAGGAGATTCTCAGGAAATTCTTGTGACTGGGGGTTTTCCAAATTATGAGGGTACTTTGACAGAGACCCCCGATATTTCTATAACTTCAGACATTAATGATACAGAAGATAATCTAAATGTAAGGTATGTTAATACGACAATGTTAGTTGCGGAAGGGGTTGCACTTTGGAGAGAGATAGTAGCCCCCACCTCAAATCTTAATGTTTACTTAACTGAATCAAATACCTCTATTAGGGGATATATTAGGAATTTGGGAGGAGATGGAACTGCAAACAATACTGCCTGGAATGTTAGCTTGAATTGGAACTATAATAGTGCTCTTGTAGATTTAATTGTGGGGAATACAAGTGCCAACCATACTAGTCTTGCAAATTCAACAAGACAATATTTAAACAATACTCTTGTTTTAACTAATGCAAATATTGTTTCTATGAGTTCTAATGTTCCTTATAGCGTGAATTTATCAGGATATGGTTATGATAATTCTAGTGGAAATTCTACAATTGCAAATTCTTCAAGCACCTTTAATTCTTTGAATATTACTTTCCTTTGTTATAATGCTAGTGATGGGGTTTGCGTTACAGGGTGTGGCCATTTGCAGGATTCCGATTGTTCGGCCCCTACGAGTTCTGAAGGAACTTCAACATCCTCATCAGGTGGAGGTGGAGGAGGAGGAGCATCAGGAGATAAGTTCTCAAAGTCTGAAGGAACATTTGAATTATTAAATGGAGAAGACTCAGAATTCTATTTTACAATAGAAAATTCAGATAATAAAACAAAAACGGTTGGAGAAATATTTCCAAAGGGAGATAATGCACAGTATATAACAATCTTATCTGGAAAGGGGAAGAAAATAAATGGTAAAGGTAAGATAAACATCACTGTGAGAATTGATGCACCGGCTTATTTCAATAGAGGAAAGCACCTAATTCAATTTGATGTTATTCTAAAAGATTCTCTAGGAACTTCAGAGACTGTTCAGAAGTTTATGACATTATATATTGTTGAGCTACCAAGGGAAGAAGCAGATGAGATGTTATCTAAGGCTGATGAATACCTTCAATGGATGGAAAGTTTAAATTTATCCTTGAAACAATTTGATGAACACTTTGATCAGATGAATGGCAATTATGAAGCTATTTATTTCTTGGGTGTTGAAGAGAGTTTTGATAACCTAGAAGAGATAGCATTATCAGCTAAAGAATATATTGAATTAAACTCAACTTTATTGGAGCAGATTAATCACGCTAGAGAATTTAACATTGATGTTACAGAAACAAGGAAATTATACTTATTAGCTGCAGTAATCTTCAATAGAGGAGATTATATTTTAGCTAAGCAGAGAATTAACGAGGCTCAATCAACCTATGCTTATGAAACAAAGGGAGAGTTTGGAGTAGTCTACTATACTAAGAAGAATCCTTTACAAGCGTTAGGAGCAGTATTCTTGTTCATTACTACGAGTCTTGCAGGAACATATCTTTCTAGAAGAACATATTTGAAAAGAAAGGTTAAGCTATTAGAAAAGGAAGAGAAATTACTACTGCAACTAATGAAAGTAATCCAAGGATATACATTCAATGATAATAAAATGTCTATGGGTGAATATTCTGAGGCTATGACACAATACGAGAAGAAATTATCCACCACAATCCAGGAAAGGATAAAGACAGAGACTGCAATAATTAGCCTAAGCCACTTCCAGAGGAAGAAGGAAGCATTATCCATGGAGAGGGGAAGGTTGATTACAATGATGAAGGGATTGCAGGAAGACTATTTGGTTAAAGGAACTCTTGAGACCAGGGTTTATGAGAATATGCTGAAAACATATGCTCATAGGTTGACAGAGGTTCAGGAGCAAATAGCATTTATTGATACTCGGAAGATGTTGAAGAAGAAAAACTTGAAGAAGTTTGGTGGTGGAAGGAAGGAGGGTTTTGATTATGCCTAGGTTTGGAAATAATTCGGAAAAACCTAATACAAAAGATAATAAGATTAAAATCTTTGAAGGAAAGAAAGTTAGGACATCTTGGGATGATAAGGCAGAGAAAACATATTACTCAATAGTTGATGTTATTGCAATTTTGACTGAAAGTGTAGATCCTTTTGCATACTGGAGAAAACTTAAACAAAGGCTTTTGATTGAGGGAAATGAAACCGTGACAAATTGTCACGCTTTGAAGATGTTAGCAGCAGATGGAAAATTAAGGGAAACAGACGTTGCAGATACGAGAGGAATTTTAAGGATTATACAATCAATTCCAAGTAAAAAGGCAGAACCGTTTAAATTATGGTTGGCAAAAGTGGGTTATGAAAGATTACAAGAAATTGAAAATCCAGAGCTAGCCCAACAAAGAATGAAGGATATTTATGAAAAAAAAGGTTATTCAAAAAGTTGGATTGATAAAAGATTAAGGGGTATTGCCGTAAGACAAGATTTAACGGATGAGTGGAAAAATAGGGGAGTTGAGAGACAAAGTGATTTTGCTATCTTAACAAATGACATTATGAAAGCTACCTTTGATAAGGATGTTAAAGAATATAAAGATTTTAAGAATTTAAATAGGGAAAATCTTCGAGATCACATGGGAGACATAGAATTGATTTTAACAATGCTTGGGGAAGCTACAACAACCAAATTTACTCGCGAAAGAGATAGCGAAAAATTTATTGAATTAAGAAAGGATGCTGTTGAAGGTGGAACTGTTGCGGGAAATGCTAGAAAAGAAATTGAACAAAAATCAGGAGACATAATAACAAAAGAAAATTATTTAAAAACAAAAGAAAAAGATAAACGTAAAACTAAAAAGAAAAAGAAACTGTTGGAGGTAGGTGTTAATTAATGGAAAAATTAAATATGAATATGGAAGTAAATCTTTAAATAGTTTTTTGATTATAGTTAGTTTATGGAATTTAATAAAAAAATAATAAGAGCACATGCTTTAACAAATGCTCTTAAGTATGGTGGTAAAGCTAATCAAGGTTCTATCTTGGCGGGACTTTTTTCAGAAGGACTTGAAAAGACAGAGGTTAAAAATATTGGACCTTTAATTAAGGAAGTTTTAGAAGAGGTTAACGAGCTTTCATTGGAACATCAAGAGACAGAGCTGAAGAAAATTAAGCATAGTGTTAGTAAAAGAAAAATAAGAAAAGGACTTCCAGTTTTGGAAAATGCAAAAAAAGGAAGTGTTGTTTTAAGATTTGCACCTTTTCCTTCGGGTCCATTGCATATAGGAAACGCAAGACAGCTTATTTTAAATTCCGAATACTCTAAAATGTATGATGGAAAGTTAATTGTTGTTATTGATGATACAATAGGAAGCGAGAAAAAACCCATTGAACCAAAAGCATATGATTTAATCGAGGAGGGAATTAAAGAACTTGGAATAGAACATTCAAAGAAAATAATCTATAAATCGGATAGGTTAGATATTTATTATTCTTATGCAGAAGAACTCATTAATAAAGGATATATGTATGTTTGTTCTTGTGAATCTGAGATTATGAGGGGACAGAAGGCAGAAGGAATTGAATGTTCTTGTCGTAATCTTTCCGAAGAAGAACATATGGTGCGTTGGAAGAAAATGTTTAAGGCAAAGGAAGGAGAATATTGTGTTAGATTAAAAACTTCAATGTCTGACCCAGACCCTGCTTTTAGAGATAGGGTGATGTTTAGAATTGCAGACAGAAAACATCCAAGAACACACCATAAATATAGGGTTTATCCACTCTTAGATTTTTCATGGGCTATTGATGATCATCTTCTTGGAATAACTCACATCATAAGAGGCAAGGATCTTGTTATGGAAACGAGGGTTGAAAAGTTTATTTGGGATATTTTTGGATGGAAATATCCAGAGATTACGCATACGGGTTTTTTATCTATAGAAGGAATTAAATTATCTAAGTCCAAGGGGGCTAAAGAAGTAAAGTCTGGAGAATTTAGGGGATGGAATGATCCAAGGACTTGGAGTTTACAATCTCTTCAAGCTAGGGGAATACTTCCTAAAGCCATCAGAGAATTTATTCTAGGCCAAGGTGTTAGAAAATCGGATTCTACAGTGCCTGTGGAAGTATTGTATTCAATTAATAAGAAACTTATCGAAGATTCCTCACGCTATTTTTTCGTTCAAAATCCAGTTAAAATAAAAATAAAAGGGTCCCCAGAGTTAATTGCAAAAATGCCCTTGCATCCAAACGGAAAAAAGGGAAATAGGCAATATAAAACAAAGCAAACATTTTACGTTCCTGGAGAAGACTTTGAACTAATGGAGAATAGAGATTATCGGTTAATGCACTTGTTGAATTTTAAGTCTAGCCAAGTCATGACTGCAAGACCAAGAGAATTTAGTTTTTTATCTGCTAATCCAGATGATAAATTAGATGTTAAATATATTCAATGGTTACCTGGGGAAAAAGAAGGTGTGAAGGTAGAGGTTGTGATGCCCGATGGTTCTGTTCAGAAGGGAATTGGTGAAGAGAAACTGAATTCTTTGAAGGAAGGTTCTATAATTCAATTTGAAAGGTTTGGATTTGTTAGGCTGAATAAGAAAGAGAAGGATAAGTTAATCTTCTTTTTTACACATAGTTAACAACAAAATAATTCTTCACCCTCTGGAGGCTTATTTCCAAAGGGATTTCCAGTCTCTTGAATATTCTTTATCATTTCTTTATTTTGTTTGGTGTTTTTCTTTTTTAATGCGAGAACCTCTCTGGCCTTACTAATGGTTTCACAAACCTTTATTCCCAGAGGGCAATCTCTTTCGCAAGCCTTACATAAGTTACAATCATAGAGAGAATTTTCTAGTTTTTTATTTAATAACATTATTGTATGCCCTCGGGGGGAAATAATCTCTTCTCTTATAACTTTGAAAACAGAACAGTTTGTTTTACACATTCCACACTTAACACAAGGTTCTAAGATTTCGGTTATTTCTTCGATTAGATTTTTTGCCTGAATGTTCTCTTGTTCTGTTGGATTTTCTTTCATATTATTTTTCCAGGATTAAATTTATTTAAGGGGTCTAATCTTTTTTTAACATTTTGAAAAATTCTTTTATCTTGAGGGTCCAAGTATTCTTTTTTAAATATTCCAATTCCATGTTCTCCTGAAACTTGTCCACCCAACTTCTTTACAACTTTCATCATCTCTGAAATTAATTTATCTTGATTTGGTTTGAAACGTGGGTGAATAATGCCTACAGAAATGTGTCCAAAACAAGGTATTTTTTTCATTCTTAACCAGGCAAGGAAATCCTTTATTTTATTTGGATGTAATTTTGGGTCTTCAATTAAAGTATATCCATTTCTCGAGTGTAATGGCCCCATTTTGTCTCGTAGATTCAATAGTTCAATATATTTTTCATCTTTTAATTTTCCACTATTATCCTCGAATTCGGCAATTAAGTGGTATTTTCTCTCTAATCCAATTCCTTTAGAAGTTGTTTCATCTAAAAATTCAATCATTGAAATTTCTTTGTACTTTTTTAATTTATCTGTGAGATTTATTAGTTCATCCAAGTTTTCCAGAGGAATAAGTGAGGCTGTTCTTTTTTTCTTTATAATCAAGTTAAGACAAGCCCTTACTATGACTCCTGTGGTTCCTTCCATATTTGAATAATCTGAAATTTCTGTTGCCCCTTTTTTTTCTAATACTCCATCTTTATTTATTATTTCAATCCATCTTATATTTTTTGAAGTCTTTCCATATTTTATTGCTCTTGAGCCCACGGCATCAGTAGCGATTATCCCTCCAATTGTACAAACGCAGTGACTTGAGGGGTTGACTGGAAATTCAAGATTGTAATCCTGTAAAAATAATTCTAAATCATCTAATATAACTCCTGCTTCAACCTCTATGGTTTTCCTTTCCTTGTCTAATTTACCAATTTTATTAAACTTTGAAAGATCTAAGACAGTATTTCTTAATGGGACTGCTCCGCCAGATAATCCTGTTCCTCCACCCCTTGTAGTAATTTGTCTATTAGTTAGGATTATGTTTTTTATTTGTTCTATTGTTTTTGGAAATAAGACTTGTGTTGCTTTTCCTTTGATTTGGCTGGCATCATATTCATAAGGTAATAATTTCATATTAAAATCAAGTAAGCTTATTTTATAAGAGTAACGTTTATAAACTCAAAATATATTTTAGTTCTATGGAAGATTGTACAGGTTGTGGAAAAAAAGTTACGGACGGAGTGAAATTCCCTTGTCCTAAATGCGGTGTAGATATAAGAAGATGTGAGAGATGTCGAAACCTTTCTGTTGAATATGTTTGTCCTAAATGTGGGTATATAGGTCCTTAGAATGGCAATGGCAGGAGTTCAATTTAAGATTATGCCGACAGGTCCAGAGGTAGATTTAGAAGTCATTAAGTTAGCTTTCAATGCCAAGGTTGAAGAGATGGGCGGAATTCCGAGCAATGTTGAAGAACAACCAATTGCTTTTGGTCTTAAGGCATTATTATTTTCATTTGCTTATCCAGAAGACAAAGATGTTGACCAAGTGAATAATGCTGTGAATGAGATAGAAAATGTTTCTTCAAGTGAAATGGTTGATTATCGAAGAGCCTTAGGTTAAATTTATTTTTTAAATGGTTATAAAAAGAATTTGTAGTAATATTAGAACTTATGCCAATTCTCTTAGCTTTGCAAAATATGTTAAATATCCTAGTGAGGCTAGTTTGAAAAAAGATATTGATTTTTATAAACGACTTTCAAAAAGGCCAGGTTTTTTGGAAGAAGATTTTGTGGTCAACAGAGATCTTTCAGATTTACTCGAAGATCTTAACTTAAATTAGTGTTGAGTTAAATTTATAATCTCATTATACTAATTTAATTTATGAAAAAAGAGGAGATTGATAAAATAAAAGAGAGTCTATTGGGACAGGTTGAAAAATTTCCAGAGGACAAGAGAGAAATGATAAAATCTCAAATTCAGTCAATGGATAAGAAACAGGTTGAAGAATTTGTTAAGCAAAATGAATTAACTCATTTGCCGGGGGGTTGTATTTTTTGTTCTATAGTTGAAGGCAAAAATCCAAGTATAAAAATTGACGAGGATGAAAATGCTGTTGCAATCCTAGAACTTAATCCCCTCAGTAGGGGGCATGCACTTGTGGTTCCAAAAAAACATGGAGAACAGGTTTCTATACAGATTAAGGATTTTGCTGAAAGCTTAAAGAAGAAAATGCAAAAACTCTTGGGACAAAAAGAGGTAACTGTTAGAGAGATTAAAGTTATGGACCATGCCCTATTAGAAGTTATCCCAATTTATGGTGATGAAACTGAGAGAAAACAGGCTACGCAAGAAGAATTGCTAGAAATACAAAAAATACTAACTGGGGAAATAACAGATGATGATTTAATTAAAGATGATTCTTCTGCAGAAGAGATTGTTGAGCAGACCGAACCAGAGAAAGTTATAGAATTGCCCGAAAGAATTCCAAGATTTAGTTAATTTTTTAGGTTAATGATATTATTATAGAAATTCATAAGGTCTTTGTAAATAGCTTTATTGTTTAGAAAGTTTTGGTTGTAAAGTTCACTTGCTATTCGATAATTTTCTCTTGCCAAAATTAAGTTCCCATTATTAAGATCTTTTCGCCCATTATGGATGTGAATTTTTATTTTATTTAGAATAAGTGAATTTCTCCTAGTAACTTTCTTTTTAATCAGAAAGAAAAGAATTCCTCCTCCGATAAAAAGAATAAAAATGAAAAGAACAATCAAGAATTTAATATCTAAAATTGGAAAGAATAAAAATCTTCTTTTTTGATTAGAATACTCTTCATCTAGTTCTCCATTGGAAGTTATTGTCGTATTAGTAATTATATTTCTAGGATCCTCAGATTTCCCACCACTTTCTCTAAGGGAATTTAAATCTTCGTTTAGTAAATTATTGCCCGAAGATCTACCTCCACTATTTAGATTTTTTATCCCCTCTTTTTCTAAACAATCTTTACAATTCGGCGTCCAGTTTAAATTTATTGATTCATTACAACTTATCATATAGGCCTCATAATTTGTTATTTTAAAATCAGTAATATTATTATCCATAAACGTTTGATTTTGAAAATCCCACTTGTATAGTTTTATGCAATTATTATCAAACGAATTAATTTCTTCCAGAATCTTATTTGCAGTATAGCATTGACTGCATGTAGGCATGCCAAATAAAGAAATTTTCCCATTCAATTTAATAGGCATTGTTGGAACTTCTGTTCCCCTAAGTACAATTGAAGTTTCTATTGGCGTAACTACCCCAAATCCTTCTCTTGGGTTAATTTCCATTGTTTTAGGCCATCCTTCACGAAAGTTAGAACTATAGTGCTCCCATTTTTGTAATTCATTGTTCCAAGTATATATCGTGCTCCCAATTGGTAAATTTGTGAATAAATCTTTTACCAAATTTGAGTTTGATTGTAGGGGAAGTGAAATATGATATTTTTTCTGTGCTTCAAAATTAAAACGATGAGTTAAGTAATCATTTGAACAGGTTGTGTTTTCCTGAGCATTTCCCCAGTTTCCATTATTGCAAACTTTCTTATTGTTTGGATTGATGCAATAAACTAGACCATTTTCAGTTTCTTTCCCAGTTTTATTATGTATGCACTTTTGTTGAAACTCATGACACCGTTTTATGCTTAAGAGATCCAAATCACAATTGTTTGAAACACAATCGCTATCAATACTACAATTTTCTCCGTCATTTAAGGCACATATTCCATCTCCAATGCAGGTAGTGTTTGTTGGGCAGTTTTGAGGGATTGTCCAGCTCCCGTTGTCACATGTTCTTTTTTGTTTTTGGTCTGTGCAATAGGATTCTCCATTTTCTGATTCGAAAGCAAATTCAGTTTCGGAGTTTGGGTTGATATCATCATTAGATTTCCAAATAAATTTTCCAATTATGCATTTGTTGTTTGGAGTGTGACATCTTTTTGTTCCGTTTCTGTCCTCACTACATTTGCTTGCAAGACATTCAGAATCCTGGGTACATGGTTGCCCTAGCATTATTCCTAGTTCACCATTACTGATTCTCATTAATGGATCACCCACAGTAAGCCCCATTTTCCCGCTTCCTTTTCCAATAAGTTTCCAGGAACTCATTGAGGATTCTGCTAATGTCATTCCATTTGCATAGGCATTCATCCATTTTGTAAAAAATGATAGTCCATTTGTAACTGGTTCGTTTACAGTCCCCATTCCTCCGGCAAAGCTTTTTGAGTAATTGGTTCCATTAAATCCTATTGGGCTTGTTGCATCTGCCACCTTTCCATGGTGTGCCCAACCCATTCCAACGGGGTGTTCTGGTCCTCCTGTAAATGTTGTGGCGAAGAAGCTTTCCCATCCAGTCATTATTGCTTTGTTAGAGACTGATTGAAAATCAAAATTTCCGGGGTATGTTACCCATCTTCCCCCTTGGTAACCTCTGTGGTATTTTCCAGGTCCTGCATAGGCTATTACAGGTCCATTTGTTGTTAGTGGGCGTACGTTCCATTGGTCTAATATTATATTTTCTTGTTTTATCCCTGATGTAATGAGTATATTTCTTGTGACTTCTAAAAATGATGAGGGTACTGTAAAACCTACAAATTCTAAGTTTTTTAAATCAATTTCACTATCTGCTTCTACAAAAAATAAGAAGGGTATTTCATTAGGTCCTTCACCAGTTTCATTTATTTTTGTTAGAATTCCATTTTCACCAGGTGGTTGATTGTTTTTATTATTAAATACCCATTTCATTTCTGGTGAGAAATTTCTCCAACTGTTTGTTCCAAATATTGTTGTAAAGGTTTCCCCATTGTTTGTGTATTGTGTTCCTTTTGAAATCTTTGTTCCAGTTTGAATTTCTACAGTTAGGATATAATCTCTGCCATTTGAATTATCTTTTGTCAATTTGATAGAGTTTGGTAATTCATAAGTATATGTGGTGTCTGAGATAAACCTTAAAGTGCCTATATTTTCTGGTTGTATGGCATATGCCTGATTTTCTTCACAATTGTTTGTTTGGTGTGTAGGTAGCATTGTGAATGAGTGCGAATTATAGGTATATTTTGTTCCACAAATAATATTTGGAGGCATATTTGTTAAACTTCCTTGTAAATAGTCGGTGTCTTTATCGATTACCCATTTTAGTGAATGATAATTTTCTTGGGGGCTGGTTGATTTGTCAATCATTTTTTTCACATCTTCTAGGGTGTACCCAGTGAGGTAAGATACTGCAAAACTTAGTCTCTCTGAATAATTTAATGGATTAAAATGTTCAATTTTTCCATTAAACCATTTAGGGGCATTGTGCAGGGTAGTTTCTGGTGTTTTTGTTAGTGCTAGCCTGTGCACTGCACTATGCCCGCTGAACATGTCTCCTGCGATTCGATCGATCCTTATTGGAATATCCTTTGCCACCGCGAGATGAGTAATGTTTAACTCGGGATGATTTTTTACCCACTGTATTATTGGGTTTCGTACATACAAATCAAAATTGGTACTATCCATGTCTTCTTTCCTATCTTCTAATGAAAACCCCTCGTCTGGAATTGACAATCCTAACAATTGTACCTCTTGTGGACTTTCATAATACAATACTGAATATTCATATCTTTTTGATGCATAATATTCACAAATTTCCTGAGAAAGAGAACTATTCAAATTATAAACACACAAACAATTTTTGTTCTGGGGAATTAAGGAATTAGAAGGAATTCCTTCACAATCTTGTGGGCAAGTGTTATAGGTTTCATCTTTATTGCATTGGTTGTCTCCACAGACACCTCCAAGTATGGTTTTTCCGGTAAAGAAATTAGTATTTAAACTTAAATAGACTAACAGGGTAAATATAAAAATCAAGGAGATTATAGAAAGATTTTTTACTCCCATCTTTTAATAAAAATTTATAGGAAATCATCTATAAAAGTGTTTGTGCATCCTTAATCCTTCCAATTGCCCGAAAGAATTCCAAGATTTAGTTAAAGTCCAAGTAGTAAGAGAAGTTTATCCTTAAATAACCAATAGGCTATATGTGCTATTAAAAATGCGGGGGCGAAAGGAATTCCATATTTTACTTTAACTTTCTTATTTTTTAGAAGTTTTATTTCTTTTTTAGATAAGCCATCCCACGAATATTTTATGGTTTTATTTCCAACCTTTATATCTTCTGCAATCCAATCTCCTTCTGCAAGATCTTTTGCTGATTTTTCTTTAGTCATTAATTTTTCTTCTATTGTTTTTGAGAAGACATAAAGTAATGTGTAGAGTATTAATAGTGATCCAATCATTCCGAGGGTATTAAAATTTATTAAAAAGAGAATTATTGTAATTGGGGAGAGTATAATCAACCATAATTTTATTTTTTTAGTTTCTAATTTTAGTGCTTTATTAATAGTCTTGAAGTTTTTTAGATAAAGGTAGGCTAAAGAGATTAACCCATATATTGACCCGGCAAAAAGTAAGAAGAGGACATAAAGGAGAGAATTGGTTATTGTGGAAACGTAGGTTATTCCAATGAATAGTGGACTAAGAGAAAATAATAGATTTGAATCTCCTCCTGCAAAAATCCTTGAATGATAAAATAGTTTCATTAATACCAAGAATATTATTAGGGATATCCCTAGTTGAATAACAGGAGTTAACGTTTGCTTTAGAATTGAATTAAATAAAATCAATACAACTCCTCCGGAGAGAAGGATTCCACAAAGCCAAAAATCTATCTCTCTTCGTTTTAA
>Ga0233437_1002066_pt1 | contig 32430 bp, 27 predicted proteins | sample SI_122_August201_FD_182714 | JGI IMG/M metagenome (GOLD analysis project Ga0233437, IMG submission 182714) | Seawater microbial communities from Saanich Inlet, British Columbia, Canada - SI_122_August2016_200_MG | ecosystem: Environmental > Aquatic > Marine > Inlet | place: Canada: British... | reverse complement strand
TTTAACTTGATATAGCAAATATAATATATAAAAAACTCCTAATGCAAAATGAATGAAAAAAACAGCCTGAATTTTGTCCACTTGAAGAATTCTACTTAAAAACAGCCTGAATTTTGTCCATTACACCTCAATTTCACTGATCTGAATACCTTTATAAGGAGGATATGTATGCATTGTTCCTTTACGATGTGAACTTAAGATTAAATCAGCATATCCACCGGCCTCAACAAATATTTTTATTTTATGGCCAAGATTATATCTTACTCCAATAGGAATTGATAAACAATTTATTTTATAAGTCAAATCTGAGCTATGTGCAAAATGCCCTTCATACATTCTTATTTTAAATTGCCTTGTCCTATTGAATTCAAATCCGAATATCAAATTTATTTTTTTATCAGACATGAACGAATGATAAATGCCAAACCCAAAACCAAATCTATCTTCGGTATTCTCGTTCTTTAAATTCGTCCTGTTTATTGAAATATTAAACTCATCAAAGAAAAATTTCTTTTTGTTTTGTCCGAATGATTGGATTGAGATTACTATAATTAATCCAATTACTAATAGAAAATATTTCTTGCCAGATATTTTAATAACTTTCATAATATCAGGTATTTAAAGGTGGTTAATTACATTAGTATTAATATTTAGTTTTCAAAATCTTTTTAATTATATAATTTGCTTCCTCCTCCATAATATTGCTTTGGATCAAATTTTCTAAGTTTATTATTGCAATTTTAATATCTGCCTTTTTATTTTTACTTTTAATCGAAAAATACTTGTAGAGCCTTTTGGCTTCTTCTACTTCTCCTAATCTTAATGTGGCTAATGCTAAATTAAATTTCGCATATATTGCCTTATCATTTTGTTTAATTGCTTGTTTTGAAAATAATATACATTTATCAAAATCATCAACACAGTAATAAATCCAGGCCAGTTTTCCTATTGCCAAATCAAAATCCGGATTAATATTAATGGTTTTTTGTAAATATAAAGCAGCTAAATTATAGTTCTGCATTTCATAATAGCACATAGCTTTTTTGAAATAGGCTTCATAATAAACAGAATCAAGAATGATTGCATTTTCATAGCAAACATTGGCTTTCACAAAGTCATCTTTTCGATAATAACAATCGCCTAATTTTTTGAATGCATAATCATATTTGTTATCAATTTCAATAGCCATTTTAAAATCAATAATAGCATCATCTATCTTTCCCATTCTTAAATAAACATTACCTCTGCTTTTATAATAATATTGATTTGTAGAATCCAGTTCTATACATTTACTATAATCTTTAATTGCCTTTTTATTATTTTCAAGATAATAATAAGAATCGCCCCTTTTGTTTAATGCCTGAACAAAATTGGATTTCAATGAAATTGCTTTATTATAGTAATCAATTGCCATTTCATAATCATCTTTATCAAATTTACAATCACCAATTCTCTTTATTGCATAATGGAAGTAATTATTAATCTTTTCGGCCTCATTAAAATCAGCTAAAGCTTTATCGATTTCGTCATTATAAAAGTAGGCATCACCTCTGAAAGTATAATAATATTCATTATAAGGATTCAACAAAACACATTTTGAATAATCAAATATAGCTTTTTCAAATTCATTTAAATCATAATATAAATTTCCTCTGTTTTTATAAGCTATTGTGTAATCAGGATTTATATTCAATGCTTTATTATAGTATTTTAATGCACTATCTGTCTCATTAATTTCATTATATCCGAATGCAATATTGTTGATGGGCCAAAGAAAATCAGGATCTAATTCAATTGCCTTTCTATAATAGATAATTGCTGTATCAAATTCTTTTTCATCCAAATATAAACAACCTAATTCATTCAATGCGTAAGGATAATCAGGAAAATATTCCAGAGCTTTTTTAAAATTGTTTTTTGCCAGTTCGGGTAATTTCAATAATTTATTACAAAAACCCAGATGAGCAAACCCATAGGAATATGCAGGAAAAATATCAATTGTTATGGAAAAATAAAACTTGCTTCTTTCATAATCTCCCTGATAATAAAGTAGAATAGCTTTAAGTGTATTTGCTGATAAGTTAAACGGTTTGATGGTTAATAATTTATTTAGGTATTTGTTTACAAGGATTTCATTAGTGTTTAATAATGAACAAAACAATTTTACCCGACAATAAAATTCAGAGTCTTTACTTTTCTTATCCAAATTAACTTGCAACTTTTTTTTTGTTTCATCAGGATTGAACAGTTTTCGGAATATTTGAAATATTGTTTTTCTCTGGTGATCGGGTAAATCATCCTTTTCAATCAATTCGAGAAAGTAAAATATTTCAGCAAAAATATAACCTCCAATTCGCTTAACATGTTCTTTCTTATTATAAATTATGAAGCCTTTTGCAAGTTTTTCAATACCTGATTCTGTACTATCTTTTTTGATCAACTCTATACCTTCAGTGATGTAATATTCATAATTAGAATTTTCGATTATACTAAAATCATCGGTTTTCAGAAGTTTAAAATGCACACTATCGGTTAATTCCATGCCGGTTACCCTGATGGTAATAGATAAAATGAATAATAGAATAAATGCTTTGCTTTTCATTTTTTTCACCCACTTAAAATCAATTCGTAAAATATTTTTATATTAAAGTCTAACAAAGTTAACATAATATATTTCATGTTTTCTAATAAAATAAAAACAAACAAAATAGGTAATCCCTCCAAACAATCATCAGGAAGTTATTTGGAAAGAGTAAAGAATTGAAAATTAGAGTTTATTACACTTCGCTCTAAATATTATTTTCCCATAAAGTTACACAAAGAAAAGCCCGGAAATTTTAACACCGTAACCTGTGCATTTCCCCACTTTTTACTTTACTTGCAGAATGCTTATTGATTTATTTGTATGTTTATGTTACTTCTCATTTGTCTTATATGGACGTATACCGGCTATGAGCTATGATTTGCTGTTGGTATTAGTTTTTTCTTTAATTTCTAAATAGTCCAAAGGATTTGGCCTGTACGGTCCCATTGTATTTGGTTTCGGTTCTACCGCTCGGTTTTTTAATTTTTGACGATCAATTATTTGATTATAAAGTCTTAGAGTCACTATGCCAAGAAGAGGATGTATTCTTTCGATAAGTTCGATAGTTCTGAGTTCATCTATATAGAGGGAAAGGATTTTAAACAATATCTCAGGGTTTGATTTTATTTTATGATTATCGAATTTAACCCAAGAGTAAGAGAGCTCAATTGTATCATTATAAAATCGTCCATTTCTCAGAAATGCACCTTTCATAAAAGAGAGTTTCTTTTCCAATGTTTTAAGTTTTTTATAATCCGTTGCACGTATGAACTGTTTTTGATATTTATCACCGCATTTTAGAGTAACTCTTTTTGGAAATAACCGACGGTAGAAGAACTTATAATAGCTGGGTTTATTGATAAATAGGCCTTTTAGTTCTTTAGTTAAAGTCTTTGATGCTACTTTGATCCATCCATACCTATCTGTTTCAATTATTAAATCTGGTTCTAATGCATTTTGCTGGAAATATAGGTTTGCAAAGCGAAGAAAATGACGGAATTGTAAAGTGTCTTTATTTGAAAAAGTATCAATGTGGTATTTGCATTCTCCTTTCTTTGTCATCCATTGGTCGTTGATCATTCCAAGAAGAACGAACTTTGTTTCAATTTTCACATTTTGAGCAGTCAAATTGAAACTAAAAATCAAAGCAAATATTAAAGGTAGATTTTTCATTGATAAAATTATAAATCTCATTTTTCGTCTTTTAAATTAGCTACAACGTAGCTATTACTTTTACAGTAAGTCCTCCAAAAGTAATGAAAGAAACTGAAATAAAAAGGAAAAATGTGAAAATATTGGTAATAAATTCTCTTACCTCCTTTTCAATAAACCCGGATTAAAAAATCAATTCAAAGAACATAAAAAAAACACCCTCCGGCTATTTCGCCGAAAGGTGTTTTCAATATCAATAAAGTAAATTCCTAATCCTCCTGAAATGGCTTAACCAATTCAATCAGTTCAGGGAGATCCATTCCAAGCTTTTCAAGGTGTGAAATTTTTGGAACACCATTTTTTGTCCAGCCTCTTCTAAAATAAACTGCGTCGAGTAATTTTTCATATTGCTCTTCACGATGTTTACGGGTGATATCTCTTTTTTCCTCGGTTGATTTACCTTCAGGGTCAATACCAATAATTTCTTTTAATTGTTTATCATAGCGTTCCGCCCTTGATTCGTATTCTTCGATAGTAACGGGGCCGGCTGCACGATAAGGTTGTGCATCAAATTTTCTAACACCATAACCTCTTCTCAAATTAAATATTCTCTGGAAATTATAAACCCTCTCCGATTGACGGATCATTTCATGGTTATCAAGAGGTTTGCCGGTAACCGCTGTGTAAATTGTTACATAATTATCAACATGTTCCGGTACTTTTGCAGGTTCATCGGTTTCAGCATTATTTACGGGTTCAACATCGTTCCAGGGTAGTTTACATAAACCCATTAAACCAAACCATGTACGGAACATCGGAAAATAATGCAAAGCTTCGGCTTTATCCTCGAAAGTAGGGATTTGATTATTTACCATATCCATAAATATCAGCCATGCTTCATCATGTTGAGGGCCTTTGTTGGTCATTGCAAAACCACCTTGCTGTGCCAGTGATTCTTTTGAAATATATTCAGAATATTCAAGTCCTTTATTTTCCATTCCAATATCCAGAAGGAAATCGGCATCACCCCATCCTTTTTCAGCAAATAGTCCTTTCATTTTTCTAACACCCATTCCGGCAATTAATCCAAAACCTTCACCTCGTGCTAATTGATGTATTAATTCCATTGCTGAATCGGCATTACCGAAATTAAGTTTTAAGCCACCGGTTCGTTCTTCGTTTAGGATACCGTTTTCGTAACATTCCATAATAAACGCCAAAAGTGTTCCCCACGAAATTGTACATATTCCATAAGTATCGCAATAAAAGTTTGCTTCAAGAATATAATCAGGATTGAAAATGCCACAATTTGAGCCGAGTCCGCCCGCGTTCTCATATTCAGGCCCGTCAACAATAACTTTTGAACCTTTATATGGACCAGTACGTAATTCATAATTATCAACACCTTTGGCACATGACATATTACAGCCAATCCAGCATCCGTCGGGAATGCCTTGTGTGAAACGGCGTTTCCATTCGGTGGAGTCTATTTTTGGTGTGTCGGGATGGCTGCCGAATTTATAGTTATGAACCGGCAAAAGATCGTAATCATTCATAATTTCAACAAGGTGAGCAGTTCCCTTAGTTTTCATTTCGCATTGCGAGTCATCGAGATCGCGCATTTCTTTATTAAAGGTTTTCCCTCTTTCCATGATAGCTTTCAAATCGACTACATTGTTGAGGTTACCTTTTACACCGGGAATTTTACAAACTATTGCTTTTATTTTTTTATCTCTGAAAACAGTTCCGGTTCCACCACGGCCTGCTTGTTTCAACCTAACCAGTTTTCTTTTTGAATCGAAAAAGCTGAAATTAAGCATCCCTATCAATGAATTTTCGGCAGCTAAACCTGCTGAAACAACAGCAATATTTTTTTTGTCTTTTTCATCGTTAGCAAACATTTCGGTTAATTGTTCGGTTAAAAGATGGCTGTCTCTCGCTTCTTCAGGAGCTTCAAAAATCTCAATTTTTCCATTAACACCGTCAATAAAAATAATCACATCATTTTCAGCTTTCCCTTGTAATTCAATTGAATCAAAACCGGAGAATTTTAAAAACGGACCAAAAAATCCACCAACATTACTGTCAATTACTGAGTTTGTCTGAGGTGAAATGCTTACTACTATTGATTTTCCTGTACCGGAATATTGAGTAATTCCGCAAATCGGGCCGCCGGAAATCACTATTTCATTTTCAGGATCATTCCATTTTGTATCAGGTTTTGTAGCATCCCATAAATACCTCAAACCATATCCTTTTCCTCCGATAAATTTTTCCTTCATCTCAGCAGGAACATCTTTTGATTTTATTGAATTATCCGAAACATTTATGTATAATGTTTTATCGGTGTATCCTTTATCAATTGGAGTGATCTCGTAATTCCACTCTTTCAAAAGTTTATGACTGTTTTTGATTTCCTCGATATTCATAATATTTTTTTATTTTTTTTATTATTGAATAATTGTATTCGTATTTATTTATTGCAAAAATATAAAAATATGTTTTTAAAAAAGTGAAAAGTATTAAAAATAATTAAATTTTTAAATTGCTATATTGTTGTAGATTTGGGAAATATGGGAGAATAGGAATTAATTGACGGATTTCTTACAATTTTTCTATTTTTGTAAAAATTGTTTACGATAGCTATGAATTTTGATCAAATAAAGAAAAAGCTTAAAAATAAAACAGTTGGAATCGCCGGTTGCGGTGGGCTTGGATCAAATTGTGCAGTTGCATTGGCGAGAGTTGGTGTGGGGAAATTAATTATTGTTGATTTTGATATTATCGAAGAATCAAATCTCAATCGTCAATATTTTTTTTTTAACCAGATTGGGAAAAAGAAATCATTTACTTTAAAGGAAAATATCGAAAGAATTAACCCGAATATTGAGGTTATTGCTTTTGATAAAAAACTTGATCACAAATCTGTTGTTGAGATTTATAAAAATTGTGATGTAATTGTCGAAGCATTTGACAAAGCGGAAATGAAGCAGATGATAATTGAAACCGTTTTTTCTGAGATGCCCGGAAAGCCAATTGTATCAGGACTTGGCGTGGCGGGTTATGGAAAAAATAATTTAATTAAAACTGAAAAAATCGATGATCTTTATATTTGCGGCGACAGGCAAAAAGAAACATCAGATGATTTACCACCACTTGCACCTCGTGTTGGAATTGTTGCAAATATGCAGGCGAATCAGGTTTTGGAAATACTATTAAATGAAACTTGAAATTAGAAATTGGAAATTCAAGAGCGACCCAATTTCCAGTTTCAAATTTCAATATCTTGAGTTGGAAAAATGTAATCCATTATTATTGTATGAACTACAAAAATACAAACACATGAAAATCACACTAAATAACCGGGAAGAAATAATCGACTCTGAGAACCTTTCACTTGATGAACTGTTAAAACTGAAGAACTTCACTTTTAGAATGCTTGTTACAAAAGTTAACGGAAAATTAATTAAAAAAGACGAGCGAAAAACTGCGATAATAAAAAATGGAGATAATATTGCCGTGATTCACATGATTAGTGGAGGGTGATTTTTATATTTATTTAAAAAATAGGCTAATAAAAAATCCAATCAAACAACCTCAGCCACAATAAAAGTACTGCCACCAATAAACAACATATCATTTCTTTTTGCTGATTTTAATGCAGTTTCATAAGCTTTCTGAACCGATTTGAATGCTTCTCCTCTAAGGCCAAGGCTATTTGCTTTTTCTTTCAAAATTTCCTGATCCAACCCGCGAGGAATATTTGCCTTACAGAAATAATAAGTTGCATTTTCGGGTAAGAGCTTCAGTATTTTATCAATATTTTTATCATTAACCATTCCAAGCACAAAGTGAAGTTTATCAAAATTGCATTTAGTAATTTGCTGTACGATACATTTTATTCCATCAAAATTATGGCCGGTATCGCAAATTGTTAGTGGATTTTGTTTCAAAACTTGCCAACGGCCCATTAAACCAGTGTTTTCAATTGTTCTAAAAACACCTTCTGAAATGTGATCATTTTTAACACAAAATTTTTCTTTTAAAATTTCAAGTGCCTGAAGTGAAGTAATTAAATTTTTACTCTGATAATCGCCGGTTAATGGGAGTTTTATTTTTTCGAGATACAATTCCCCGTTTTTCTTAATATTAAAAATATTGTAATTAATATTTTCATTTTCTATTAGTTCGGCTTCAAAATTTTGGTCTGCAAAAATGATTGGCGAATCTTCTAGTTTTGCTTTCTCGGTGAAAATATTTTTTATCTGATCCTGTGTTTCACCAATAATTATTGGAGTGGTTTTCTTTATAATTCCTGCTTTTTCCACAGCAATTTCTTCAATTGTTTCACCAAGAAATTGAGTGTGATCCAAACCAATGTTTGTGATTATCGAAAGTTTAGGTTTTATCAGATTTGTTGAGTCGAGCCTGCCGCCCAATCCGGTTTCAATAACGGCAACATCTATTTTGTTTTCAAGAAAATACTGAAATGCCATCCCCACAGTCATTTCAAAAAACGAAAGTTCTAATTTCTCAAAAAACGCTTTGTTTTTATTAATAAAATCGACAACATAATTTTTGTCGATCATTTTTCCATTAATCCGGATTCTTTCTCTGAAATCTTTTAGGTGAGGGGAAGTGTAAAGTCCTGTCTTTAGTCCGGCAGTTTGCAAAACCGAAGCAATAATATGCGAAACCGAACCTTTTCCATTAGTTCCGGCAATATGAATTGATCTGAATTTTTTCTCAGGATTGTTTAAATAGGCGAGTAATTTGATGCTTGTATTAAGATCGGCTTTATATGCTGCCTTCCCGATTCGCTGATACATCGGCAATTGCCTGAACATGTATTCAAGGGTTTCATGGTAATTCATTTTGTGTAATAAATTATTGCTTTTTTTAGTCCCGTAGGGGCTTGATATTTATAGAATAAATAATCACAATGGAGTATAAGTCCCGTTAGGGACGATATATTATTGAATGTCTTTCTTTATGGTGCTTGTTCCTGATTTATTATATATTACGTCCCTACGGGACTTTGTTATGGGTGAACTTCATTTTCTATAAATATAAAGTCCCTAACGGGACGACCTCGATCCCGAAACTTCGAGACGAAAAAAATAAATCAAAATGTACAAAACTTGTCCGCCCGTACGGGTGGATGGATTTATCCAGTTTGATGTATAAAACAGGTATTATTGATTTAATTAAATTTTCAAAGACAGAAGATGTCATAATTTTCAAAGATAATCATATTAATTTAACCTAATAAAATTATAAGTAATAGTTCCTTTTTGTGTTTCGGCGGCATTAGGATCGGAACTGAATTTTGCCCGAAGTGCAGCATTTCTGGCGAGGTTTTGAAGTCCCAGATCCGAAATATTAGTTCCCTTTGCTCCGGCTACAGCTTTCACAACTTTACCTAATTTGTTAACCCAAATTGTCACAACAATTTTCCCCTGATCTTTTGATTTATATTCAGGTTTTGGCAAATGTTTGGCCGATCGCCCTGAAAGACTAAACGAAATTCCACTTCCTGTTCCACCTTTTCCGTCAGGATTATCGGAACTCTCTGTTCCGTTTATATTGCCCTGATCGCCTGCTTTATATGTTTTTCCTTCGCTTTCACCTTTTGAAGATGAATTGCTTTTTCCTTTGTACATAGCATTTGGGTCAACTGTTGGTTCAGGAATGACTTCTTCGACTTCTTCAACAACTTCTTCTTCAACAGTTTCTTTAATTATTTCCTTTACCGGCTCCGATTTTATTTCTTTATCATCAATTTTAGCATCTTCCTTCTTTTCAGGTTTTTGAATTGCAGGGGCTTCTTCATTATCCTGGCTGATGATTTTTTCTTCAACTTTTTCTTTAACTACTTCTTTTTTTGTTTCCTGAATGGGTTTCGGTTTCGGTTTTGGGATAGTTTGTTTTGGAGTTGCTGCTTGCGTTTTCTGTACAATTCCTTTACCATCATCGCTGTTTCCGATGTTCACTTCCACGCCTTCCTCGCCGGGAAGGGGTAAAGGTGTCGTTAATCCAAAAAAAATAAATATTAATAAAAGAATAGCATGAAACACAATTGTTCCTACCATACCTTCCATTTTATATTTATTAAATTTCATGTGTTTATATTTTTGTAGTTAGTACATTTTTAGTTGATCGGATTTTTAGAAATTGGAAATTAGAAATTTGGTTGCTCTTGAATTTCTAATTTCAAGTTTCTAATTTCAATAATTACCCTCTTGGTTTAGTTGCAAGAATAACTTTATGCTTAGTGTTATATTTATGATTAATATTATTTACGGCATCAATCACGTTTACAACATATTGAACAGGCACTGAAGCATCGGATCGTAAAACGACAGAAGCATCTATCTGGCCTGCAATCTGATTGTCGATTTCAGTTTCAAGTTCATCTTCGCTTACCTGTTTTTCGTTAACATAATAATTAAAACTATTGTTAATATAAATTGTAACACTTTGTTTTGCCATCGTTTTACTATTACTACTTGGTAATAATAATTTTATTGCATTCGGGCTGACAAGTGTTGAGGTAAGCATAAAAAATATCAATAACAAAAACACTAAATCCGACATTGATGCAGTGCTAAATGCTAAACTTCTTTTATTTCTTGTTTGGATTGCCATAACAAAGTTTATTAATGAAAATATTAGGATGCAGGTTCATAAAGCAAATCCATAAATTCGGTTGCACGTGCTTCCAACTTATAAACAAGTTTTTCAATTCTGGCAACCAATATGTTATAACAAATATAAGCAACAATCCCGACAATAAGTCCTGCTACCGTTGTAACCATTGCCTGATAAATTCCATTTGAAAGTAAGGCAATATCAATATTGTTTCCGGCCATCGACATATCGTAAAATGCTACAATCATCCCGATTACAGTACCAAGAAATCCTATCATAGGTCCGGCTCCGGCAATGGTAGCAAGAGTTGCAATGTTTTTTTCAAGTCTTGAAACCTGGAGTTTTCCAACATTTTCGATTGCTGCATTAATGTCGTTTAGAGGTTTTCCTATTCTCGAAATACCTTTTTCAATCATTCTTGCAATTGGGCTTGAGTTGCTTTTGCATAAAGTCATTGCGGGTTCGATTTGTCCGTTGTGCATAAAATCCCGGATATTATTCATAAAATTATCTTCCTCTTTTGAGGCTTTTTTTATGATAAGAAATCGCTCTATAAAAATATAAACCGCAATAACTGAAAAAACTGCTAAAACAAGCATTATCCAGCCGCCTTTTTGTGCCATTTCCCAAATTGATAATTTGATCTCACCGGTTTGATCATTAACAATTTGATCGACAGCTAATGAAGTATCATTAATAACTTCCGTAACTTTGTTTGTGATTTGTAATAACATTCCTGTATGCATTTTTAAAATTTATCAATAAAATTAAGGGTATTAATGATTTTCATAAAAAGTGTGAATTCATTTTACTTTGATTTTTATTATAACTTAGAAATACATTATTTATTATTCATAAAAAACAATTATAAACTTTAGCAATAATCAAATATTTAAGCTACAGAACTTGCGAAAACTGTAGTATTATATTACTTTTCAGTAATTTCTAAATAATAACAAATTTTTTCAAGGCAATAGTATGAATAGCCAAAATTTCTTTCCCTTTATCTTAATTTAAAATATCAATCACCGTATCGATAATTTCATGAGCATCAGGGCTTTTAATTACTACTTCATCAGCTCCGGCTTTTAAAGCACGATTATTTGTTTCCTTCTCCTTATCTCCGGTAAATAAAATCAATTTAATATCATCCAATTCTTTCTCTTTTCTGATCAAAGAACATAATTCAATACCCGACAAAACAGGTAACATATAATCAATTACAGCAGCTACCGGTTTTTCCTGTTTTATCAATTCGAGTCCTTCTTCACCGTTGATAGCGGTAATTGGGAAAAATCCATTTTTTTGAAATAACCTTGCATACAAATGTAAAATAATCGGATTATCATCAACAATCACCAGCTTCTTCAATTCCTTGGTATCAGAGGCAATTTTATTTTTTTCAAGTGTCTCATCATCAAGCACAAGAAGTTTGTCAGCATCTTTCAGAATTATAGTTTCATCCGGAAAAATAAAATCCCGTCCTACTCTTCTTAATCCATACACAATTCTATTCATTTCTTCTGCAACAACAGCAATGTTTTTACCAAGCATTTCAGAACCTTTTTTTATTTCAATCCATTGTGGGACAATTTTTGTAAGCTCGTTAAATTCGGATGAGAAAAAAGCATCATTATTTTCATTCAAAACCATGTTTGCAATTTGTTTACCGGTATTTATATAAGGAGTAATAACTTTATCGGCACCGGCACGCGTGATTTTCTTTTCCGACATCGGGTCCTCAGCTCTTGAAATTATATTTAATGTAGGGTTCAATTCACGGGCAGTCAGAACAAGAAACAAATTATCGGGGTCATTGTTCAGAAGTGCAAGCAAACCTTTGGCATTTTTGATTTTTGCATCAAGTAGAATGTTTTCCCTCGAAGCATCACCTTCAATAAATAAATAATTTTCTTTTTGAAGTTCAAGGCATTGTTCGTGCGAATGTTCGATAATTACGAAATCAACACCGGCTTTTGATAAATATTCAACTGCTCCTTTTCCAACTCTTCCGAAACCACAAACAATGTAATGGTCTTTTAATTTTGATATTTTCGATCTCATATTTTTAAGTTTAAAACTAATATTCCAGATACGTTCAAAAAACATTTCTACAACAGCACGTCCCATAAAAGCAAGACTTACAAAACCAATTAAAATCAGGAATGTTGTAAATCCTTTTCCAGCCGGGGATAAAGGTTTTACTTCTCCAAAACCAACTGTTGTAATGGTTATTATCGACATATAAAAACTCTCCATAAGTGAGAAGTCCTCAATTGACATATAACCAACTATTCCAATTATTATCACTAATACTAAGAGTATTATCGCTAAAATTATTCTTTTCCTTGCTGACATTGTAATTATTTAATAAAAAATTGATTACTTTACAATATTACAAAAATATTTATGAGTGTAGTATAAAAAGTCATTTTTATATACATAACAAGGAAAAAATTACATTCTTTTTTCTTTATTAATTAAATAAAAATTCCGATATTTGCAGCCGGTTTTGAGAAAAGAAGTAAACGGTTGAATATATGTAGGATAGGGTAAGAGTTTAGTTCTGATAAAGACCGATAAGAAATTACTAATTATATAATAAATAAAAAAAATGCCAGTAAAAATTAGATTACAAAGAAGAGGTAAAAAAGCTAATCCTTTTTACCACATTATTATTGCGGATGGTCGGGCACCACGAGATGGCAAATTCATAGAAAAAATTGGCACTTATGATCCCGTATGCAATCCTGCAAAAATTGAATTGGACATAAATAAAGCAATTCAATGGCTTCAAAATGGAGCACAACCAACAGATACAGCACGTTCTATATTATCTGTAAAAGGTGTGATGCTCAAAGATCATCTCTTGAAAGGTGTTAAAAAAGGAGCTTTAACCGAAGAACAGGCTGAAATTAAATTCCAGACATGGTTAGCTGAAAAGGAGAGTAAAACACTTCAAACAATTAAAGATCAAGACTTGAAAATCAAGGAGGAAGGTAAAAAACGCCTTGAAACAGAAATAAAAATTAAAGAAGATAAAGCAGCGGAAATTGCTAAGAAAAGAGCAAAAGAATTAGAAGATCTAAGGGCTAAAGAAGGAGATGTTGCTGCAGCGGAAGCCGATGCACAAGAAGAAACTTCTGCAAAAGAAGAAACTCCTGCACAAGAAGAAGTTCCTGTAAAAGAAGAAACTCCTGTAAAAGAAGAAGCTCCTGTAAAAGAAGAAGCTCCTGTAAAAGAAGAAGCTCCTGTAAAAGAAGAAGCTCCTAAAGAAGATACTAAAAAAGCTGAAAAGAAAGAAGAAAAAGCTGCTGAATAAAAATTCTTAATAACAAAAATATTAAAGGCTAAGGCAAAGGAAATTCCTTTTATCTTAGCCTTTTTTATTTGTTTGAATATGAAACACACATGAAAATGATTGTAAAACAAATCTATTTCCCGCACCCGCCTGAATGACAAAGTCGGGCAGGGATTGTGCAGATAAACGCAGAAAATCTATCAGCGAAAATCTGCGTTATCTGCGGGAAACATTTTTTATACAGATGAAACATTAAGTCATGAACAAAAATGATTATTTCAATTTAGGTGTCATTACAAAAACTTTTGGAAAAAACGGAGAGGTAATATTCTTTCTTGATGTTGCTAATCCTCAAGATTTCATTGATCTTGAAATGGTTTTTATTGAAATAAATCAAAAACTTGTTCCTTTTTTTATTGAAAATATTAAAATTAGAGGAAATTATGCTACCGTTAAACTTGAAGATATTTCAAGTCCCGAAAAAGCACAATTCTTTGTTAAACTCAGACTTTTTCTTCCTGTTGATGTTTTACCCGAATTATCAAATGAAAAATTTTATTTTCATGAAATTTTAGGTTTTACCGTTGAAGATGAAAATCATGGAAATATCGGAATAATTAATGATGTTCTTGAACTTCCCGAACAATCTCTATTGCAAATATTTTATAAAAAAAAAGAAATCCTGATCCCGATTGTTGATGAAATTGTGAAAAGCGTTGATAGCGATAATAAAATAGTTTATATTTCTGCCCCTGAAGGATTAATTGAGCTTTATTTATAGGATTAATATTGCACCCGCTTGCTAATTTGTACGGAGGTCAGATAGTTATTGGCGTTTTCTTGAAAAAGCTATTTGTTTTTGTATTTCGTGGGTTTTGTAAAAAAAGAGTAATTTAGCAAATGCAAGTTCCAGATTCTATTAATAATGGGTTTGTTGGGATTTTTGAATGTTTGAAAAATTTTAATATTAAGTCTAAAACATGAAAATATTCTTAAATATAGCAATGATATTTATAATAATAAATAGTGTATCAGGGCAATTTATTAATAGAGTTAATTATTTTAATCAGCCTAATCAATACTATGAACTAAATCAAAATGATACATCAGTTGTATTTGATTCTTTTGAGAAGAAGTTAAAGGTCAGAATGGAAATTGGTGCAGGTTTTGGTACGGGTTTCCAGAATTCTAATTTCACTAATACTTTTGTTTCACCACAGTTTTTTTATAACGTAAGTCCAAAGCTGAGTTTTAATGGAGGTATGATACTTGGAAAGAATAATTTTTATAATTCATCAAGTGAATTGACAGGCTATTTTCCTGCAAAAGGAAATTTTACATATACATATTTATATGGAGAAGGGCAATATCAGGTAAACGATAAACTTTCAATCAGAGGAATGCTTTATCGTGAAAGTAATATGCAAAATAGCCCTGAAATTAATCCTCGTGCTCTTAATTTTGAAAATCAGGGAATGATGATGGAGTTTCAATATTTGATTAATGAGAATTTTTCAATTGGAGCCGGATTTGGGGTTTCAAATGGAAACTCTCCATATTTTAACAACAGAAGGAGATATTCTGATCCTTTTATGTTTAATGAAAATTAGACTGAGTACCGATAATTACTAAACCAACAATTCAAAGATAATATTCTATCAAAGATTGGTGATCAGAGTGAAACCTGAAACTCGTTTTGTTCTTCCTTGTCAGGATTATGTATTTATTAAATTTTATTCATACCTAAGCGATTCGATAGGATCAAGTTTTGATGCTTTTATTGCCGGAAGAAAACCTGAAAGCAGTGCAACTAATAAACATAATGCTACACCAAGTAAAATCCAAAGCCAGGGAATGATAAAACTACTTCCTATAATCATCGAAACTACATTTCCAATAAGAATTCCTAAAACTATACCCAGGATACCACCTAATTGTCCAATCACAATAGCTTCGACCAAAAACTGATTTCTAATGGTTTGCCGGGTTGCTCCTATGGCTTTTCTTATTCCGATCTCACGGGTTCTTTCTGTTACCGAAACCAACATAATATTCATCAATCCGATTGCCGCTCCAAATAAAGTTATTAAACCAATAATTGTAGCCGCAAGAGTAATGTATTTAATATTATCAATCAGCATTTTAGCAATATTGTCGCTTTTTGAAATCCCAAAAGTATCTTCATCACCAATCCTGTCTTTTCTAATAATCCTGAACAAACCTGTTGCTTCACCGATTGCCGGTTCGAGTTGTTCAGGATTATTTGTCATCACATTTATTGTGTAAGTCATGTTGGGCCTGGCAAAATATTGCCTCACATTAGTTAAGGGCAGCAAACAATTTCTGTCTCCACTAAATCCTATACTTGAACCTTTTTCTTTTAAAACTCCAATAATTTTATATTTCCCGGGCCCTATCGAAATTATTTTCCCAATTGGGTCTTGCTTGTTTTTGAATAAATTATTAACCAATTCGCTTCCGATAATTACAACATTCGACCCATAATAAACTTCATTTTGTGTAAAATTTCTTCCTTTGTCGATCTCTAATCCCGAGGTTACTATATAATTTTCATTAGTACCTAATACTCTTGTGTTGGGATTAGTTTTTTCAGATTCATATTTCAGTGTTGCCGTACCGGTTGCCCAAACATAAACAGAAGTATAGGCCGGAAATTCAAACTCTTCTTTAAAACTCATTGCTTCATCATAAGTGATCGGAGAAAACCGTTTAGCCTGATTTCTGTTATTTCCTATCCTAACAACTAATTCTCTGTTTCTTATAGTAAATGTATTTGCACCCATCATTGTAAAATTTTCATTAAGAAAATATTTTATAGAGTCGATGGCGGTTAAAATCCCAACCAAAGCCATTATTCCGATAGCTATTATAAGAACAGTCAATATTGTACGAACAATATGGCTTTTTATGGATTCAATTGATATTTTTATATTTTCTATTACTTTGTAATTCATCTTCTTATTTCTTACTACCAAAAGCAAGATCTCCGGCATCACCGAGGCCAGGGACAATATACCCCTGAGCAGTTAATTCATCATCAATTTCTCCAACCCAAAGAGTAATATTATCATCAGGAAGTTTTCTTTGAATATAATTCACTCCTTGTTCGCTTGCTAATATTACAGCCAAATGTGTGTGAATAGGTTTTCCTCTTGTTAATAATTCTTTGTACGAAAGAGCCATTGATACACCTGAGGCAAGCATTGCATCTGTTAAAATCAATACTTTATCACTCAATTCGGGACTTGAAACCGACTCAACTTTTGTTTCTGCTTTTCGGCTTTTGTGATGTTTACGAAATATTGAAACAAAGGCATTTTCAGAATGATCAAAATAGTTAAGCATCCCACGGTGAAACGGAAGCCCAGCTCGTATAATAGTTGCCAGAACAGGTATTTGTTTCAATTCCAAACCTTCGATTTGGCCTAGAGGTGTTGTAATATTTTCTTTGCTATATTCTAGATACTTACTTATTTCATAGGCAAAAATTTCACCTATTCGTTCAAAGTTTCTTCTGAACCTCATTCTGTCTTTTTGAATGTTAACATTACGGATTTCAGAAATATACTGATTTAGTAATGAATTTTCTTTTCCTAAAACTTTTAACATTATATTGATTTTAATCCAACCATTAATAAAATCCAATGCAAATATACAAAGTTTGTATTAATAATCGAAACTATATTTAGAACTCACAAAAATTACAGTATTTCTATTTTGAATCGTAAACGTATGTTAATAATAAATCTCAATGGTCAAATGGCTATATTGTTAAACCACAACAGGGTGAATAAGGGTGATAGGGGAAATAAGGGAAGTAGTGGATGTTTTAACTACAAGATTTTCTAATAAGAGACTGAAGGCTGAATTCAAATCCCGATTATCAGACAAACCTGTCAAATTTTTATTGAATCACAATTTTCTTAATCTATCTAAAGTCTTTGCCGTTTTATTTTGATGCTGATGGATAAATAATTTCGCCATCGGTAAACATCTTAACTAGATAACCTTCGCCTGAATTACAATCGCCAATACCATTAACCCAATTCGGGCCAATTTTGCGTATTGTCTGCCCCTGTGAATTTCTAACAAAATCAAGATCGACTCCAATGATAGTTTCATAAGCAATCAGGGCATCCATCGGAGTTTCTGGGAAATAGCTTACAAATTGAAATCCTGTTGCTACTGGAATCGGAGTTGCGGGGTCAACTAAATTACCTTCAATAATAAATGAATCATTGGCAAACATTTTAACAAGGTAACCTTCATCAATAACCCAGTCGCCAATGCCATTAATCCAGTTTGGGCCGATTTTGCGTAATACTTCTCCTTGTGAATTTCTAATAAAATCAAGATTTTCGTTTAATACATCTGCCAAAACAATTAACATATTAGGGTTTTCGGGAATAATTCGTGAAGACACAAAACTATAACCGGAGGATAAAGTTATTTGTTGTGTAGCTTGAGATTGGTTAAAATAAAAAGCTCCCATATCTGCAATTGTTCCATCAGGATCTAAAGGAGAAAAAGGATCGCCGGCATCAATGCATGGTGATGTTTCCATAAGCTGGAAATCAAAATTAGCGGCATTAACAAACTGAGGATTTTCGTTTATATTGTTGTTGCCTGTTGCTCCGCCTGGCATCGTAAGGTCACAATAATTTATTTCGGCAGAACCGCCAAAATCCAAGTTAATATCATCGCTGTACATTCCGGGATTATCAAAAATTATGCTGTTTACCAAATATGCATTTGCATAGACGAGATTTATTGCTCCGCCATCACCTGTTACAGCAGTATTACCTGATAATGTGCAATGCGTTAAAAATAAGGAATTTCCTACGCCAAGAGTATGTATTGCTCCGCCGCTTGAATACATTGTATAATTTTCAGCAAACAAGCAATAATTCATTTTTGTATCAACAACCGAATAAAATGAGATTGCTCCGCCGCCGTAGTTGCAGGTATTTTCAATAAATTCGCAGCCCAAAATTTCCGTATTCATATCCGAAGTAAATTTTATTGCTCCGCCTTCACCATAAGCGTGATTTCTGAGGAATTTACAATTTGTGAAAAAAGTTAAAGCTTGTGAGGGGTTACCCGTATTTATTGCATAAACAGCACCGCCCATTCCGTTTTGTTCACCGGTGGCATTGTTATCGGCAAAAACTCAGTTTGAAATTACTGCGTTTGATGATAATAAAGCCAATCCGCCTCCGTGAATATCAGGATAACTGCCTGCTGTTTTTCCGTATTCAATTCGGCAATATGATAAATTGCTTATACCGGTTGCACCGTCAAATCGTATTCCGCCCCAGCCGGTAGCCTGGTTATCGGTTGTGAAGAAAATACTGTCGGTTTCAGTTCCCAATGCCTGTAAGTTTCCCTGAACGGTAAATTTATAATGTCCTTGAAAGTTGATTTCAATGCCGGCTTCAATGCTTAATGTTTGACCTGACGGGATTAATATTTCACCTATAACAAGGTATGGTGAATTTGTAGCAGTCCATGTTCCCGACTGATTCCCGCTTACCGGTGTTTGTGCAAATATACTTGCTGATATTACGAATAGAATAATAAATGTTAATAATTTTTTCATCATCTATTTTTAAATTTATTTTGTTTAAACTGTTAATATATTTCTTCCTCTAACTTAATATGTCAATTTTCTCCAGACCCACTCCAAAGGTCCCAAACGAAATTTTTTTAACCAAATTATACTAATAAACGGCGAAGATATAAACGGAAAAAACCCCTTTCATCTGCACAATATTTCAAATACATAATTGAAAATCCCATGCCAAAAAGAAAGGAAAAAAGAAAAATAAACTTATCGGCTCCAAAGCCAATAACTAAATCAAAGACTGTGCTGTTCAAAGGATCCTCGAATGTTTTATAGAAACCGCTAAAATCAAAAAACGAAGAATTATACCCAAAAACATTCACAAGCAAAATACCAAATAAAGCAAAACCCCTTAAAATATCAATTTGCGAAATTCTATCCTTTGGACTTGCAGGGCGAAAAATAACATTCATATTAAAGTATTATAATTTCTTTAATTATCAAAACTAAAAATTCAATCAATCGCTCTTTTAAATCATATTTATTTATACTTAAATAACTTCTGAAATCATTATTAGTTAATTGGAGTTCAATATTTTATTTATCTTTTGCTTTTTTCATGACTCGAAGATAACTCCTAAACACATCCTACCATAAGCGCCTTATTTCGCCTTTATTAATTTATAATTTTACTTGTTAATACTTTCGCCAAAGATAATAATTTCTATATGTTTAAATAAAATGTTAAAGTAATTTATAATTTTTTTGCGGATATAAATAATTATCAGTATATTGCAATGATTTTTATAAAACATAAGTTTATATAAATTCGCCAAAATAATGAAAATCAAGATAACCTCATATTTTACAACAAGTTATACAAAATTTTTATGTAAAGTATATTCAAAAATTAAATTTTGTAATTTATTTATTAACTAAAATTTTGCATTATGAAAAAACTTTTAAAATTAGTATTTGCAATTTTATTAATTGCAGGGTTTACAAGTGAATCAAAAGCTCAAATAAATATTGGAGCACAAGCTGGTATTGCATTACCAATGGAGACTCCTTTTAGTGATTCCCAGAAAATGGGCTTCGGTGGCTTACTTGAAGGAAATTATTTTGTTACGGAAAATATTTCTTTGGGTGTTAATGTTGGTTATTACACTTTTTCTGGCAAAGAAGTTGGAGGTTTTGAAATGCCAAATTTTTATATGACTCCAATTATTGTAAAAGGTGATTACTACATTAACACAAGTGGTTTTATGCCTTATGGTGGTGTTAGCTTGGGTATGTATATGTTGGGATCTGCTGAAAAAACAATTGGGGGAATTACAATTCCATCAAGTTCAGACTCAAAATTTGGATTTTCCCCACATTTAGGTTTCTTAACAGGTGAAGATATTAAATTTGGTGCTGAAGCGGCTTACAATTTTGTAAGTGATGCTAATTATTTAAACTTTAATTTAAAGGTTGTTTTTCCATTAGGCGAATAGTATTTACAAAAAAGGTAAATAAAGCCTTAACCCAACTTGTAAACAATACTTTTTAATCAATTGATATTGTGGGCATAGAACGTACATTATTTTTTATTCGGGTACTACGGATTTTTTCATAAAATATGGATTCATTTCATACCCTAAAGCACTATATATTTGTTTGGCTGAGACAGAAGGTACAGAGCACTTTTTAATTCTTATTGTTTGCATTTTTTTGTTTTTAATTGTTGTTACTACTTCTTTCTGAGTATTCATAATTCTTACAATATTTCTCCAGTCATGGTTTATACCCATTTTCCTTAGCTGATATCTTATTGAAGCGACCATTTGGTATGCGATAAGCCCCAGGAACAGGTGAGCTTCAATATTTTCATCGTATTTATGAAAAACAGGACGTAAAGCAAGATCAGTCTTTAAAACCCTGAATGTTGCTTCTATTTCGGTTAGTGTGTTATATATTCTCCAAAGTGCTTCCTCATCTTTAGCCTGCAGGCTGGTTCTGATAAAGTAAACCCCTTCACTTTCTTTTGGTTTAATTTGATTTTTACTCCACTTTATATCTATTGCTTTTTCCTGGTCTTTATCCGGGATTACTTCTATTGAATAATGCTTATTTGCAGAAGGGTAGCGTTCCTTTAAGCGTCCTATTCTTTCCCATACTTTTTCAAGCTTTTTTGTACCCCCTTTTTTACTCAATGCACCCTTTATATTTTCAAGATCTTCTTCATAATGTTGAGAGAAGTGTTCATTCATAGAAGCCTCTTTGACTGCTTTTTGACTGCTTCTAACATACATATAATTATCAGGACAATCCGGCTTCTCTACGAATCTCAGCTTAATTGGATTTTCTTTTTTATCGTGAATTATAACATCTTCTTTATCCTGATACTTTACTTTGTAGTCTTTTAACTTTGTCCGGTTTACACATATATAATCATAGCCTTTGCCTTTTAATGACAATGCATTTTTCTCTGTCATTATTCCTGCATCCATTACAACTACAGGCTTTCGGCCCGTTGATGAAGTTAGAGCAGAAAGTTCATCTACTGTTTTATTTAATGTTTTGGTATCACTAATATTACCTTGATAGATACGGCTGTATTTTAAAAATCCTTCAGCATTAATTACAGCAGCCATTGAGACTATCTTACAATCGCTTCGTTTCTCTTTACTTCTTCCAAATTTGGCAATCTTACTGCCTTGTTTGCGGCCTTCAAAATAGGTATTGGTTAGATCATAAAATACTATCTTGTCTTGCAAATCGAAAAGCTCATTGGTTTTTACCGAAAGGTGATCTTCGATAATTTTCTTTTGATTATAAAGGTTTTTGCTGGCTGTATAAAGCTTAAAACGGTTGACCTTATCCAAAGGAAAATTGCATAAACCACTGACTGCTGAGTTTTCTTTTATCCATTGTGCTGTTTTATGCTCAGAGGCAGGATAAACTGCACGGCTGATTATATGCATTAAAGAAATGTTGGCTGACATTATGCTTTGACTACAATGATTGGTCAATAAATCTTTAAACCCAAGTTGATTCAGAGCTTGTAAGCACAACCATTCTGCACCTATCTCTCTTGATTCATCATGCCGAAGACTGTTTAGGTTAACTGTATTATAATCTGGAGATAAATCACTTGTATCCTCTGATGGCTGTTTACTGGCAGATATATCCAATAGATTGTTGCTAATTATTCTATCTGCAAATTCACGAGCATATTTCTCTATCTCCGGCTTGATGTCAAACAATGTAAGCATCTGCTGCCCTTTTATGAACTTTTCAATTGTATCTGCCAAAAGTTTCTTTTCTTCCTTACTATCAATATATTCCAGCTTACCCATGCTGATAATAGAACGATGTCTTACTTTGTTACCAATACGGTAACTCTCACAGAGCCTGAAGTAATTATATTTCTTGCCTGTCTTTTTCTCTGTCTTTAATATTGTCTTTATAAACATTCGGCAAAAATAAAAAATAGAAATGAAACAAACAAATGGATTCGGGGACTACAAATGGTTTTTACAAAACCCCTATATTGATTATCAATGAGATAAGTTCAAAAAAAAATGAAAAAAAGTGAATTTTTTATTTTTTTCGAGGTAAAATGCTCAAGTTGGGTTAAGCTTATTTTAAAACTCAGTCATCTAAAAGTGTTTGGATGACTGAGTTTTATGTTTAAAATCTCAAATCAAAATTCTCAATTCCAAAATTTAAACTTCTTCAAAAAACCTATCATGAAAATTGATTAGAAATAGTTTTTTTGTAGCTCGAGTTATTGCTGTATAAAGCCATCGCATATAATCAGTATCTATCATCTTATCTGTAATATACCCCTGATCGACAAAAACATTTTTCCATTGTCCACCTTGTGATTTATGACAGGTCAAAGCATAAGCAAATTTCACTTGCAAAGCATTAAAATGAGGATTGTTTTTTACTTTTTCCACTCTTGCTCTTCTTTGTGGAATGTCTTCATAGTCTTTCAAAACTTCATCAAAAAGCTTCCCGTTTTCTTGATATGTAAGTGATGGAGTTTCAGCCATAATTGTCGAAAGCATTATTTTTACATCAATATCTTTTTCTTCCGGATAATCAATCAATCGGATACTAACATCAGCAAACCGAAATCCGTATAAATCATATATATCCTTAATTTTCAATATTTCTATAATATCACCATTGGCAATAAATCCGGCTGAAGAGTCCGGGGATAACCAGAAATAATTGTTTTTCACAACCATTAAATAATCACCCGATGATATTTCACCTTCCTTGAAAAGTATCCTTTTCCTTATTTCCTGGTTATAAATATTTGCCCTCTTATTCGACCTGCAAACAATAATAGTATCTTCTTCATTGTCATAAGAATAATTATCTAAAAGAGCTTCCTCCAAATCGCTTCCCATTATTTTAATTACATCGGATTTATTATTTATATTGAAAAAAGGAAAAGCATTATTTTTTTCGGCAATTTGCATTCTAATTTTTGTGGCATTCAACAGTATCCCCGATTCAAGTGACTGCCTAACAACTTGTTTTAATTCATGCTCATATAAAGAAAACGAATAATTTGATTTAAGATAATCACGATCCAGAGCGGGGCTCAGAGAAATACCAACGGGCGGAAGTTGGGCAGTGTCGCCAATAAAGATCAATTTGCAATTAACCCCCGAATAAACGTAAGTGATTAGGTCGTCAAGTAAGTTATGATCAGAAAATAATGTATAATCACCTTGTTTCGAATCATCGGGTATCATTGAGGCTTCATCAACAATGAATATTGTATTTTTATGATAATTTTTTTGAGAAAGAAGCAGAACACCTCCGTCTTTTTTTGTTGTGATGCGATAAATCTTTTTATGAATTGTGAAGGCTTTCTTCCCTGAATAATTTGCCAGAACTTTGGCTGCACGCCCCGTTGGAGCAAGAAGCACAAAACTTTGTTTGAGCATGGGAAGTATTTGAACTAATGATGAAACCAAAGTTGTTTTTCCGGTTCCTGCATAACCTTTTAATAGAAAAAGTGGTTTGTGTTTAAAACTTAAAAGAAAAACCGCTAACTTATCAATCAATACTTCCTGGTCATGCGTAGGAGTATGTTTAAAATTCCTGACTAACAGCTCTATAACTTTGTTTTCGTTCATTAATATTAAAATTAGAAATTAGGAAGAAGACTAAATTTCCAATTTCTAATTTCTGTTTTCTGCAAACTGTTTCCAATTATGTAATTAAAAACCCAATCATCAATTAAAACGGGTATCCAATACCGAAATTCCACATTATTTTATCGAAGCGAACCTTATCAATAATCCATCTTTCGCCTGTGGGTTTTGAAGGATCTTTAAGTTTAAGCGCCCCGTCAATTCTGAAAATAAAGAAATCAAAATCGAATCTAAATCCAAAACCTCCATCAATAGCAAGTTGGCCAAAAAATTTATCGAATTCAAATTCCCCTCCCGGAAAAGTTGTGTTACTTTTTAATAGCCAAATGTTTCCAATATCAGTGAATATTGCACCTTTTAGTTGTTTATATATTGGAAAACGATATTCAATATTCCCTTCAATTTGAATATCACCTATTTTATCAATATACTCACCTGTCTCATCATAAGAACCCGGTCCTAATGATCTGATCCTCCAGCCTCTCATACCATTTGCCCCACCTTCGAAAAATCCTTTTTCAAAAGGAAGTACTTCGGAGTTGCCATAAGGAATTCCAATTCCGAACAAAGTACGAAAAACGAAGCTTTTATTTCGATCAATAATATTATAATACCTGAAATCAATATCTGTACGAATATATTGTGCAAATTGAATATTGAAAAGTGTGTAATTACCGTTAAAATTTTTTTGGGCTTTGGCAATATTATCAATCAAATATAAAGTGTTTCCCGCGGTTTCGATATTTCCCCGAAAATAGAAAAAGTTTTTTAATTTATTAATATCTTGATTGTTGTAAATAAAGCTGTATTTAATTGCAGTAATTAAGTGGTCGGTGTATTGTTGCTTAAGCCTTTGATCTTTTAGGTCGTCAAGCTCTTTTTGAAAGGCCGAATCAGGAAATATTTTTATTGAATTTATTTCAAAAGGGAAAAGGATATGTTTTTTATGATCCGATTCCTTCCAGTTATACCCAAATGAAAAATTTGATATGTAGCGAAGATAATTAGGTCTTCTTTGATAATTTAAACCGGTACTGATGGTAGTCTTTGGATTATAAAATTTGGGGAATTTTTCCTGCTTTACGGGTAATAAAAATTTTGGAAAATGAATACTAATATCAAAACCTGTTTCTATTGTATTAAAAAACAGGAATGCATCAGATTGCCTTGATTCGCCTGCAACTTTTTGAACTTCGGCTGATCCTTTAAGTTTAAGATAAAGCGTTTCGGCCCCTCTGAAAATGTTTTTGTTTTGATAAACAAAGTTGCCTCCAATTCCTAGATCACCACCTGAATTAGTACCCTCAGTTTCAATTGAAAATGATTGAACATAGGCTCGTGTCATTTGAATTTTACAATCTAAAGTTGAATTGTAAGAATTATCAATGGTGGTAATTATTGGTTTAATAAATGAAATGTTTGAATGCCGGTATAATTGTAAACCCGATAAGCGTTTATAAGTTTTTTTAACTTTTGACAGATCAAACGGATCACCCTGATTAATTAATAATGATTGGGTTATGGTTCCGGGTTTTATCTTCAATTTCTTACTATAAATAAAATTATAAACCGAACTGTCCTGAGAATTTTTTCCCTTGGCTACGTAAACTGAAAGAGTATCGTATTTTATTGTATCTGACTGAAATGCCAGGTAATTAGGGTTGATAATAATATTATTTATAAAATATCTTTTATGGTTTTCTTCTACCACCCGCCCTGTATCCGATTCTGACGGAATTGTCGAATTCGTAATATCAAGACTAATATTAAATTGATGTGAATTTAATAAACTATCGATCTTGAAAAAAATATATTCTTTTGAGAAAAAAAAGTATCCATTGTCTTTTAAATAGTTTGTTATTCTTTCTCGCTCATCATCAAGATTATAAACATTATAAATGTTACCTTTTTTTATTAATGAATTTGAGGTGTCGGAGAGAATATACTTTCTTAATATGCTATCCTTTATATTATAAGTGATATTATTTGTTCTGTAAGGTTCAGGTAGTTTGATATTATAATAAACATCTATTTTTTTCTTTCTTGTTTTAACAGAGTCATTTACAGATGGATTAAAATATCCTGTATTATTAAGATAAAGTTTAATATCATCAATTGAATTATGTGTGAGATTTCGATTATAAACGACAGGTTTTTCGCCGAAAGTTTTTTGTATCCAATGCCAGAATTTCCAATTCCTTTTACTTGTCCAATTGTAAATCCCGGGTTTTATACGAAATAATCCTAAAAATCTTTTATTTGGTTTTTGTTGTAATAAGCTCTCAATGTTATCTGTATTATAAGCACTTGGAGCATTTTCAATACTGATTTTATTTTTATTTAAGAGGTAGGTGTTTTTTTGAAGATTTGCAGTCGGACTACATGCAACTATTGTTATTAAAACAATAAAGGATAAATATTTTATTAAATTTCTTTTTAATTTCAATTTTTGAACTTAGCTTAAAAGTGCAAAAGTAAGGAAATTATTTAGAAAAATTTGACGCAGATTTTCGCAGGGTGAACGACAAATTTCCATTAATAAAGAATAAACACAAGTCCCGAAGTGACGACAGGTAAAAGCACAGGTCGGAGTGAAACGCAGACCTGTGTATTTGTTGCCGAACAATGACAAGTCCTGAAAGGACGACATGTAGAAAGCCTTTTGCAATCATCAGATAATTTAATGTCGCCCTTTCAGGGCTACCTTAGTATCATGTACAATATCACAGGCTTACGCTACGCTTCACCCTGTGCTTTTACATAACGTCCCTTTGGGACTTTCTCTTCTGCAACAAAAGTGGAAATTTGTCGTACACTCATTTTCACAGATAAACGCAGATAAAAAGTAAAAAAATTTAGGTTTAGGTTTCAAGTTTCGGGTTTCGGGTTTCGGGTTTTCCTCCTTCGCTAAAGCTACGGCGGACAGGCAGGTTTCAGGTTTTTTGCATCACTCCAACACTCCATCACTCCAACACCTCACTAATTACTCGTTTGTTCCATCGTTTGAGTCATTACACCGTCAGTTTTGTAATTAATTGATTCACCATTAATGGTGTAGGGGATTATTTTAAAATAATAATATGTGTTTGGAGTTAAATTTTTAAAGATGACTTGTTGAATTCCGTAAGCAATGTTTTTTGCATTATAGCTATCCGGAATTGCAACATTATCTGTTGGATTTTGTATTGCATCAAAGCTAACATCGCTCATCAGAATTAAATATGCATTCGGTAAAATACCATTGGTTGCATCAGTCCATTGCAGGGTAATATTATGTGAAGAAAAATTGTTAGAATAATTAGAAGGTTCTGGTAATAATCCAATCCAAACTGCAGATGCAAATTCCGGATGGTCAATAAATGGATTTCTATTTCCCTGATAATTCGAATAAATCAAATTATTTCTATTTATTTCCCAATAATCAACAGGATCTTGGGTGTGCCATTGCAATAAAGTTGTGAGGTTTCCGTAAAATGGTTCATTATTAGGAGAAGAATTTATATACTCAACTAATTCAAGGTCCGGGTCTCCACTATTACCTTCATACCTGACTGCCATATAAAATATCATTCTTGCAACATCTCCCTTTACTTCATCTCTTGGCTCCCATGAATAAGTTGTGTAATAACAATTAGTTGCACCCGAATTGTCAATATAATGAGTGCCTCCATTATCAAAATCTCTATTACTTTTAGCTGAGTTTACACTGGCATCACAAGGCTTAAGATGATGTATGTCGGTACCTGCGGCAGGATCATATCCAAAATCCCCATGTGATTGCGACCAAACATGTTCACGATTCCATTGAAAAGTACCATTTCCAAAATCATCTTTCCCATACGACCAACCTGTATATAAACATATTACATTATTTGAGTTTTGAGGGTCCTCGTCTGTAAGTTTCAGAGCTTCTTTAGCATTATCATAAGATAACTCTGTATGATTGTCAATTATTGAATAAAGTTTTGCTTTTAATGCCTCACCGGTTAAAGTTGCTGTTCCGTCGTAATATCCGGCGGGAATTTGTCCGTTAGTATAATTAATAATTATAAAGCTAATAATTATTAATCCAAGAATTTTTTTTACCATTATCACTATTTAATAGTGGTAAATTAACGAAGATTTTTCTTAAATATTCCAATTTCCACAATAAATAATTTAAAAAAAATAGAAAATTTGAACTTAAAACAGTGAATTATTTGTTGCAGGTTTACATATCTCAAAAAAAATAGAAGTTTTTTCAAAAAAAAATTCAAAATATTACTTAATTAAAAGAACAGATATACAGTGTAATACAATGAATTACTTATAAGAATTTTTAGGATTTTAATTTTTTTGAATATTTTTTTCAATTATTATGCAATAAAATACGAAAACCTTCGTATTAAATTAGTAAATTACGAATTATTTCGTAGAAAGAAATTTTTATATGAATAAAATGAAAATAAAACCAACTGAATCTGAACTTAAAATTCTGAAAGTAATTTGGGAGAAAGGTCCGGTAACTGTTAAAATTGTGAACGAAGAATTGAGGCTTGAAAGCGAAAAAGATGTTGGATATACTACAACCTTAAAATTAATGCAGATCATGGCGGAGAAAGGCTTGCTTACCCGGTCGAAAAAGGGTAGATTGCATGTTTACAATTCCGCAATTCAACAAAAAGATACTCAAAAACTTATGCTTGATAAATTGTTAACAAATCTCTTTAGTGGTTCGGCTTCAAAACTTGTGATGCAAGCACTTGGTAATCATGAAACATCTAAAGAAGAACTTGATGAAATTAAAAAATATATTGAAAAACTGGAAGGAGGTGAAAAATGAATTTAATCGAACATTTAATTTCTGATCGTTTTATTTATGCCATAGGTTGGACAATTGCCCATTCTATATGGCAAATTATGTTAATCTCAATTATCCTATGGGGAATTCTGTATCTCCTCAGGAAATCTTCATCGAACCTTCGTTACCTGTTTACAGCCTCATCGTTCGTAATGATAATTATAACAGTTATAACAACTTTTATAACACTTTATAATAATTTTCTGCTTGAAGCTCCAATTTCCGGAGAGCAGGATGGAGGCATTTTGCAAACTATGATTAATGAAACCGGAATAAACGAAGGATTTACATATATTTCTGTCATGTATTTCTTTATTGAAATTTTCGAGCAAATTAGTATCCGGATTGGGAATAATCTTTCGTTTATTGTTCTTTTATGGTTTGTAGGTTTAGTTGTATTTTCAATTAAATTAACAGGTAACGTAATTTATGTTCAACATCTTAAAAGATTCGGCCTTCAGCCGATTTCTTCGGATTTACAAGATACTTTAAAAATACTTTCAAATAAAATCGGAGTAAGAAAAAGTATTTTAATTGCCGAATCACTTGTTGCAAAAGTCCCGATGGTTGTCGGTTATTTAAAACCTGTTATTCTGTTACCTGCCGGACTTATTTGTTCAACCCCTCCCGATCAAATTGAAGCAATTCTTGCTCATGAATTAGCCCACATTCGTAGAAAAGATGTTCTAATCAATACTTTAAAATCAATAATTGAGGTAATATTTTTCTATCATCCTGCAATTTGGTGGATGTCTTTTGTTTTTGACCAGGAAAGAGAACATTGTTGCGATGACATTACATTACATGCTTCTATTAATCCGATAGCTCTTTCAAAAGCTTTGTTAGGAGCTGAGGAATACCGTATTAAGTCACCAAAATTGGTTGCTGCTTTCAATGGAAATAATAATAAACTTTTTAATCGAATTAAACGTATGAACACAAAAAAAACCAACACACGAAAATTTAACGGGCGTGCACTTGCCCTTACTATCGTTTTTTGCGGAATGATAGTATTAATAGTAAATTCAACTGTTTTTGAATCACCGGGAACGGTGAATTTGGAAAATTCCGAATCCTCATTTGTTCCTTCTCCGGTTGGGCAACCTTCAATGAATGCCTTTGAGGATGTTAATGATGATAAAAATTCAGACCTGAATAACCCTGATAAAGAGGAAGAACGTATGGCACTAAAGAAAAAGCTTCAAAAACTTTTTAATTTTTCTCAAAAAACAAAAGATAAGCTTTTGATTATTAAATCTAAAATTTCAAAAGGAAAAGGTGAACCTTCGGAAAAAAAGATTGATTTTTTAAAGGTAAACCTGAAAAAGCATGAAGAAGCTACAAAATATCTGACTATGGTTAAAGAAAGTATTTTTGCCGACAAACAAAGCAAAGATATTAGTGAGGAAAAGATGAAAAAATCACAAAAACTGTTGGATGAATCTTCATTTATTTTGCAAGAAATCAATAATAATATTAGTAAATTTTATGGAAATAAATCACCAGAGTATGCTTCTGAAAATGAAAAAAAGAAGAGAGAAAAGATAAAAATTAGAGAAAAGACAAAAATTACTGATCCGGAAATATTACAAAAGAAAACCAAACAAGTTTTTTGGAAAAAATTGGTAGATGAAGGGATTATAAAAGAAGATTCTAAGAACTCTTTTTCTTTGACTAAACAGAAATTTGTTGTAAACGGTAAGAAACAATCAAAAGAAATTCATGAAAAATTCTTGAAAATTTATCATAAAATTAATGGGCATGCTTTGAAAGAAGGCAAGACATTCGAGTTAAATAAATAATGTATCCCCAATAATAATTGATACCGATTGTTAATAATTTAAGGTAGCAAAGTTTTGTTTTTCCCAACTGAAACTTTTGCTACCTTTTTTTGTTTAAATTTGAAGCGAGACTTTAGTAAATTTTGAATAATTTAATTGCTTTAAAATTAAACTGAACAGAAATGAAATATTCGATAGGGAAAAAGTTATTGACCAGTGGTTTTATTGTTTTGATGTTTGTCTTGTTAATGATCGTTGCAAATCAGATAGTTGTTAACCTTTTCAACAATACATCCAAGTTGCTGGTAACTGAATATAATGAACTTGATGCCCTTCAGGAGTTTAAATTATCTCTCGGGAAACTTCAAATATCAGCAAATAATTATTCAGTTTTCGGAAAAGAACAAGAGAAAGAAAATTTTAGGAAACTTATTCTTCATGCCCTGGAAAATCTTAACTTATGTAGGTCTGTTATAACTGACAGGCATGATTTAAATTTGCTGAATGATTTTGAAGTTGTAATAGATTCAGTGAGTAGTTTGGTGAAAGAATTATTTCAAAACCGTGAAATAGATGTTAATAATAAGAGTAAATTTTTACTTGAAAGTGTAAGCCATGAAATTAATAAGGGTATTCAGGAGGTAAATATATTATTGAACGAAACCAAATTGGAAATTGATGAGTACGAAAAAACAAACAAAACTATAATAAAACACAGCACAATAACTCTCTTTACGCTGGGATTAATAGTCATTTTGATTCTGGTTGTAGGTGGATTAATGTTTATCAGAAACCTTACTAAGCCGATCAAAGAACTGGTATTAACAACACAAAAGATTATAAACGGAGACAGAAGCGCTAAGGTAAATATTAAAACCAGGGATGAATTTCATATACTTGCTGATTCATTTAACCAAATGGTTGACACCCTTGACATGACAACCGTTTCCAGAAATTATCTTGAAAATATCCTTAAAAATATGTTTGATTCTCTCATTGTTACTGATAATCAATTAATAATTCAATCTGCAAATCAGTCAGCATTAAAATTACTGGGATATACGAAGTCAGAACTTACAGGTGACAGCCTTTTGAAACTTTTTAGAAAAAAGGATAAAAAAGGACTGTTTGATACAGTACCAGGAAAAAGCTTACAAAAGCAGTTGTCAATAATAAACTCAATAAATTATCTGGTATCAAAATCCGGAAAAGTAACCCCGATGCTATTGTCATGTGCAATCCTTAAGAATGAAAACAAAGAAATTAGTGGGATTATCATGACAGGACACGACCTGACCGAAAAAAAAGCGATTGAAAAAAAACTTGATCAAACAAGAAAAGAAAGATTAATTGATATGGTTATGTTTTAAGATAA
>Ga0233437_1002054_pt1 | contig 32545 bp, 19 predicted proteins | sample SI_122_August201_FD_182714 | JGI IMG/M metagenome (GOLD analysis project Ga0233437, IMG submission 182714) | Seawater microbial communities from Saanich Inlet, British Columbia, Canada - SI_122_August2016_200_MG | ecosystem: Environmental > Aquatic > Marine > Inlet | place: Canada: British... | reverse complement strand
TTTAACTTGATATAGCAAATATAATATATAAAAAACTCCTAATGCAAAATGAATGAAAAAAACAGCCTGAATTTTGTCCACTTGAAGAATTCTACTTAAAAACAGCCTGAATTTTGTCCATTACACCGAATTTGGTAATAGCGAAATGAGTATGAAATAACAGGGTACACTCGAGTAGATAGCTGATTACCAAACAGAAAAAGAAAGCACAGGCATACTACAAACACTTATAAATAATGCAGCGTGTAGTATTAAAATTGAAATATGAACATAAAATAAACATTGGTTTAATCAGGGGCTTAGCTCCAACAATGGCTCCTTTTTAATTTAATAATAAAGTCATTAATCCTTCTTTTCTTCTTCTCGCTACAACTACTTCGGTTCCATCTTCCATAATTACTGATCCGCCTTCGCCTTTAATATATTTCTTTACGTAAGCCAAATTAATTAAGTGTGAATGATGAGCACGATAGAAATTTACAGATGAAAGCATTTCATCGTATTCTTTTAAAGTTCTTGTTACAAGAACTTTTTCTTTGTTTCGTAGATAGAAAATAGAGTAATTACGGTCAGATTCACACCTGATTATGTCTTTTACTTTTACAAAAATCAATCCGTCAAAAGAAGGCAATGCTATTTTTTCAAAATTATTTTTATTTTCTAACAGCACTTTAAGTTTTTCGTTAAGTGTTTTTGATTCTACTTTTTCATCCATTTTTTGTACTGCTTTAACAAGCTCTTCTGGATCAACAGGTTTCTGAAGGTAATCAATTGCACTGAATTTGAAAGCTCTAATTGCAAATTGATCATAAGCAGATACAAATATTACATTAAAATTAATCTCATGAAGTTTTTCCAATAAATCAAAACCGGTACCATCAGGCATTTGTACATCTAAAAAAACAAGCTCAGGTTTGTATTTTAATATTTTTGCTATTCCGGATTTAACGTTTTCAGCTTCTGCAACAACATCCACATTTTTACAATACTTATTTATATCTTTCAATAATGAACTTCTGCTTTTTTCCTCATCGTCAATAATTAAGGCCTTTATCATTTTGTGTATTATTTTTATTCTCGCATTCAATCATTCAATCATTCACTCATTCAATCATTCGTCCTACTCAATTTCAAAAGGAATATTTAATTCTACTTTGGTGCCGGAAGCGTTTCCATTCTCATCTTTCAAATCTATTATATCAACAGAAATTGTTTCTGCTATTTGTTTGTTTATTAATCCCAAACGTTCTTTAATAAGCTGCATTCCCAGAGATTTTCTTGTTTGTTGATTTTTTAATTTTTGTGATCTTTCCCTACCCACGCCATCATCAACAATTAAACATTTGATTATATTTCCTTCTTTTATTAAATTAAGATTAATATTCCCTTTATTTGTTTTCTTTGTAACACCGTGTAATATAGAATTTTCAACGAATGGCTGAATAAACATCGGTGAAATATAGGTTCTTTCAACATCTATTTCAGGTTCAATATTTATTTTGAAATCAAATTTATTACTGAATCGTACTCTTTCCAATTCCATGTAAAGCTGCAATGTATTAATTTCGTCCTCAACCGGAATAAACGATTCGCGTGAATTATCCAATATATACCGCATTAACTTTGCAAATTTTCCAAGATATATTTCAGCCGAATCAGGTTCATTTTCAATAATAAAACTTTTAATAGAATTTAAGGAATTGAAAATAAAATGAGGATTCATTTGTGATCGCAATAATTTTTGTTCAATTTCAAGATTACTTTTCTCAAGCTCATTTTGAAAATTCCTTTGTTTTAATTTGTAACGATTAAACAATAAAATTACTAATAGAGTGATGAATAAAATAAACACACCAATAAAAATGAATAACCTATCTCGGTTTTCTAATTTTAATGATTGTATTTGAATTTCTTTTTCTTTCTTTTCAGTTTCATATTTGGTTTGCATTTCGGCTATTTGCCTGCTACTGTTTTCATTATAAATTGTATCTTTTATCTCGGAATAACGCAGAAGATAATTCCTTGATTTTTTGTATTCGCCCGTAGCCTCATATAGGTCTGATAAGGCAAGGAATGTTTGCTGGACACGGATTTTGCTGTTTATAGCCCTCGCAAGTTCAAGAGATTCATCAAGCATTTGTTTCGATTTTTCATACTCTTTTAAGTGGACATATAAGCCCCCAAGGTTATTCAGCATAGCAGCAATTCCGGTAATATTTTTTGCTTTCTTATAATTTGAAAGCGATTTTTTTATCCAATAAGCAGCCGAGTCATAGTTCTCATCAATCCAATATATATTTCCTATGCTTCCAAATGTATGAGCTAATCCGGTCACATTGTTTTCGCTTTCATAAATTGTCAGTGCTTTTTGATAATTTATTTTGGCGGTATCGAAAATATTACGTCTAAAATATACATTACCAATGTTATTATATGTTAAAGCTATTTCATTATAATAATTTAGCATATCATATATCTCCATTGCTTTGTTATGATAATAAAGAGATTTTGAATAATTCTTTATTCTTAAATAAGTTTGTCCGGTTTTGGTGAAATTGTCTGCTGCATTTATCAGGGTATTGGTATCTAAATCATCGGTTGGAAGCTCATCAAATATTTTTTCAGCTTCAAGCAATACCCCAATAGATTTATCATACTCTCCCAATTTGTAATAAACCATACCAATGTTACTTTTTAAAAGGAGAATCTTTTTTTTGTTTTCTAATGTTTCATACAGTTCATAAGAGTTTTTGAAATATTCCAAGGCCTTTTTTCTCTCTCCTTTTATAAAGAAGGCTAAACCAATATTTCTAAGGTTATAAGCTTTCTTATTTATATCTTTCTTCTTCTCTGCAAATTCAACTGCAAGCATTCCGTATTCTATTGCTTTGTCAGGATTAGAGGAATAGAAATACTTTGAAAGATTACTAAGTGTGTCTATTTTTTCAGACGATTTCATTTTGTCAAAGCCTTTCAAAAGACTATCCGTTTCCAAAGATTGGGATAATAAAAAGCCGGAAGAATAAAAAGTTATAATGAGTGCCAAAATTAACTTAAAGGAATTTTTCAAGAAAGTTATTTTCATTTGTTAAGGAACAATTAAAAATTCACAATTTTAGCAAATATACTAAATTATTGTAAGTATTTATTGGTTGCTAAATATTCTACCGCCTGGTAAATTATCTCCACCAATTATCAAGAAACTCCTACCAGTTGTTCAAGCATCCTTGAAATACCCCTATTGCATTCCTTAATTTAGTACAAAAATTGAAAATTAACAATATAAAAATAATCATGAAAACAAGATCAAAAACAATTTTCCTGAGCATATTGATGATAATGATATGCTGGAATTTACAAAAAGTAAAAGCTCAATTTGTGATAGATGAAAACACTCATATTAAAGCAACATCGGGTACTTTTATTAAGGCACAGGGTAACTGGATCAATAATAATGAATCGCTTGATCTGGGTGAAGGAACAATTAAGTTCTCCGGCACAGAAGTGCAAAGTATTGAAGGAATAAACACCTTTAACAATATGCTTGTTGATAAAAATTTAAACGAGCTTAATTTAAATGGCAATCTGATATGTAAAAGTGCATTTTATATTGCATCCGGAGATTTTAATGTAATGCCTGAGAAGCAATTAACATTAAATGGAAATTTTCTAAATACCGGTAATTTTACAATTAAATCGGATATAAGCGGAACAGGATCATTAATTGATAACGGGACAATAAACGGAAGCGGGTCATTTTTGGTAGAGCAATTTCTCACAGGCGGTGTCGCTTTGGAAGATATTTGGCATTATGTTTCTCCACAGGCTGAAAATGTTTTGTCATCTGTTTTCATCGGTGCTTCACTCTTGTTTTATGATGAAACAATAAGCAGTTTTGTACCAATTGTACAGCCCGATATTCCTTTAAATATTATGCAGGGATATGCCGCTACTTTTGCCGGGAATAACACTGTTTATTATTCCGGCAATCTTCTGACAGGTTTCCAAAGCATTAGCGGATTAACCTACACTAACAATTTAGCTGCAAATTACGACGGATACAATTTAGTTGGAAATCCATATCCTTCAACTATTGATATTGAAAGCAGTAGCGTTTCCCTTAACAACCTTGGAAATGCATTTTATTTCTGGAACAATTCACTAAACGAAGGTTTCGGTGATTTTGCTGTTTATATTAAAGGTGGATCGGGAATAAACGGAGCAACACAATTTATTGCTCCCGGGCAAGGTTTCTTCCTAAAAGTTGACTCTCCGGGAAATATTGGAACATTTTCTATGGATAATTCGGCAAGGCTTCATCAAGGGCAGGCAATTTATAAAGACCCTGAAGTTAATTCATTAAGACTGATAGCCGAAGGCGGGGTATTTAGCGATGAAACAATTATCTGCTTTAATGAAAATGCAACAAATGTATTTGATAGCGAATATGACGCATACAAATTTTTGATAAACGACAATGTAAATCATCTATATTCAAAAACATCAGACGATTTTGGGTTGGCAATAAACACTTTTCCGGAAGCACTTCTCAATAGTAGTATAGATGTCCCTCTAAACTATGAAGTGATCGAATCAGGAACTTACACCATTAGTGCTTACCAATTGGAAAGTTTTACCGATACACCGATAACTTTAGAAGATATTCAAACAGGTATAATTACTAACTTTTACGAAAATCCTGTTTACATTTTCACGGCAAATACCGGCGATGATCCTGCACGATTTATCGTTCATTTTAATATCTCAACATCATCGACACAACAATATTCTTTTTCTCTTGGTTATCAAATCGTTTCATCATATATTATTCCCGAAAGCCACAATATGCTTGAAGTAATGGCAAATAATTTGAATAGCAATTTGGATTTTATCAGAAACACAGCCGGTCTTATGTTAAGAAAGATAGGGCCGGTTTGGGTAAACAGCATTGGCGATTGGGTAACTACCGAAGGTTATTTATTTAAGATGAACGGACAGGATAATTTATCAATAACGGGGGAAATAATAGACCCGCAAACACCAATAGGTTTGATGCTTGGTTATCAGATGATAAGTTTTTTACCTGAAACTCCTGTAAATACTGCCGATGCCTTTGCAGAAGTATTGGATAATCTTGATTTTGTAAGAAATACGGGGGGATATATGTTCAGAAAGATAGGCCCGGTTTGGGTGAACGGTATCGGTGATATGCAACCCTGCGAAGGCTACCTTGTAAAAATGACCGGAGGCGACCAGCTTATCTATCCTGAACCAACAAAACAATTATTAGCAAATATAAAAGCGAGACCTGAGCATTTTATTATCACAAACGCTAATCCTGTTGATTCGGTTTGGACAATTTATTTTGAGCCAGGAACTTTAGAAGCAGGTGATGAAATTGCGGTTTTTGATGGAGAAACGCTTTCGGGAACAGGAATTATTGCCTCAGACAATAGTCTTGAAAATCCTATTCCTGTTTTTAGCAATCTTTATAAAAGTGGAAACAAGCCTACCATAAAATTTTGGGTAAAGAACGAAAACAGGGAATATAAAATAACTGAATATTCGTTTACAAATCCTTATGGTGATGCTTACACAGCCAAAGTTTTCCCTGAAACCGATGGTGAATATAGTTTGTTAAATTTTTCAACAAGTGGAATTTCTGAAGTAAATACAAATCCTTCATTCACGATCTATCCAAATCCATCTGAAGGAATATTTAATATTTCATTCGAAGGAATAAGTGGAGATGTACAAATGAAAATAGTGGATATTCATGGAAATGAATATTGTTTCTTTGAAATAGAAGGAATAAGAAATTTAATAACAAAACAATTTGACCTGAAACAATTACCTGCCGGAGTTTATTTTATTCAATTTAACGGGCGGAATTTTAATCAGGTAAAAAAGATAGTCATTCAATAATCATTAAAATAAAAATTAAAATCATGAAAAAATTATTATTATTAACAGTTTTTGCTTTTGCAATTAATGGCGTTTTTGCACAAGGTGTAGCTATAAATGAAACCGGAAATGAGCCGCATCCATCTTCTATGCTGGACATATCATCCGATGATAAAGGTTTACTGATTCCAAGACTAACTGAGGAGGAACGAAATGCTATAAATAATCCTGCGTATGGATTAATTATATTTCAGATAAATAATGATGCCGGCTTGTATATTAATAAAAGCATTTTAGGCGTGAATTGGGAAAGAATAACACAAAGTTCTCTAATACATAATGAGGGGACAGGAAACACTTTCGTCGGTGTTGAAACTGCTATTGCTCTAACAAGTGGTTCCGAGAATACAACCTTAGGTTATCAGGCAGGAAAATCAATTAATTCGGGGCATGATAATACATTTGTCGGATTCAGGGCGGGGACTTCCCTCACCGAAGCAAGTTATAATACATTCATTGGTAACGATGCCGGACGATTAAATACATCGGGAGAATATAATTCTTTTTTGGGTTTTAACGCCGGATATAATAATACCACAGGTAATTCCAACACTTACATTGGATACTATGCCGGACAGAATTCCAATGGAATTCGAAATACTTTTATCGGCAGAAATGCAGGAAGAGAAAACACCGGTAACGAAAATCTCATTGCAGGTTATTCTGCCGGTCTAAACGAAACCGGAAATAATAATGTGTATCTCGGTACTCATGCAGGTTATTCAAATACTTCCGGGTACAATAATGTTTTTATCGGGTATAAAGCAGGGTATTATGAAAATGGCTCAAAAAAACTTTATATTGATAATTCAAATACATCAACTCCATTAATTTATGGAGATTTTGATACTGATATTCTAACAATTAATGGAAACCTCGGCATTGGAACAACATTACCCGAAGGCAAACTGGATATTGATAACGGAGGTATTTATTTATCTGAAATTACTGATCCTTCAACACCATCTTCCGGAAAGGGTGCAATTTATGCCAAATCAAACGGACATTTATTTTATAAGAACGATGCAGGGGAAACACATGATTTAACTCTATCGGGTTCAGGAAATCAAACATTATTTGAGGTTTACAGACAGTCAGGAAATACTGTAATGATGAGTCCTGCTTACGGCGATATTCGGTTCTATAATCAATCAGATAAAGAAATATTATTTTTGGATGAAAGTAGTGGCAATATTGGAATTGGTACAACATCGCCGGAAGTTGCATTACAATTATCTGATAACAATGATGTAACTTTGTCATTAACTGCCGATGATGATAATTCAAATGAAGATGACAATCCCAGGATTGAACTTACACAGGATGGAGGTAATGTAATAGGCGGATTAGGTTATGAAGGGGCTTCCGGCAGCTTGTATGCAGGTTCACATGATAATTCAATGTATCTGATTAATGAATATAATTCCTCAATGCATTTTGGAACAAATGATAGTTTGCATTTAACAATAACTAATGATGGAAAGCTTGGGATAGGTACAAATAATCCCGCTTCCAAATTGGATGTGAATGGTGATATTAATATTAGTTCGGGAAATTCTATTAAAATAAATGAAAATACTATTTTGCATAATAGGGGTGATTATAACGTGTTTGTCGGACAAAATTCAGGAGAAAACTTAACTACTGGCAATTATAATACAACTTTAGGATTTTCAGCACTTTTTAATAATACAAGTGGTTATAAAAATGTAGCAAGCGGTTTTAATGCTCTTTACAATAATACAAGCGGTGGCCATAATTCAGCTTTTGGAGGAGATTGTCTTGGTATAAATACAACTGGCTCGTATAATACTGCTTATGGATATGCTGCATTATATCACAATATAAATGGTTCGGAAAATACGGCAGTTGGAAGTTTTGCAGGTTATGCCGGTTTATCTCATTGCGATATATCAGAAAATACCATTTTGGGATATGAAGCAGGATTAAATTTATCAAATGGAGGCGATAACAATATCCTTATTGGGCATAGGGCCGGGCAAAATTTAATGTACGGAGCAAATAATATCATTATAGGCTATAACGTAGATGCATATAGTGTATCTACAACTAATGAACTTAATATTGCAAATGCAATTCGTGGAAATATAAATACAGGAAATATTGGTATTGGAACGTATGCAACAACTAATGACAAGTTAACAATTGGTGGTGTTTTATATGTTATGGAAGGAATTAAAACAGATAAATGGTTATATGATAACAGCAACACCTTCATTGGAATGGAGGTGGCCGGTGCAGGAAATTTAGGACCGGGGAATCTGTATAATACTGCTATTGGCAACAAATCGTTATTCAATATCACAAGTGGAAATTTCAATACGGCATTAGGATTCTCATCACTTTTCAATAACACAACAGGCAAAAGAAATGTTGCAAGTGGAGTCAATGCTATGTTTAATAATACAAGCGGTAATAATAACTCTGCTTATGGAGCAGATTGCCTAAGTACAAATACAACAGGTTCAGATAATACTGCTTATGGATATGCTGCATTATATCACAACATGAATGGTTCGGAGAATACGGTAATTGGTAATTGGGCCGGTTATGCCAACATATCCCATTGCGATATATCGCGAAATACTATTTTGGGTTACAAAGCAGGTTATCAATTATCAAATGGAGGTGATAATAATATCCTGATAGGCCATAATGCAGGACAAAATATAATGGGAGGAGCAAATAATATTATTATCGGTTATGGCGTTGATGCACAAGGTATGACATCAAGCCATGAACTCAATATTGGAAATGCAATTTATGGAGATTTGAATACGGGAAGAATCGGTATCGGCACAACAAATCCAAATGAGATGTTGGAAATTGCTAATTCTGCTTCAAGAGGACGAATGGTAGTTAGCGATGGCGGTGGTTCCACGAGATATGGTTTGATGTTGGAATCACCAAATTCATCCTTTGAAGTATCCAGAATAGAAAGCTATCATTATGGTACCGGAGGTGTAAATCTTGAAATCAATACTACCGGTAATGGCACAATCATTTTGGGTGGAGACGCAGTTCCCCAGACTCATAAAAGTGAAAATCTTGGTAGTGACGGGCGAGCATGGAATAATATTTATTATGACGATTTGATTAACCAGGGTGCTGCTGCCTTTACTGACAGAAATGTAACAGAAGAAATCCTTGCTTATCCTCCAAGAGCCAAAACAGAAGGCATGTTCGATTATAAAACAGATAAGGGCCTCGAAGAACTTGATCCAAATTCATTACCAACTGATTTGAAAGAGGGACTTGCAATCCTTACCGATGAAATGGTTACCTATAATTATAAAGCAAATTTTGAACAGCAAACCCAGATCAATTCTCTAAAACTTAAAAATCAGGAGCTAATGAAAATCATTGGTGAATTAACAAAAAGAATTGAGACATTAGAGAAATAGGTAAATAGCAAAGTGAATTTGCAAAAACAGGCTACCCACATAAAGTTGGACACTCTAATTTTTTATGAATCATATAAGACATATAAGTAAGATTCTTATATGCCTTATATGGTTAAATTTGTCCAACATTAACGTGGTAGCCCAAAAATATTTACTTCAAATCTCAAACTTAATCCTTTCCTTGCAGATTTTGTTTAATAACATATTGAGCAGACTGCATATTTGCGTTTACATATTTTTCCATAAGCTCTGCAATGTCCTTATGTTCATTTATGTAGTTTGTTTTATCATGATTACCGTATTTATATAATCCTTTTATATCTTTTCCAATTATTAAAAAATATTCTTTATTTAATACTCCTAATTTATCATCTGCACAAAAATAGATATATGGACGAGTTTCTTTAAGTAAATCAATACCAAAGGTGTTGTTTACATAAGGTTGATCAAGAATTCCCATAATTGTAGGATATATATCAATTTGTCCACCTATACAATCAAATTTTTTATAATCATTTATTATTTCAGGAGCATAGATAATTAAAGGAGAATGATGATAGCTTAAAGGTATTGAATAAGATGTATTTATTACAGATCCGTGGTCGGCAACAAAAACAAAAATAGTATTAGAGAACCATTTTTGTTTTGATGCCATTTTAATGAATTTTCTTACCGACCAGTCGGCATATTCAACTATTTGGTCTTTTTCGTTTTCTGATTTTGGTGTAAAATAATCAGGAATAATATAAGGCCCATGGTCACTCGCTGTCATAAATGCAGCGAAAAACGCTTCATGTTTTTCATGTAAATCATTAAGTATTGGAATTGAAAATTCAAATAAATAATCATCAGTTACTCCTAAGGTGCTTTTTATCTTGTCTGATGGATAATCCGACTGAGTGATAACTTTGTCAAAATTGTTAGCTTTCAAAAATCCTTTAACATTATCAAATTGTCCATCATGTGTTGTGAAATATATTGTTGAGTAATTTTGTTTTTTTAGAGTTTTTGATATGCCATTATATTGCTTCATCTCAACCCCTTTCATTGGGTGTTGACGAAATAGAGCTGGAAACGAGAACAATGTACTGTAAACTCCGTTATAAGTATGAATTCCGGCAGTGTAAATATTGTCGAAACAATAACTCTTATGAGTTATGCTATCCAAAAATGGTGTTAATTTTCTTTTATTTCCATATCTTGACATTTTTTCAGCACTCATACTTTCCATTATTATAATAATAACATTATAATTTTTTTGATTTATGCTATCCGCTAATATTTTTCTTGCTATCGGATTAGCATAATCGTTGTTATTAATATTAAAATTGGCTCTAACATTTTTAATTGCTGTTTTATCATCCATTAAATTTACAAACCGGTTTTCCTGATTTTGGCTATCAAAATAACTGTTCATTAAAGTAAATACAGGATTTAACCCTAATTTATTTAAAAATTGATTATTTGAAAAGTATGCAGTCCCAACTCTTATAGGAGATTTTTTTTGAACTCTTCCCCGAATGCCAATAAAAATAATTGTAGCAAATATCAAAGAAATTAATATCCTTAAATATATTTTTCTCGGTGTATTGCTTGAAATATTAAATGTTAGAATCTTTCCTAAGCCCTTATAAAATAAGAATAAAATTATAATTAAAGGAATGCTGATTATCCAATAAGCAGGTTCTTCAATGATCATATTTAATACAAAAACAGGACTGTCGATCCATTGAAAAGCAGATATATCAAATCTATTAAAAAACTGATTAAAATATGGAATATCAATTGCACATATTATGAAAGCCAACGAAAAAACCATCATTGAATATAATCGAATGATGCCTGTTAGTATTTGCGATTTCTTTTGAATTACATAAAAAACAGATAAAAAAAGAAATGGTAAAAGAAGAATATATCCTGATATTACAATATCAAATCTTATTCCCATTAAAAAAGCAAGGGGAATATCAATCCAATTATAACTACTTGAAATATTATTCAGCTTTTCAACATTTATAAAAAACAGAATACTTCTGAATATTGTAAATATTACTAATACAAGCAGATACAATTGTAATATTATTCTTATGTTAATCCACTTGATTTTCATTATTGTTTTCTTTGTGAACCTTTGTTCCTTCGTGGCTATTAGGAAATTTTTAGCCACAAAGGCACGAAGACACAAAGATACACTAAGAATAATATATTAGAAATAAGCTCTTTGTGATTCTTAGTGACTTGGTGTCTTAGTGGCAATATCATTTTTTTTACTTTTCGGAGTGGACTCACCAATAGAAAATCGCTGAGCACTGGGGATAGTTGCTCCTGAATTTCCAATTTCCAATTTCAAATTTCTAAATCATAATTCATTATTTTTAATCATCCGGTAGATAGTTGATTTTCCGATATCTAATTTTTTGGCTACAAGCAAAACATTATTATTATATTTCTGAAGATAATGTTTGATGATCCGTTTTGTATAACCTTGAAGTGTATCTTCCTGAACTAAAAAATCACCCGTTGATGAAGTTGAGTGAAACGAAATATCCGTTTCTTCAATTGTGTCATTATTGGTTAAAACTGCTGCAAGCTCAACTATGGCTTTTAATTCTCTAACATTTCCCGGAAAGGGATAATTCATAAGTTTTTCCTGAGCTTTAGATGATATCACTAATTTATTTAATTTATTTTCTTTACAGAACTCATCAGTAAAAAATTTAGAAAGTATTAAAATATCGTTTCCTCTAAATCTCAATGGAGGCAATTCGATAGGAAGTCCCAAAAGACGATAATACAGATCTTCTCTGAAATTACCTTTTTTAACTTCATTGCTAAGATCTTTATTTGTCGAAACAATTATTCGGGGATTAATCGAAATAATATCATTTCCTCCAAGCCTTGATAACTCTTTTTCCTGTAAAACTCTTAATAGTTTCGATTGCATGTTTAGGTCCATTTCTGCAATTTCATCAAGAAAAATTGTGCCGTCTTTAGCCTCTTCAAATTTCCCTATTTTTCGGGTAATTGCACCCGTAAAAGCTCCTTTTTCATATCCAAACATTTCGCTTTCAATCAATTCTTTAGGAACAGCCGAAACATTTATTGCAACAAAAGGTTTTTTATGCCGGTTTGAGTTATAATGAATTGACTTTGCCACAAGTTCCTTTCCGGTTCCGGTTTCTCCGGTAATTGATACCGTGATATTTGTTTTTATAGCTTTTTCTATGAGTTTAAAAATCTCTTGTATTTGAGGCGAATTTCCTTTAATGATTTTTCGGAATTCATATTTTTTCCCGATTTCCTCTTGTAAATCATTTATTTCTTTTTTCAGATTTACATTTTCACGAATATTTTTAATAATATTCCAAAGTCTTTCTTTTGTATCCTCATCCTTAACAATATAATCGTAAACTCCTACTTTTAAGAGCTCTACTGCTGTTGATACATCTTCCTGTCCCGAAACAATTATTATTGGAAGATCAGGATTAAATTCCTTAATTTTTTTAATAACATCAAACCCCGAAATATCAGGTAATCTGAAATCCAACGATATTATCGATGGATTTTTATAAATGTTTTTAAGAAATTCGGTACCTGTATCAAACAAATGAACTTCATTATCAGGATTTAAAGACAAATGATACTTTAGCATTTTACCATAAATGCTGTCATCTTCAACAATAAAAATTTTCAAAGGATCCATATTATTATTTTTTTTCAAATATATAACTTATTTTTTGATTCCCAAAAAGAGAAACTTTTTTTAAGAAAAAATTTCTTCAATATTTGAAATTGGGTGTTTGGTATCCGATGTTTTTATAATTTTGGTGATAATACTATAAATATTTATTTCGTTATAGAAAAGATACTACTAATTAATGAATTAACATAAAGGCAACAATAAACAAAATAGAAAATGAAAAACATCAAATATCAATGAAAACCATAATTAAAAAACTCAAGAAATGAAATTATTAAAAGTAAGCATTACTCATTTTATCTGTATTTTTATTTTATGTGTTTTTCCTAAAACAACAGAGGCACAAATAGGTGTTAAGATAGGAACAACTGTTTCAAGCTTCTACCATACAGAAACGAAACCCAATCCTAACGTTGGCTACGACATAGATTTAAGGCCTTATCTCGGATACGATATCGAATGGGCTCAATTAGGTAACCAAAAACCTGTTTTTTCGCCTTTTATAGGTGTATATTACAATTATCAAATATCAAACAGGTTTGGTTTGCGGCCGGAATTGAGTTTTACCCAAAAAGGTGTAAATTTTAGTCAATCTGATTATGAAAGAGTTATTTACAAAGTAAAGATCAGCTATTTGGAAATACCCTTATCAGTAGCTTATAAATTTATTAAAAAGGATAAATTTGTTTGTGAGCTTTATCTTGGAGGATATGGTGCTTTCAAAATAAATGCTGTAAAGAAAGTAGCTATACACAATTCAAAAGTTGAGAAAACACAAATTAAATGTGTTGAAAATTTTGAAGCAGGATTACATTTTGGAATTAATTTTAAACATAAGATATTCGAGAAGTTTATACTGTTCGATATTCGATTTTTCCAGGGATTAAGTAATATTTTTTATATGCCAGATAATCAACCGAAATTATATAACAGTACGCAAAAAACTAAAAATGCAGGTTTTAATTTAATTATTGGTTATGAATTTTAAAAAGATAATTACCAGAGCGATATTTTTATTTGCGGCTACAGTCATACTTTTTAGCTGCGAAAAAGAAGTCCCAGAACATGATATAGATGTTGAAATTCAAAAGGTAATGACAGAATACGATTTGCCATCAGTTTCGGCTTGTGTGATAAAAGACGATGCCATTGTTTGGGCGCAATCGTATGGTTACAGCGATAAGGAAAATCAAATAGAAGCTACCGATGAAACTATTTATCATGTTGCATCTATTTCAAAACTTTTTATTGCTACAGCAATCATGCAATTAGAAGAACAAGGTAAAATAAACATCGACGAGGATATAAATAATTACATTCCAATTTCAATTCGTAATCCTCATTTCCCTGAGACATCGATTACCGCAAGAATGTTACTAACACATACTTCCGGCATTGCGTGGCCTCAAACCTACCGGGAAGCGCTTGGTATTTGGGAACATTTTGATGCCGATCAGGCCCCATCACCAAGTGAATGGGTGCCACAATTTTTAATCCCTTCCGGCGAGTATTACAATTCTTATATATGGAAAAAAACCAGCCCCGGCACATTCGAGTTATATTCAAATATTGGCAACAATGTTCTGGCTTATATGGTTGAGCAAATCTCAGGTCAAAACTTCAGGGATTATTGTATGGATCATATTTTTATTCCACTCAATATGCAAAACACAAGTTACAATTATGCCGATCTGGATTTAAATAAAATTGCAATTTTATACAACAATAACAACACCATTCAGGAACCTTTCGATGATAGAATATATGCTTCAGGCGGGCTTAAAACAACTATTCAGGATTTGAGCAGGTTTATGATAACATACATCAACAAAGGTGAGTTGGATGGCCGGCGCATTTTGCAGGAAAACACGGTTGATATGATGTTGGAAATTCAAAACACGACATCAGGTATTTGTCTGTTATGGCGGGCATCTTTAGGGGATTGGGTCGGACATACCGGCGGAATGGTTGGAACAGCAACAATTGCAGAAATGCACCCCGAAAGCAAAACGGGTTTGATTATTTTTTGCAATAAACATTCAAATGTTGTTTATCAAGGCCATGATATCTATGGACTTGTTAAACAGAAAGCTAATGAATTTATTAAGTAGTGCTTGCCAGCAAACGCCAATTTCTTCGTTATGCTCGTGCAGAAAACCAGTCACTTACAACAGTAAACTCTTGATTTTCTGCACTTCGCAAGCCTCGAACTTGACGTTTTCTGACTAAGCGCTCCAAAATATTGAGTTTTCGTGCAAACACTAAATAATCATAAAAATGAACATTACAAAAAAATAGTAACTTTTTTAATTGTCTTAATACAAACAAAATACACAACACAATGAAGAAAAATATTTTAATTATAAATGGACATCCGAATAAAGAAAGTTTTTGTTATGAACTGGCAAAAAGATATTTAATTGGTGCAGAAAAGGCAGGTACCGGAGTTAAACTCGTTAATCTTATCGACTTAGAATTTTCTCCAATATTAAAATACGGGTATAATAAAAGAACTGAACTTGAAGCCGACCTTTTAATGATGCAAAATGAAATTAAAAAAGCAGAGCATATTGTTTTTATTTATCCAAATTGGTGGGGAACGTATCCAGCCTTATTAAAAGGTTTTATAGACAGAGTATTCTTACCAAAATTTGCATTTAAAATTCAGGAAAAATCTCCATTACCTGAGAAACTATTAAAAGGAAAATCAGCCAGGCTAATTGTAACTATGGATACTCCTCTATGGTATTATAATTTGATTTATAAAAAATCAGGGCACAATTCAATGAAAAAATCAATTTTAAATTTTTGTGGTATAAAACCTGTAAAAATAACTGCATTTGAGCCAATTAAAAGTTCGACAGAAGAAAAAAGGAAACTTTGGTTGAATAAAGTAGAAAAATTAGGGGAACTTATGAAATAACAACACAAAGACAAATATTGATAGCCTGAAACGAATTCAGATTTGCTGTTGAAAGTCATGCGAAATAACTTAAACGTAATCTTAAATATCACTAAATATAAATGTTAAAATTACTTACTAAACCATATCCTTTTCTTTTTTCATTAAAAAGAAATTTAATTATTGCTACAATTGTAGGAATATTTATCGCCTTCTTAAATACCTTAATGATAGATGAAGATTTAGCACACCAATATTTAAAACTGTCGAAGACTCAAATATCTTTTTTCACCGGCTTAATTACATTTTTTAGCATTATTTTAATATTTGAATTTTTTTTAAAAGTTTTTTTTTCCGATACTCAAAAAGAAAACTGGACAATAGCAAAAGAATTAGGTTTAATATCTCTTTTACTTTTTGTAATTACCATTTTTAATTATATTTTTCACATCTTTATTTTAAAAGATACCACAACATTCTTATCTATAGGATTCTTTTTAAGTACAGCTATTTCTGTTTTAATTATTGGACTTGTTCCTGCATCTGTTGTAGTTTGGGTAAATTACACCATCATATTAAAAAAAAACTTAAAACACACACAATTACATAACAAAAAATTAAAAGAGATATTGAAAAATCAAGAAAAGTCTGACCAGAAAGAAATAGTAAACATACCCTCCGATAATAAAAATGAAATCATTCATTTTGATTTGAAACAACTGCTGTTTATTAGGTCTGATGGTAATTATATTGAAGTTTATATCAAAGAAAAAGAACGGGTTGTTAAAATGCTGTTTAGAGTAACTATTAAAACTATTGAAAATTACCTAAACAAGTTCTCATATATAGTTCGTACACATCGATCTTATTTGGTTAATATTCAAAATATTAAATCTACAAAAGGTAATGTTCGTAATTATCAATTGTATTTTGACGGAACTGAGATTAGTGTTCCAGTAGCTCGAAGCAGATTCCATGAATTTAACGAAGCATTTAAAATTTAAAATGTAATTGCCAATTCATAACATTTTTCCGTCATTTCATACCTTCGTATCTGTTTTTCTTGTAATTTAATAATTACGGATATAATTTTGCCATGAATAATTTTCAAATAAAAAATAGTGTTAACAAATAAAAAAGGAAGAAATCATGAAAAAAATGAAAATAAAATTGATCCTGATCATTGCATGCTCAATTATTACAAGTGTTTCTCTGTCAGCTCAAGACACAAATTTGATAAGTCTGAAAGCAAAAATTGATTCAACAAATAAAATAATTGATGAAGCCGCTTTGAAACAAGATTTTGAGACTATAGCGGCTTATTATACCGATGATGTAATCACTTTACCCAATAATGAACCTCTAATTCAGGGTAAAAAGGCGTTTATTGATAATGAAAAAATTGCTGCAAAAAGAGGTATTAAAATCCTTTCAATTAAATCAACTCTAATTGACTTATTCGCCAGTGGTGATTTAATCCATGAAATTGGGAAGTATGAAATCAGTCTTGAAATCCCTGGTGTTCCTTATCCTATTACAGATAAGGGAAAGTATTTAGTTATTTGGCAACAACAGAATGATGGTACTCTCAAAATAAAACTTGAAACATGGAATAATGATGAAGAGCATAGATAAGGTAGTTTTAGGCATTTTTCAAAATCAATAAAAAGAAGTTTACACTTTTTCTCTGTGTAGCTTTGTGTATTCTTTGCGAAACTCTGTGTAATAGCTATGCCACAAAGTTACACAAAGAATACACAAAGGTTCACAAAGTGTAAACTGAGAAATGAAAAATGCCTAGTTTTACCTTTAGGTTGCTATTAATGCATTTCTTCTAAATCTTAAAATAACCTAAATTTTTAAAAGACAGCGGTTTAATAATAAACAAAATTTAACCGGTTTCAAAGTTATTACCTATTTTTGAAAAAAAATTCAAAAATGAAAAATCTATTATTTATCGGAATTCTAATTTTATTTAGTTTCCAGTCGTTTTCTCAAACTAATGAGGCAGTAAATCATAATCTATTTGTACAAATAAATCCAGAGGCCTCGGAAATTACGGTTACTGACTCCATTAGCATTAAGGGAGAATTTATAAAAGAATTTTTACTTAATGCTTGTTTTACACCTGTTAGTCTTTCAAAAAAAATAGCATTAGAAAAAATTACTGACAATGCAGATGCTTCGGATGTTGGAATGGATAGAGAGGATGCAGACGGTGGAAATGCTTTGAAATTATCAAAATGGAAAATTAAAGGTTCAGCCAATAGTTTTGTTATTTCATATCAGGGAAAAATTGAATCTATAATAGAAGAAAGTGAGGAAAACTATCAGCGAGGGTTTTCTCAGTCGCCTGGTATTATTGATACGCTGGGTATTTATCTTGCAGGTTCAACATTTTGGGTTCCTGTGTTTGAAGACAAATTAATGACTTTTTCTTTGACAACAGAATTGCCCAATGATTGGAAAAATGTAACTCAAGGCAAACGCACTAAAGATGAAATACTATCAGACAAACATATTGATACTTGGGTTTGCGAGAAACCACAAGAAGAAGTTTTTCTTATCGCAGCTAAGTTCAATGAGTATTCGCACGATATGAATAGTGGAATTAAAGCAATGGCTTTTCTTCGTACTCCTGACGAGAGTTTGGCAAATAAATATCTGGAAGTTACCGAGCAATATATGGATATGTATCAAAGCATGCTGGGTGATTATCCTTATACAAAATTTGCTTTGGTAGAAAACTTTTGGGAAACCGGTTATGGAATGCCTTCTTTTACCCTTCTCGGTGAAAAAGTTATCCGTTTTCCCTGGATACTTCACGCTTCCTATCCTCATGAGCTATTGCACAATTGGTGGGGAAACAGTGTGTATGTGGATTTTGAGTCTGGAAATTGGTGCGAAGGAATCACCGTTTTTATGTCAGATCATTTAATAAAAGAGCAACGTGGAGCCGGAGATGAATATCGTCGTTCTACACTTCAAAAGTTTAGCAATTCTGTAAATAGGGAAAATGATTTTCCTTTAAATAAATTTATTTCACGACACGATGAGGCAAGCTCATCCATAGGCTATGGAAAAGCTATGATGATGTGGCAAATGCTTCGCAGAAAAATAGGTGACGAGAATTTTCTAAATGGAGTGCAATTATTTTATGAAAACAATAAATATCAAACTGCTTCTTATAGCGATATGCAAAAAGCGATGGAAGAAGCCTCAGAAATTGATTTGACTTCTTTTTTCGACCAGTGGGTTAATCGTACCGGTGCACCGGAATTAGGAATAAAAGACATAAAAACAGATATGTATTCCGGCAAATACCGAATTAATATCACTATTGAACAAATGCTGGATGATGATATTTTTAATATAGATGTTCCTATAAATGTTGCTACTGAGGATGGAATTGAAACTTTTGTTTTTAATATGGACAAAAAAGAGCAGGACTTTCAAATCAGTTTAAATAGTAAGCCGTTAAAATTAGTTGTTGACCCACAATACGATGTTTTTAGAATATTAAATCCCAGCGAAGTTCCTCCAACTTTATCAAAAATATGGGGAAGCAAAAATAATTTGATCATTCTGCCGGGCAACGCAAGTAAAGAACAAAAAGAGATTTACAACAATTTTGCAAAACAGTGGCAGGAATCAGATAACGATAATTTTTCAATTGAATACGATACAGATTTAAAAGAACTTCCAAAAGACACAACAGCCTGGATTATTGGTTTTGAAAATAATTTTGCTCAGGAAATCAATCAACAATTAGCGGAATATAATTCTAAATTCACCGGTGATTCTGTAATATATGAGAATAAAAATCTTGTCAAAAAAGGAAACAGTTTTATGTTTACTTTATTTGATGAAAAAGACATAAATAAACAAACCATATTTATTTCTATTGATAATGAAAATGCTGTTGCAGGTTTAATAAGAAAATTGCCGCATTACGGAAAATACAGTTATTTAGCGTTTAGCGGAGACGAGCCTACCAATTTTGCCAAAGGGCAATGGCCGGTATTAAATTCTCCTTTGGTAAAAACTTTTAGTGAGGATGCTCAAAAAATATCGGTTAATGAGCCAAGAGAAGCATTAGCCACGCTAAAACCGGTTTTTTCTGAAAAAAGAATGATGTCAACAATAAAATACCTGGCATCTGAAGAACTTAAAGGAAGAGGCCTGGGAACTCCTGAAATAGATCAGGCAGCCGAATATATTGCTCAACAATTTGAAGAAGCAGGTTTAAAACCAATTAAGGGAACTTATTATCAAAAATTCACTCATGATTTTAAAGACAAAGGTGAATTGAACCTTACCAATATTATTGGTGTAATTCCGGGCACCGACCCTAAATTGAAAGACGAAGTTGTTGTAATTTCAGCACATTACGACCACCTGGGTTTTGGCTGGCCAGATGTTAGAAAAGGCAACGAAGGGAAAATTCATTATGGTGCCGACGATAATGCCAGTGGTGTGGCAACAATTATTGAACTGGCTCATTCAATGGCAAAAACCGTAAAACCAAAAAGAACTATTGTATTTCTTGCTTGCACTGCCGAAGAAGCCGGATTAGTTGGTTCCAGATATTTTGTTGCTCACGCCAAAGATTATTTTAGCGGTGAAATTTTTGCCAATGTAAATATTGATACAGACGGCAGTTTATTCGATAAAAAGTTATTGGTTTTAAATGCCAATTCGGCGAAAGAATGGAAGTTTATATTTATGGGTACGGATTATACGACCGGCGTAAAATCAGAAGTTATTGACAAGGACTTAGATGCCAGCGACCAGTTTGCATTTATTGAAAAAGGAATACCTGCTATTCAACTTTTTACAGGAGCTACCGAAAACTATCACCGTCCTACCGATACATTCGATAAAATTGATGGAAAAGGTTTGGTAAAAGTTGCGATAGTTTGCAAAGAAGTCCTGGTATATCTTGCAGACAGAGAAGACCCAATGAATTACACCGGCAAAACTCCTGGCATAAATAAAGCTCCTGAAAAAATGAAAACAAACCGAAGAGTGAGTACCGGTTCAATACCCGACTTTGCTTTTAGAGGTAAAGGTGTAAAAATAGCAAGTGTGATGTCAGGATCGGCCGGTGAAGTTGCCGGATTACAAGCCGAAGATATCATCATAGAACTGAATGGAGAAAAAACTGATGATTTAAAAACCTATTCTAACTTATTGAAAAAATATCAACCCAATGATGTAGTGAAACTTAAGATTTTAAGAGAGGATAAAGAGATTGATATTTCTTTGAAATTGGGTGAGAGGTAAAACTCCTTTTTAGAATTTGTGATATGGCTAAAAAAGATAGTATAAAAATATTTGAAGACAGCACTATTCGTACGGTTTGGGATAGTGATAATGAGAAATGGTATATTTCTATTGTTGATGTAATTTCTGTTTTAACAGATAGTGCTAATCCACAGGTATATTGGAGAGTATTAAAAAAGAGGCTTTTGGCAGAGGGAAACCAAACCGTTACAAATTGTAACGGTTTGAAAATGCTTGCTTCCGATGGCAAAATGCGAATGACCGATGTGGCTGATACGGAACAGCTTTTTAGATTAATACAATCCATTCCATCACCAAAAGCAGAGCCTTTTAAACTTTGGTTGGCACAAATTGCATCGGAGCGAATAGACGAAATGCAAGACCCCGAATTAACTATTGACAGGGCATTAGAGCAATATTTAGAATTGGGATACTCAGAAAACTGGATTAATCAACGTCTCAAAAGCATTGAAATACGCAAAGAGTTAACTGATGAATGGAAAAAAAGAGGATTAAAAGAAGGTGTGCAATTTGCCACATTAACCAATATTATTACCAAAGCCTGGGCTGATAAAACTACCAAAGAATACAAAATTCTTAAAGGCTTGAAAAAAGAGAACCTGAGAGATAATATGACCAATACCGAACTGATTCTAAACATGCTTGCCCCATTAGATATAAAATTTGTAGCATAATGTTTTATTATATTTACATATTACAATCAAAAAAAGATAATGATTTTTATACAGGTTATACCGCTAATTTAAGAGAAAGATTAGATGATCATAACAATGGTAAAGTAACTTCTACAAAGTACCGAAGACCTTTTGAATTAGTTTATTTTGAAGGATGTTTATCTCAAAAAGATGCTATTCACAGAGAAAAATATTTAAAAACATCTTGGGGAAAAAGGTATATTAATAACAGAAACAAAAATTATCTAACGGGGCTTGCCGAAGCCTCTACCAAAGATATTTCGCAAGCAGTAAAACCAAAAAACTTTATTGGAAGTAAGAAAATAGCACAACAAGGAGGCAATGTAGCCAAAGTAGCCAGGTTGGAGTTAGAAGCAAAAACAGGAAAAAAAGTAGTAAGTTCAATAAATGCTAAAAAAGTTTTGGGAGAAAAAACAACAACTAAAAAGCTAAATCCCAAAAAGAAAAAATGATTTCTTTGAAATTGGGGGAGAAGTAAAATGGGTACTCCCAAAACTCCTAATTCAATACTTTATTATCAATTAGTTAGGCATTATATTAAAGAATGACACGAATGTTAAAAGAGATTTTTAAAATAATATCATTTTATGACGAAGTACGTTGGAACTCTATTTCAAATTACAATCTCATAAACTTCTACAAAATCGACCTTGACGATGATACAAAACTACTTACTCATTGGTTATGTTACATTGCTGACAGACAAATGGCATTTGAAAGAATTTGGGAAGTTGGCGGATTTGTCTTTTCTGAACTTACCAGTAACTTTAAAAAAAATGGCAACTTAGAATTGTTAAATCCAAACCAATCAAATAGTTTTATAGAGAAAAATGAAAAAGGCGGATACAATTTTAAGAGTAACTCAAAAGCTGGTAATAATTCAATTTTAATAAAATCGTATGGTTATAAAGAAACTGACATCGTTGAATTCACTCCAAGATACTACCCATCGGACTATTTATCACTCCTGTTTACTTTTGACATTTTAAGCAAATACGATTTCTCATTAACGAAATTTATTGCCAAACAATTAAACAAACATCGAGAAAAAGACGATTTTATTCAGCGAATATTATTCTCACTTTACCTTTTAACATATTTCGAAATTGGACAACCAAAAAAAACAGATATTGATAATTTTAAAAAGAATATCAAAAAAGCAGAAATTAGAACGGAAAAAGTCCTTTCAATATTAAATGAAACATTCGATAATGAATATGAAAATTTTAAAAAAGATACGATATTTAATCAAAAAAGGGCTTGGTGTAGTTTAAGAGATTTCTTTAAATCACCAGAATTTAATGTATATTTTAAAAATTCGTTAAAAAAAGAAGAAGTTGATACCTCACAATTGTTTTCATTAAAGTCTTTTCAGCAATTTGAATTACCAGGTGACGTTTGGAATAACAACTCAAAATTCAGAAATTGTATTCTTGAAAATACAGAATATAAAGATTCAAAAAAGAGTCTAAACAAAATTTTAAGAGATTATTTTGAAAAAAATAAAGATGATTTGGACAATAGTTACCCTGAACAATTTGATATAACATTTGATTTTGTACCAAGAATGTGCGAAAACAATAATTGTGATATTTGCCCGATTGGATTATTAAAAGGAAACGAAAATTCAAACTTCGAGAAAATTTGTGTTATTGACACAAAATATTATTGTCCAGTAGCACTAACAAATTGTAATTATAAAATTGATTGTTTTGGAAAAGAATGCGAATTGATAAAAAATACAATGCCTAACATTCGATAATTTTTTTCTGCGTTAATCTGCGAAATCCATGCCCGACTTTGTCATTCAGGTGGGTGCAGGAAATTCATCATACTCTATATAATAATTCATGAAATTCCTTCAAAAGAAAAACAAATCTTTAGCTTAGGCTATAATTGCACTCTTTTGCAAATTTCATTTTGTGCATAAACATGCTTATTTGTGAAAATATCGGCAAGAAATTATGCTCAGGATAATACTTTCCTAAACTTATTAATATCTTATATTAAGATAATTAGATACGTTTGTAGTAATAATATAGCATCCCAATAACCAATTGTAAAACTATTGTATATTGTTTTTATTTGGCCGTGTTTAGAATTCCTAATTCCTTTGCAACATTAAAAAATTATTTGAAATTATTAATTTAAATTAACAAAGATGATGAAATCAAAATTACAAGTTTTTTCAGAAAATGTTATGATAGCACTTACTGTGTTATTTATGACAATGTCAACAGTATTAAATGCTCAGAATTACGATATGTTTTTCTGGTGTTCGGAGGAAGGCAGCCCAATGGGTCTTTCAGGCGTGGATGTTACGATTGATGATGTAACGGTAACCTCAGGTTTTGACGGTTTAGCATTATTTGAAGGTTATGCTCCCGGGGATTATGACTACACAGCAAGCAAAGACGGATATGTCACCCAAACCGGAATGGTAACGATAGTAGATGAAAATATCATGGAGTTTGTGGTGTTGAGTCCAGCATTATTATATGATATGTTTTTCTGGTGTTCGGAAGAAGGTAGCCCAATGGGCCTTTCAGGCGTGGATGTTACGATTGACGATGTAACGGTAACATCAGGTTTTGACGGTCTGGCATTATTTGAAGGATATGCTCCCGGGGATTATAATTATTCTGCAAACAAGGACGGTTATATCACTCAAACCGGAATGGTAACGATAGTAGATGAAAACATTATGGAGTTTGTAGTATTGAGTCCTGCACCATTATATGATATGTTTTTCTGGTGTTCGGAAGAAGGCAGCCCAATGGGCCTTTCAGGTGTAGATGTTACAATCGGTGATGTAACGATAACTTCAGGATTTGACGGTTTGGCATTATTTGAAGGCTATGCTCCCGGAGATTATGACTATTCAGCAAGCAAAGACGGATATGTAACTCAATCAGGAACGGTTACGATAGTAGATCAGAATATCATGGAATTTGTGGTATTGAACCCTGCACTATTATATGATATGTTTTTCTGGTGTTCGGAAGAAGGCAGCCCGATGGGCCTTTCAGGTGTAGATGTTACAATAGACGGAGTAACTGTAACCTCAGGATTTGACGGTCTGGCATTATTTGAAGGCTATGCTCCCGGAGATTATGATTACTCAGCAAGCAAGGACGGATATGTAACTCAATCAGGATCGGTTACGATAGTAGATGAAAATATCATGGAGTTTGTGGTATTGAGTCCTGCACCATTATATGATATGTTTTTCTGGTGTTCGGAAGAAGGCAGCCCAATGGGCCTTTCAGGTGTAGATGTTACAATCGGTGATGTAACGATAACCTCAGGGTTTGACGGTTTGGCATTGTTTGAAGGCTATGCACCCGGAGATTATGACTACTCGGCAAGCAAGGAAGGATATGTCACTCAAACCGGAATGGTAACGATAGTAGATGAAAATATCATGGAATTTGTGGTATTGAGCCCTGCATTATTATATGATATGTTTTTCTGGTGTTCGGAAGAAGGCAGCCCGATGGGCCTTTCAGGTGTAGATGTTACGATTGACGATGTAACGGTAACTTCAGGTTTTGACGGTTTGGCATTGTTTGAAGGCTATGCTCCCGGAGATTATGACTACTCAGCAAGCAAAGACGGATATGTTACTCAATCAGGAATGGTAACGATAGTAGATGAAAATATCATGGAATTTGTGGTATTGAGTCCTGCATTATTATATGATATGTTTTTCTGGTGTTCGGAAGAAGGTAGCCCAATGGGACTTTCAGGTGTGGATGTTACAATCGGTGATGTAACGATAACTTCAGGATTTGACGGTTTAGCATTGTTTGAAGGCTATGCACCCGGAGATTATGATTACTCAGCAAGCAAGGACGGTTATATCACCCAATCAGGAACAGTTACGATAGTAGATGGAAACATTATGGAATTTGTTGTATTGAGTCCTGCACTATTATATGATATGTTTTTCTGGTGTTCGGAAGAAGGCAGCCCGATGGGACTTTCAGGTGTAGATGTTACAATCGGTGATGTAACCATAACTTCAGGATTTGACGGTCTGGCATTATTTGAAGGATATGCTCCCGGGGATTATGACTACACGGCAAACAAAGACGGGTATGTCACTCAAACCGGAATGGTAACAATAGTAGATGAAAACATTATGGAATTTGTAGTATTGAACCCTGCACCATTATATGATATGTTTTTCTGGTGTTCTGAAGAGGGCAGTCCAATGGGTCTTTCAGGTGTAGATGTTACAATCGGTGATGTAACCATAACTTCAGGTTTTGACGGTTTGGCATTATTTGAAGGCTATGCTTCCGGAGATTATGACTATTCAGCAAGCAAAGACGGATATGTAACTCAAACCGGAATGGTTACGATAGTAGATGAAAACATTATGGAATTTGTAGTATTGAGTCCTGTTTCTGTAATAACACAAACTTATGACTTAGAAATAGGCTATCAGTTTATTTCTTCGAATGTAATTCCTGCTGATCCTGAAATGACAATTGTTATGGCTGATATTTTAAATTCAAACCTTGATTTCGTAAGAAATTCTGAAGGTCAAATGTTACGCAAAATTGGCCCTGTATGGGTTAACGGTATTGGTGACTGGATTATTGAAGAAGGATACCTCGTTAAAATGTTTACCGAGGATTCATTTTCAATCTCCGGCACTCAGGTTGTTCCTACAACTCCAATTTCGGTAACAACAGGATATCAGTTTGTAAGTTATTTCCCTGTAACTCCTATGGATGCTCAGATTGCATTTGAAACTCTAATTGGTGATGATCTTGATTTCATCAGGAATTCAGCCGGCTATATGTTACGTAAAATTGGCCCTGTATGGGTTAATGGAATTGGTGATGCCCAAGCGGGAGAAGGTTACTTAGTTAAAATGTTTGCTAATGGTGAAATTGTTTATCCTGCATCAGCAAAATCAAGTGGCAAAACTGCTGCTATTCCAACACATTTTACTTTCGAAGGTGGAAATGCAGCCGATCCGGTTTATACAATTTATGTTGAAGGTTTAAGTATTGGTGATGAGATAGCAGCTTATGATGGAGATGTTCTGATCGGAGCCATGAAGATTAATTCTCAAAATGCTTTTGATAATGATCTTCCGGTATTCGGTACATTAAATAGCGGACAAGGTTATACCCCCGGTAAACAAATAATTTTAAAGGTATGGGATGCCTCATCTCAATCCATAATTCCTTTTGAATATTCTATGACTGATCCTTATAATGAAGCTTTTATAGAACAAGTTTATCCATCCGAAGATGGGTTATACAGCGTAGTTAACATAAAAAAAGGTTCCGTTTTTGCAGAAGATAAGATAGTTGTTTATCCGAATCCATCATGTGGAATTATTAACATTGACAATGCCGAAAATTCAACAATTCAGATCACTGATCAAAATGGAAGAATAATTTATAAAAATTATATTGAGAATAATCATGCAACAATAAATTTATCGGATAATCCGGCAGGTTTATATAATATTGTTCTTATTTCAAATAACTCCGTTTCATCATTAAAATTAATTATTGTTAAATAGTGCTTGCCCGAAAACGCCAATTTCTTCGTTATGCTCGTTCATAAAACCAATCACTTACAAGAGTAAACTCATGGTTTTCTGAACTTCGCAAGCCTCGAACTTGACGTTTTTGGACTAAGCACTCCAAAAAGTTTAGTTTTCGTACAAACACTAAATAACTATAAGAATTAAAGTACTTACAATAAAATAAATTATACTTAATTTAAAGAGGCTGTCTCAAATTTGAGGCAGCCTCTTTCTTTTTTTTTGTGCTCTTATTTCAGGCTTATTGCAGCTTATAGTGAGGAAATCATGTTTTACACTGAGGAAATCGTGTCTTGCAGTGAAGAAATTGAGTCTTACAGTGAGTAAATCGTATCTTGCAGTGAAGAAATCATATCTTACACTGCCATAATTGCGTCTTACACTGTCATAATTGCGTCTTACAGTGAAATAATCGTGTCTTGCAGTGAAGAAATTGAGTCTTACAGTGAGTAAATCGTATCTTGCAGTGAAGAAATCATATCTTACACTGCCATAATTGCGTCTTACACTGTCATAATTACGTCTTACAGTGAAATAATCGTGTCTTACAGTGAAGAAATTTAGTCTTACAGTGAAATAATCGTGTCTTGCAGTGAGTAAATCGTATCTTACATTGAATTAATCGAGTCCGGCAGTGAATAAAAGGCTAAAGGATAAAGGCTAAGGGCTAAAGTTAAAAGTATAAAGAAGGGAAATACACAGGTTAGCGAGTTAATATTTGAGATTTTAGAATGATGTGCTTCGCTGCAAGCCCGGGTAGAAAAGAAAATCCGGTTTTTTTTGTTTTAAATCTTCATTAGAATGTCTGTAAAATTCCAGCAAATTTTTATAGAAAAATTAGCCACAGGCAAGATGAAAAATGAATAAAAATTTCAAACAATTTTTCCATACTTTTAGTCTAAAATACATATTCGTTTTCTCACATACGAAAAAAAACGAATTTTTTTTCTCGCTGTTTTACTGATGTTTACAGAGGTTTTTTAAACATATATAGAAAATCTTTGCTAACAAAAATCAATTTTTGGTATTAATAGGTAAACAGGGGTGATTTTTTAATGAAAATTCATCCTTGAAATGAACAAAAAGTTGAACAAAAAATAACAGGAATATGTATTGAAATTTAAATCGATTTTTCATTTTACCCGCCCAAACCCTCCCTTGAAAAAAGGGAGGGCTTTGCTTCGCTGCGTGCTTTGGTGGAAAAAATAATGAATTTTAAAAAATTTAAAACACATAGAATGAATAAACAGAAAAAAAAATAAGGCTTAAAGTTTTAGGCTTTTTGATAATAATTTATAAACATTAAAAATTTTTAATTATGACGGACAGACAAGAAAACAAGATGAGTATGTACCTTGCGGTGCAAATTGTATGTAACAGTTTTGGTATCGTGTGGAGCGAATTTGTTGCTTATGTGAAAACATTTGGTGATTTTCAAGCAATAATAAGCCAAATAATGGAAACCCGCTTGATACAGGAGGGTAAAACAACCGGGGTTGCTGAAAATAAGCAGAAAGAGGAAGACGAAATGATCAATAAGACGGTTAGCATAGCGAGTGCCGTATTTGCTTATGCGAGTGTTATTGGCGACAATGAATTAAAGGAAAAAATAAATTATAGCCCAAGCAAGTTACGGAAATCAAGAGATACAATTTTAAGAGACCGATGCCAATTGGTGCATGAGGAAACAAGTAAAGTTATTGATGATTTGGGGGATTATGGGATCTTGGCTGCCGATTTGGAAGAACTGCAACAAGAAATTGATGATTATGCGGCTATTATTGCCTTACCCCGTACAGCTATTGGTACGAGAGCCACTGCAACGGCCCAACTTATTGAGCTTTTTAAACAAGGAGATGATGTATTAAATAGCCGCCTTGACAAACTTACGGAACAATATAAAAGCAATAATCCTGATTTTTATATAAGCTATAAGAATGCAAGGAGTATTATTGACCTCGGAGTGAGGCATGAGGAATAGATGATTTTAGGAGAAGAGAGCTATCGGGAGAGATTTGGGGTTTAATCCTGATAGCTCTTTTATTTTCGGTAACAAATAGCACATTTTTATTTATTTTATGATTATAAAGGATATATGAAATATTTTATGTTACTTTGTTGGTAATTTAATTTTAACAGGTTTTACGTTTGGTTTAATTGAAGTAAAAAGCAAAGAGAAAATTGAAGTTTTTGAAAAAAATAATGATAAGCTATTGGATGAAATTTACGATGATTCTTTCTAAAAGGTGTTCTTACACGCCGAAATTGGCTGTGTATATGCACCTTTTTCAAGGTATAAAGGAGAAATATAAACAATTGTTTATAGCCCTACGTTGTACAACATAGAAAATGAAGAAAAAACTTGACGACATAAAATTACTTCTCGATAATTCAAATCTTGAAAACGAATTGGTAGAAAGAAAGGAAATCAACCTTGACGAAGAGGAAGTCACAAGAACAAGTTTGGTAACCAAAATACCAAGAGCTCGTGATCTTGTAGAAATCGCAATATCCGAGAGAAATTTAGATTTAGACCTAGTCCATAAAAGTAATTTTCAGGAATACCGTTTTATAAAAGACCTTCAAGCTATTTGGTCACTTAAGGAAAATTGTATTGAATGCGAACTACAACAATTGGGTAGGTTTCCTTCAATTTTTGTAAAGCGAAGGCTTAATAAACTATTTGAAATAGAACCTGAAGAAGACGAAAACATAGTTTATGAATTTCCTTCACCTAAAGAAGGTATTTCAATTTCAATTGGAAAGGCTTCTTTAGCTCATGCCGTATTATTCTATACCAAAGATAGAGGTCCTTCTTTTGATTTCAGATTAAGTCGTTATACTTTAAAAATAACAGGGACTAATACTTCAAAGCATGACGAAGCCAAGTCAATACTTGAGAAATTAGGAAACTCACTTCTTTTTCAATTGGATTTATCAAGTAATCTAAACCTTCAATTGTCTCCAGATAGAGAATTTATAAGAAGTTTGCATATAAGAAGTTTCAACGAATTTGACGGAACAATAAATGCCCCGAGCTATGAATATGATAAAGAAGCAATGTCTCTGTATTGGTATGCAAAATCAGCAATAGGCATGCCGCTGCTTCAATTTTTAGCTTTATATCAAATTTTAGAATTTTACTTCCCAATTTTTTCCGAAAAAGACGCTCAACAAAAGATAAAGAACATAATAAAAGACCCTAGATTTAATCCTAACAAGGACACAGAAATCTCTAAGGTTATTTCCGTTATAAAGTCCTCTCGAACTAATAAAGGATTTGGAAGTGAATTAGACCAATTAAAAGCAACCCTTGATAATTGTATTGATTCTAATGACTTAAAATCATTCATTGATTCGGATGCAGAAAGAAAACAATTTTTTGAAGCTAAAAAGTCTAGGAGCTTGTCAAAGAAACGTATCAATTTTGAAAATCCTCAATTGGATTTAGTTTCTGAAATAGCTGAAAGGATCTATGAAATAAGATGTCGAATTGTTCATACCAAGTCCAATGAGGGAGATTATGAATTGTTGCTTCCCAGTTCGCCTCAACTCAAATTCATTGAACATGATATAACAGCATTAGAGTATTTAGCAACGAAAGTTATAATATCAACAAGTAGATCATTAACAATATAAAAAACGTTGTACAAAAACGCATTAAAACGCATTTTACACTAACCGTTATGTGCCAATGAAATAAAGAAGATATGGAAATAGCAAAATTAATAGCAGAATTTATTGGAATACTAATTTGGCCAATAGTCATACTGATTGTCGTATTATTATTTAAAAACCAAATTTCCAAAATTTTATTGGATGTTAAAGAAGCGGAATTTCCAGGAGGTTTGAAAGTCAAAATCAATAAGTTGGAGAAAGAAATAGAAGCATCAGAAGAGATTAAAAAGAAAAGAATATCTCAAAAAAATATAATATCTGAAAATGAGTTGCCAAATATTATTGATCCTTCTATAGCAACAGTTAGTATTCGACTAGATATTGAAAGACAATTGAGGAAATTTGCGCTAATAACAAGTGCGTATAGTGATAATGATATTGGAGTATTCGAACTAATAGAACAACTATATGAAGATAAAATCCTTTCAAAAAATACAAGAAATGGTCTTGTTGACTTTATCAAAATTGCTAATGAGGTAATTCATACCACCAGTAAAGATGCGAATGAGATTTTCAAAACTTCTTTAATTGGATCTACTTTGTTGGATCACCTAAAATATATTTACAATGTACAGTGGCTAATGCATAATATGAAACGTCCTGAATGGTCTTTTAATATATCAAGAGGAGGCAAATACCACATCTGGTCGGTAATTGCTTCTGAAGTAATGTATTTTGATTATAGTTATGAAGCATTATGTGAAGCAGTGATACAAAGAAATAATGAAGAAAGGATAAGAGCAAAGGAGATGAATCGTGACCCACATATCATGGAAATTCCAACCTTGAATGAATTTATAAGAATATTGGAATTTCGCAGAAAAGAACTTAACAGAATTTTACATACTAACTGGCACGAGGAAGATTATAAAGAAGGGATGTATTGGCAATGGCCTGAAAACTGGGGAAAAATTAAGTGGAACACTCATATACTTAGTGACAGTAGAAAAACAGAACTTGAACTTTTCAGAACAGAAAAAGCTATTGCTATCTATCGAAAAAAACTAATGAAATCTGAAGAAAACTGAAAAAATAATTTAAAACATCGGCACATAACAAAAAATATAGTGCATTTGGCAAATGGTGCTAAAAATGAAGATGATAGCATTAAAAAAACATAGTAGCAAATTGAAAATTTGCAGCGATGAAATGCCAAATGCACCATATTAAAACCGGTACAAAAAACTAACCAAAAATAAATGCCAATTTTTCAAAAATCAGTAATAAAAAAATATTTATCTAATCTTGATAAAGAGCAGGTTGAAAAGGCTTATCAAAGATTCAGGAAAAATTTCAGCCCAA
>Ga0233437_1002052_pt1 | contig 32576 bp, 42 predicted proteins | sample SI_122_August201_FD_182714 | JGI IMG/M metagenome (GOLD analysis project Ga0233437, IMG submission 182714) | Seawater microbial communities from Saanich Inlet, British Columbia, Canada - SI_122_August2016_200_MG | ecosystem: Environmental > Aquatic > Marine > Inlet | place: Canada: British... | reverse complement strand
GTCACGAGGATTCGGTCGATGTTCCTATTGCGTGCCATTTCCATCCCCGCCTCAAGCAGACGTGTGCCGTAGCCCTTGCGCCGCTCAGATGGGCGCACGCTGTACCCAACATGACCACCGAATTGGAGCAACGCGTCAGTTAGCCAATGGCGCAGGTTGAATAGGCCGAGCATGCGGCCTTCATGTACGAGAAAACGGGTCGTTCCAGGAACCCAACCTTCAGGAAGATCCTCCCCACGTGATTGCTTGGCAAATCCATCGACTGTCTCGCGGAATGACCAACTCGCGTCTGGGAGGAACGCGGGGATTCGGTTTTCGTTGGCAGCAGAGAATTCGGCGACGAATCTCGCCAATTCGTGTTCGTGCTCTAGACCCAGTTCAACAGTTTCCATGGCCACGTCCTTTCCCTCACAAGTCCTTATTATGTCCCGACGCACATCCTTTGCGCCGATGATTACTCATACAGTTGCTTTCTAAGCCATGACACTCGATCTCGCATCGCATGGGCATCAAGACCATGGCCTGCATCGTAAGTGGACATCTGCGCAGAGGCTCCAGCCGCATCAGCAAATTCATTGGCTCTCTCGATTGGCACATGGGGGTCATTCAAACCAAACTGGAACAGGATCGGGGAGGCAGATAGCTGGCCCACTCGTTCGATGGGATCCAGGGGTCTCATCTGTTCGATAAAACCGACACGCTCATCGCCTTCAAGCTTTGGGTAATAGAGGTACCAATCCGGGAACCGCGGCGTGCCTGCCATCAGCACGTAGCAGGTTGGACGCTTGTCAACGCTTCCTGCCGCCACGCCGTACATCGCACCGAAATCATGTCCCACATAGGCGAATCGGGATGAATCCGCGCCAGGCTGAGCTAGCAACAGGTCCATTGCCCGCCGCAATTCGATCGTTTGCTGAATTGAGGAAGCAAAATCATCAGCTTGTGTACGTTTGAGGAACCACTCGCGGTCCGACCACATCGTCTCAATCAGCAGCGACATGACCCCGTCAGACGCCATGCACTTTGCCTCCTCCAGAAATTGCGTGCGGTTCGAATCACATGCCTGAGGTTCGTACCAGTGCACATAGAGGATGACTGGGAAAGGGCCTTCCCCTTCGGGACTCACAAGAGTGCCGACCCGTCTCTGATGTACGTCCGCCTGGAAGGTAAGCTCTGAAACAAGGATTCCGTCTTGCGAACGCTTGCTTATCCAACGCACATCGAGAGGCATGTCTGGCAACGAGTCTAGCAAACGGGTATTCATACGCACCTCCTAGATCATGGGCGGCGTCCCACGTGCCGTTGGGCGATTGAACGAATCGCGCAATTACGAATACTAACAGGTTGAATGGTGAACGCGAAACCAGTCGAAGGATGGTTCTCATGAACAGACCAACAGTCACTGTGCATCCGAAACTTGCCTATGGAATGCGCGAGGGAAAGCAACTCACATTCGATCATTACCAGCCAGCCCACCCAACCGGAGCCTCGGTTCTGTTTATCAATAGCGGGGGGTTCGAGTCTGGCAAACTCATCCAGTATGCAGAAGCAGGTCCAGGTCTCTATCGATTCTTGGAGGCCAATGAATTAACCATTGAGGGGAGTGAGCCCATCCCACTACTTGCGCAGTTCTCGTTTCAGCGATTGCTTGAAGCCGGATTCACAGTGTTCGATGTCCGTCATTCCAATGCTCCCGCCACCTTCGATCTGATGCTCGACGACATCCGTACCGCGATCTCGCACATTCACAGTCATGCAGGGGAGTTCGGAATCGACAGCGATCGCATCGGCATCTTTGGAGCCAGTTCCGGAGGGTTCCTCGCCATTGCCTCGGGGCTCACTGCGATGGCGCATCAACAGCGCTACATTAGGGCGATCGCTACCTACTATCCAGCTGGATTCGATTTCCCAGCGGATGTTGAAGCATTCCCACAGATTCTGGAGGGGCTTCCGGCACTCGACGTTACTGACGCGGTCATGCAAGCGAACTCAATCAAAAATCTCTATCAATCAGGCGGACCGCCGACATTGGTTGTTTATGGTGACCAGGATTTTCCATTCATCCTAAACCCTTGCCGCAGCATCTGCACCGAGTTTCCGAAGATCGGCATTGGCACGAAGTGTGTTGTCATCAAGGGAGCAGCTCATGAATTCATGCGCGAGGACGGCTATCGACTCGAAGACGGCGAACGGGCTCAAGAAGAATTGGTGCAATGGTTTCAGCAGCAACTAGCCAAGTGAACGCTGCTTGCTGAGATCCCAAGCTGCCTAGGCTATAATGCGCCCGGTGATAGATCATGTGTCTTGCAGCTCCAGCCAAAGTGATTTCGATTTCCGGCAACGAAGCCATCGTCGACTATAACGGCGTGCGCACCACAACGCGCCTCGATACGCTCACTGAGCCCTTGGCTCCCGGCGATTATGTTCTCATTCATACGGGATTCGCCATTCGCAGACTATCTGCAGAGGACGGAGAAGAGACCTTAAAACTCTTTGACGAATTGTCTGAATCACTGCGTGATTCAGAGGATTCGTCAGATACTTCGCAGGCAACAACGGGTCAAGGACTCTAATGTCACGGCCGTTTCATCTTTCTGATCCTGTACGGGCACGACAGATGGCTGATGCCATGGCCATTCTTGCCCCACCAACGCCCATCAAGATTGTTCACGTCTGTGGTACGCATGAGATGGCCATCACGCAGCATGGTCTCCGCCGCTTCTTGCCTGAGAAGGTCGAGATTCTTGAAGGTCCAGGCTGTCCCGTATGTGTCACGCCAACGGCCGATATAGATGCTGCGGTTCAGATTGCTGAAACCGGTGCCATTCTCTGCACATTTGGAGACATGACGCGCGTTCCCGGTACGCGATTGACCCTGGAACAGGCCAGATCGAATGGTTGCGACATTCGCGTTGTATTGTCTGCTGCTGAAGCAGCCAATATCGCCAAGGGAACGGATCGAGAAGTCGTATTCTTCGCTGTCGGATTCGAGACGACAACACCCATGACAGCAGCTGTACTGCTCGACGATGCCCCAACCAACTTCTCGGCACTCGTTTCGCACAAGAAAATCCCCGAGGCCATGGCCGTACTCCTCAACTTGCCCGGCACCAACATTCACGGGTACTTGGCTCCCGGACACGTCTCTACGATTCTTGGCCTCGCTCCCTATGCGAGGCAATTGGAGACCTTCAAGGTTCCCATCGTGGTCGGAGGTTTCGAGCCCCTAGATATTCTGTATGCCATTACGCTCATTCTCAGACAGATTCGCGATGGCAAGGGATTCGTGGAGAATGGCTTCCCGCGTGGCGTAGCCAACGAAGGAAACATCGCCGCCCAGATACTCATTGAAACAGTTTTCGAGTCCACAGAGGTTCAATGGCGCGGCATTGGCGCAATCCCCGAATCGGGCTATCGCTTGCGAGATGAATTTGCGCAGTTCGATGCCCGTCTACGATTCAACATCGAAGGCGAGACAGGTGATGAGCATATCCCTGGTTGTCGATGCGCGGATGTGCTAACTGCACGCGCAACACCAGCCGATTGCCCCCTGTTTGGAGAACGCTGCACGCCACTATCTCCTGTCGGCCCATGCATGGTGGGCACAGAGGGCGCATGCAGCATTTGGTTCCGGTACGGAGGCCGCGAGATCCCATGACCCACTACGATGATCGAATTTCCCCCCTTCACGGCGCTGGTGGCGAGATGATGGGCAAGTTGTTGGCTGAGCATGTCCTTCCCCATTTTGCTTCCTCTCAAGTTGGTCGAATCAATCTATCAGCTATGGATGATGGGGCAACCATCGCTCTGCCCACTGTCGGCGAATTGGTCATGACCACAGACAGTCACGTGGTGAAGCCCATCTTCTTTCCTGGTGGCGATATTGGAAAGCTGGCGGCTGCAGGAACGTTGAATGATCTGGCTGTCATGGGCGCACGTCCGCTAGCCTTGAGCCTCGCCGTCATTATCGAAGAGAACTTCCGCATGATTGACGTTGATCGCATCGTGAAGTCTTTTGCTGAGACGCTTGAAACGTCCGACACTCCGCTTATTTGTGGCGATACCAAGGTCATGGGGCGCGGGGAAATCGATGGCATCGCCATCAACACAACGGGACTGGGTATCGCTGACCCTGCGATTGGAGATGCAGGGGCCAAGCCCGGAGACATGGTCATCACCACGGGTTCTATGGGTGATCATGGCATGGCATTGATGGCGTCTCGTCAAGAGTTTCATCTGGAAACTGAGCTGGTCTCTGATGTGGCGTCTATCTGGCCGATGATTCGCACCATCCTGCCTTTGGGCGGCATCCATGCGATGAAGGATCCAACACGCGGCGGCTTGGCTGCTGCGCTGAACGAGATGGCAGGCAAGTCTCAGACAACGATTGAGTTGGTTCATTCTTCGATTCCCATCCGTGATGAAGTACAAGCCTTGTCTGATCTGCTTGGTATCTCTCCCTTGGAAGTCGCCAATGAAGGCAAGGCAATTCTCATCGTTGATCCAGGAGTGGCTACGTCCATGCTGGAAACGCTGCGAGAGCATCCATTGGGACGCAATGCTGCCATCATCGGGCATGTGGGCACTCAGTATCCAGGACGCGTCGTCGTCACGACAGATGTCGGCGGACGTCGATTCTTGGACATGCCTCTAGGTGACCCCGTCCCGCGTATCTGCTGAGCGTAGGTCCCTCGACATCTTGTCTTCCGAGTGAATCTCGCCTCACACGAAACTCTCATTCGTTCATCTTCTTCGTGAGCCTGTCTGCTGGGTTGACGCAACCCCATTCTCCCAGTAGCGTCTCCTCAAACTCGAGGAGGAGTCGCCTATGTCTGAGAAACATCGAATGCTCGCAATCACACATGCCACGTTGATTGATGGAACCGGAAGTTCACCTCGTGAAGATGCCGTTGTGATTGTCGAGGATGATCGAGTCATTGCTGTAGCAGACAAAGGGGAAGGTATCCCTGAAGGGGCAAGTCAGCTCAACGCAAAAGGTCGCTGGCTTCTCCCCGGACTGATTGACTCCCACGTGCATGTCTCGGCAAACGACTACATACCCATTCCTCCCAAGGGCGACGCGACCGCCTATATGACGCTCGTAGCAGCCCGGAATCTTCGCTGTGCTCTCCAATCAGGGATCACTACAGTTCGCGAAGTATGCGGCCCGCGAATGAACCTTGCCCTACGAACAGCCGTCGAGCGTGGGCAGCTCGTCGCCCCGCGGATCTTCACGTCAGGAAAGGGCATCTGTATGACGGGTGGACACGGTTCGGGCGATCCAACGGCTGTCCATCAAGTTGATTCACCGCGTGCAGTGCGACAGGCCGTCCGTGAAGAACGCAAGGCGGGTGTGGATTTAATTAAGCTTCTCACCTCTCATCGGACAGACCAACCCGAATTTAGCCAGCAGGAGATTGATGCTGGCGTCGATGAGGCTCATCGCTTTGACCTACGTATCGCCATCCATGCTGCCAACCTCGTAACAACAGCCATGGCAGCCACAGCAGGCGTCGATGTCATCGAACACGGAAGCTTCATCGATGAATCCACGATGGAGATGATGGCTGAAAAATCGATCAGCCTCGTTCCTACGTTGTGGGTGAAGCACGATTTGGCCGAACGGCTTGAGCGTTGGAAGGCAACACCAGAGCTTTTCCCGTGGGGCGACGCCAACGATCTCGCCCAAAGCGCCACCTGGTTCCGGCGATGCGTCGACCGTCTACCCATAACAATGGCGTTGGCGAAGAAGCATGGGGTGCGAATCGCAGCAGGCACCGATTTCGTGATGTCCGATCACACGTGGGCATTGCTTCCCGAGGAGCTTGTGTACTTGACCCAACTAGGACTTTCTCCTATGGAAGCAATCGAGTCAGCAACACGCGTCGGTGCAGAGGTTCTTGGGCTAGAGAAAGAGCTGGGAACCGTTGAACCAGGAAAAATGGCTGACCTCATCCTTGTCGATCGCAATCCGCTCGATGATATTACCGCTCTGGCTGAAGTGAGCTGGGTCATGCAGGAAGGGAGAGTGATTCCCCGTAGCCCAGAGTGGAATCGTCGCCCCATTAAGGACCCCATCGAGTTGTAGTGCGTGAAACAGCCTCTGTCGCCATTCCGTGGAAAGGCGTCCGCCGCTGGAGACCTTTCCGCACGACCACTCTGTCTTGCAGTTGCTTCCTTCAGCTCCCAAAACCAAGAGAAGGGCCTCCGCAAACGGAGGCCTTTCTCTATGTAACCCAGCCTTCGGCTGGGCTATCGCGTTAGCCACGACCGCCGATCTCGGATCAACGCACCCTGCGATTGGCAAGTGGGACAGTAGTAGGTCTTGGTTTGAGCGTATCGGATTTCCGCAATCTTTGTCCCGCATTGAGGGCAAGGCTCTTCTGTTTTGTTGTAGATTTGAAGAAACTCACGCTTGTGCGGCGCTAGCGTCGCTCCCCCTGCTTCACCACGAACCTTGTCCAATGCCCACAGCAGCACGGCTCGAATCGATTCGTACAGACGCTGAGTCTCATCATCACCCATTGTCGTACCGTACCGAATGGGCGATAGCTGGGCATCAAATAAGATTTCATCTGCGTAAGCAGTGCCAATGCCAGCAATCATCGTCTGATCGATGAGTAGCTTCTTCAACTGACGCCTCTTTCCTTGGACATACGTCTGGAAGTACGCGAGTGTGAAGTCATCGGACAGTGGTTCTATACCCATCTTGGCAATGGACTCAACGTCACAGGGATCGCGAACAATGTGCACACGGGCACGATGCGTCTTGGTGTTCTCGATCAAGCGCAGGTCCTCCCCTCCTTCAAGGGAAATCAAGAACCCGCTCGCCTTGGTCGCCTTGGTGTTGGATTGACAGAGAATCAGTCGGCCAGATACCATAAGATGGACGACCACATGCAGATCGTCGGCCAACGAAAAGATGAGATGCTTGCCTCGTCGGGAGATAGCCTCGACGCTCTTGCCGACAAGCGCGTCCAATCCAGGCTCTACTGTCTTCAGAATGCCAGGATGGAAGGTCCTCGCCGTTGCAATGGTTCGACCGACGATGTTCTCAGTAAGAACTTCCTGTATTACATCCAATTCAGGCAATTCGGGCATCGTTCCACCTCCGGCAGTAAGTATACTGGTGATGAGTGCTCAATCGCCTCCTTATTGCTGGTGCCCAGCGTCCGATATCGATGTCCCCTAAGTCACAGGTGACCAACCCATTTTGTGTCAAGATATGGCGAGGTGGATTATGAGTCGATGGTTCAAGGGTCTTATCGCGCGCTTTCTGATGCTCCTGTGTCTATTCCTGTGGGGATGTTTCATGATAACCCCCGTCAATATTACCGGAACATGGACAGGCACGATGGAATGGACATCAGGTCCGTTGGCCGGATTCACCCAACCTATCTCCTATATTCTGCTACACGAAGGTCGTGAAGTCACGGGCACAGTAACACTGCCAAGCCCAGGAGGGTCGTCCCTTATCTTGCCCGTTGTTCAGGGGAGCGCACGAAGCGTCAACTTGTCCCTCGTTGCCCAAGGAACCAATGATCAGGTTCCAGGCAATCCCGCAGTCGAATTTCGCGTTAACGGACAGTACGAGCAGACAGTGATGTCTGGTGATGGGACGCAATTGATTGGTACTTCCGTGTACAGTTTCAATTGGCAGGCCGTGCTGATTGGCGAACCGGTCGCACCTGCCGGCCTCTAGTTTCAATCTTCGTGACGCTGACTGGCTCTTACAGCCTGTCTTCGCGTCGATCTTGATCGATAGCTACAGGGTCACGTTTAGTGGCTGGCCCGTATCCGCCGCCGCCGGGTGTCTGGATGCTGATTATGTCGCCAACACGGAGTGTCGCCGTGCCCTTTGCTGGCAAGACAATCTCCTCTCCGTCTCGAATGATGACGTTCCTACCCCGAGCCCCAGGCTCTCCACCCTCGACACCATAGGGTTGACTAATCCGGCGATCCGTCAAGAACGACAGGCGAGCTGTCGGGGCCATACACATGATATCCCGACGTAGCCCAAGTCCTCCGCGATACTGTCCCTTACCCCCGGTTCCCGGTCGCAATTCATATCGTTCAACACGCAGCGGATAGCTGGTTTCCAGCGCTTCAATCGGAGTATTCAGAGTATTGGTCATATGGGAATGGATGCCATCAATGCCATCCTTGGTCGGACGGCCCCCGAATCCGCCAGCCATCGTCTCATACACTGTAAACGGCTTTCCACTTCGCGGATCAATGCCACCGATCGCCAGATTGTTCATTGAGCCCTGACATGCGGCCATCGATCGCTCTGGCGCGAGTGTTCCCAGTGCTCCAAGAACCACATCGACTATGCGCTGCGACGTTTCCAGATTGCCGCCGACAACAGGTGCCGGTAAACAGGCATTAACAATGGTTCCCTCAGGAGCAGTGATCTCGATAGGACGGTAACATCCGGAATTTGGCGGTATGTCGGGGTCAGCAAAAGCGCGGATCGCGTAATAGGTGGCGGATGCGGTCACAGCGAGCACGGCATTCACAGGGCCACGGACTTGATCTGCCGTTCCACTGAAATCGACTTTGATCCGATCGCTCTTAATCGCAATTCGAACGCGAATGGGGATACTGCATTCGGAGATACCGTCATTATCAAGCACATCCTCGAAGCATGCTTCGCCTTGCGGCAGCAAAGAGATCTGATGACGCATGCGGCGGTCGGAGTAGTCTAGAACGGCAGTCATTGCATCCATCAGAAGGCGTTCGCCAACACGCTGGCATAGTTCACAAATCCGACTGATGCCGATTGCACAACCGGCTTTCTGTGCTCGGAGATCACCCCAACGCTCGTCTGGCGTACGCACATTGGCCAGGATCATTTGTAGCAAATCATCGTGCAACTCGCCGCCTTCCCAAAGCCGAACAGGGGGAATGCGCAATCCTTCTTGGTAAATTTCTACAGTGTCTCCAGCCAGACTACCCGGCTCTTTGCCACCCACATCTGCGTGGTGAGCTCGATTGGCTACGAACGCGATCAATCGACCCTCCATGAACACAGGAGCGACGAACGTCACATCAGGAAGGTGAGCTCCCCCGGAATACGGGTCGTTGAGTACGACGACATCCCCAGGAGAAAACGACTCCACATGCTCAATGGCCGCTCTCACAGAATAGGGCATGGCGCCAAGGTGTACGGGAATCGATTCGGCTTGAGCGATCATCTGCCCCTGCGCATCGAACACGGCACTAGAGCAATCGCGGCGTTCCTTGATGTTGGGGCTGTAGGATGTACGCACCAGATTCGCATTCATCTCGTCAGCAATTGCCGAAATCGCGTTGCGAAGGACCTCTAGAGTGATGGCATCGATTCGAGCTTGAGTTTGGCTCATGAAATCTCCAATTGAACGGTTCCCAACCCATCGCATATCCCCTCGACATCAGGAGGAACGATCAACGTCGCGTCCGTTCCCCACAGAACAGCTGGACCCGCAATTCGCTCGTTCTCTGTGAGGCCTCTTCGATCGATTACCCGAGTTTGGATCGGTCCAGTGGCATCAAACCAGATCGGAAGCTCACGCTGAGGCAGAAGAGCGTCATCAAACCGGACGCAGGGCTTCGAGAAGACCGGAGGAGCCGTCATTCGAAGACGAAGAGCCACCACTTCGATGTCCTCGTCGCGCGACGCATGCCCAAAACGTGCCTGATGTTCGCTGTGGAACGACTCCTCCCACGTAGCGAGATCCTGGGCAGACAGCTCAAATCCTGCGCACGGCACGAGGCGTATGTTCAACTCATGCGATTGCCCTTGGTAACGGAGATCTGCCGAGATCTCTCGACGCAGGACCGATTCATCGACGCCTTCGGCTTTCAGTTCTTGGAGCCCACGCAGCTCCAGCTCGCGTAATTGGGATGTCAGCATCGTTTCATCCATTGCAGAAAGGGGGCGAAGCACGCTTCGACCGTAGTCTCTGCCAATCTCACACGTTAGCAATCCCATAGCAGAGAGAACACCTGCAGCCGCAGGAACGATGACTCGCGGAATCGATAATCGCCGAGCAATTGACACTGCATGAAGGGGTCCGGCACCGCCGAAGGCAAGAAGCGAGAATTGTCGTGGGTCATTGCCGCGCTCCACAGAGATAACGCGAACGGCCCGTTCCATGGCCGCGTCAGCAACATCGAGGATTCCAAGTGCAGCCTGTTCAACAGAAAGCTCCAATGGACCCGCAATGGTTTGGATCGCAGAACGTGCCAAGCTCACATCGAGTGTAAGAGTTCCACCAAGAGGCATTGAGGGCAACAGGTGCCCAAGTGCGGTATGTGCGTCGCTGACTGTGGGCAGCAGTCCTCCGCGCCCATAGCACGCGGGTCCAGGCGCAGCCCCCGCACTCTTTGGCCCCACTCGTAGCGCGCCGCCTGGGTCAATCCAGGCAATACTCCCTCCACCTGCTCCAATCGTGTGAATCTCGTTCATGCGCACGGCAACTGGATGGTCCCCGACGGATCCAGTTGTTGTCTGTCCAATCTCACCGTTCTGAATCAGTGCCACATCACAGCTGGTTCCTCCCATGTCCATGGTAATAAGATTCGGAGCTGCCATTGCCTGCCCGATGGTCTTGGCACCCTGTACGCCTGCTGCAGGACCAGACAGCAGAATTCGGACGGGCTCTTTCTGCGCCTGAGTTGCACTGATTACCGTCCCATTGGATTGCATGATCTGCCATTCTGGCGTGATCCCCATACCAATGGATTGCTCGGCAAGATTTCGCATATATTGCTCAATCACTGGGCGCAGAGAAGCGCATACAGCTGTCGTCGATGTGCGTTCATACTCGCGGAATTCCGGCAAGACATCGCTAGACAGCGTAATCGGGACATTGAGTTTTTCGCGCAATCGATTCGCAACGCGTCGTTCATGATCGGGGTTCAGATAAGAGAACAAGAAGACAACGGCAACTGCTTTTACTTGCTCGGAGACCAGTCGTTCAGCTAATTCATCAATCTCAGCATTCGATAGATCGAGAACGACGCCTCCTGCAGCATCTAACCGCTCTGAGCATTCAAGTCGCAGATCGCGGCTGACAATGGCGGAAGGTCTATCAACATTCAAGTCATAAAGGTGCGAACGGTTTTGCCGGCCTATCTCCAGGACGTCTCGGAATCCACGAGTGGTGATCAGCGCTGTCTTTGCCCAAGCTCCCTCAAGCAGCGCATTGGTTGCAACTGTGGAGCCGTGGGCCATGCGATCGACGCTCGCTGCCTCAAGGAACCCACGCTCGATAAGATCTGTCAGGGCATTGAGGACGCCTCGTTCGGGCGCGTCTGGCGTAGAGGGAAACTTGAAGAGTCGAAGTCCAGAGTCATCGGATAACACCACATCAATGAAGGTCCCACCGATATCTATTCCTATTGCCTTGGTCACAAGCGACAAGTATAGGAGTCAAGCATTGCCACCGCAAATCTACGTCAATATGGATAGCAGGACGGTGATTGTCACCAAACTCAGTACCGTTGACACGAAGACAACTGTGGCCGCCAATTCAGGTTGCCTTCGAAACTGGGTAGCGAGAATAAGGGCGTTCACAGCGCTTGGCATACTTGCCTCCACGATCAGAACTGCTTGTAGCAGCCCTGTGATTCCCAGCATCGTGGTGATACCCCAACCGAGGAATGGAGGAATTAGAAGCTTGACACCACTCAACAAGATGGAATCCACACCAAAATGATGAAGCCGTACACGCGAAAGCTGAATGCCCAGCATGAGTAGCTGCGCAGGAATCGCTGCCTGAGCGAGCAGGTCAATCGCGCGAAAAACACTCTGAGGCATCTCGAAAGAAACAGAACGCATGATGACGGCTAGTAGAAAAGCATACAAGTGTGGGTAGCGTAGGACACGCATGAACCCTTGTTTCCATTTTGCCCCCTTCTGCCAAGACGCCACACTGATACCAATCGTCGCCTGCATCATAATGGAGACCATGACAAAGATGACGCCGAAAGCGAACCCTTCTTCTCCGAAAGCAAACAACATAACAGGAAGGCCGTAGTTGCCACAATTTGCAAACAACAATACCAACGTACCTGCAGCTTGTGAATCAGCGTCCCATCGTCTTGCGCGTCCAATAAGCCGAGAAACAGCAAACATCGAAAGCTGGATCAGGATGACATAGCCAGCGATTGCTGCCGCGCTATCCAACGAAATCTCTGAAGTATAGATCGATCGAAAGATGAGAGCAGGTGCCAACAAGTAGAATATGGCCCTCATCAGCATGAGCGGCTCAGATCGAACAGAGCGCCCCACAAGATAGCCACATCCTCCTACCAAGAACACCGGTAGAATTACATTCAGCAGTATGGCCAAGGGTCAGTCCTCCATCATCACGGGATTCTGTCGGAAGTTTCAAGCAATCGCTTCCGGATCTCAAATTGAGGCTACCCGTTGTAGGCGTTCTTGCGTACAATTCCTCCCGACACATTAGGAGGCACTATTGACGCACAACACCCAACGCATTCTAGTCACAGGAGCATGTGGCCAAATTGGCTCGGAATTGATCCCCATCCTTCGCGAGCGCTACGGTGACGTCAATGTGGTGGCCTCAGATATTCGCTCTCCTGAGACGGCCTGCCTGAGGGACCAGGGTCCATTTGAGCGGCTGAATGTTTGTGATAGAGCCACTATGGACCGAATTGTCGAGCAGTACAATATCGACACGATCTACCACATGGCCGCGATCCTCTCAGCAAGTGGAGAGGAGAAGCCGACTCTTGCATGGGATGTTAATATCCAAGGATTGGTCAATGTCTTGGAGATCGCTAGACAACGGCGATTGATTCGCGTGTTTTGTCCCAGCTCAATTGCAGTGTTTGGACCCGACACACCGCATGACTGTGCACCGCAAACTACAATCCTTACCCCTACAACAATGTACGGCGTCACCAAAGTGGCGGGTGAATTACTTGGTGAATACTACGTGCAACGCTTTGGATTGGATATTCGAGGCGTACGCTATCCTGGGATCATCTCTTCTGACACACCACCTGGCGGCGGAACAACGGATTATGCAGTGGACATTTTCTACCACGCTCTGCAGTCAAGCTACTATTCCTGTTTCGTCCGCTCCGATACTGTATTGCCAATGATGTACATGCCTGACTGTATCAAAGCCACGCTAGATTTGATGGAGGCTGATTTCGATTCCCTGCGCAGCCACTGCAATTTCAACCTCGCCGGAATGAGTTTCTCGATAGGGGAGCTCGCTGGGGAAATTCAAAAGCATATTCCAGACTTCATTTGCGAGTACAACCCCGACTTTCGACAAGCAATCGCCGATTCCTGGCCTCAAACGATCGATGATTCCCCTGCACGAGAAGAGTGGGGTTGGCAGCCTCAGTATGATTTGGAGTCCATGACGCACGACATGATTGAGAAGCTACGTACGCGATTGTTTCCTCCATCCTGACGCCTACCCGGCATATATACATCACACATAGAGTCGAAATGACAAAGAAGAAGCCTCTCACGCACCGCTGCGTAAGAGGCTCATCCTATTCGCTATTGGTAGGCAGTTCGCTATTCTGCGGACTCAACGAGCATTATTTTCGCCATCTCTGCACCATCTCCGCGCCGCGGGCCAAGCTTAAGCACTCGCGTATACCCACCGTTTCTATCTTTGAAGCGTGGGCCGAGTTCGTCGAACAGCTTCGTTACAGCAGCCTTGTCCCGAATTCGGGAGAAGGCAATGCGGCGCGCATGCAAATCGCCTCGACGAGCCAACGTAATGAGGCGTTCTGAGAACCGCTGGCTGGCTTTGGCTCTCGTCAACGTCGTGTCCAATTGCTCATGCATGATAAGTCCAACAGCCAGATTGGCCAGCACACTCTTGCGGTGACTGCGCACCATGCCGAGCTTATCGACGTTATTCCTATGCCTCATGTTGAATCTCACCTTCACTTTGTAGAGCATAGCCAAGCTCTTCTAATCGATCTTCGACTTTGCTCAGCGTCTTGCCGCCAAATCCGTGAATGTCGAGCAATTCCTCACGGGGACGTGTTACAAGATCATTGAGCGTCACGATGTCCGCCTCTTGAAGGAGGTTGCACGCCCGCTGGTCGATATTCAGGTCAATCAGGGAAATCGACAGCTCCTCAGCTTCGACTTCTTCGGCCTCATCCACAGAAATACCATACGGGTGTTCAGCAAAATCGTTGAACAGTTCCACGTGCCTTTTGAGAATTCGGCTCGCCTCGGACAGCGCTTCTTCAGGCCTAATCCCACCGTTGCTCTCCAACTCAAGGACTAGCCGTTCATATCCCGTTTTGCCACCAACGCGCGTTTCCTCGCTATGGAAGTTGACGAGCCGAACGGGAGAGAAATCAGCATCAATGGGGATCACCGAAAGAGGCGAGTCCTCAAGGCTGTTCATCTCGGCTGCTACGTATCCGAAACCTGTTTCCACTTCTACTTCCACATCAAGTTCTCCAACCTTGCTCAAGGTCGCGATATGGAGATCAGTGTTCATGATTTCAACACCTGGCGGCGTTACGATATCGGCAGCCGTTACCTCAGCGGGCCCCTTCACTGCTAGCGTTAGTCGCTGCATCTCATCGCCCGTCATTCGCAGAGATAAGCTCTTGAAGTTCAAGATGATTTCTAAGACGTCTTCGCGGACGCCTTCAATCGTATCATACTCATGATACTTACCTGCGAAACGAACGCGGACTGCTGCAGCGCCGGGAATGGCGGAAAGCAATACCCGACGAAGTGAGTTCCCAAGCGTGGTTGCAAAGCCACGCTCGAGCGGCTCGATCGAAATCTTCCCGCTAGTCTCCGTTAATTCCTCGATCTTTATCCCTTTTGGGAAGACAAGCTCGTCCATGTTGCCTCCTAGCGGGAGTAGAACTCAACGATCAGATTCGTTGCGATTGATAGACCAATCTGCTCAACATTAGGCGGTGAGACAAGCTGGAACTTCATCGCATCGACATTCTTATCCAACCATGTTGGAACTTCGCGTCCCTGGTTCGATTCGACGATCGCTTTCATTCGACTACGGCGTCCTTCTTTGATGGCCACGAAGTCACCCTCGTTGAGAAGCATGGACGGAACGTTTGAAGCTCGTCCATTCACCTCAAGATGCCCGTGAACGATCATTTGTCGCGCTTGCTGGCGAGATGATGCAAATCCAGCTCTGTAAACGAGATTGTCGAATCGTCGTTCGAGCAAGACCAACAGGGCTTCACCAGTAACGCCTTTCCTGCGCTTGGCTTCTGCCATGTAGTTACGGAACTGCTTCTCACGTACGCCATAGATGCGTCGCGCCTTTTGCTTCTCACGAAGGTGCAGTAGATACTGGCTTCTTCGTGGTCGCCGTTTCTTCGGACCTTCTCCCGGGGGGCGCGATCGTGAACTCATCGCGCAAGCACGCGAGTAGCACCGGTCCCCTTTCAGAAAGAGTTTCTCGCCCTCTCTGCGGCACTGCTTACATTTGCCTCCAGTATCTCGACCCATTATCGTCTCCCCTTACTGTGGGAAAGCGGTGTCACGTTCTTCACTTCTTCGACGCGGATCCCAGAAGACTTAATTGTCTGGATGACGGACTGTCGTCCTGAACCCGTCCCTTTGACGAAGACGGCGACTGAACGAATCCCAACATCTTTCATTTCCCGAGACAATGACTCAGCGGCGATTTGCGCAGCATACGGGGTGCCTTTACGAGACCCCTTGTAGCCGACGACGCCAGGCGACTTCCACATGACTGGATGCCCGTTCATGTCTGTAATGGTAATGATCGTATTGTTGAACGAGGCGTGGATGTGTACCTGGGCACGCTCAAGCTTAAAATTTTTCGCCATAACCGCTACCTCTTCTTACCCGCCTTCGCAGGGCGTGGACCTTTCCACGTCCGAGCGTTGGCCCGAGTTCGCTGACCACGCGCCGGTAGGCGCCTCGCATGTCGAGATCCACGATACGAACTAATGTCCTTCAAGCGTTGAATGCTTGACTGAACCCTTCGTCGCAGATCACCCTCGACCATGAATTGTTCCACTTCACGGCGTAGGTTATTGACCTCGTTCTCAGTGAGATCCTTCACCCGTACGTCGGGAGAAATCCCTGTCTTGTCGATGACTTCGGCCGCACGTGTCGAACCGATCCCGAAGATATAAGTCAACGCGATCTCGATTCGCTTGTTGTTCGGCAGATTGACACCTGCTATTCGCGCCATTGATGTTCCCCCTACCCTTGCCGCTGCTTATGCTTTGGATTCCGACAGATTACGCGTACTCGCCCCTCACGCCGGATGACCTTGCAGTTGGCGCACATCTTCTTTACAGAAGCTCTGACTTTCATAATGTCAAACGTAGCTATTACGACTCACGATAGACAATCCTGCCTTTGGTCAGATCGTACGGTGAGAATTCAACAATCACACGATCTCCGGTAAGTATCCGGATATAGTGTTTGCGAATTCGCCCCGAGATATGACAGAGAACGACATGATCGTTTTCGAGTTTTACTCGAAACGTGGAATTTGGCAGAGATTCAACAATCTCTCCCCTAACTCGCAGCACGTCCTTCTTTCCTCCGCGTTGTTTCTCGTTTGTAGCCACTACGTTTTTTCGTCACCTCCTAGCGTTACGACGACTGTTCCGCTTTCTGTCAGCACAATCGTATGTTCAAAATGCACAGCTAATCCACCAGATCCCGTTACGACCGTCCATCGGTCCGCTAGAACCTGCGTAGCCATCGAATCGACCTTGATCATCGGTTCAATCGCTATCGCCATACCTGGCCTCAACCGAACGCCGTGACCAGGCGGTCCGTAGTTGGGAATCTGCGGATCTTCGTGCAAAGCTTTGCCGATTCCATGTCCGACATACTCTTTTACCACGTAAAACCCTGCCTCTTCGACATAGGTCCCGATGGCATGCGAGATATCAGACAAACGGTTTCCTATCTTAACTTGTTCAATTCCTTCCCACAAGCTGCGCTCACCAACGTGCAACATGCGTTGGGCGTTTTCGTCAATCTGGCCGACAGCAACTGTCGTTGCCATGTCGACGTGTAGTCCATCACGCACCAACCCGATGTCGATCGAAAACACGTCTCCCTCCACAAGCTTTCGCTCAGGCGAGGGGATTCCGTGTACGACCTCCTCGTTGATCGACGCATTAATCGTCGCTGGATAGCCGGAGTAGCCCTTGAAAGAAGGAACCCCTCCAGATTCTCGGACAAGTGCTTCTGCCATATCATCGAAGAACTGGGTCGTTCGACCAGGCTTCACCTGCTCACATAAGGCAAACAGGATTTGCGCTAGTAGCTGCCCGTTTTCGCGCATCACAGAAATCTCGTCCGAGGTCTTCAGCGAGATCATGCGGTCAGGATATCAATGATCTCCGAGAACACGTTCTCGGATCCAGCTGAGCCATCAAGTGTTCGCAATACACCCTGCTTCGTATAGTAATCAATCAGCGGCGCGGTGGAGTTTTCGTAGATGTCGTAGCGGTTCGCAATAACGTCAGTTTTGTCGTCATCACGCTGATACAACTCGCCGCCACACTTAGCACAGGTGGTTTCGCCTTCTGCGAGGTTAAACGTCAGATTGTAGATCTCTCCGCAATCTCGGCACACTCGTCGACTCGTCAGCCTGCGCACGACTTCCTCGCGCGCAAGGCCAATATTCAAGACGACATCGATCGTTGCAAACGCTGCAAGCGCCTCAGCTTGAGCCGCTGTTCGCGGGAATCCGTCCAACAGAAACCCCGCGTTTGCAGCTTCGATGCGTCCTCGTATCATATCGATGATTAATTGGTCTGGAACAAGATCGCCACGATTCATGAATTCTTTGGCTGTCATTCCGAGATCTGTCTCGCGAGCGACTTCATCACGCAGAATATCTCCTGTAGACAGATGCACCAATCCATACTTGTTGACAATCTGTTTCGCTTGGGTGCCTTTGCCAGCACCGGGAGGGCCCAGTAGAACGACACGTGTCAGAGCCACTAGCCTCTCCTTCCCAGCAAGCCGCCCGACTTGGTCAGAGACTCATAGTGCCGCATGACAAGGTGCGTCTCGATCTGCATGATCGTATCGATACCCACACCGACGACGATCAACAGAGACGTTCCGCCAATGAGGAACATCGTTGAAGAACCACTCAGCGTTGAGAGGATGTAGGGAAGTACAGCCACAGACGACAAGAAGAGCGCGCCCACGAGCAACATGCGTCCCAGGATACCCTGGATGTACTCAGCAGTCGGCTTCCCAGGTCTAACACCTGGGACAAAACCACCGGCTTCACGAATGTTCTTGGCGACATCATTGGGATCGAAGACAATCGAGCTGTAGAAATAGGTAAAGAAGAAGATCAACAACACATAGCACGTGATATACAGCGGGCTACCTTGCGAGAACAGAGCTGAAGCCGCAGTCCAGTTAAACGCGCTGAAGATCGTAATTGGGAACGTCAGCAGTGCCATTGCAAAGATAACGGGAATAACACCCGATTGATTCACTCGCAAAGGCAAATGCGAAGAATGGCCTCCATAGATGCGGCGCCCCATGGTTCTCTTTGCATACTGAATCGCAATCTTGCGCTGTCCCTGTTGCACCATCACCATTCCGCCAATGACTGCGATGAGCAACACGATGAACGCCAATCCCCAATAGGCGGCAATCGATCCCGTTGAGATTTCTATCCATAACTGATTCAAGCTAACCGGGAATCGAGAGAGAATACTGATCATAATGATCAAGCTGATTCCGTTACCAATGCCATTTTCGGTAATGCGCTCACCTAGCCACATCAGGAAGATTGTACCGGTGGTCAGTGTTGCGACCGTGGTAGCATAGAACCAAAGTGACGGACTGGCGCCCTCGAAACTTCCCAAGATGATCTGCGTAAAGGCGATTCCCTGGACAATGGCCAGCCCAACCGTTGCATATCGCGTGTAGGCCGTAATCTTTCGTCGTCCTTCGCGTCCCTGCTGTTGCAGCTCCTTGAGCTTTGGGATCACCGAAGTCAGCAAGCTAAAGATAATCGAGGCATTGATGTAAGGCGTTACTCCCAACGCAAACAGTGAGAATTTCTGCAGTGCGCCTCCACTGAACATGTTCATGAAGTCGAGAAGCCCGCCCTCTTCAAAGGCGGTAATCCAATTCAGATTTACGCCCGGAACGGTAATATGCGTTCCCAAACGAACAACAATGATCGCACCCAAGGTGAACAGGATTCGCTTGCGCAGTTCCGGGACCTTGAAGAGACTCGCGAACTTCTCCCACATGCCTAAATCACCTCAGCCTTTCCTCCAGCTTCTTCGATCTTGCGGGCGGCCTCGGCAGCAAACCGGTGCGCGCGCACCACAAGTGGCTTGGTCAATTCTCCTCGTCCGAGGATCTTGACCAGTTCGAATTTACCCTTCACCAGGCCTCGTTCGATCAAAAGGTCTGGCGTAATCTCTTCATTTGCATCGAATAGATTGCTCAAGGTATCAACATTGACGCAGCCATATTCCACACGAGCATGGTTGATAAACCCACGCTTTGGGAAGCGCATCCAGATCGGCGTCTGTCCACCTTCGTATCCCAAACGGGTTCCGCCACCAGATCGAGAATTCTGACCGCCATTACCGCGACCGGACTCATGACCTCCTAGGCCCGATCCGTATCCACGGCCAACTCTTTTCTTTCGATGCTTGGCACCCTTAGTTGGATGCAGATCCTCAAGTCGCATCTTCTACCTCCTGAGTTTCCACACCCACACCGAGAAGCTGTTCGACTTCTTGGCGACTACGGAGTTGCCCGAGCCCCTTCAGTGCAGCCTTCGATAGAGTCAATGGGTTCGTTGTTCCGATGGATTTGGTCAAGATGTCCTTAATTCCCGCAAGGCGGCAGATAGCACCGACCGTAGTTCCAGCGATGACGCCGGTTCCCGGATATGCAGGCTTGAGCAACACGTTGCCGGCCTTAAACCTCCCATGAATTTCATGAGGGATCGTTCCGCCTTCCAAATTCACTGTAACAAGGCTCTTCTTGGCATCTCGAATGGCCTGTTGAATAGCGAGTGGGATTTCTGTCGTGCTACCCGAGCCCACACCAACGCGACCTTTTCCGTCACCTACAACCATGGTGACACGGAACCTGAGGTTACGTCCGCCTTTGGTTACCTTGCTTACACGGCGGATATCGATGATTTCATTCTCAAACTCATCTTGTATACGTTGATTGCGACGCATCAGAACTGCAATCCCCCTTTGCGACAAGCATCCGCAAAAGCCTTGATAACGCCGTGATAGACGTGTCCGCCACGATCAAAAACAACCGATGTGACACCCTTCTCTTTGGCGCGTTCTGCCAGAATTGCACCCAATTTCTCGGCGGTCGCAACATTGGCCCCGCGAAGATCTTCACGAAGAGCTGGCTCTAGCGTAGAGGCTTGCAGTAACGTGACTCTTGCCTCGTCGTCAATGACCTGCGCATAGAGATGCCGTAGTGTCTTGGCGATGCACAATCGTGGACGATCGCTCGTTCCGGAAACTTTCTTCCGAAGTCGCACGTGTCGTTTCACGATATCTGCGGCACGATTAAACCTTGCCATGAATCTCACTCCCCCTACACAGCACCAGGGCCACCCAATTTTCCAGCCTTCTGAATGACCTGCTCGTCTTTGTAACGAATTCCCTTGCCATCATATACATTGGGCTTTCGGAATTTTCTGATTTCAGCCGCCGACTGCCCAACTGCCTGCCTGTCTGCCCCTCGAACAATGATCTCATTCGGATTAGGGACTTCGACTTCCACGCCTTCGGGGATCTCGTATTCCATAGGGTTTGAGTAGCCAAGATCGAGGATCAAGGTTGATCCCTGAAGTCGAGCTCGGTAACCCAATCCGCGAACGAGCAGACCCTTTTCCCAGCGTTCAGACACGCCATGAACCATGTTTGCCAACAAGCTGCGATACAACCCGTGGAAAGCACGATATTCTTTGCCTTCTTTGACGCGTGTGACAGTTGCCTGTGCGTCGTCAACGGCGATTTGAATCATGTCCGGACGGAACTCCTGTTCAAGACGACCGAACTTACCTTCGACAGTGAACGAGGCATTGTCGACGGTCACCTTCACGCCGTCGGGGATCGCAATAGGTACTTTGCCTACTTTAGACATCTTCGATTCTCCCTACCAGACTTCACAAAGGACTTCGCCGCCGATACCGCGCATCTTGGCGTCCTTGCCTGAAATAATGCCTTGCGAGGTGGAAATGATGCTAATCCCCATGCCACCAAGTGGCGTTGGTACGCTATCTTTTCCGACATACACCCTACGACTCGGCTTGCTGACCAAACGTATCGTGCCGATCGCGCAGACTGTGTCTGCACGGTCACCCTGATACTTCAATTGGATCTTCAGCTCAGGCTGGGGATCCTTTTCCACGACTTCAATTCCTCGGATATATCCCTCAGACTGCAAGATTTTTGCTACAGCTTCTTTCATCTTCGAGTGAGGCATCGATACAGTCGGATGGAACCGCGAGTTTGCGTTTCGAATCCTTGTTAACATGTCTCCAATCGGATAAGGAATCATCTTACCAACTCGCCTTCCTCACACCTGGGATCTCTCCAAGATGTGCCATCTTTCGAAAACAAAGCCGACAGATTCCAAAATCACGAATGTAGGCGTGAGGGCGCCCACACAGGGAACATCGATTGTATCCCCGTGAACTGAATTTCGGCGTCCGCTTGGTTTTCACAATGAGTGATGTTCTTGCCATGTCGCCCCCTTAATCGTTGAATGGGAAGCCCATTGCCTTAAGCAACGCATAGCCTTCCCTGTCAGTTCTTGCCGTCGTTCCTATCGTGATATCCATCCCTTGCGTCTTCACGACCTGGTTGTAGCTAATCTCGGGAAACGACAACTGTTCGCGCAAACCCAGTGTGTAGTTGCCTCGTCCATCGAAAGCCGATGAGGACAGACCGCGGAAATCACGTATTCCTGGCAACACAGCGTTGAACAGACGATTCAGGAATTCGTAGGCCTGATGCCGACGCAATGTCACTTTGCAGCCAATCGGGTCGCCTTGAACCAGTTTGAAATCAGAGATCGATTTCTTGGCCTTGGTAATGATTGGCTTCTGTCCACAGAGCTGGGTCAGATTCTTGACTGCGCCCTCTAGGACCTTGGGATTATCTTTGTCACCGACTCCCATGTTTATGGTAACCTTGACGATGCTAGGAATTTCCATGACATTGGCCAATTCCAGCTCGTCCTTCAGCTTCGGAGCTATTTCAGTTAGATAACGTTCGCGCATCATGATTATTCGAAATTCTCCCCGCACTGCTTGCAGCGCCGCAATTTTCTTCCGTCCACTTCTACGAAGCCGACCCTTGCCGGTTCATCGCATTCGGGACAGATCGTCATAAGGTTCGACATGTTGATCGTACCTTCGCGTTGCACAATGCCAGGCTGACGCAGATTCTGTGTCGCTCGCTGATGCTTAGTGATCATGTGCACGTTCTCAACAATGGCACGACCACGTTCAGGGTGTACAGCGAGTACTCGACCGATTTTGCCTCGGTCGTTCCCTGCAAGAACCTGAACTTGATCACCTTTTTTTACCTTTTTCATGACCGCTATCTCCTATAGAACTTCTGGTGCAAGCGAAAGAATTCTCATCATCTTCTTCTCTCGAAGCTCGCGTGCCACAGGACCGAACACTCGCGTGCCAATCGGTTCTCCGGCAGGATTAATGAGCACAATCGCGTTGTCGTCGAATCGAACAACAGTGCCATCCTTGCGTCGATAGGGGCGCCGTGATCGCACAATGACGCCACGAACGATCTCTCCCTTCTCGATATCGCTTGTAGGAAGTCGTTTGCGTACTGACGCGACAACAATGTCACCAATTACGCCCTCGCCGCGATTCGATGGTCCGAGTACGTTGATGCAGCGCACCAGCTTCGCGCCGGAATTGTCAGCCACTTTCAGCATCGTTTGCATCTGAATCATGGCTAGACCTCCGCTCGCTTAAGCACTTCAACCAAGCGCCAACGTTTCAAACGGCTCAACGGGCGACATTCCTGAATCTTGACCATGTCACCGATGGCTGCAGATTCTTGCGCGTCATGCGCGTGGAACTTGACGTGACGGCTGATGTGCTTGCGGTACTTCTTATGCAAGGTGCGCTCTTCTACACGCACGACAATCGTCTGCGTCATCTTGTCACTAACAACTTCTCCAACTTTTATCTTCTTCATGACTCCGTCGCCCCCAGCCTGCGCTCTGAGATGATAGTCATCACACGCGCGATGTCCTTTCGCGTCTTCAGCAGCTCTGCACTGTTGTCGAGCTCTCCGGACGCGCGCTGGAAACGCAAATTAAAGAGCTTTCGCTTGAGATCTAATTCTTGTTGCACAAGCTCTTCGGGAGTCAACTCGCGTAGTTCAACAGCATTCATACCTCTCCTCCAAGAACAATTCGCTGTTTGAGTTTCGTCCGAATGGGCAGCTTGTGACTGACCAATTCGTGTACTCGCCTGGCTTGTCGTTCCTCAAGACCGGAAATTTCAAAGAGAATCGTTCCCGGTCGAACGACGGCCACCCAATGATCTACGGGTCCCTTACCCTTTCCCATACGTGCTTCAGCAGGATGCTTGGTGATGGGCTTATCTGGGAATATACGAATCCATACGCGGGCGCCACGCTGCGTGGTGCGGGCGATGGTTGTTCGGCACGCTTCGATTTGAGCGCTTGTGATCCAGGCACCTTCCAGGGATTGGATACCATACTCACCGAACGTGACTTGTGCACCTCGGCTAGCAAGACCACGTCGCTTTCCACGGAATGTTTTTCGATGCTTGGTTCGTTTTGGGAATAGTAGTGCCATCTTAGTTCGCCTCTTCCCTCTGGCCCTTGCGCGGATGTTCACCGCGGAAGATCCAAACCTTTACACCAATGTTTCCGTACTTCGTACGAGCCTCCACCAAACCGTAGTCAATGTCTGCTCGGATCGTCTGCAACGGAATCCGGCCTTCCTTCATGGTGATAGAGCGGGCAATGTCAGAGCCATTAAGTCGGCCACTAATCTTGAACTTCACGCCACCTGCTCCCGCACCCATCACACGCCGCATCGCTTCTTTCATAGCTCGAGCGGGTGCTGTGCGGTTCTCAATCTGAATGGCCAGGTCTTGGCCAACCAAACGGGCTTCCAAGTCAGGTCGTTCGATTTCTTGAATCGAAACCTTGACGATACGCCCAGTCAGGTCTTCAAGTGCTGCTTGAAGAAGTTCAATCTCAGAGCCGCCACGGCCTATGATGATACCAGGCCGAGCCGATCGGATGAGGATCGAGACACGATCCTCTTTGGATCGTTCAATGTTGATTTCAGCAACTGAGGCCCTTCGATATCGCTCAGTAATCAAATCGCGAATTCGCTTGTCCTCATTGATATACTCTGGGGCCAGTGCGGGGTTATACCAGTTGGAAACCCATTTCCGGTTGACCCCAATGCGGAAACCCAGCGGATGGATCTTCTGGCCCATTATTCACTCTCCCTATCGCCAACAACGATCGTAATGTGACTCGTTGGACGGCGGATGATATCAGCCCGGCCATACGCACGAGGTCGAAGACGGCGAAGCGCCCGACCCATGTCTGCGGTTGCCTTGACCACATATAGCGCATCTACGTCGATGTCAAAATTGTTCTCGGCGTTCGCAATCGCTGATTCCAACGTCTTGCGAATTGGCTTTGCAGATTTCTTTGTTGAAAGCTGCACAATACGCAAGGCGTCGTTGACGTTCTTCCCACGAATGGCATCGATCACCAATCGTGCTTTACGCGTAGACATGCGTACATACTTGGCAACAGCTCGTGCTTCCATGATTCGCTCTCCCTACGTCAGGCCCGCAGCCCTCTTTTTCTTCATTCCACCATGGCCACGAAACGTTCGCGTAGGGGCAAATTCGCCCAGCTTATGTCCCACCATGTTCTCAACAATAGAAACAGGAAGATGCTGCTTCCCATTATGAACTCGGATCGTCAGGCCGACCATGTCGGGGATAACCATCGAAGAACGTGACCACGTGATGATTTCCTCAAGCTCTCCGCGCTTGGCACGCTGAACCTTCTTGAGAAGGCTCTCCTTGACGAACGGTCCTTTTCTTGTAGATCTAGGCATACTGTCTCCTTACCGTCGACCCTTACCGGCCCGCCGTACAATCAAGGCCGTGCTCTTCTTTCGCTTCTTCCGCGTACGTCCACCCTTGGCCAATACACCCGTAGGTGAAACTTGCGGACGACCGACATGAGCTCGTCCTTCACCACCGCCATGCGGGTGATCGACCGGGTTCATAGCTACACCACGTACATGCGGCTTTCGACCCAGATGTCTCACACGCCCGGCTTTTCCGTGCTTAATGTTTTTGTGATCGGGATTCGATACTTCCCCGACAGTCGCACGACAGTTCGTCTTGAAGATACGAACTTCACCCGAAGGCATTCGAATATGCGCGCGCTCGCCTTCTTTGCCAATCAACTTGGCCGAGGTCCCAGCAGAGCGGGCAATCTTACCGCCGCTTCCTGGAGAGAATTCCAGGTTGTGGATGATGGCTCCCAGGGGAATCCGCGCCAACGGCATCGAGTTTCCCACGCGCACTTCCGCGGTTTCACCCGATTCGACCATTGAACCGATCTCTAACTGAATAGGAGCCACGATGTAGCGCTTCTCACCATCTACGTAATGCAGCAGGGTGATCCATGCCGACCGATTCGGATCGTATTCACGCGTAGCAACGCGGGCGGGAATGCCGTCCTTTCCACGCGTAAAGTCAATCAGTCGATAGCGCCGCTTGTGGCCGCCGCCACGGAAGCGTGACGTAATGCGACCTTGGCTGTTGCGACCGCCCGTTTTCTTCAGGGGGCGCAGCAAGCTCTTTTCAGGAGCGACTTTGCACAAGTCCGAGAAATCTGGAAGCTCGGCATGGCGTCGCCCCGGGGACGTTGGATTAAATCGTTTTAGCGTCATGTCCTAGCCTCTCATGATTTCGATCCGGTCGCCAGGAGCCAAGCGTACGATTGCCTTACGCCAACGCGGGGTTCGTCCCTGCAGCTGGCTCATTCGCTCTCGTCGCGGTTTCCCTTTGCGGTTGGCTGTCCAAACTTTTTCAACTTTCACGTCGAAAAGATTCTCAACAGCCTTTCGGATCTGAATTTTGTTCGCACCAAGCGCCACGCGGAACGAGTACTTCCGCTCTTCCATCCTCTGCCACGTCTCTTCAGTAAGAATAGGAGCGAGCAGAACATCCTCGTGATGATCGAACCTTGCCATGACTAAAACCTCTCCGTCAGTTCTTCGACTGCCTTCGCCGTCATCAAGAGATGGTCATGACGAAGAATGTCATAAACATTGACCCCTCCACAGGCGATGCACTTCGCTGTAGAGAGGTTGGTGAACGATTTCTTTACGGAGCGATTGTACTCGTCCGTTGCAACAACGACCAGCGTCTTGCCCGATAGCTCCATCCGGCTTAGCAACGCGATGGCTGCCTTTGTTTTAGGGGTATCGAACTGAAGTTGGTCAATAAGCGCGACATCGCCAGAGCTGGCGCGATCGGTTAGGGCTGCAGCAAGTGCGCCCAATTTCATTTTCTTGGTGAGCTTTGACTCATAGGATCGCGGCTTTGGGCCGAAGATCGTTCCGCCGCCCACCCATATCGGGGAACGACGTGAACCAGCGCGAGCGCGTCCTGTGCCTTTTTGTCGCCACGGTTTGCGGCCACCACCGCTAACTTCGCCTCGAGTTTTGGTCGAATGCGTTCCTTGACGACGGTTACCCAACTGCATCCGTACTACGCGATACAGAAGATCCTTGTTAACTGTTGCAGCGAACATTCGATCATCAAGTGACGTTGTCTCTGGATCGTTTGCGCTGGCAAATGAGTATAGTTTTGCTTCAGCCATGACATTTCCCCAATTCAAGAATGGTCCCTCGCGCGCCAGGCGTGGCCCCCTTGACAATAAGCAGGTTTCGCTCCGGATCGACTCGAAGGATTCTTAGTCCCCTCACGGTTGTACGCTTTGATCCCATCTGTCCGGGGAGCTTCTTCCCTTTGATGACACGACCCGGTCTGACGCAGTTACCTACTGATCCGGGACGACGGTGAAAATGGGACCCGTGTGTAGCTGGCCCCCCCGCGAAATTGTAACGTTTGACAACACCCTGGAAACCTTTTCCCTTGGTCGTACCGGCGATATCGACTTTGCCGCCTTCTTCAAACAAATCCACACTCAGCTTATCGCCGACTGTGTAGTCTTCAGGGTTGTCAATTCGGATCTCAAACAGGTGACGGTGCGGAGCTACCCCCGCCTTCCCAAAATGTCCAGCGATAGGACGGGTCACCTTCGAATCTTTGACCTCGTCGTATCCAAGTTGCAGTGCGTTGTATCCGTCCGATTCGTTCGTTTTAATCTGAACGATTGTGCACGGGTCCGTTTCAATAACGGTAACGCCAACAGCTTGGTCGTCAACGAAGAGCTGGGTCATCCCAATCTTCCGTCCTAGTATTCCGCGAGCCATGATCCGCCAACCTCCGTCTACAGTTTGATCTCGATATCGATTCCCGTCGGGAGTTCGATATCCATCAAGGAATTGATTGTTTCCGAGGTCGGTTCTTTAATGTCTAGAAGACGAGTATGAATTCGACGCTCGAAGTGCTCCATCGATCGCTTGTCGATATGAGGCGATCGTAAGACAGTATAGATTCGCCGCTGAGTGGGCAGAGGAATGGGGCCGGCAATCTTGGCGCGCGTTTCCTGTGCCGATTCAACGATTTTGCGAATCGAGCTGTCAACGAGCTCGTGGTCATATCCCCGCAGCTTGATACGAATTTTCTCTCTTGCCATTTCTAATATCCTCTGCTTCGAATAATCTTTTCTTTCATCCCATCAGGAACGAGATCGTAGCGTTCAACACGCAACGAATACGTTGCCCTCCCCTGGGTTAAAGAACGCAGCCGTGTGGCATATCCGAATGTTTCAGCTAGCGGTACCGCGACACGAAGTATCTGCACGGTCTCGCGCTGCTGCAGCTCCCGGATTTCCCCTCGCCTGCGAGCCAGGTCCTCCATTACTTCACCCAAATAATCCGCCGGTGTGATCACTTCGCCTTCCATGATTGGCTCTAGAAGCTCAAACACACCCTCACTGTACGCTCGCTGCAACGCGCCTGCCGTTGCAGCACGAAACGCCAGTTCAGACGAGTCTACTGGATGAAAAGACCCACCGATTACGGTGGCTCCGATATCGGCCAGAGGATAACCCGCAACAGGCCCATTTGTCAACGTGCTCCGAAGTGTACTTTCGATGGGGCTTTGGTACTCATTTGGGATCTCTTCAGTAGGGGCAGTGAAGTCGAACGCAAACCCAGAGCCACGCTGAAGTGGCACCAGTTTGATTCGCACACGAGCAAACTGTCCTTTTCCTGCTGCTTGTTTATCAAATTGATCCTCGATTTCTATGGGCTGAGTCAGTGTCTCGCGATAGGCCACTTGCGGCTGTCCAACATGAACCTTCATGTTGAATTCGTCGCGCAAGCGACGCACCAATACTTCAAGATGGAGCTCGCCCATCCCCGCTAAGATTGTTTGATTGGTGAAATCGTCGGTGCTGACATGAAACGTCGGATCCTCAAGAGCAAGCGACGTCAAGGCCGATAGCAGGTCGTCGAATTCCGCCTCTGTCCTCGGTTCTACAGCAATGAAGACGACGGGATCTGGAAACTCGATTTTCTCGAGGAGAATTGGCGATGCCTTGTCAGCAAGCGTGTCACCTGTGGCGATTGTCTGAGAGCCAACGATGGCCACGATATCTCCGGCAATGGCTTGCTCAAGGGGAATGCGTTGATTGGCGTGCATACGGAATATCTTGGCTACACGCAATCCCTTGCCACTCGAAACATCATAGGCATGTCCGCCAGCAATCAGCTTGCCCGAGTAGATGCGCAGGAACACCAATTGGCCAGCATAGCGGTCAGCGACAACCTTGAAAGCCAGTGCTGAGAGCGGCTCTTCGGGATCCGAATGTCTCTGCTCGTTTGAGTCGACTCCCTGAATGGCAGGCACATCCAAGGGCGAAGGAAGATAGCGAATGATTGCGTCCATGAGAAGCTGGATGCCCTGGTTTTGAAACGCTGATCCACCAAGAACGGGTATCACGCCGTGTTCAATGCAACCCTTCCGCAATGCATCGTGAAACAGTTCAAGGGGGATATCCTCTTCAGACAAAAAGAGATCCATTACGCGATCGTCAATTTCGGCAACGCGCTCAATGGCCAACTCACGCAGCCTCTCAGCCTCATCTCGCATCTCAACCGGAATATCGCGCTTCTCGAACTCGACACCAAGCGTCTCTTGGTTCCAAACGAGATATGTCCGTTCCATCAAATCGATCAAACCTTCTGTCCGTCGTTCCTCATTGCGTACGGGGAGGATCAGCGGAACAGCACAGACACCAAGGCGTTCCTCGATCATCTCTACGGCGCCCACGTAGTTGGATTCGACACGATCAAGCTTGTTGATGAAGGCGATTCGAGGGATATGGTACCGATCGGCTTGTCGCCATACAGTTTCAGATTGCGATTCAACCATCTCCACACCAGAGAACACGACAACACCGCCGTCAAGAACCCTCAAGGAGCGTTCTACTTCGGCGGTGAAATCGACATGCCCAGGTGTATCTATGATGTTGATGCGGTGGTCTTGCCAAGAGCAAGTTGTCGCCGCAGATGTAATAGTGATCCCGCGCTCTCGCTCTTGGATCATCCAATCCATCTCGGTGTCGCCCTCATGGACTTCACCCATCTTGTGAATCTCGCCCGTATAAAAAAGGATGCGCTCAGTCGTTGTAGTCTTGCCCGCATCGATATGAGCCATGATGCCGATATTTCTGACTTTGTCTAGGCTCGCTGGGGCATCCATAACGTCCTCTCTTCAATACGACCTACGTTTCAACGGAGAAGGGAAGACAACCATTCTATCGCTGCTTCAACTACCAGCGATAGTGCGCGAATGCTTTGTTTGCCTCAGCCATACGATGTGCATCAAGACGCTTGTTGTACGCTTTGCCTTCTTTGCGTGAAGCATCCAGAATCTCAGCGGCGAGCTTTGCACCCATAGTCGTTTCTCCTCGGGCACGTGCTGCTGCTACAAGCCATCGTAGAGCAAGAGCAATTTGGCGATCCTGAGCAACTTCGTAAGGAACCTGATAGTTGGCACCACCGACTCGGCGAGTGCGAACCTCAAGTCGAGGAGAACAGTTGGCAAGAGCTTCATTGAAAACCTCAAGCGCTGTCTGCTCACTTCGTTCTTCTACGACGGCTAGCGCATCGTAGACGATCCGCTTAGCTGCCGATTTTTTGCCTTCCTGCATGACGTAGTTGATCAGCTTGGCAAGAAGCTGGCTACCGTACTTAATATCGGGAATTACATTGCGTCCAGGTAATTTCATCCAGATCTCCTAGCTTGGCTTCTTGGCGCCATACTTCGAACGCCCCTGCCGACGACCCTCTACACCCTCGGAATCAAGCGTTCCTCGGACGATGTGATATCTCACGCCAGGAAGATCCTTGACACGCCCACCGCGCACCAACACCATCGAATGCTCCTGCAGATTGTGGTTTTCGCCACCGATGTAGGCGGACACTTCCCTGCCATTGCTCAGACGAACACGCGCGACTTTACGAAGTGCGGAGTTCGGCTTCTTGGGCGTCCGCGTGTAAACACGCGTACAAACGCCACGGCGCTGCGGGCAGGAATCAAGTTGAGGAGCCTTGCTTTTCTTGCGCTTCGGCTTCCTTCCCATACGGATCAATTGGTTAATCGTCGGCATAGTCTCTCCTAAGAATTGAAACGAATTATAGGACCTGGTTGGGTCTCATTCAACCTAAGTTTTGGACTCCTCTTCCCTTGCCGCTGCCACTTCAGCCTCAAGTAGCTCATCGGCTCCAAGAACTACAGGTTCGGCCAAGAAACCAGGAATCTTAAATCCTGTTCCTGATGGAATCCGCTTTCCTACAATGATACTCGGTTTGAGGCCGTCGAGCTCGTCGACTTCCCCTCGCAACGCGGCCTCAGAAAGTACCTTGGTAGTACGTTGGAACGAGGCAGCGGAAAGCCATCCCTTGGTCTGCAGCGCGGCTCGCGAAATTCTGAGCAACTCACGCTCACCGTCAGGAAACGCTTTGGCGACCAACGGAACTTCAACGGACTCTTCGCCATGGGTGACAAACACTCTTTCGACCTTCAACTTCGAAGCCCGAGCGATGATCTCCTGTGTCAGCGCCGTACCGCTGGTGGCTATAAGATGGCCGCCTATTGCGACGTCCTCGGCCAATGGTTCGCCCAACACATCCTGGCGCATTCGTTCGGCTTCCTGGTTCCACTGCGTGAGTTCTCGAATCTCCTTGCGGAACTCCTCTAGTGTCACGGAGTCGCCAAGAAGGAATCGCGAGTCTCCACGATCGATGATCTTAACGTTGTTAAGAATCTGACGAATGATCACTTCCAGATGTTTGTCGTTGATGTCTACGCCCTGTTGCTTGTAGACCTTGTGAATCTCATCAAGCAGGTATTGACGGGCTTTGTTGACACCAGCCGTTTCCAGGAGCGTGTGCGGCGCGACAACACCCTTGGTGATCAAGTCACCCTCTTCGACTTTGTCTCCAACTCGAACCGTCAGTGCCTTGTCAATCTTGACAATGCTCTTGGGCTGCAAGTGAACCGTCGCGATTCCCTTTTTCTTGGTGATGGACTCGATCATGACCTCGCCCTTGTGCGCGATTTCAAGTGCCAGAACGCTTTCTCCCGACTTGACGATCGCGCCGTGCTTCTTGGCGACATGCAGGTCCGACGTTAGCGGCAACCGCAAAGAGTCGCCGTCAGGGTTGTATACAACAATTCGATCGGGCAGCAACAGGACAGTTCCTTCGCCCTCTGCTGCAATAAACACGGGTTTTGATCGAGAGGTAAGTTGTTCTCCCTCCTTGACCGTTGCCCCAGCTTCAACCATCAAACGTGCGCCAAACGGGATTTCGTATTCGGTGATCTCCTCGTTGTCGTCAACCAAGGCAAAAGCTCGATCCTCACCTTCAGGAATTTGGACTACGGCGTCTCGATCCGCCATGATGCCTTCGATGTTGTATCGCTCGGTCAGGGCCTCACCATCAGCAATTCGATCGCCATCCTTGACCTTAGGCGTTGCATCCATCGGCAAGACATAGCTGCGATCGCCAGCTGACTTGTCCGTGATAAGCAGCTCTTGAGAACCGTCTGCATTGTCAAGGATATACAGCTCACCAGCACAAGGACTCGACGGGTCGATCAATGTATCGATGTCGATTTGCTCACCAGCTTCTGCCCGCAAAATGGAGACAGGCAATCGAGCCGCTCGAATTTCTCCTGTGACCTCAACTTGGTCATCGCCTGATGCTGTCGGCATAATATCGGTGATATAGCCATCGAGCGGGGAGATGCCCGCCTCACCACTCTTCATGGTCTTGCGTGCTTCAAACAACTCCTCAGCACGTGGGAGTCCCTGCGTAATATCATCGCCTGCAA
>Ga0233437_1002051_pt1 | contig 32589 bp, 36 predicted proteins | sample SI_122_August201_FD_182714 | JGI IMG/M metagenome (GOLD analysis project Ga0233437, IMG submission 182714) | Seawater microbial communities from Saanich Inlet, British Columbia, Canada - SI_122_August2016_200_MG | ecosystem: Environmental > Aquatic > Marine > Inlet | place: Canada: British... | reverse complement strand
GAGCTGTGGAGGATGAGATATAATCATTTTAGACCACATATGAGTTTAGAGAATAAGACTCCTGATGAAATTTATAATGATTTTAGTTTATTATTTTAGGGGGTGACATATGTCACCTGATTGCACAGCTTTGGCAATATTTATATAGTATTTTTCCCATTATTGGTTATGGGAAAAAAGATCTTGGTGATAGATGATGATTCAGATATTCTCAATACAATTAGGGATCTTCTTGAATCTGGAAAAATGGGTTACGAAGTGACTGCTGAATTAGATGGTAGAAAAGCCATAGAGCTTGCTAAAGAAAACAAATATGATCTTATTCTAATTGATGTTATGATGCCTTTTCCTGGAAGGGAGGTTGCGAAGATTCTAAAAGATGAAGCAATAGGAAATCCTAAATTAGTTTTTTGTACTGTTGTACCTAAACCTGAAGTGGAGTTAAAAGATATGCATGGTTTTATCCAGAAGCCGTTGGACCCTAAGAAATTTCTTTCTGATATTAAAAAATTATTATAGTTTTGATAAGTTTTAAATAGTCCAATTCATTTTAAATTTTAGAAAAAGATGGTGAAAAGAATTTTAGTTGTGGATGATGATCAAGAAGATTTGAACACAATGAAAACTGTTTTGAAAAAAGAAAGTTATGAAATTGTTACAGCTACTGATGGTGCTAAAGCTTTGGAAGAGCTTAAAGGAGATGGATTTAGTTTAATTCTAATAGACATACAAATGCCAACACTGTCTGGTTATGATTTGTTAAGATTAATGAGAGAGAGACTTAATCACAAGGTAAAAATGATATATATTTCAATTGTTCCTGAACAAGAAGTTAATATGGATGATGTTGATGGTTTTATTCAAAAACCTTTTTCTACCGAAGATTTAATAAATAAAGTGAAAGAGGTTTGTTGAATGGCAGGAAAGAAAATTCTAGTTGTTGACGATGAAGCAGATAATAGAACGACTGTAAAGACTGTTTTAGAAAAAGAGGGTTATATTGTTGAGACTGCAATTAATGGGGATGATGCTTTGAAAAAATGGAAAGCAAATAAACCGGCTTTGGTTGTTATGGATATTATGATGCCAGGAACTCCTGTGAAAGAGATTATTCCTAAAATGACTGGGACAAAAGTTGTTTATCTTTCTGTTGTTAGAACCAGTGAGGCGGAAAAAGAGGATTTGATGAAGAGTAAGAATATTGTAGGTTTTATCCAAAAACCTTTCGATATTAAAGATCTTGTTACAAAGGTTAAAAAGTTGGTGAGTTAAAATGACTGATATTAAAAAAGCACTTTCTTCTAACCAAACGGTTTTATTAGTTATGCCAAGCGTTGAATATAATGAAATTCTTGTTGATGTTGCGAAACAATTGAAAGGAAATATTTGTTATGTTACTGCCAATAAAACTTTTGATGCTTTGAAAGAAACTTTTAGCAAAAAGAAGATTTCTATGGAAAAAATGGTTTTTATTGATGCTATTTCCAAAACAATGAAAAAAACTCCGGATCAAGCAAAACAGGTTTATTATGTGAGTTCTCCGGGAGCATTAACAGAATTATCTTTAGTTATTGGAAAATTTTTAAGACATAAATTCGATTATTTGATTTTTGATTCTGTTACAAACCTTACTATTTATCAGAAAAAAGAAATGGCTTCAAAATTTATTACAGATCTTGTAAATAAGGTTAAGAAAACAAAAACTAAGGCTGTCTTTTATGGAGTTGGTTCTAGAAACGATGAAATAATTAAGAATGTTGGTATGTCTGTAGATAAAGTTGTTGAGGTTGGTGGGGGAAAGGCATCTGTTAAATCTGAAGATAAAAAAAATAAAGTTGTAAAGAAAACTGCGACTAAAAAATAGTTTTCATAAAAAGAGAGAGTATGGAATTTAAAGGAGTTTTAGCTGGAAAAATAAATAGGAAGTTTGCTTTAATATTTGGGATTATCTTGTTTATGGTTCTTTTAATTGCAATATTGATCATTCTTCTTCAGAGTCAAATTCTTAAACAGCAATTTTTTAATGCTATAACTGAAACAGAAAAGGATTTCTTAGATATTCAGGAGGAAAGCACGAGAACTCTTTCTGCTGTTTTGGAAGTGATTTTGCAGGATGAAAGCTTGAAAAAAGTTTATTTAGAAAAAGATCGTGAGAATTTATTTAATTACGGTCAACCCTTGTTCCAGGATTTGAAAGAAAAGTATAGTATTACCCATTTTTATTTTATTTTACCGGATGGAACTAATTTTGTAAGAATACATAATAAAGAAAAATATGGGGATCAAATTAATAGGGCTACTTTTCTTAAAGCTAGAGAAACAAAAAATGTTGGGGCGGGAATTGAATTAGGAAAAACGGCTTATGCTCTAAGAGTGGTGATGCCCTATTACGATGAGGGAAAACTTATTGGGTATGTTGAATTAGGACAAGAAATTGATAATTTTCTGGAAATTTTAAAGAAAGAAAAACCTAATGAATTTTCTTTAGTTATTGATAAGAGTTCTTTGGTTAAGGAAGACTGGCTTTCTGTTCTGGATGTTCATGGTTTGAGAGATAACTGGGAGGATTTGGAGGAACATCTTGTTGTGGAAAGTACAACAGAAAATATTTTTCCCTGTTTTTCTTCGGAGAATGTTGAATTATTGGAGCGTGAAACACTCCTTTTAGGAGAATCGACAATAGAGAATAAAGTTTTTGCTTGTGGGGGCTTTGCATTAATAGATGCTAGCGGGAAAAAATCTGGAGCGATTTTCTCTTTGATAGATGTCACTGAAACTAGAAATTCAATGTATAAAGCAAGGTATGTTTTTTTAATAATTTTGTTAATAATTTTTATTATCTTTACTGGTTTGGGTTTTTATGTCAATAGAAAAATCACAAAACCTTTAGATGAATTAAGTTTTGCAAATAGGGAATTGCAAAAGAAAAATTTCAAAGTTAGGGTGAAAGTTAAAACAAAAGATGAGATAGGTGAGTTGGGAGAATCTTTTAATCAAACTGCGAATGTTTTGGAAAAGATGGACCAGGAATATAAACAGTTGGAAAAAGCTAAGACAGAATTTTTAAGCATTACTAGTCATGAACTGAGAAGCCCTATGACTCCTATGCAAGCACAGTTACAAATGCTTCTTGGAGAGTATTATGGAAAACTTAGTGAAAAACAAAAAAATGCTTTGAATATTGTTGCGCGTAACACAAAAAGATTGGATAATATTATTGTTGATTTCTTAGAAATTTCTAGAATTGAAGCTGCGAGATTAAAATTTAAATTTGTTAAAAAAAGTCCTACTGAAGCTGTTAAAAGAATTATTGAAGAAATGAAAGGGTTTATGCCAGAAAAGAAAATTAAGATTAATACTAATATTGGAAATCTTCCGATAATTGAGCATGATCCGGATAGACTTGAGCAGGTATTAAGAAACTTTGTTAATAATGCAATCAAATTTTCAAAACCGGGAACCACTATTGACGTAGCTGCTAAGTTAGATAAAGGCATGATTCTCTTTTCTGTTAAGGATCAAGGTATTGGAATTAATGTGAATGATCAAAAAAGAATTTTTGAGCCTTTTTTCCAGGCAGAGCAGACGATGTATCGAGAACATCAGGGAACTGGTTTGGGATTAGCTATTATTAGAGGGATTGTTGAATCTCAAAATGGAAAGGTTTGGTTGGAATCAGATGCAGGTAAGGGAACTACTTTTTATTTTACTTTGCCTTTGAAACCAGTAACTATAATTAAACCGATTAAATTATTATTCTCTTCTTCAAAAGATATTAATGAAAAAATTAAATTGCTTTTGGTAGAGAGTCTTGGGCCAATGGGAATTCAAGAATTTGAAGAATTGTCGAATAAAAATCAATTGAATAAAAAGGATTTACTTTGGTATATTGATTTGTTGATGAAGAAAAAGATTCTTGATGAAGAAAAAGCAGAGTTTTTTAAAGTAAAGTTGCTTGAAATATTTGGTGAGGCTTCTAGCATTAAAGAGAAATCTAAAATAAAAGAAGTTGAAGAAAAAGAGGAGAAGTAAAATGGATTTAATAAATCAATTAAAAAAAGAGCATATAGAACTTTTAAGATTATTTGAGGATTTGGAAAATTTAAGAATTTTAAAAGAAATTTTAACTTCGCATTTGGATTTAGAAGACAAATTACTTTATCCAGCATTAGTAACTGCAGGAGGGGATGTGAGAGAACTAGGGGGGAAATTTTCAGAAGAGATGAAAAAGATTTCTAATGTTGCCCTTGTATTCTTTGGAAAATATATTACAAAGAATATCTCTGAATTAAAAGAAGATGCAGAATTTAAGAAAGAATTAGAAGAAATAATTAAAGTTGTTAAAAAAAGAATAAAACTTGAGGAAGAGATTTTATTTCCTGCATATGAAAAATGTTGCACAATTGTGGAGGGAGATAAAAAATGAAAGTAGGTACAATTTTAGTTATCTCGTTTATTTTTATAGGGCTTGTGGGCAGTCTTTTTGGGACGTATTATTTCTATACTCAATCAAGTGGAATCTTAGAAAAAAGTGTGGCAGCCCATTTAGAAACTGCGGTGATCTCTAGAGCACACCATATTGATACCTTTTTGCAAGATCAAAAAGATAAAATTGAGATGATTGCTTCTTCCCCTATTTTTAAAAAATTACTTGAATAAGATCCTTTAACTCATGAAAAAAATCTTGAACTTGCTTGTTCTAGGATTAAAAAAGTTGTTGAAAATGATGAAGTAATCTATGAATTGTTTATTTTGGATAAGGAAGGAAAAATCGCTTGTTCAAATGATGAAAGAAATATTGGCTTAGATCGGTCAGGTGATGATTATTTTATAGAAGGTAAAAAGGGAACTTTCATTAAAGACGCCTATTATTCAAATACTACTGGGAAAGAATCTATTGCGTTTGCTAGCCCGATTCTTTGTGAGACTAATGGTTGTTTAGGTGTTGCAGTTACAAGAATTGAAATGTCTGTTTTAAATGAAATTGCTTCTGAAAGTACTGGTCTAGGGGAAAGTGGAGAAATTTATCTAATCAATCAGGAAGGTTATATGATTACCGATTCTAAATTTAAACAAGATACTTTTTTGAAAGAAAAAATTGAATCTATTAATGCTAAAAATTGCTTGAGCATGCTTAAAGCATTAGAAAGTGGAGAAAAATCTATTTTAGAAGAAGAACAAACACATGAACATGAACACGAGGATCATGAATCTTCCATAGTTTATTTGGATTATCTCGCAATTGAAGTTTTAGGTTCACATCATACTTCCCATCTAATGCATTGGTGTGTTTTGGCAGAAATAAATGAAGAAGAAGCTTTTGGGAAAGGAAAAAATCAATTGATAAAAACCGCAATCTTAATTTTTATTTTTATTTTTATTATTGCTATATTGGGAGGCATATTTATTACACGTTTAATCTCAAAACCAATTAAAGAACTAACAAATACTGTAGAAGAAGTTACTAAGGGTAAATTAGATATTCAATTACCTAAAAGTAAAATTACCGAGATTCAGAAACTTACCACTTCTTTGAATAGAATATTAGCATCATTAAAACTAGCTATCCTAAAAACTGGTGCAACTAAAGAAAATTTAGGTTTAGGCCAAGCGTTTGAAGAAAAAAAAGAGTCTGAAGACACATATAAAAAATTATATGAAAGTTCAGATGATGCGATAATGATTTTGGATCCTAAAAAAGGAAGCTTTGTGGATGGTAATCCTGCAACATTTAAAATGTTTAATGTTGAATCTGTAGAAGAATTTATACAAATAAGTCCATGGGCTATTTCTCCTGAGAAACAACCTAATGGAAAAACCTCTCAAGATGAAGCAAAGAAAATGATGGATATTGCAATGAAGGAAGGCTCAAATGAATTTGACTGGGTTCACAAAAGATTAAATGGTGAAAACTTCAATGCAAGAGTTAGTCTGAATAAATTTGAATTAAAGGGTGAAGAGGTTCTACAAGCAAAAGTTAAAGATCTATCTCCTAAAAAATCAGAGAGGGTTGCAATAAAGAAAATTGTTGGTAAACCAGCGGTTAAGAAAGTTATTAAGAAGAAAGTTGTGCCTGTTAAGAAGGTTACAATTCCAATTAAAAAAGTTATTAGTAAACCCGTAGTGAAAAAAATAACTACCGTAACTAAACCTGCTATAAAGAAGACAGTTGCTAAAATTCCAACAGATGAGGAAGTAAAAAAGATTCTGGGGAAAAATAAATAAAATGAGTTTTATGGAATGGGCGCCTGAATTAAGTGTTGGTGTTAAGGAGATTGATGACCAACATAAAAAACTAGTGGAAATTATTAATAAAGCTAATGAAATTTCTTTAGAAAAAGAGAAAGGTTCAAAAGTATTAAATGAATTAATTGAATTTGTGCGAGTGCATTTTGGAACGGAAGAAAAATACTTCAAGCAAACTAATTATTTAGGTTCTGAAGAGCATATTTTGGAACATGCAAGATTAATTGAAAAAGTTCTTGAATTTAAAACAAAACACGAAGAAGGTAAATGCCCTTGTGATGAATTTTTAAAATTTCTTAAGAAATGGGTTGAGAATCATTTGAAAATAATGGATCGCAAGTATGTTGAAACATTTAAGGAATACGGATTAAAATAAAATGGCAAATAAAATAAGCTTAGATATAGAGAAAGAAGAAATGAAGTTGAATGAAAAGTTTCAGAAAGAAATTTCTTTGGAAGAAGTTAAGGGAAAACTTGTTGACGAAAAGAAAAAGGTTATTGGAGAATCTGTTAAGAAGAAACAAGATATTGTTGAAACTGTTTCTGAAGAAAAAACTAGAGGTAGGAATGTCTTTGCTGGAGAAGATAAGTTAATTGTTAAATTGAAAAAAGAGCATGAAAAGATACTTTTTTTGGCAAAAAACCTTAATTCTTTTTTGGAAGATAAAGCAATTTCTAAAACTAATTGTATGCTCTCTCTGTTAGGTCTTAAGAACATATTAGAAAAACACCTTGCCGTTGAAGATGATGAACTTTATCCTGCTTTGGAAAAATCAAAAGATGCTAAAACTAGAAAAGTAGGGAAAAAGTTTTCTAAGGAAATGTTAGGAATATCTAAAACTGCATTTGATTTTTTGAATAAATATTCTGAATTAAAAGATTCAATGCTTGAAAAAAATAAAAAATTTAAAGAGGAGTTGCGAGTAATACTAGAGGTTGTTGGTAAAAGAATAAAAGCTGAAGAGGAGATTCTTTTTCCAGCATATCTTAAAAAACCTTTAACAACAGTTGCGGAAAAGGAAGCTGTGTCTGAAGGAAAAATGAAGGAAGAATCAGTTATTGAAAAAGAATCAACTGAAATAGAAGAATCTCAACCAAAGGATGGAAATCCAGATTTATCCAAGATTGCATCTGAAGTTAAAGCAGAAATGATTTCTGATCAGAAAAAAGGGACCGAAAATGTTCCAGAATTAGGAAAGAAAAAACTTTCTAAAAAAGATGGAAAGAAATATATTGTTACGGGAATACCGGGTTTTGATGATCTTCTTGAGAAAGGAATTCCTGCGGGAAACTCTTTAATCGTTGCTGGAGGAGCGGGAAGTGGTAAGACAATAATGTGTTTGCAAACTTTAGTAAATAAGGCTAAAGAAGGGAAGAAAGGATTGTACATGACTCTTGAAGAGAGAGAGGATCGTTTAATTCAACATATGGAAGACTTTAATTGGCCCGCTAAAGAATTAGTTAAGAAAGGAAAAATTAAAATTGTTAGAATGAATCCTTTTGAAATTACTAGAAATGTTGATGCTTTACTTGCACAACAAAAAGGAGAATTACTAATTGAGGTCGACCCTATGATTCTTCCTAAAGGATTTAAACCAGACTTTATAGTTATTGATTCATTGACTGCAATTGCTTCTGCCTTTACGGGTAAAGATGAGAGTTATAGAATTTATATCGAACAATTATTTAGGTTTCTAGAAAAAACAGATGCTACTAGTTTCTTAATTACAGAAACTGAACAAATACCTAAAATCTTTAGTAAGGCGGGTGTTGAGGAGTTTTTAGCGGATGGAGTTATTGTTTTGTATAATTTGAAACACGGGAATGTCAGGGAGAATGCTTTGGAAATCCTGAAATTAAGGGGTGCCGCTCATCAAAAGAAAATCGTTGCTATGCAAATAACTGGAGAGGGTGTTGTGGTCTATCCTGAACAAGAAGTATTTTCAGATATGGATTAAACTTCTTTAATTTTCTAGATGGGTTAGCGTATCAATTAAAAGAGGACTATGAGAAAGATATTATTGCTAGTTGTTGGAATGTTATTTCTACTTAGCTTTGCTAGTGCAGCTGCGACTGAAACTTGTTATGCTGTTCATGGAGCCTATGAATCCATAGCAAACCATGGTGATGCTAGAACTTTTGATAATGTTACTTTTGCCATAAGCGATACGGCTAATCTTCTTAAGTCAGAGTATAAATGGAAGGGGGATGGCGGGGGTTATGAAACATCTCCTTCAAATAATAATTGGAATGTTTTTAATGATAAAACTAGTGGAGATGAAAGTTATTTCTTTATGGATGCTTATTCAAACCCCACTAAAATTAGTGGGACAGTGTATGTTAGTGCTGAATCTAAAGATAAATTGAGTGGCGGTCAATTTAACTGGACGCTATATGAATATGATCCAAGTGATGGGAGTATTGTCTATACTTTGGGTAGTCAAATTTGGGATGGAACTGGAGCAGATGATCCTATTGATTCTCAATTAAGTATTTCAGACCATGTTGTTAGTGTAGGAAATAGGTTGATGGTAAAGGTTACAGGAAAACTAGATGATTACACAACATTTACTACAAAAAATGATGAGCTTAAGTTTAAAATTGATGAGGCTGGAGCGGAAACAGCTACAACTATAACAACAAATCATTGTAGCAACATTCATGGTACCTATAAGTCTTTTTTTGTTATGGCAATAACTGAAGAGATAGTATCTCCTCCTATAATTACAAATGTCACTGTTTCAGCCACTACAATTAAAGGAGGAAATGTACTTACGGTTTATGCTAATACTACTAGTAACGGTGTTAATGATACAGATTTAGATACGTTGCAATTATTTTGTGATGGGGGTTCTACTCCAACTTCAGTAAATACAAATTGTACTGGAGGGTCAACTTTAGATTCGACATATCCTTATGCTCTGACATGTGCTTTTGCTACTTCTGTAACAAGTGTTGATAATTTTGAATATTGTAGACTATATGATGGCTCATTGTACTCCGAAGTTGTCACTTTAAATTATACTACCGATTCTACTTCTCCAATTTTAACCCTTGACAGCGTGGCAGGAGATATTACTGCTAGTTATTATGATCTTTCTAACGACGGTTTAACAGAAATTAATGCTACTGGTGAAGCTAACATGACCTGTAGATGGTCCTCTACGGATTTAAGTTATGATTCAATGAGCAATGCTTGTACAATTGATGGGACAACAGCTAATTGTAATGCTAATGATGTGGCGTCCCAAGGATTTACTACAAGATATATTGCTTGTCAGGACCAGTACGGAAATAAAAATAGCGCGGCAAACAATTTGGAGGTTAGTTTCTTTTTAGATTACGCTGCTCCTTCTACTTCGGATGACTCTTCTTCAGCAATTGTTGCACCAGATTATACGGTAACTATTAATGAAGCCGATGTTGTGGATTCTGATCCAACCACCCTTTATTGTACAGATATTTTAGGAGTATGTGTTCCTTCATTTAGTATTGATGATCTGGGAACAATTATCTTTACTTCTGCTAATAGAGGAATAAACTATTTGAGATATAGATCTAGCGATGATGCGGGAAATATCCAAGCTGTTCAGAACAAAACAATTAACCTTAATCAATTACCTGTTTTCACTAGTGCTTCGGATAATGTGACAACAATTGGTGGAGGAGAAATGGTAAATATTACTAGTATTTCTAACGATGCTGATTCCCAAGACTTAACCATGTGGGTTTGTGATTCTACTTCAGTTAGCCCTTCAGGTTGTGGTGGAACAGAATATTGTAACGCTACAAATAGTAATAATCTTACTTGTTCTTTTACCTCTGAATCTGATTCAGCTTCGCATACCTGGTACGCATTTTTGTATGATGCTCTTGGTGAAATGTCTGCAGCTAATGCTACTGGAAGTTATACAACAGATGTGACAAGCCCAGGAATAACTCTAATTACTCCTACAAACGACTCTACAATTACTCAGAGTTCTGTTACTTTTACTGCACTCGTTGATGAAGCACTTTCTATGGCCTGGTATTCTTTAGATGAGGGTGTAACAAATGTTACTATGACTAATTCTTCTTTACTAGTTTATACCAATACAAATTCTAGCATTGCAGATGGAAATTATAGTTTAACCTTTTGGGCAAACGACAGTTATGGAAATTTAGGAAATCTAGAAGGAAATTCATTTAGCATTGATACCGCTGTTCCGGATACAACCGCCCCCACAATTACTGTTCAAGTTCCAGTAAATAATACTTACTACACTAGTGCTAGTGTGTTGTTGAATATAACTACTGATGAAGATTTGAGTTGGGCGGGTTACTCTATTAATGGGAGTGTAACGGTTGCTCTAGGGAATACCACAATGACCTTTTGGAATGCAACTTATGCTTTTGTTGAAGGGACAAATAATGTTACATTCTATGCAAATGATAGTTCAGATAATCAAGGAACAAAGTCGGTTAACCTTTATGTTGATTTAACTAACCCGGCGGTTAACTTTTCTTGTTTGGATGCAACAAAATCTGAAGATATTGTTTGTTCATTAAATGCTTCTGATGCTATTGAATTGGACTATGCAATTATCTCTTGGAACTCTACTGGCTCTTGGCAAAATTCCTCTCAGATTTCTTTGTCTGGAACAAGCTCTACAGAAAGTTATACTATTTTAGCAGGCAATACTAGTGTGGGAACCTTTTCCACTCAAGCTTATGTTTTCGATTCTTCTGAGAGATTAAATTCTAGTGAGACTGACATTGTAACAGTTAGTGATAACTCTTTTCCTCAGATTAATAATATAACTTATGTTCCAAATACAACTGCAGCTCTTGACGACGGAGTTTCGGTAAATATTAACGCTACTATTACTGAAGATTACAATATCTCTTCTGTTTATTTGATGTATCAAAATTCTAGCGCTTCTGAATGGACTTATTTGTTGATGGGTAATAATTCAGCTTTGGTTGTTGGAGGCTCTTCTGAGGTCGTTTACAATGGAACCTTGACACTTGCAGAAGAGACATGGACAATTAAAATTAATGCGACAGATTATGCAGAGAATACAAATGTTAGTTCAGAATATGAATTAGTTGTTGCGGATGACACTACTTTTTGGAATTCAACAGATATTACAGCAATTGAGTCTTTTACCTATGCTCAGAGAGCGGAGAATAATACTTTGGGAACTTTATTACTAAATAATACTGGAGATACTGCCCTTAACTTTTTGGTTAATATTAGTTCAGATATAGAAAGTAGATTCGATGTTAATTATTCTAGTTCGCAAGATGCTGCCTTCGCTGCTAGTGCTGCGGATAATTTGAGTTTAACAATGTTGGTGAATACAACTGGATTGACTTCGGGACTTTATGATTATAATGTAACTGTTAGTTCTGCTGCAGGAACAACTCTTTATGAGAACAAATTAAATATTCAGACTGCTACAGGACCGTATTTAGAGGTGGTTATTGGAACTTATTCCTCTTCTGTAACTCGTGGTCAAGAAGATGTATCTTTGGTTGCAACAGTTAGTAATTTAGGTACCCAGGATGCCCAGAATGTTTATTTGAACTGGACTTTGCCTACAGGATTTAGTTTAGATACTGGTTCTTTGACAAGAAGTTTAGGAACAATCCCGATTGGTGGAAGTGGATCTAATAGTATTACTTTTGATGTTTCAAGCGATTTGACAAACTCTTCTTTAGAGATTATTGCGAATGCTAGTGCTACAACTCTTAATGCTACTTCAACTAGTAAAGATATTACAATTAGTGATCCTGTAACTGTTACTGTTACCGAAACTGTGACCACCTCTGGTGGAGGTGGTGGAGGAAGTTCAGGAGGGGGAGGAGCAAGTATTGTTTACGATAAGATTGTTGAGGTTGTTAGAGGGGAAGAAACTTTCTTTGAGATTGAAATTGAAAATCCCTATGTTAATTCTACTCTAAAAGATTTGAATCTTGAATTAGAGGGTTTCTTGGAACAGTATTTGGTTCTTAAAACAACTTACCCTAGAGATATTGAATATGGAGAGGTTAGAAAAATAAGAGTAGATATTTTTGCTCCAAGTTATAAGAGTTATGAAGAGCATGATCTTAAAGTGACAATTAAAGGAACTTTGAGTAAGTCTGATAAAGACTTTGCGTATAAGGAAGTTCAAAATATTAAATTAATTATTCAAGAAGTTTCTCAAGAAGAAGCAACAGGTATTTTTGACGAGGCTGAACAGGCTATTTTAGATATGAAAGAAAAAGGTTTGAATACTATTGAATTAGAAAATCTTTTGAAAACATCTAACTCTTCTCTGGCTAATTATTCTAGATATAAAGATTCATACGATTTATCGCAAGAGATTCTTTTGATTAAATCACAAGCTGATGAATCTGAAGATTTACTTTATAGAGTTCTTAGTGCATTAGAGAATCCTAGAAAGAGTAATTTATTAGTTGGAAATGTTATTGGAGATTTAGGAAAATATGATGCTAACGGATCAATTAGAGATCTTTTATTGGGGAAAGCCGTCTTTGCTAGTCCCGAAGTTCAGGAATTATTAGAGTTAAGTGTTGTTGCATTTGAGAGGGGAGGATATGAAGTTTCTTTAGAGAGGGCTAAAGAAGCTAGGAATTTATTGGTCTTGGAAAGAAAAGGAAATTTTTGGTTATTCCTTTATTTGAATTGGCAATATATTATTCTTAACCTTATTGTTTTGATGTTCTTAGGTTTTGTTTGGCATAGACATTATGAAAAGAGAAGTATTGGTAGAAGAATTGTAGATATAAATCACCAGGAGGAAAACATACGTAAGAACGAGGTTGAGAATCAGAATAAATATTTTAATGGGAAAAAAGATGTTTCTAGTTATAAGGCTGCAGTTAGACATAATGGGATTAAATTATCTAAGTTAAAGAAGGAAAGATTGAATTTGAGAAATAAGAGGATTAAATTATTGAAACCAAGAGAAATTATTAGTGAGCTTAATTCTGAGAGAAAAGAGATAGAGAATGAAGTTAGAAAGATTCAGAGAGAGTATTATCAGACAAGAAAAATCTCTGAAAAGCAGTATGATCTTCAGTTTGAGGCTTTGAATGAAAGATTAGCAGAGATTGAGGATGAAACTACAACTTTGGAACTAATGAAAACGGGGAAAGGTAGGAAGAATAAAGTTAAGAAAAGTAATGCTAAAAAGATAGCTAAAAAGACCAGGAAGGGTCATAAGAAAATGAAAAATACTGAAGTTAAGAAACGAATTAAAAAAACTCTGGAGAAGAAAAAATGAAAGGTACCTTGAAAATATTTATTTTGACATTTATGTTCGTTCTTGCCGGAACTTTTTCTTTATTTTTATTTAGCTCTAATTCTTTAACTGGAAATATTATTGAAAATGGTGGTGCAGAGAATGTAGAAAACTTAGAAGAAATTATTCCTCCAATTATATTGGGAACTGAAGCTATGAAGGATATTGAGAGATATGTTAGAGAAATGGGAATGGGGAATTTCTCGAATTCTTATTTTGAAGATTCTTTAATTGAAGCACAAATTTATTTTGATGGTGAGGAGTATGAAAAAGTTTTGGAGATACAAGATGATCTTAAAGAAAGAATTGACTTATTTTATAGTGTGCAAGATAATCTTATTCTTTTAAAAATCTCTATTGAAAAATATTTTGAACAGGGAGTTGATATGGAAGATGCTACCAGAAAATTAAAGATTGCTAATAATTCATTTATGGAAGAGCGATATGAAGAGGCTGAAATCCTTATTGAGGATTTAAAGTTGATTATTGAAGAGAGTCGTTCGGAAGCTACAGTTCTTTCAATTGTTAGTTCTAGCGTTAAAAATTTCTTTGTTAAAAATTGGTATTATATTCTTGGTGCGCTAATAGTTTTATTTTTAATTATTCGGTCCGTTGTTTTAATTAATTTTAGAGTTAGGTTGATTAAGAGAATTAAGAAAATGCGTGCTGAAGAAAAAGCTTTGAATAGACTTTTAATTCGTGCTCAGAAAGATAGGTTCAAGAAGGGTTCAATTTCTGGTTTGACATATAACATTAGAATCAGAAAATATAAAGAAAGAGTTCAAGAAATTAAGGAAGTTTTACCTGTTTTGGAAGCTAAATCGAAAAAGAAACTTAAGAAGAAAAAAGAGAAATTAGTAAAAAAGAAATCCTCGAAAAAATCAATAAAAGGGAGGAAAAATTAGATGAAAAAATTATTGACAATATTTGTTTTTGTTATGTTTGTTCTTAGTTTGGGATTTGCTATTGCTGGTGAAGACGGACCAGTAATAAAACCTATGATGAAGAAAAATCTAGATGGAACCGGATCGAATAATGATGCAAATCTTCCAGATCATGAACCCAGCTTATATGCTCAAAAGAAAGGAGGAAATGAAGAGGCTCCAACAGTAGATAGAAAGGAAGAAAGAAGATTACTTGCGGGTGAGAAAAAAGAGGAAAGAAAGAGAGTTGTTGAGGAGAAGAAAGAACAGAGGAAAATAAAGAAAGAAGCTAGAAAATCACAAAAATCTTGTGTTGCTGACTTAGCTGAAACTAAGAATAATTGTTATCAAGAATCTAAGAATGCTTATCATCAATGTAAGCTAGATAGTAAAGAATCTGAAGATTCAAGGGCTGCTAGAAAGTTATGCCGTGATGCTGGAAAAGAAAGTAAGGAATCTTGTGAGATGAGCTTTGGAGAACAAAGAGGTTCTTGTTTAGAATTAGAGAATATTCCTGAAGAAATACCTGCCATTTAGGCAACCAATTTATTATTTTATTTACTATATTTTTTTAAAGCTTTTTTTATTCTACCTTAGATGGTAGACATTCCAGAATATGAAAGAGATGATTCGCAGGATTATTTAGAGGTTTTAGAGGCGCTAGATGAGATTCCTTTTCCCTTGGGGAAAACGCTATTATGCAGTTTTCTTAAGGCTGATTTTTCTAATAAATCTATTGAAAAAAATAAACTATATGACATTGACGGGTTCGGGGTGTTTGTGGATTTTACGAAAGATAAAATAATGGAGCTTATTGATAAATGTTTGATTAATAGTTTTGTTGAGATTAAAGGTTCTGATTTTAACAAATTTATTCGAGTTATGGAATTAAGTTCTAAGGGGATTAGAGAGTTGAAGAATCCTAGCCTAGGTAAGAAAATTGAATTTGAGAAAGGGGAAGAGGTTAGTGATAGGGAATTGGAGGCGTTTAAGGAGTTGGAAGAGTTTCTTAGGGGATTTAACATGGAACAGAAGAAGGCGATTATTAGTAAGAAGAAAGAGATTTTATGTGTTGCGGGGGCTGGAAGCGGTAAAACTACTGTGCTAACTAAAAGAGTCCAATTTATTAACAAATATGATAAAGTTCGAGGGGATGAAATCTTAGCGATAACTTTTACTAGAAAAGCTCGTGAGGAAATGCAGAGAAGATTGGGTTTATTGAAGGTTAAGGCTCGTGTTGAGACGTTTAATTCTTTTTGTGAAAAGATTTTATTAAAATATGGAGGCAAAGTTTACGGTCGTAAGGTTAGAGTTATTAGTTATCAACAAAAGATTATGATTTTTATGCAGTCATTAGATTATATTGGGTTAACTGCTCAAGAGGCGATCGATAAATACTTTAAATTGAATCAGAAGAAAAATAAAAGTTTTTCTCAGTTACAAAATATTCTTATGAATGATTGTTTTTCGGTTTTGGATTACTATAAGGCGCAGGGTAAAGATGTTAATGTATTAAATGGAAATAAATTAAATGGGGATTATAAAATGATTTCTGAGATTGTTCGGTTTTTGCAGAAACAGATGGAGATCCAGGGACTTAGAACTTATTCGGATCAGATTATGGATGCTATTGGATTCTTTAAGAAAAACCCGGGTTTAATTCCTAAGTTTCAACATGTTCTGATTGACGAATATCAAGATGTCAATGCTTCCCAGATTGAGATTATAGATTTGATTAATCCAGATAATTTATTTTGTGTTGGAGATCCTCGTCAGGCAATTTTTGGATGGAGGGGTTCGGATATTGAGTATATTTTAAATTTTCGTAAAAAATATCCTGATTCGCAATTAATTCATTTGATTAAAAATTATAGGAGTAGTAGACATATTGTAGAATTTATGAATAAAACTATTGAAAAAATGGAGTTGCCTGATTTAGATGCGAGTTATGTTGGTGAACGTAGTCTAGAACTTAAAGGGTTTGATTCAGAATTGGAAGAGTATAAATTTATTTTAGAGACAATTGCTGAATCTGATTTAGAGTATAAGGAGATTTTTATCTTAGCTCGTACAAATAAGAAGCTGGAAGAGATTGCTTCGTTGATGAAGAAGACAAGTATCCCATTTATTTTGAAGAATGATGATAATCCAAATGTTGAAAGTTCTGGCGAGGTTACTCTAGCTACGATTCATTCTATTAAGGGATTAGAGGCTGAAATGGTTTTTGTTATTGGGGCTAATGGAATCAATTTTCCTTGTAAGGCTTCGGAGCATCCTGTTATGGAAGAGATTAAGATGTATGAATATGATAAAGAAGAAGAAGAGAGAAGGTTGTTTTACGTCGCTGTTTCACGTGCTAGGAATAGATTGTATTTGACTTATACCGGGAAGAAACCTAGTTATTTTATTGATGAAGGGGATTTTTATTGATCCTCGAAAACACCTTCAACAGCCCTACTTTGCATTTCTGTTCTATAGCAATCTTCACAGATATCTGCCTCTGTTCTTGGTGAGATCTTGAATGATCTTGGGTTCTTTGGTTGGGAACATCTTTCGCATCTCTTTAGACAGTTAACACAGAATGTTTTGTTTGTTATTGTGTCTTTTTTTGTGTGGGAGGTGCAAATATTTTTCCCACATTTATCGCATCTGATGTAACAGTCTTTGCATATTTTTTTACTGCATATTGGGCATGCAACTTTTAGACAAGTGTTGCAATAGACTTTTCCGCAGGCCTCACATAAGTCTCCGCATTTTTTACATATAATATGGTTTCCGGAGCATAAAACTAGTTCATTTATCTCTTCTGAACAGACATCACATTTTGGAAATTTAGGTTTTCCGGTTAGTAAATCAAGAGAGATTTCAAAATTTCTTTTGGCGTTAGTATTTTCTAGACTAACTGAATAGGCTAAAAGAGGGTAGTAGATTAGAGTTGTGTTGAATAGTTTGTTATTTATGTTTAACATGTGTCTTTGCATCTCTAACTGTATCGCTCTCTGTTTTTCATTTGAAGCGTCTTCGGGATTAATTTTGGCTTTTAACTCTTGGATCAACTTTCCTTGTCTCTGGATCTTTTCAAAATCTTCTTGTGCCTTTGCCTGTTCTAATCTTACAAGATTTCTTCTTAAATTCTCCTCATCTTCTCTATTCTCTGCTCTGAAATGAGTTTCTACCCGATCTATTTCTTTCTCTAATCTCTGATTTAGTTCTTCTGAAATCATTTGTGTCCTTGTTTCAATAATATTCTTTAATCTTCCTTTTGCTACACTATAAGCTTCTTTTGGATCTGGAATCTTTATATCGGATTTTGAACCTTCGACTACAGGATATCCTTTTAGATCTCCATCAATTATTTTATCTTCTGATGTGTAGATTTCGTTGATTATTTTTTCTCTCTCGTTTAGATATTGGAATACTGTGTGAAACGTAAACCTGAAAAAAATACTATTTTTTCTTAAGAGATTTGCTCTTCCTAAACTAGCATTTGGAGTTTTTATTAGGTTTAGAATTTTATCTGGTCTTGAAACATCGAAATCTATCTTTAGTAAAGTTGTTTTCCCGGAAGAATCTAGATATCCTGAGATTGCCTGAATTAGGTAATTTGATTTGTCTATAAATTCTATTTCTGGGTTGCTATTCGGTTCAAAAGTTAAAAGATATGGTTCTTTTTTTCCATAATATTTTTGGAATGCTTCTGGAACGTTTGTTATTTTTAGAGAGTTGTTTTCTAGAGAGATTGTTGCATTTAGATTCTTGAAAAACTTCTCTACAAACTGTTGAATTGGATTTTGCATGAATTAGGGAGATTTAGAGAGTTTAAAAGAATTATTGGGTTGGAGGAGGTTATTTTTTATAAGAAAGGAATATTTAAATAGTTATATAAGTATGTATAACTATGCCACAAGTAATGTTAAGAAAAAATATTTTGCACTATCCTCAGTTAGACACTATTCTAAGGATGGAGGATTTTATTAGAGAGAACTCTGGAGAATTTAAGAAAAAATCTCTTTGGCAAAACCTACCAAAAAAAATGCAATATCAAACTTTTTGTGTGATATTTGATTATCTTTTAGAATCTGGAAAAATTGCACAAGATAGAAATGGAAATGTTGCATGGATTTGGAATCCAAAATTAGCTCAAAAATATTTAAACAGACCAGATTTGTCAAGATGAGATCAAAGATAAAATATGCTGAAGAAAGAGTTAAATCTAGTTTTGATAAATTAAGAGATTCTAAAACCGAAGATAAGAAATTATATAAGTGGATTAATAGGGCAATGGATGATTTAGAAGATAATGCTTTTTGTGGAATTCAAATAAGAAAAAAATTAATTCCAAAAGTTTATATTGAAAGGTATGGAATTGATAATCTCTGGAAATATGATTTACCAAAAAGTTGGAGACTAATTTATTCTGTCGTGAAAGGAGAGGTTCAAATTTTATCTATTATTCTTGAATGGATGAGCCATAAAGATTATGAAAAGAGATTTCGATACTGAAATTTTCCTAGTGGTTAAATAATTGAGTAGATGCCCACGCCGAAGATTAGATTATAGAAAGGAGTTTTGCCCTTTATTTATTGTTAAATTATTAATGTGAAGTGAGTTTAATTAATTATTTTCTGGACGTGCATCAGTTAAAGTGTCTAAAGCTTTCAAGGCTTCAGAATACTCCAAATTTGTTCCGCTAGGATTATGAAAATGAATATAATCCTCTTCTAAGGTTATTCCTAAGCAAGATTCATGTCCAAGAGATTGAAAATAAATTCCAGGCATATTATTTCTACCTCGTTTTAATGCCAAAGCCTCCATAGATCTAAAGATACTTTCTGGTTTATCTGGAGTTTCTGTGGTTGGCAACATAATATAATGTGTACTTTTTTCTAAAATAGATGCCGGCCCTTTTCTAATATTAGCTTCTGCATCTTGGGCCTTATGGGAATATAGATTCCAGTTTTTATCAACATATTTTTGGTGAATTTGTTCCGCTATCTCTGAAGTGAATTTCATATTTTTTCAACAGGAGACTCCTTTATAAGAATTATTGTACTCAATTTCAACACCTCGCCTGAGAAGTCTTACGCCCACGCCGATTAGTCTACCATCGTGGTATAATGATGGGTGGACTTTTTAATTTGGATCTCAAGATCAATTTAGATGTTTTAAAGATTTGAATTTGGTTCTAAAACCAATGTAAACAGGAATCTTCTTATTTTTTAATCTAAATGCAAGAGCTCGTCTTCCCCCATCCACTATAGAGTATTCCTTAAAATCTTTAGTTAGAACAACTATTCTTGGATTTTTGTTAAGCTTTTTTTTAATCTCATCTATCCTAAGAATAAACTCTTTTGACATTTTTCCATTTTTATAATTTTTTAAGAGTTCATCATGACTTAAACCAATATGCGTCATAAAGCCCTTTCCGGAATCAAATATTTTATTAATAAAATTTGTTTTTGGATCCAATTCTGTTTTATACCAGAGTGTCTTTTCATCATTAAATAATTCTTCCCAAGAATCTTCCGGAAATTTAACCAATTTTCTTATTTTAGTTTCAGAGAGATTAGAAAAATCAACTTCTTTGCCTTGTTGACCCCTAATTAAAGAACTTATCACCTTTTTTACATCTACTCTTATTTTTTTCATTTTAAATTCTTCCACATTTCTTTAACTTGAATTGTTTCCCCGCCAATCTTCCAACGATCTAATTTCTTTTTAGTCTTATATCCTAATTTCTCATAAAAAACTTCAGCAGTTCTTGTTGGATGAAGAACAATTTTCTTAATGTCTTTTTTCTTTGCAAGGTTCTCAATATAATTCATTAATTTTTTTCCATAACCTTTTCCAATTTGATCACTTCTTACATACAAGCTTCCAACGATTCCATCATCCTTTAAACCAATAACCCCCAGGATTTTTCCATTATCTTCAATAACAAAAACGAAATGTTTTTTTATGGAATTAGAAATTTTAGAAACCGTTTGTTTTTTCACATATTCCTCAACAACTTTTTTAGAATAATCTTTAGAATTTATCTCTTTGAATGTCTTCTTTTTTAGATTTACTATTTTTCTTGAATCTTCTAATCTGGCTCTACGTATTTTCATTTCAATCCCTCAATAAAATCCTTAAGTCTTTCAAAAGTTTCTTCAATAGATAACTTCGAAGTATCTATAACTTTTCCAGTAATTTCTTTGATTTGTTTTCTTAACCCTAAAAGATTCTCAACATCTTCAATAACTTCCTTAGTTGCTCCCCGTTTCTTAAGTCTCCTCTCTCTTTCTCTTTCACCCACATTAAGCAAACAAAAAGAAACCTCTTTTAATTTCTCAAAATTTTCAAAGCCCTTTAACTCTTCAGGAAAAAACAAACCAAGAACACAAGTAATCTTACCCTTCTTCTGATTCTCCAAAGATTTGTTTATCCAATGGAGAGTCGTATCTAATCTCCATTGCAAGGAAGGATCTTCAGGAACTCCAACTTCATCAAAATCATAGAAATCAATACCTAAAAATTCTTTCTTCAATAAATCCAAAACACTACTTTTTCCAACACCTTCTGCCCCAAGAATAAATATTGTTTTTGTCATTTTCCTTTCCTATACTCTTTAATCATAAATTCAGGAATAACTTTCTCATCAGCCATTCTATCTGTCTTATCTTTAACACTTTCAAAAAAGTTGGCTCCTTTCAAATGATTTGCCTTCTCAGTCAATTCGGCCCTTATAGTTTTCTTAGTACTCATACTAAAAATCTCTCCAGTTTTAACCAATGCCCTCATTCTTTCCATATCTTTATCTGACTTAAGAACAATACAATGAATTTTATTATGGGTCAAAGTAAGTGCTGTTGTTTTATGACTCCCATCACACATAAGATATTTTATCTTTTTATTTTTCTTCAAAAAAGATTTAAATTTTTGATTATGTTCTTTTTCTTTTTTTGTTTTTCCTGGAAGTAAAGGCAAGCCAACAGATAGGGGGATAACAGGTGTAGGAGGCAAAATATCTTTATTCCCTTCCCTACAAATCTTAAAATAAATCTTCAAAATATGTCCGTTGTGAACTGGGAAATCTTTAGTTGTTATTATTGCTGAAGGAGAGATTTCTTTTATTTTCATTTTAACTTCAAAAATTTGACTCCTTTCTTAATTAAATAATTTATTATCTTAAAAAATTCTTTTGTTGTTTTATCATGATCATGAATTAAAATTATATCTCTAGATTCTAAATTATTCAAATCTCCACCTTGTTTAGGATTTTCAACATCAATTCTTTTAATCACTTCCTTAAAGGATAAGTTATATTCTAAAACATCAAAGCTCCAAAGTAAATCAATTCCCTCGCCCATTTTGAATTCATTAAACCAAGGATATTTAATTCCCCTAAATCTAACTTTAGAATAACCTAATCCTTTCAAAACAGTCTGAAATTCTTCTTGGTTCCTTCCCCCTTTATTTCCATAAGGAAATCTAAAATATTTTCTCTTCCTCTTTATTTCAGCCAAAGAATAAATCTCTTCAAGAATTTTATCAGTCTTCTTAATTTCTTCTCTTCCAACTTTAACTGAAATCTTATCAAAATCTTTATGAGAATAAGAATGATTTCCTAACTCAAAACCTTTTTTCAAAGCATAAACAAGAAAATCCTTATTTTTCTCAACCAATTTACCAATAACAAAAAAAATTGCAGGAATTTTCCTCTCATAAAGAAAATCAACTTTCTTTTTGAAATCTTTTGAAGGAGCATCATCAACTGTTAAATAAGTTTTCTTTTTCATTTCTTCAAGATCTCCTTAGCTTCCTCCCTCATAAATTCTTCAATCAAAATTGGCTTATGCTCAGATTTCTTAATCACTTTCTTAGATGGTATCATTATTTCCCAAGTCCAAGTTTTATTTCTATCTTTCCTGCTTGCAGCATAAACAACACCCTTCATCTTAGCCCAACAAATTGCAGACATGCACATTGGACAAGGCTCATAAGTAGTATAAAGCCAACAGTCTTTTAATTCATGCGTTCCAAGCTTTTTGCAGGCTTTACGGATTGCAACAATCTCAGAATGACCTGTTGCATCATGCTCTTCAGAAAAAATAGTTCCTCCAGTTTTTACTATCTTCTTATTTCCCTTAATAATTATGCAACCAACAGTAGGTTCCTTTAACCCAAGATCAATTGCTTCTTGCATTATTCTTTTATTTGGATGTTTCATTTTACTTTAGATCTAACCTTCCACCCATCAATATCAAAACCCCCCATTTTTAATTGCATTCTTTGGATTAGCTGCTTAAACAGATTCATCTTCTTCACTTTATTTTTTTCTTTAATTGCTTTCACAAATAATTTTGCAAAAACCTGATCTGGAAATTTAGGAATTGAATATTTTTTCATATCTTTTTTATCTTGTAAAAATAAAAGCATCTTATTTGGAGAAAATCTATAAAATCCAAGAAATTCCGAATAAAAATTAATCATTTGCTGAAGGGAATTAAAATAAACAAATTCAAAATCAGAAGACTTTCTTTCATAAACTTCTTCCAAATTATCTAACATGTCCCAAGAGATGTATTTTAAAATTTCTTTTCTAGAACTATCTGGTTTCTTAAACTTCTTTTTCAAATATTTTTGTCCTAAAGCCTTAAGCTTCTTCATTTTACCTCTCTTATCCAAAATAATTCTTCCTGTAGCAAACATATGTGCATCAACACGTCTCCGATCCTGCTCATCCTCTTTCATATATTCTTCAATTTTCCAAGAAGGATTTGCAAAATATTCCATAAGAACTCCATCAACAATTTTATTTCCTCTTTCTCTCCAATTACAATTATTCTTTAAAACAATATTGATATCAATATCAGAATGTTTAGAAGGATTTCCCGTAATATAACTACCACAAACACTAATTCCTATAACCTCTTTTCTATCCTTCCATTCTTCAAGAAATTTATTCAGAGCCACTTCCCATTTCTTTTCCATTACAACTTCACCTCGGCCAATAAAGCCATATGGTCTGACAAGCCTTTTCCTAAACATTTCAAAGATTTAAATTTAAATTCTTTTGGAATCACAACATAATCCAAAGTATAATTAGCAGGAGGATAAGATAAATATTTCTTATAATCATATGAACTAGTATAGTCTCCATAAATCATTTGAGACAAATATTCTGGATGTTTAATATTAAAATCTCCAACAATTATCGGTCTAATCTTTTTCTCTCGCGTATACTTCATAGTTTCAATTAAATGAAGCAAACTAAATAAATCTCTATTAGAAAAATGCACCACGATTAAATCGAGGACCTTTTCTGCTTTAACTCTTAAATGCAAATTTCCACAAGTATATCTATCCTCAGGATGTTTGGCTAATTTCTTCTTTTCAACATTTAAAATTTTAAATTTGGATAGAACTGCAGATCCCTCAATGCAAAATTGATCATATTTCTCTGGCCTTTCTTTTCTCTTATCTGTAACTGAATAATAAGAAGTGTAAGGAAAATTTAACTCTGCATTCAATTGTTTTGCTTGATGATCTCCTTTTTTATTAAATTTAGCATCATCTCTAACTTCCTGCAAAACAACTATGTCTGGATCATGCTTCTTAATGAATTTTATTATTTTTGGTTTTCTTTCTTCAAAATTAGTATAATTCCAGATATTCAAATTTAATATTTTCACCATCTTCTTTATTCAATCAAGTTTCCGCTATTTTTTAATCTTCCTAAAACCCAACTTCCTTACAAGGAAAAATAACATCTTTACTCATAATTGCAGTTTCAATTTTCTTAAAAAGTTTAGGATATATTTCAGTTAAATCATTTATTACCTTGGTATAATCTTCAAAACTCTCAGCAAAAATAATCAATTCTAAATCCCATAGAGCGATCTGTTTAACAACATTAATTATCTTTTTACTTCCTTCACAATAATCCATAATGCCTTGAAGTTCTTTTTTAGTATAGGATCCTAAATAAATAAACGCCTTATACAATGTATATCCTAACTTAGAATAATCAATCTCAACAGTATACCTAACAATAATGCCTAACTTTTCAAAATCTCTCATTCTCTTACGAACAATATCTACACTAGATTTGCATCTAAACGATAATTCTGCAAGATTAATTTTAGAATTCCAATAAAGTTCTTTCAAAACTTTTTCCCCCACCCCATCTAAACGATTATTCTCAATATCTTCAGTAAATGTCACAAACTTAGCCTTGGAATTGACAAGAAAACTCTTCTCAGAAGCACTAACACTCGCCAAAGAAGTAAATTTCATATCAATAATCAAACCCTTATGCTTAGTTAACAACTCATTCTTTATCTCAAACAAATCATTATTTGACTTAATGAAATAAGTTATTCCCACATTCCAAACTCCTTCAGCTATTCCGTACCAATAGACTCTCGAATCTTTCTTCAAAGAATCAATTAATTCTTTTTTCTTTTCTGGAAAATTCATAATTGTCAAATAAATAGTAGCAGTCCTAAAACCCAATTTAGAATAATCTATCCAAGTTTTATAATTCTTAATGATTTTTTCTTCTTCTAATTTCTTAATCCTATACCTCACTGCATCCTTACTTTTACGAACTAATTTAGCCAACTGAGTATCCGGAATACGTGAGTTTCTCTCCAATTCAAACAAGATCTTCTTATCAACATTATCTACCATAATTAGAATAATCTGGTTTAGTATATAAATATTTCCATATATTGATTAAAAAATAAGAATAATATTCATATAGTTCTCGGTTGTTACTAAGACATGAAAACAAAACAACCTAGCATTTCAAAAGAGATGAAAGGAGGTAAAACAAAATGAAAAGCAAAATAACAAAAGTACGAGAAAAAGAATTGATCTACAACAAACTTGTGGAATTAACTGAAAGTTCAAAATCTCCAGTTAAAGAATATTTCCCAATTGTTAGGATAATGGACCGGATAAAGTGGGATGTTATAGAAAAAGTTCAATCTATGCCGAGATATAGGAAAGCCTATGATTTTGAATATGAAAGTGAAATGCCTAGAATAAATGGGAAGATTAATTTAGATAATGAGCTCCCCAGAATATCCACTGCAAAATCTAACTTAGAAGAATTGGCCGCGGAAGGAAAAGTAGATACAATTGAAGCCAATCAACTTTGGTATCGTGCAAATATTTAATTTATTAATTTTTTATTTTATTAAATCAAAACAAACAAAAAAAATGAAAAACCAATATGAAGAGACAAGAAAAAGAATAGAATCCTTAAAGGAAAAATACAGCACTAATAGCTATTCCGCGAGACAGCAAGCTCAAAAAATGTTAGCTGCATCTGAAGATAAATACAAAGAAGAACAATTAAAAATTGTAGAAAATTGGGTAGAAACAAGAGAAAAGATAGCAAGAGATTTAGCTAAAAGATTGAAAGACATATCAGATGGAAAAATTTAATTATCCAAGGCCATCCAATTATCTTGATTCCAGTATTCATTTAGATAAGTTATTTTATCTCCTTTCATTTTAAGGATCATAATTCCTACCATAAAATTTTTCTTCTTCTGATAAACATTTTTACAGGTCCACTCAGCAAAACCTGTTTTACCATCTTTAGAAACATAACATTTCCCTAGTTTAAATTTTATATTGGAAGTATCTTTAACAACAACAGAATCCCAAAAATTCTTTATCTCCTTATGTCCCTTGTACGGCTTACTTAATGGGCTTTCCTGATAAATCCCCTTAGGAGTAAAACATTCCAAAATCAATCCAGTATCCTTCTTCCCCCAAGCTTTTTTGTACTTGTTCATCACTTCTTTTATTTGTTTAACATCCATCTTCTTTATTCAATCAAGTTTCTGCTATTTTTTAATCTTCCTAAAAACTTTAAAACTCTATTTTCCATAAGGAGATATGAAGAATAATTTTGTAGAGAATAAGCTCCAAACAAAACAAGGGGATTATATTATGAGGGTTTATGCTGATTCTCAAGGAAAAGAAACGGTTGTTGTTTATACAGAAAAAATAAACAAAAAGAAACCGGTTTTAGTGAGAGTTCATAGTGAATGTTTTACTGGAGATATTTTACATAGTTTAAGATGCGATTGTGGAGAACAATTACAAAAAGCACTAGAATTGATACAAGAGAAAAATGGAGTTTTAATCTATCTGAGACAAGAAGGAAGAGGCATAGGTTTATTTGAAAAAATAAAAGCATACAGTTTACAAGATAAAGGATATGACACTTTTGAAGCAAATGTTATTTTGGGACATAATCCTGATGATAGGAGATATGAGAAGGTTAAAACAGCCCTAAACGATCTAGGGATAAATAAAATAGATCTCTTAACAAACAACCCCTCAAAAGTTTCAGAAATAGCAAAATTAGGAATAAAAGTTAATGAAAGAGTCCCTTTAGTGATTCCTTCAAATAAATATAATCAAAAATATTTTGATGCAAAAAAAGACAAATTCAAACATTTTTTTAGTGAAGAAATCAGTTACTATTTTTATCAATTTCACGTAGATTCTGTAAAACAAGTAGAAGAAATAGGAGAATTTCTTAAGAATAAAAAGAAAGATCCCTTATTGAAGATCTGTATTGGAGTTTCAGCAGACAATTCCACACTATCAAATGAAAAAGAAATATCGAAAATAGAAAATATCTTTAAATTTTGTGAATCTTATGAAGGATTTGTACCTATACTTCATTTTACCTTCAAGAAATCAAAAGATACAAAAAAAGACATAATAGCAATAAAAAAGAAAATGCCTTTTGTAAAATATTTGCAAACAAATGATCTTCCAAAAAAGAGTTTAGGAGCAATAAAGTTAGCTTGTGAATTATTTTTAGCAGATATCCCATTATCAGACGAAAATTTTGAATTGATAAAAAATAAATCTTTTAGAGATACGATAAAGAAATACAAGGCATTTTTATTGTTAGATAATAGTAAAGGGACTGGTAAGAGGGAACCTAAAGAATCCTTGATGAAGAAAATTGATGTTTTACTAAAATATGGGTTAAATGATATTGCTATTTTTGGAGGATTTGGTTCTGACGATTTGGATACTTATTTCGAATTAAGAAGATTTTATAAGATAAATTTCTCAATTGATGCAGAAAGTAGATTGAAAACAAATGGAAAAATCGATTTAACTAAGACAAAAAGATATTTGCAACAATTAATAAGATTTGATGATCCTAATTCAGCAGGAGTGGAACAGACAAGAACTTTTTTACAACAATCTAAGCCTGCAGATTGGGAAAAAACAAAAATTTTAGGAAAAGAATTTTTGATACATCCTGCTGTTTTTAATCCCAAAAATTTTCCTTCAACTGAATGGTATGCAAATAAGGTGAGCAAAATTGTAAAAAATCAGAGAGATTTTTGCGAAGTAGGGTGTGGAACAGGAGTTGCCAGTTGCATTTCTGCCTTAACAAATAAAAGATTAAATGTTATTTCAACAGACATAAATCCTTTTGCTACAGAAAATACAAAATTAAATGTTAAAAATTTAGAATTAATCAGTCAAGTTAAAGTTTATTCTGGAGATGTTTTTGAAGGAATTCCTAAAAAGAGTAAATTTGATTCTATTTTCTGGGCATTGCCGTTTGGATTTTTAGATCCAGGAGTAAAAATAAACTTAGATGAAACACAAGTATTTGATCCGGGGTATAGGGCAACAAGAAAATTCCTCTTGGAAGCTAAGAACTATCTAAAGAAAAAAGGGAAATTATTAATTGGATTTTCAGAAGATTTGGGAAACGCAGAGCTATTTTATGAATTAGCTAAAGAAGCAGGAATAAAATTCAAGAAAATTGCAAGTGTTAATTTAGAAGAAAAGGATGAAATTAATTTTGAGTTGCTAGAAGGCAAATACCTAAATTAAGCTTAAACTTCAACGCCCAGGCAGAACAAAAACCCTTTTTCTAACAAAAATCCCAAAAAAAACTAAAATCAATAAAACAAGTTTACCGACGACAAAAAACATAAAACAAAAAGTACACCCATCAAATGGGACAAACGGTCTGGACGCCCACGCCGATGTACGACCATATTTAGTCCTATTGAAAACGGGAGTTAAATTATTCTTAATTCATAAGCATAAAATTCTCTTGGGTCTTCAGGAATTTTATTTTTCCCAATTAGTTTAACACTGAATCCTTTTTCTTCTGCCATCTTTTTCATCTCTTCAAAGGCTCCAAAATTTGATTGGGAAAGATAAATTCTTCCTTTTGGTTTTAGATATAATTTAACTTTTTCAAAAAAAGATTTATGTGATGAAAAATATCTTCTCCCAAGCCTATCAATACAGTATAAATTTAGTTAGAATTATTGTGATTAGAAGCGTCCACACCATAATATTATCAGAAGTATAACAATTACTCACCCATCCAATAACTTTGTTGAAGCTTCCTTTGATTCTTCGTATTCTTTGATTCCTGAATCAATTTCCTGTTCGATATTCTTGATTCCTTTTGCGAAGGTGGAGAGGTTGTTTTTAGATTCTAGGAATGTGTTTAGTAATCTTTCTTCTATCTTATTTGATGAGCCTCCGCTTCTTTCTGAATCTAGTCCTAAGTTGAATAAAATAATTGGTAGTTCTCCTATTACTAAACCAACACAACACATTTTGTTTATGATTAAGTCTACTACATACTCTTCCATGGTCCCTTTGGTTGCTAGGCTATAAATTTCCATGTCGTGTTGTTGACCTATTCTATCTAGTCTTCCAATTCTTTGCTCTACAGACATCGGGTTCCAGGGCAAATCATAGTTAATTAAGACTCTGCAAAATTGTAGATTTAAACCTTCTGCTCCTGCATCTGTGCAAATCATTATCTGGGATTTCTTTTTGAATTCCATTATCTTTTCGTATTTTTCATCTCTTGTTAATCCGCCTTTGAATTCTGTTATTTTCAATCCGTAAGGCATAAGATTCTCGACCATGTAATCCACGGTCGTTGGGTGTTTAGTGTAAATTAGAATTTTCTCCTTAGGATTGTCTTTTATCTTTTCTTTTACTATTTTCATCATAGCCTCCATCTTTGAATCAACTTTCAAATCGTGATAGTCTCCTAAAATATTTCTTGCAAACTGTCTTGTCTTGAAGTGATATTTCTCATCGTCCGCAATTCTTGTTAGAGATTCAATTGCAGATTTGGAGGAACTAGTTATCTTGGGTAGAAGTGCAAATACGATTAGTCTTCCGTTGATTTGATTTCCGGTTGCTGAGAAATACTGTTCCTTTAGAAGTTCGCAAGTTTTATCATAAATTATCTTTTCTTTTTCTGTTAGATCTACCTGAATGATTTTAGGAATTCTTTTTTTGTAATCAACATTTGTTTCTGACCTCTTTCTTCTAATCATTACCTCTTCTAGTTTTTCCCTTAGAACCTTAGGATTTAGAGGGTATCTTTTATTTCCATTATGTAAAAATTTCTTTCTAAATTCTTTTATTGTTCCCAAGTGTCCTTTCTTTAATAAATGTAATAAATTGTATAATTCAAATAAATCGTTTTGAAAAGGTGTCGCTGTTATCAATAGAAATCTCTTTTTTTGTAATCTATCTACAAACTTCCAACGTATTGTATTTTTTTCTTTTAATTTATGTGCTTCATCTACCATTAGAAGATCCCAGGAAATCTGATGTGCTTTTTTATGTTTGAAATCTCCGGTGTTTTTATCGAATATCTTAACTTTATCTATTGATGCTAAAGCCAAAGTTGCATTATCCCAGTCAGAATCCTTTTCTATAACCTTGAAATCTAACTCAAATTTATCTTTTAGTTCGTGTTGCCACTGATTTACTAATGAAGGGGGAGTTAAGATTAAAATCTTTTTTGCAAATCCTCTTGTAATGCACTCTTTTACAACTAATCCAGAAGTGATTGTTTTTCCTAAACCTACTTCATCTGCTAGAAGCGCTGAACCATTAAAATCTCTTAAAATTTTTAGGGCACCATCTATTTGGTAAGGAAGTTTATATGCTAGATTTTTCTCTATTAAATTATAAGAAAGTAATTCATTTATCTCTGTATCATGGTTCATCTCTTCTGCTTTTACTTTTAGATCTAAAAGTTCTGAAGATTCAAATTCTTTTTTCTCTAGTTTATCAAATAGAGAGATTTCTTCATCCGAAAAAGATTCATTTATTAAAATTTTTGACATTTTTCACCTCGTGAAGTTTTACGAGTTCTTTTTCGTTTTTAAAAATTTCGTGTTTTTTTGGAAAAAAGGCTATATAAATCTAGTGTGCATTTTGTCATACTTCTTAGTAGATGTAAAGTTTTAAAAGATATGATGGAATTATTAATATAATTAAAAGAGGTAATCAAAATGACTGAAGAAATGGAAAACACTGAAGAGGTTAAATCTGAAGAGGTTGTTGAAACGACTACTGAACCAGTAGAAGAAACAACTGAAGCTGTTGCAGAACCTGTTGAAGAGGTTAAGGAAGAAGCTGAAGAGGCTGTTGAAGAGGTTAAAGAAGAAGTTGCTGAAGAAGCACCTGCTGAACCTGAAGAAGTTACAGAATCTGTGGAAGAAACATCAGCTGCTGAACCGGCAACAGAAGAGCCTACAGAAGAAACAACCGAAGAGCCTGTTGAAGAGGTTAAGGAAGAAGTTGTAGAAGAAGCTACTACAGAAACTCCGGCTGAAGAAACAACTACTGAACCTGCTGCAGAATAGATTTGAATTATTTTTATTTTATTTTTTATTGGTTGGAAGTTTTATATATCGTAGATACGTATTTTAATTATGACTTGGAAAAGAGTGATGTCGATAGTTTTAGTATTTTTATTTGTAGCTATGCTGATTCTGTATTGGTATTTTCCTTCTGATCCCAGAGAATTTAATTTTGAGTTGTATCCAAGTACGAACTTTAGCGATAATGACACTAATGTAGGAATGCAGTTCTATCCAGATATGCGGTTTCCTTCTAAAGAAATTTCTTATGATATAAATGAAGCGTGTACTTTGAAGAAGAAAGCAGAAATGATCGAAGCATTTAATATTTTGGAAAATTTGACTAGCTTGAAATTTTATCCTTCTAGCAATGCAGAAATTGAGATTATGTGTGAGGATAAAGTTGTTGTGGATAATGGAATGTTTATTGCGGGGGAGGGTGGCCCTGCGAATGTTAGTCTTGGAAATCTATATAGTGTGATTCAGAATGGACATATCCTTTTGATTAGAGAGTCTAAATGTGAGAGACCAAATATTGCAATTCACGAGGCCTTGCATGTTTTGGGGTTTGACCATTCAGATAATGTAAATAATATTATGTATCCCGTTAGTAAATGTAGACAAGAGATTAGCGATGATTTAATTGATGAGCTAAATAGGTTATATAGTGTTCCTAGTTTGCCTGATATTGCGCTAGAGAAAGTCTCTGCTGAGATGAAGAATCGTTTCTTGAATGCCAATATTACTCTACAAAACCAAGGGCTTAGAGAGTCTGGAAACTTTAGTATTGAAATCTATGCGGATGATAAATTAATTGAAGAAGTTGAAGTTAGTAATACTCCTCTTGGAGCGGGGAAAGAAATAATTGTTACAAATATTCTTGTATCTCAAATAAAAGTGGATAGGTTAGTATTCTCTGTAAAAGGTTTAGGCCAAGAGTTGAATGAGAAAAACAATATTGCTACTCTTGAAATTTAAATTTTAATCTAAATCTAAATCTTCTATGTCATTTTCGAAATCGTCACCCAGATTTTCTGGATTGATTTCTTCTCTCTCCATAAATTCTTCTTCCATTTTTTTAACTCGCAGGATTCCCGCGTGTACCTCGTTTTTAAGTATGCTTTCTAAATGAAGGTTTTAGTATTTAAATTCTTCTGTTGCGCAAAGTATATATTTTAGTTCAGTTATCGAGGAGAAAAGTTTAAAAGGGGAAATTTTCATTATCCTAAATTTACATTAATTTTTTCCAGAGTTGTTCTTATTTCTTTTAGAATCTTTGTTAAATCTTGTTTTGAGACTTCCAATCTTTTTTGTTTTGATTCTTTTCCTAGTTCGATTAGTGTTATTTCTGTCTTTGTTCTTTCAATCTCTCTTTCTAGATTTTCTATGTCAAAAGTCTCTATAAAGATCCCGGAAATTTGTTGTCTTTTATTATTTATTTCCTCAGCT
>Ga0233437_1002050_pt1 | contig 32600 bp, 25 predicted proteins | sample SI_122_August201_FD_182714 | JGI IMG/M metagenome (GOLD analysis project Ga0233437, IMG submission 182714) | Seawater microbial communities from Saanich Inlet, British Columbia, Canada - SI_122_August2016_200_MG | ecosystem: Environmental > Aquatic > Marine > Inlet | place: Canada: British... | reverse complement strand
ATAAATATAAAAACCATAGTGAGATTTATTTTGCAAGTATTATTTAATGAAATTAACAGGTTATATTGAATGGAAAACGGGAATTTTAATTGTCGTTACAGGAAAAAAATAATTGTCGTTGATCAGGCTTGTCTGGTTCGGCTTCAATGATTTAAATAGAAACAAAGGGATAGAATTATGAAACAAATATTTCCAGAACCGATTATTGGAGGGCTATATGTTGATAGTTAGCAGGTATTGTTTTCTTTTAATAGGCTTATTGTTTCTGCTCTTTTTTACAACAAGCTCAGAAGCTAAAGTTGAGCCTATAGTACAACTTGGCCATTCAAATTATATCGCTGATGTAAAAATAGACTCCAAATGTAGATATATTGTTTCCGGAGGATATGATAATATAATAAAGGTATGGAGTATTGAGAATGGTAAAATTTTAAGGACTATTCCAGGCCATTCAGACTTTGTATATACTGTCGCAATAGATCCCAACGATAGATATATAATCTCTGGTAGTAGAGATAAAACAATAAAAATCTGGAATTTTAAAACAGGCAAACTTTTTAAAACTTTGAAATGTGATGATGATGTAAAATTTGCAGCGATGGATTCAAAAGGAAAATATATAATTTCTTTAGAATATGGTTATACTTTTCGAACTTTAAAAATCTGGAATTTTAAAACAGGAGACATTTTAAAAACTTTTAAAGAAAAAAACCTGGGAAGGACCATATCAATAGATCTGCAAGGAAGATATATTGCTTATGTATTTAAAGGTAAGAATGGTTATGAATACATAAAGTTAAGAGATATTGAAACCGGAAAGATCCATAGAACTTTTGAAGAAAATAATAGTATAAAGACTGTAGATGCTATAGCCATTGATCCCCAAGGGAGGTATGTTATTTCAGGAGTTTCCACCTCTAATTCTGGAAATGTAAAGATATGGGATATCAAAACAGGTAAAATTATCAGAGTTCTTAGTAAATCCGGCACTGCAACTGCTATTGCAATAGATTCAACTGGTAAATACATTGTTGAAAATAGTAATAATAAGATAAAAATATGGAACTATAAAAGCGGTAAGCTCCTTAAAAATAATATCCCCTATAAAAGTAATTTCGTAATAGACCCACAAGCCAGATTTTTAGCCTCTATAAATTCAAATAATTCTGTATCAGTTAAAATTGCAAAAAATGAAATAGAGATATGGAGCTTGCGGACTGGAGAGCTTTTAAAAAAAATTAATTCTGGTCTTACTGGTATATCGGATGTGACAGTAGATCCAAAGGCGAAGTATATCATTTCTGGCCATAGAGATGGCACAATAAAAATATGGGATTATAAAAATCCACAGCTTCTCAAAAGTTTTATAGGTCATAATGATTCGGTAACGGACGTAGAAATAGATCCAACGGGAAGGTATATCGTCTCTGCTGGCAGTGATGATGATAAAACAATTAAAATATGGAGTCTTAAGACTGCTGAACTTCTCAATAGTATCAGACAAACCTATCATGTAAAAGACCTTGAGATAGATTCGAAAGGTTTATATATCGTTTCTATTGGTAATCACCCTGATCGGGTAATTAAAATATGGGATTTGAACACTGCTAAACTGATTAAAAGTATTCAAATGACCAGTGGGGCTCATGATATTGAGATAGATCCAAAAGGGCAATATATCATTTCTGCAGACACTAAAATAAGGATATGGAATTTAAATACTGGCAAACTTTTTAAAACCATTCTTGGATATACTAATTACAAACAAATAATTGATATAGAAATAGGTCCAAAAGGGAAGTGTTTTTATTCATCAGCGGGTGCTGATGGAACGGACAATACATTAGAGGTATGGAGTCTTGAAAATTGGAGGCATATTAGAACCATTCATGCAAATACAGATGTTGCGGGTGATTTGGTAGGCAAGATAGCAATCGATCCAAAAGAAAATTATATAATTTCAGGAGATCAATTATCTGACAACAACATAAGAGTGTGGGATATTAATTCAGGCAATCTTGTTAAAATTTTAATAGGCCATAGTAGTGTAGGAAGTGTAAAGTCTCAAAGTAAGAATATCATTTCTGGAGGTCTGGACAATATATTAAAAATATGGAATTTAGAAACGGATAACAATATTTCACTGGCAGCTTCAGATAAAGATTGGGTTGTTTATTCCGATGATGGTTTTTTTGATGCCTCTAAAAATGGTGGTACATTAGTCCCAATGATAGATGACAATCTAAATATGTTTGGAATGGATCAGTTCGCGATTAAAAACAATCGTCCTGATATTCTTCTTAAGAGGGTAGGGGTTGGTGACAGTGAACTAATTACATATTATTATAACCAATATAGAAGACGTCTTAAAAAATTAGGATTTACAGAAAAACAATTGTCGGGAGAATTTCATGTGCCAGAGGCGAAAATATTGGAAACAAATAAGGATGGAAAGTTCATTACTATTAAATATAATTTTAACGACAGAAAATATAATCTTAAAAGATACAATATTTATGTTAATGATGTTCCAATATTCGGCGCTTCTGGCAAGAAAATCTATGGGAAAATTATAACTAAAACTGAAAAATTAGAACTCACCAGCGGTGAAAATAAAATAGAAATTACCTGTATTAACGAAAACGGTGCCGAATCATTTCGTGCCTTAACTTATGCGAATTATAATCAAAAAGTAAAAAATAATCTATATTACATAGGGTTTGGTGTTTCGAAATACAAAGATACCAGCCTTAATTTAAGTTACGCAGATAAAGATGTGACAGATCTTGCTGAAGTTTTTCTTAAAATGAAAGGAAAATATGAAAACGTATATATAAAAACTTTTTTAAATGACCAGGTTACAATTGGAAATATAAAGGTTGCAAAAAAATTTTTAAATGATTCAAAGGTGGATGATATTTTTGTATTGTTTATAGCCGGTCATGGCGTACACGACAAAGATAAAGATGCGACATATTACTATCTTACCCACAATTCAGATATTCGCAACCTTTCCGCTACAGCAGCAGACTTTGCTTCGATTGAAGATTTATTACAAGGCATTGAACCCAGAAATAAACTATTTCTGATGGATACATGTGAATCAGGCGAGATTGATGACGGTAAGCAGGATTATTTTTTTGCAATGTCAAAACAAAGAGGTTTTAAAGCACGAACTACCAGAAACATTAAAACTATACTAAAAAAAAACAGAACGTATTTATTTAAAAGAGATCGATATATATACAACGACTTAATAAGAAGATCAGGTACTATTGTTTTTTCTTCTAGTAAGGGAGGCGAGTTTTCTTATGAAAGTGATAAGTTAAGAAACGGGTTTTTTACAGAAGAAATCTTAAGAGCTTTAACTGATAAGAATGTTGATAACAATAAGGACGGCATTATCTCTATAAATGAACTGCAACAATATGTTATCAAATCAGTTTCAAAATTGAGTCACAACATGCAACACCCAACGGTCGATAGAGATAACATATATCAAAAATTTGGTTTTCCAATAGTACGATAATCCTATCTGATAAACGTCTTCTTCACAACCAGCTTTAGTTCGAAAAGGAGGAATTGGTACATGGGAATAGTGATAGGTATTGGAGGATTGATAATTGGATTTCTATTAATAAAGAAAATCCTTGATAATGAAACAAAACGAAATCTCTCTTTTCTATCTAACTCAACTTTCGGGATTAGCCCGCAAGGTGATCAAAAATAATATAACATCTTGAAATTATAAACAAATAACTTGAAGAGCCATGCTGTTTGATATATAATGAATTCGCCAAAAAACACAATAATATCAAACAGTAAGGGCTCAAATGATACATAACAATATTGATTCTGAAACACAAGGCGACATTCAAATTCTTGGTAAAATTGATGACTTTTTTAACCAATTTAAAATTGCTACTTTCCTACATCGGTGTGGCGTTCGAAAACGGCATGGGTATAGTGTGCGATCCTTGATCATGGCCATTTTTACATTGCCCTTTGTTGGAAAGAATTTTTTCAGAGGCATTACGATTAACGATAGTTTAGCTTTCGGTAAAGATGCTGCCTATGATGTTCTTAAAGGATGCAACTCCAATTGGAGGAAGCTGTTATTGGGTATCGGCATAAAGCTTTACAGTTTTTTTAACCGGCTGACAGATGAGGAACGCGAATCTGTCCTGATTGTGGATGACAGCCCTTATGATCGTTCCCGGTCCAAATCGGTCGAACTTTTGTCCCGGGTGTGGGATCATAGTACTGGGCGCTTTATAAAGGGATTTCGTATGCTCACGGTTTGTTGGTCTGATGGTGTCAGTTGTCTGCCATTGGATTTTTCACTGCTGTCATCTTCGGATGCTAAGAAACGGCTTTGTGAGAATCGCAAATCAATGGATAAAAGGTGCTGTGCCTGGCAACGTCGACAGGAAGCAACAATCAAAGCCCCGGATAATTTGGAGGCCATGGTCAAACGGATATTGGCGGCTGGTGTCCAAGCCAGATACCTGCTGATGGACAGCTGGTTTGCAATGCCCGCAACCATTACGGCGCTAAGCAAATATATTGATGTGATCGGCATAGTGAAAAAAACACCAAAAATTCATTATAAATACAATGGTCATCGGATGGACCTGAAATCTATCTATCGGCAACTCAAAAAACGTCCTGGCCGAGCCAAAATCCTGGCAAATGCCATGATAACATTAAAGGGGGGATTACCAGCCAAACTTGTGTTTGTAAGGGATAGACGCAAAAAAGACTGGCTGGCATTGATATCCATAAACCTTGAGTTGTCAAATGAAGATATCGTTCGAATTTACGGCAAACGCTGGGATATCGAAGTGTTTTTCAAAATGGCCAAACAGCATCTGAAACTGGCCAAAGAAATTCAATGTCGCGACTATGATGCCTTGGTGGCCCACACCAGCATTGTTTTTATGCGATATATGTTTCTGGCTTACCAGAATCGAATTGAGACAGATAACAGGACCTTTGGTGAATTGTTTTATGCCTGCTGTGAAGAGGTCTCTGATATTTCTTTTGTTGAGTCTCTTTACAGGATAATGACGCTTGCCAGCAATCGATTAAAAACCATCGGCAGTTATTGTGAAAAAACAGCATCAGCTTTCTTTGATGCAATCATAGAAACAGCTATGCAATGTTCCGGTTTGTTAGAAAAACGAAAGTTAGGCAGTAATTTTTAAACCCGAAAGTTGAGTATCTAAGCTGTTATGAATTTTATTGGATTCGGCTCACCTGGAGTCATCCGGGAGGGGGATCGAGCGATTGGGGGAGAAGCCGTACGCTGGTGGTGAAAAATACAATTTATCATAAAAAATAGGATGTAGGGTATGAAAAAATTATTGATTATTATCGTACTGTTAGGTTTTATCAGTTATCTTTTTGCCGAAGAGAACGATGATGTTGTAGTATTTGTTCAGACAGGACATCAATGGGTCAATTCTATCGCTTTCAGCCCAGATGGGAAATATGTATTGTCTGGAGCAGATGATAGTACTGCTAAACTTTGGGAAGCATCAACAGGTCTGGAAATAAACACCTTTGTTTGCTCTAAAAATGTTTACTCAGTGGCCTTTAGTCCTGATGGCCGCTTTGCATTAACAGGAGAGGAGTATGGCATTGTAGAGTTATGGGACTTGTCGAGTTATAATAAAATAAAATCATTAAAAGGGCATAAAGAATGGTATCAATTTAATGAATATAAAAGTTTCCTTAATGTGGTTCAGTCTGTAGCCTTTAGCCCGGATGGAAGGCATGTACTGACAGGAGCTGATGACGGCGTAAAACTATGGGACGTTGAAAGTGGTCGGGAAATTCGTACGTTCAGAGATTCTGAAAAGGTCATACACCCAGTTGCTTTTAGCCCTGATGGAAGGTTCATCCTGACAGGAGGGCAAAATAATGATTTTAGTAGGGATCGGGTAAACTTGTGGAATATAAGTGGCATAAAAATACGTGAAATTCAAACAGTTTATTCTGCAGATTCTGTTGCATTTAGCAGTGATGGTAGATATATATTAATAGGGATCTTTCCATCCTCTATAATATATGACATAGAAAATAGTAAAATAGTAAAATCTTTCAAAGGGCCATCTTCAGCCGTATTTAGTCCAAATGAAAAATATGTTTTAAATTTTGAGGAAAAAGCAGCCATATTGTGGGAGGTTTCAACCGGAAAAAAAATAAAAACATTCAGAGAGAACACTGAAAAGATTGTATGTGTGGCTTTTAGTCCTGATGGAAATAAAATACTTACAGGAAGTGCTGATCATACTGTAAAACTGTGGTCCGTAGACAATAAAAGATTATTACAAACCTACAAAGGACAATCAGGTATGTCTGGTAGACCATTTGATTTAAGCCCCTGTGGGCGGTATGCATTATTGGCAATGCAAGGGTGCAAGGTAAAGTTGTGGGATATATCAGTAGGTCAGGAAATAAGAACTTTTGATTTTGCTAATTCAAATGCTGATACAGGTTTGGATTGTAGCGCAATTTTTAGTCCAGATGGAAAATATATCTTAACAGAAAAGATAGAGGATATTGATCTTTGGGAAGTGTCAAGTGGAGAAAAAATAAGATCTTTAAAAAATAGGGGGTACTTTAAGACTGTAAATTTTAGCCCTAATGGTAAATATGTGATCATTGGTAGCTGGGATAGTGGAGCTGAACTATGGGACGTCTCGAGTGGGAAGGCAATTAGATCTTTTGATGTTCTTGGCGTGTTGGCTGTAACATTTAGCCCGGACAGCCGTTATGTTATGGTATATGGAGGAAAACATAACTATAAATCATCTGCCGCACATAATTATTTTTGCCTATATCGCGTGTCAACCGGTGAAATGGTAAAAGTTTTTGGTTCTTCTGAGACTTACAATTATCAGGTTAACGATTATAATAGCTATGCCACTTCAATGGCGTTTAGCCCCAATGGAAAACACGTAGTGGTTGGAAGATTTTCTAAGATTGGAAGGAGTTTTGATAAAAGCGCTTTATGGGAAGTGTCGAGTGGAAAAAAGATACGGTCTCTCAATATCGGAGGGACACGATCAATAACGTTTAGTCCGGATGGCCGTTATATCGCCGCAGGCAGTGATGACGGCATTGTCACTCTTTTGGAGGCCTCGACAGGAGGCAAAATAAGAACATTTAGCGGACATACAAGGAGTGTTAGATCTGTAAAATTCAGCCCTGACGGTCATTATGTGATAGCAACCAGTGACGATGGTATTGCCATTCTCTGGGATGCATCGAATGGAGCCCAAATAAAAATCATCAGTGGACACCAGGGTGGGGTTAGCTCTGTGAAATTTAGTCCTGATGGTGAATATATTTTTACTTTTGATGATATTAGTTTCAGAATTTGGAAAATAGATAGGGAAAGGGAATTATGCCGATTTTGGTTTTTTGATAGCAGTAATGAATGGATAGCAATTACCCCGGAGGGATACTACAATTCAAGCCCAAAAGGTCACCAACCCATCAATATAAGATTTAAGAATAAGGTGGCATCGATTGAACAATTTTATGATGTGTTTTATAGACCTGACATCGTCGAACACAAGCTCAAAGGGCATGATATAGCCTCTTTAATAAATATCACGGTTGAAGATGCTTTAAAAAGCCCACCTCCCATGGTTGAGATCAAAGAAATGCCGTCAAACATAAAAAGCCAAAAAAGTACAGTCAGCTATAATGTAAAAAGTATGGGCGGGGGTATTGGCGAAGTTCGAATTTTTCAAAATGGTAAACTTATCCAGTCCGATGGGTTTTACAAGAATATAGCAATAGAAAAACGTCTATTTGACAAACTGGCTTCTATTAACAGCCGGTCGATTTACCGGAATATTAGAGATAAACATACCGCCCAAAATAATAATCGCAGTGGGATTTCCAAAGCACGTTCTAAAGGTAATTTTTATAAAAATTCCACTGAGATAGATATCATAAATGGCATGAATGAAATCAGTATTTGTGCCTTCAATAAAGATAATACGATTCAGAGTTCAATGAAGACAGTAAATTTTTTGGGAAGAATCAAAGAGAAAAAACCGTCATTGTTTATTTTTTCGATTGGAATTAACAAATATAAAGATGAAACAAATAACTTATTTTATGCAGCAAAAGATTCAAAAGATTTTGAAAAAAAATTATTGTCAGTCAGCAAAAGCCTGTACGACGTTAACAATATCTATACCAAACAAATCGTGAACGAGCAGGCGACTAAAAAATATATTTTTGAACAAATAAAAGGTTTTTCTAAAACAGTAGAACCAAATGACGTGTTTGTGTTGTTTGTTGCCAGCCACGGTGTTTTAATCGGTGATCAGTATTATATGGTAACCCATGATTACAATGGCAAATTGGAAGCTAATTGCCTGATATCATCCAATGATTTTGTAGAAATATCAAAACAGATTAGATCCTTTAACCAGATATACATCCTGGACACCTGCCATGCGGGAGGGATGGATTATATCATTAGTGGTTTGTATGATGCCCGTATGTCAGTTTTGGCAAAAAAAATGGGACTCCATATATTTGCTTCAAGCAGTTCCTATGAAGATGCCATAGATGGGTACAAAGGCAATGGGTTGTTTACTCACCACGTGCTTAATGCATTAAACAATAATGTCAAAGCTGATAAAAATAGCAATAATATTATAAGTTTTTTAGAAATCGGAAATTATTCAAAAATAAATACAAAAACTACAGCAAAAACATTAGGATACTCACAGAAGCCAATAACGATCAGCTTTGGTAAAGATATTGATGCATATAAATTGTATAATTCAAATTAGACATAGAAGCGTAGGAGTCAAACTGAATAGAGAAAATCAGAAACGTGAGATATTAAATACAAAATTGAACAAAAACATAATATGTTCGTCAACTATAAATAGAAGAGGAATATTTTGAAATCCTTTTCCGACAGCAAGCTTGCAAAAAATTGTAAGGAAGGCAAAAAAAGATTTTATGAAGAAATTGTCAAATGATATCAAAATTATGTTGGGAAAATTGCGTATGGGTATTGATGTCTGTAAAACAAGGCCAAAACAAATTAATGCCTATGGCCAGCGTCATGTATAATAGGCGAATTAAAAATAAAGGGAATAATATGAAACTTGAAAAAGTAAGTTTAATCGTTGCAATTATTATTTTTTTATTGGTCTCTTTTTTGCCTGCAGAAGAGATCCTGTTTCAAACCACAAGCGAAGAAATGATAAAAGAGCTTGACAGAAATCCAATAAAAACCCGGAGCCTTGGATCAGGAACTCGGGATATAAAAGTTGTCCAGAGGATTAATAATAAAATAGAAGAAACAATCGTTATGATTGATGAGAGTGTTGATGTTCCAAGACTCAGGGTTAAAATTGAATTCGATTACAACTCATCAGCTTTGAAAAAAACTTCTTACCTGATCCTTAAAGAAGTTGGGAAGGCATTGCATTCAGATCAGCTCAAAAATAAAATAATCATAATAAACGGACATACAGATTCTGATGGGCCGGATCAATACAATTTAAATCTTAGTTTCCGTCGCGCGGATACAGTAAAATCATACCTCAATGCAGCGTATGATATCCCTGGAAATAGATTGTTAATAAGGGGATATGGAGAGTTTCTCCCACTCAAACCCAACACAACCTTTTATAATAAACAGCTAAACAGAAGGGTGGAGTTTGAGATCTCATATTAGGAGCTTTTCATCAATGACATTATGGAAGTCACGAAAGCCTTAAGGTTAAGCTATATTTAAAAACTAAGAATTATGGAGGGCCTTCCCAAGCGTCTTCCTGTTATCTTTTATACTTACATAAACTGGGAGGTTGGCCATGATACAGTCAAGCAGTTACATCAGATTAAATGCTTTCCTGCTGATTTTCTTTCTTTTTGGATTAGGTGGGGTCAATACAAATGCCGATGTCGTTTCTAACAGCGGAAAGAAAACTGACATCGCCATTTATCCTCAGATAGGCCATGGCACCGACGAGATATATAGCCTTGACTTCTCACCCTCAGGAAAACGCCTCCTCAGCTGTAATAGTAAGAAAATGGTTTTATGGGATGTAGAAAGCGGGCGGGAAATTCGATCCTTTAATGGACATTTTCCGGCTATCTTTGTAGACGAGAATAGAATTGCCGGCTATATGAATCAAAAGATACACCTATTTCGACCAGACAAAGCTGAGCCTATTAAAATCATAGGCACTCATCCTTTCGCGCTTGAAAAGACATTTACACCTGGAATAGTTGGCCTGTCATTATCTTCAGATCGTCGCCGCCTCATATCCTATATCTACAATGATGATTATGATTCCAAATTAAAAAAGAACCGTAGCGAATATGAGTTTATTATCTGGGATACCCAATCCTTTAAAAAAGTAAAGTCCGAGAAAGGCAGTATTGAAGGTGGTGGCATTAATTATGCGAGTATTTCAAAAGGCAACCGGTTCTATATAGGAAACGGCAACACGCTAATCTGCTATAACCTGGACAATGGAAAAAAGGAAAATGAAATTATATTGGGTAAAGAACAAGACGCAGTCGCTGCAGTTATAACCCCGAATGCAGATAAACTAATTACTATTTCGCCTGAGGAAAAGGGGTTGATGAGGGTTTATAACCTGGGAAAAAAAGTCTCCTTATACAAAACGGTTAAAAACAGGTTTTTGGGAGACTGCCCCGTGTTAGGATGTGGACCTTCAAATTTTTCGATATCTCCAGATGGGAAGCTGTTTTTAATGGGGCAATTTGTCCGCCATACATTTCTATGGGACATCAGCAAGGGGGAAAAGCGATTTTTAATCAAGGATGATTTAAGTAAGTCCATTGGAAAATACAGCAATTCCGTCTCCGCCGTGGCTTTTTCCAAAGATCAGAACTATTTTGCTTCAGGCTATGCTGATGGCGCCATCACTATTTGGAATACCGACTCTGGTAAGAAGAAATTAAGTTTGTATAATAACATAGTCGCTATTCATGGTGTGGGGTATGATAAAAAATTGAAAAATATGGCGATTCAGACAAGTAAGCTTAATGATTTCTCTGTTCAGATATCCCATTGGGATTTGACAAAAGGCGTCCAGACAAAAATGTTTTCCAACGATATTCCTCCCGGGCATGCCGGTGCCATGGCTGTCACACCCAACGGTCGATTAGGCGTTTCACAATCAACATGGGGTAGAGATGATGGATGGTGGTGTGATGGATATGCAGAAATTTCACCCAGCGGGCGCTATATTTTATCTTATAGTGGAGCATTAATATGGGATATTGAAAAAGGAAAAAAGTTGGGAGACCTATATAAGGCTGGCTATTACGATTATAGAAAGACAAACTTAGTTTTGTATGATACCAAACTGAAAACACATCGCGAGTTGCCGGATATTTTTGAATCCGTTTTTATCGGCAACGAGCACATTCTGGGAAGAAGCAAAAAAGATAAAGGATATCCAAAACTTTGGGACATCAAGACCGGTCATGTTTTCAAATCATATTCTCTCCCCCCAAAATCCGGTTCAGTTACCTATCGTTCAATGAAGGGTTATTCACCTGATGGCAAAATAATCATCTATACTGAAGGTAAAGAAACCAGGTACAAGGACGGAAAAAAGAAGGGTAAAGTAAAGTTTCGTGCGGTTGATACCTATATCTTTTCATTGGCCTTAAATAGGATTTTAAAGGTTATAAAAAATGTAGAAATTGGAAAAGTTGCGTTTTCTTTAAGTGGTAGGCTGTTCATATTAAATATTAATAGGAATGTATATGGAAAAGACTCGATTTTTTCTGGAGGCAAAAGCCTCACAGAATTTTGGGATATAGCAACATTGCAGCGGAAACGAATTATCCATGAAGGTTGGGCTAGGTATTATGGTTTTTCAGATGATGATAAAAAGATTATACTCGTGGATAAAAACAATGTCTTGCATTTGAGGGACACGGCAACCGGAAATGAACTCTTAAAAGTCTATCTTTTCAGAGATGAAGAGTGGATCGCCATCACACCCGAAGGGTATTACAACGCCTCCCAATATGGCCACAAATACCTGAGTATCCGATACGGGAATCGGGTGGCGGGAATCAATCAATTTTACGATGTTTTTTACAGGCCTGATATTGTAGAGGCTAAATTAAAGGGAGAGAAGATCGATGATTTGATCGAACTGACCATAGATGAGGCAGTGAAATATCCACCACCTGATGTAAAAATCGCCACAGTTCCCGGAACCAGCAAAAAGAAAGAGGTGACAGTGGATTATCAGGTTCAATCCACTGGCGGAGGTATCGGAGACATTCGAGTTTATCAGAATGGTAAGCTGGTTCAATCCGATAAAACAGTTCAGTCGTACTTGTTTCAATCGACCAGCAAAACCAATATCCAGTTCATGGACAGCAAGGCCATCGTCGCTCAGCTTCGCAGTATCGCTTCCAAATCTGGGTTGAAATTGAATAAAACTGAACAAGACAGGAAATCATCAGTCGCCAAACCCACTGAAAACTTATATAAAGGCAAGGTTGAAATCACAACAGTGCCGGGTCTTAATGAGGTCAGTATAGTTGCTTTTAACCTGCAAAATTCGGTGCACAGCATGATTAAAAGTGTTAGTTTCAAATCCAACCGACCCAGCGAATTGGCGCATCTTTTCGTGCTATGCATCGGTATCAACGACTATCTGGATGATGATCCCAATACCCGGCTCAACTTTGCAGTAAAAGATGCAAAAAATATCGGAGAAATGCTTAAAAAGCAATCTAATGGTCTTTACGATACCGATAAGATTCATGTCCGATATCTTATGGACCAAGACGCTTCTAAAAATAAAATTATAAAAGAATTCAAATGGCTTGCTTCACGAATAAAACCAACGGACACCTTCATTCTCTTTTTCGCTGGCCATGGCATTATGGATGGCCACCAGTACTATCTTGTCACACACGACTATGATGGAAAAATCCAACCGAACAGTATGATCAGCACTAATGAACTACTGGAACAATCTAAAAATGTTCCCGCTCTCACGCAACTGCTGATTCTGGACAGCTGTTATGCCGGGGGTGTCGATTATATTGTACGCGGGTTGTACGATTCGCGTATGTCCGTACTGGCTAAAAAGATGGGGCTTCATATCTTTGCCTCTGCTAGTGATTTGGAAAAGGCCTTAGACAGTTATGAAGGCAATGGACTTTTTTCTCATATCCTTCTACAGGGCCTTAACAACAATCCCAAAGTCGATGAGAACAAGGATAAATTGGTCAGCCTAAAAGAGTTGGGTAAATTTTCAAAACGGTTGACCACTGATATTGCAAAAAAACTTGGCCATGAGCAGGAGCCCTTAATCAAACACTTTGGCGAAGATAAACCTGTCTATCGGATTGCTCAGTAAGAATATTTTCTTGAGTCGTCAACCATCTGTTCATCTAAATATGTTTGGCTCCAAAAAAATCTAAGCATTCACTTTGATGTCATTTTCAATGTAATATAATTTTATCAAAATTATTATATTATTCTGATAGCCTTATAGAATCGAAAATACCATAAACCTGCCTTTGGCAAGGACAGTATAAAGATCTTTGAAGCTTGCATGCTTAAACATTGTTGACAGGACCGCTCTTTTCAGGTCAGCGCTTTTGCCTTTGTATTTTAGCATCATTTCCGTTATGCCCCCTCCTGAGTTTCGTTCTGACAGGGACACAACACCTGGGATTGATTCCATGTTTTGCTGGAATAAAATGATCAGGCGGTCTGCCTTTGGAGGGGTTTTAAGTGTGATGATGTATGGCAGGCCGTTCGCAGTGTAGTTGTCCCACCAGGAAATAATCGAGGAAATTAGTTTTTCTGAGCAGCTTTGAGCTGCATTGCCTGATGCTGTTGCAAGGGCAAGCTCCGGCGTTTTCCCCAACCCGGGCGAAGTTTTATTATCTGCCGTAAGGATCTGAGCTGTAGTGGTAACAATTGCTCTGGTTGTCATGGTGGCAGTTGCAGTTTCCATCATTCCGTCAAACTCTGATGCACCTGTTTCAACCGAGTATAAAATAACAATTTCAGCTTGATGTTGAAGACCAATTCTTGCCGCAATGTTGTTTATTGTATCAACTTCAAGAAGGTCTTTGGCCTCATTGTGGAGTTGTTTTGATTTTGCAGGGTCCACTAACTCAAAATACCTGTCTGTAAACTGCTGTACCAGTGTGGCTTCAGCAGTTCCTGTCAAAGGGTGCGTTACCTTGTCAGGAAAAGGGAGGATCATGATTCGGGGGTAGTCAACCATTTGTTGAATCAATCCTAACCGGATAAGTGTATTTCTGAGAACACCTTTTTGTGTAACTGCATGTATTGTAACTCTATATTTTCCGTCTTCGTCTTGTCCTTCTTTGATAATTGAAAAGTTCTTGATATAACCCGTAGAATGCGTATGGATTTTTTCCATAAGGGCATCATTATTGAAGGCATCAGTTTTAAGTATACTTTCAGCATCCATGAGCATGCCAACGCCCTGTTCAAGAGCCTGTCGGAGCGCATCCTTTTTTGCATTTTCTTTAGCACCTGCTATGTTTCCTCCCTTTATTTCGGCAATGCCTTCTGCAGTGGTAATAATTTGTATGTCAGCACGGGAGGTTGAAACAGCAATGATTACAAATGCCAAGGATAGAACTGTGATTTTATAAAACATGTATCTCATTGTTTTCATGGTTTGTTCCTTAAATTTTTCTATAAGGTTACAGGTTTTTATTCTATCACATTAATAATACAGGTGGATGCCGCAGTCAGTTTTACATTGCTCATGGCATGGCCAGCTTTCACTATTGTGATATCCCTTGTCAGTCCACGGGTTATTGCTTTATATTCAACATCTTTAAAGTTTGTATCAAAAATATTCAAGGGCCTGGTACTGGCAATAGCATAAACACGATCTGTTCCGGCTGGAGGTTCAACCATAAATTCAAACCTGTCAGAGCTTTCATCAGGGATTTTATAGGTTTTTCCTCCATCAATTCGTGAACTTTGATGATATCGATTTGGAAAAAGCAGGGTAATGTTACCACTGGGACCAACATCAACAATATTTAAATAGCAGTCTTTTTCAGAATTAAAGAAAAATGAAATTTTATCTCCAGGTTTAAACTCCTTCTTATTTGTCCAGATCTTAACATTGAAATCCTGTTTTTCTTTCATTTTTTGTACTTTTTGAAAAAGTGTGTCATTGAACTTATAGATGGGATCTGTTGTTGGAAGATTAAACTGAAAAATTTCATTTATTGCCGGATCAAATATTTGTGAGATGTTTTTTTTATAGCCTTTTTTATCCGAGGTGATAAGGAGGGAATGCTTCCCTGCAGAAATATTACTGATTCTTGCATAACCATTTTCATTAAGTACAATTTTTTCTCCATCAATCACAAGCGTTGCATCAGGCGGGATAATGGTAAAGGAGACATCATATTTTTGTTTTTTGAGACTGAATGCATACGTTTCCAAGGGGGATTTGATTACAATATTTTTACTGATAGTTTGATACCCGGAGGAGGGTTGAATAACGATGGAACAATCGCCATACGGAACACCTTTTATAACGGCAGCTCCGTTCCTTAACGGATGCTGCTGTCCATCAGCCAGGACAGTCCCCTGTACAGGCGGGCGCACACTGACAGTTAATGTTGATATCTGTTTTCTTTCTACGAGAGTTTGGGTGGAGGCGGTCCTTGATATGTTAACATCCCCCATGGCCAGGACTTTTGTGGATTCAATATTAACAATTTTTACAATCACATAATAATAGCTTCCAAGATCTCTGATTTCTCCGATTGCCATATCCTTAAGCCCCATGGATTTTCCATGCGTTGAAACCGTACTCTGGTCAAAGTAGGGTACGTCTTTTTCTGAAATGATGGTTGAAAGCAACTGCTTGAATTGTTTCCTTTCTACATAATCACTGAAATTATTTGATTGGAAAAGCTGTACACTCAAATCATCTGATATTTGTTCTCCTAATTCTGTGATTCCGCTACCCGGACCTATTAGATCAGCTACTGCAAATCTGCCCAGATGTTTACCTTTAAGAGACAGGTTTAACTTTTCAGCAAGAAATTTAGTAGCATTGTGAATGCTCATGGTTTTGGTATCGGAAGGTATTTTTGCTATTTTGTCTGTCGCAGCAACACATCCTGCCATAAGCATGAATGATATAAGGCCAAGTATAACAAGCAATTTTCTGAACATAATCAATCTCCATTTAAAATTTGATGTGACGAAATGTTTAAAAAAAGTACCCTTATCTATATTTTTTACTGCTGATATCTAAAAAGACGAGATATCTTAAAATTTGTTCATTTTTTTTTTGGATGGTATAGTTTTCTTATCACAAATTTAAAAAAAGTAAATTCTTTTGAACAATTTATCTAACCCTTCGTCTAAATATCCAAAGAGTGAAATTCTTGATTTGGATTTTTAACTAAAAAAAGGGAGGAATCATGAAACCGACTAAAAGAGTATTTATCATCACAATAGTATTAATAACAGGTTATTTTTCAAACCTATATGCTTCACAGGGTGTTGCCGTTCAGAGAATCATTAATAATACAAGATCAGAACTTGGACAGCTGGCGACGTCTGCAAAAGCAAGCGAGATTGCCCGGCTCATGAAAAAGTTTGACGTGCAGTATGAAACCTGGAACGCCTCCTGCGGGGGGGCAGATTTTAATCCTCAAAAACCCAGCGATGCATGTAAAGAAATGGCATCTCAGATGAGAGAGACCGGTATCAAGCTCTACTCAGAGCTGGCAGACTATCTTCCCGGGGTTGCAGCAAGATACGAACAAGGGGAACAGTCAGCAGGTCAGATTGTTTCATCCCAGGCATTTAAACATAGTCCTTCCGAGCTTTATTCAGAAACAATGAATGGTATTTCAGATGCACCCAGGCTTGATGTGGGAGGACAATCAAATGATGACAGCCCATTTAACCTGGAATTGGATGATTTTCCTGATCCGACAGATGAAATGTTTGTTGTATTGGAGAAACTCATTCCGGATTTTGGCAAAGAAGCCCCGGAAATTGTCAGAGCGGGAAATATTCAGATTTCCATGGCAAAAAAAGCGGATAAGGCACGGTTTCTTTCAAAAATGTTTTCCAAGGCAAAATTTATCCTGGAATCACAGCGTGAATATGGCCAGATTATTTTCAATGCCACAAAGGCTGTCAGTGCAATGCCGCAGGTGCTGGGTATCCAGTATACCGGAACAAAGCTTTCATCAAAACCGAATTTAAAGGTTCTTGAATACTATAAAAAGACAACGGGAACTGAATATAAAAATGATGGGAAAAAGAAAGTGTCCGGTGGGTTTGCACCGAGATCTTAATGACTTACAAAATAATAATTAACGGAGGATATTATGAATTTTAAAAAATACAGCAGGTTCATTGTCGCAATCGTAATTTTGATGGTCTTTACAACTGGCTGTGTTACAACTGAACCTCAGGTGAAGGTGATGAAGATGGAAACGCCAGATGTTTCCCTGACACGGATAGATCAAATAGATTCTTTTAAAGCTGGCGCCGCATCAAGACAGGCTCTGGAAGTGATCAATAACAACCCCTATTCGCAGAAATTTTTTGAAAATGTATTTGAGAAACTGGTTGCGCAGTGCAAAAACAGCGCTTCTCCTGAAAATGCAAACCTGATTTGGGATTCTTTTGTAACCCCCCTCCGGAAAACAGGCAAAGTTCCACCGGACCTGGTTAAAAACAGGTGGAATGGTTATTTTTCAAATCAGTTTGTCAGCCTGCCGTCCACGGAAAAAGTAAATCAATGCTGTTATCAGCTATCCTCGATTAAGCGTAACCTTGAAAAAGAATTCATGCTGAAACAATTGGGTTTTGAAGCTTGCAGGCAGGGCAGCCCCGAAACTCATTTTTTAAACGCCATGTATGTATACAACACAATTTGGGCAGCCTGCAAAGGTACAAAATAGGGGACTCGGGTGAGGGATATGAAATTTATCATTGCCATCATACTTTCAATTTTTATCAGCGTGTTCGTCTTTGGTACATTAATAGTATCCGGGATCGTTAGTGTTGGGAAATCCGAAAATAATTCCGGGTTAACCGTCACATTACCGATCCCGGGAAAGAATAGGAATATCACTGATGAAAATATGGATGTTAATACAATCCATGAAGCAGACAACGTTGTGACAGGTACCAGCACCATTAATACGCTGGCGCTTCAGTTTTTTAAAAATTTTAAAATTAAAGAAAGCGAAGACATAGAAGAATTGTTCACCCAGTTTCTAGTTCAAGAGCAGAATGCTGATGAAAAAACTGTGAATTTAATGATTCGAAAATGTTTTTGGAAAAACTTTCATACCCTGCAGATGCCGGTGAATAATTTTAAAAGCCTGAAGTCTTTTGAAACTGAATATTTGATGGAAAAGAAACTTAAAACAGCAGGATTTATCGCCATGGGCCTTACTCTTAATGAGAATGAACTGATCAAAACAGACAAACAGTTTAAACTCTTACAGGGGAAAATGTCCAAAATCATCAAGGAAAGAATAATCTTATGAGATATTCTATTATCATAATATCACTTTCATTTTGCTGGTGTCTGGTACTTCTCGGGCTCGGGGTCACCTTTAATTGGATTACAATATCTCCCGAATATGATGTGCTGTTCAATATGGGTTCATTATTTTTCAGGCACCTTAGGTCTTCCATTATCCCGTTTTCAATACTTCTTATTCTTTATATGGTATTCATTCTTAAGATGCGCATAAAAATAAGCTCTCCAGATGCAGATCTTTCAGAAGTGACATTCCTTGACAGACTATTAAACGTAATCATTTCAGCATTTTTTGGTGTAGGCATTATCTGGACCGCTATAGGAATGGAGACAGCATTGATGCATGCACTTGACGGGATGACGAATCCTGAAGGCTTAAATTCAGATGTGTCTGCCTTAGGCCTCCTTGATAAACTTGTCAATGGAGGACTGCTGCTGGCCTTAAGCACAACTGTCTTTGGTGGCGCCTGTGGATATATGCTGAGGATATTTAAAATAATCTATATCGGCAGGAAATGGGATAAAATGCTCCTTGAAGAGGGGACACAAAATGAAGCGGCTTAATTTCCTTTTGGAGGATCATTTAAACAATGATCAGTCACTGGAAGTCGATGTTATGAGATTTGTCGCAATTATAGGGATTATATTCTGGATTATATTTGCGATGATAAAAAGTATCCCTTTTACCCATGATCCCCAAAAAACAATTGACACAGCCCAGGATTTGATCACGGCTAATGAACCCCTTACTGAAAATATCTCAGCACCTGAATCAGTTCAGGAAGACAGATCACAGATCAAAGCAAAGGAACCTTTAAAAGGGCTTCATTTCCAGTTTCAGAGTTTGGAGGATTTAATTGTCATGCTTAAAAATAGAAAGGCGAAAATATATTGCCGAGCGGCTAATGAAGGGTTTGATTTCATTTTTGAAGGGTCATTGTCAGGGGGGGTTTTAGAATTTAAAAGCGCAACAGATATTCCAAATAAAATGTGGGAACTGAAAAATGGTGAGGGTCGTGAATATTTTATCAGGGAATTGAGCCGGACCATACCGGATGTCAAATCATTTGATCTGCTGCAGGTGATGGTTTTGTTTTCCGATGGCCGCCTTGATTCAACGGTTGAAAAAAAGCTTACCGAACTGAATCAGGAAAAAAAAAATGGGGTTCTTTCCGTGTCCTCAACCGGTCAGATAAAATTTCATGAATTTGAATTAAACAAAGATCAAAAAAAGAAAAATCTTTTGGAGGGACATAATGAAGCAGATTAGTTCAAAATTAATATTGTCGAGTTTGATCCTAAACTTATTTATATGCCAGGCGGTTCATGCAGCTATAATGCCTGATCCGGTAATAAAAAATGATCTGATATCAATATTTAAAACGCCTGTTGAAGTTAAAGGATATCCCTATCAGGATCTTTTAGCAGATGCATCAAAAAAGTATAACCTTCCACTGCCATATCTTCTGGCCGTTGTAAGGGGAGAATCCTTCTTTACGCCAAACGCAAAAAGTTCAAAAGGTGCAATCGGACTTATGCAGGTAATGCCTTCAACCGCATCAATATATGGAATCAGCAAAAAAGAATTATATGAGCCCAAAAAAAATGTTGATGCGGGAGTTCATTACCTTGCAGATCTATATAAACAGCTAAAAGACCCGTATCTTACCCTGGCGGCGTATTACTGCGGACCCGGAGGCGTTGATAAGAAAACGTTTACACTCAGAAAAGATTGCAATGAATATGTCCAATATATTCACAGGCATCTAAAAAAAATTATGGCCAAGGCAAAACCCCGGGAAAAGGTAACTGATTCTCAGATGTTTGGTGAACCGGTAGATACTATAAAGCACTTTGAATTGACAAGTTTTGATAATTTTCTTGATGCGAATCAATTCTTGAATTTTATTTCAAAAAAACTGCCGGGAATCGAGTTTGATATTTTTCGTAAAGAAACTTTGTCAGCCGAGCATGAACTATTTCAATATCAGATTCTGTCCCGGGCAGATGGATCTTTGACCCGGAAAAATATTTGTAACATAGTCGCTGAAAAAAGCGGTTTTTTATTCTGTGATCAATAATTTTTAACAGAGGAGTGTCCGGAAATGGTTGCAATAATTATTCAATTCATTATTTTTCTGACTGCATTAATGTCATTATTCAGTTGTGCCGGGATATCGGCCAATGCAGGACCAAACCCTGAAATGACTTTCAGGCAAACAGTCCCGGAAAAATTTAATTTTAATATCCAGTCTGAAATAGTTCGCAGAGAACTTAAACTGATGCATGTAAAAAACTTTACTCCTAGACATGCTCTTGAAATAAAAATACTTCAAAAAATAGCCATGGCTTCAAAAAAAGAAGAACTCCGGACAGTGTTTGAAACCCTGTGGGAAAATGAAAAAGTTTTCCAGTCTGCATTGGAGCATCCAAATAAAACGGATGAGTTTATTCCTTCTCTTGCACTTATATACTATCTTTTATCATCATCCACAGGGATATCCTGGCAAAAGGAGACCAGTGAAAAATTGTACCAAGATGTTTTTGAAGGACTTGAATCCCATAAATTATCAGGATATGCTCTCCATTTTTATGCCCTTGCTCTCTTAAACAACGGGAAATATAAGGCTGCCCTTCCATGGCTTGAAAGGTTAAAGCAGAATACTTCCATACCGATTTTTATTGAGGACCTGCAAAGGGCCTTTATCATGTCGGAAAATGGCAGGGATTTTGAAACAGCAGTTCAATTGTTGGCTATGATTTGCACCACCAAAGCACAGAATGATATAAAAATTAACGAAGCCAGAATAGATTTTACAATAATTTCAATGATAAAGAAGGGATACATTAGCACGCTTAAAAACAAGCTTGGCCCGGTCATGAATGAGTTTCCTGAATTGAAAAAAGTATCCTTTCTTAAAAGAATTACTGAATATACAATGGTTCAAAATATTTCAAAAAAGTCCTCAGAACCTGGTGTCTGGGTAAAGGTCCAGGTAATAAAGGCAGACAATAAAACGCATTACATTGATCCTGCTCTGGTAACAGCATACAGGGAACTTCAAAAGACTTTGAATTATTCCAGTTTAAAGCTTTTAGACAGCAAAGTATTTCATCTTACCACCGGCGATAACGCACAACTTAAGATTTTATCAAAAACAAATGCCGAACTGATAGTTTTAAAGGTAAATCATAATATTTTGCGGCTGAAAATAATTATCACAAAAAAAAGAAAAGAAATTTTCAACACTATAATTGAATCAATTGATGGGGGAGTAACCACTATCGGCGGGCCTCAAACCAGGCAAGGTGTTATATTTCTCAGAATTACTACTTACAATGAATATAGATTTTCTATTAAAACTAAGTAGTTATACGTATTGACGAGTCAATTGAAATTTATTAAAGGAAATTGAATCGATATTGATTCAACTTACAATATCGTCCAAAAAAAGGATGTGTAATGTCTATTGTTATGATCAAACGGTTGACGAATTGAATTCATACCCCGAAGGTGACATGCCAAACCCTATAGGACGATTGCAATTGACATTATGGAGGGGACGAAGGCCAGATATAACATCTTATTTTTAATGTTTTAAACAAGGGGATAGGGAAATATAATGCTAAACAAGCTAAAAAATAAGACTATTGATCAAACAAAAAAGTTCGCAGAAGATCAGTTAATAAAAGGCAAAATCAATAATATCAAAAACGCTGCAAATAAAGCTTTGGAGAACGGTAGGCCAGATACTTCAAAACCTGGTTTTTTTATAGAAGAAAATCAGGTTTTAAAAAATTCTAAATTAAAGCAAGAGATAAAAGAAAAGAACTCTAACAATCATTCTCCAAAGATCCCAAAAGAAACTATATTGACTACAAAAAACGCAATTGAAAACCTACTAAATGTCAGCCTGCCGAATTGGAGCATCTTAAAAAAACAATCTGAAAAAACTATTAAAGAAAAACAACCTGATAGTTTGGTGCAATGGATGGGCAGTGAACTTCCGATTGCTAAAAGGCATATCAAAAAAGGTTGTGATTATGATCTTTGGAAAGAGGATGAACAACTTATTTTAAGAACAAGACCGAGTATAATAGAAAAAATCATATATGCAATTTTATCTTTATTCTCTGTATTATTAAAACCCTGGTATGCGGTTAAACTTACATTTGAAAAACTATTGGAAAAAATTGCTGAAAAAATCGGCCCTCTTTTTGCTGTTTTTGCCTTACCTGCTGCTTTCATCGTTTTTTTAACTGATTTGATTTCAATGGTTTTTGAATTTATTTTATCTGTTCCCCGATTAATTTTTTCACCTTTTACCCTTATCCGTTCAATTTTATTATTTATTCCCATCCTTTTAACCAAATTTATTGCACGGTTAATTTGGGCGCTTTTTCTTCCTGTCATCGGGAAGATTTTAAGTGGTGCTAAAATTGGTAATGCCGAACCAATGCAGAAATTAATGAAAAAATATCATTGGATTCGATACGTTTTGCTTGGTTTTTTTCGAAAAGAACGGCCTGCTGATGCAATAATACTAATTCCGGCAAAGACAGTTACTCAGGTATTAATTGTAAAACGAAACTGGTTGTTTAACCGTGGAGAATATTTAATTGTAGTTGAAGGAGAAAAGTTGGTAAGTGGCTTAATGAAAAGATTTTCATCGTGTTTTTTTTCACTTATGCTTCCTTTTTACTGGGAAAGAACTGTGCATATACTGCGTTTACCAAAAGAATCTGATGCTAAAAATAAAATTATAAATATTGTTTCTTTGGTATTAAAGCAGCCGATTCAAAGCTGGAAATAGTTTATTCAAAATAAAAAATATTTATTCAGAAAGGAGGTGATCAAGTGAAAAAGTATTCAAAACCTAAAGTACTTGCAAAAAATGCACCCAATGGTGGTTTTGCTGCTGGATGTCCTGCTCGCGATAGCTACCAGTGTAAATCATGTTTTAGGACATAAAACTTTTGGGTCTATTCACCTGAAGCTTTCTCCTTCTGGTCAACTCTTATTTTAAATAGGAAGGAGAAAGCTCAACCAGAATAAGGACGATACTAATTATGCTTGTCAAACAAAGCCAGGATACATTTATAAGAAAATTCGGGGATCTGGGTTATATTACAAACCAACTGACCAAAAAAGACAGAGTTTACGACGAGAGCGGCAGTATTTTTCTTACTTCGCTTACAAGAACGGCTAAATCTGTTGACGATATAACCAATGAAATATTTTCTCAATTTGCTGATGTATCCTTAGATCAGATAAAACCGGATATCATAGATTTTCTTGTGGAACTTCACAATGATGGTTTTATAGTAGCAGGCAATTCAATAGAAGAAATTGAAAAACAGGACACCGGGTTTACTTATAGCGTTGATAATCCTAAAACAATTGCAATGCGAATTCTCGACCAGGACTTTGATTCATCCATGAAACCGTCGGATGAATTGATGACCGACTATTTCCGCAAACATCCTACAATTTTTGGGGCTCACTTTGAAGTTACTTCCCATTGTAATGAAAAATGTATTCATTGTTACCAGCCTCGTCAAAATCCTCAACATATTGAGATGGGTTTAGTCAAAGATATAATAGCTCAACTCTATGATATGGGTACAGTAAGCATGACCTTTTCAGGAGGAGAACCGTTTTTACATCCTGAATTTCTTGATATCCTTCAATTAGCCAGAAAAAATGATTTTATGATCAATATTTTAAGTAATGGGACATTGATTGACACTGAAGTCATTAGAGTGATGAAAGAGACAAATATTAACATGATACAGATTTCTGTTTATAGCATGGAAGCCAAAATACATGATTCAATCACACAAACTTCCGGTTCATTAAAAAAGACATTGAAAAATGTAGATCTATTAATAGAAAATAATATTCCAGTTCAAATAAGTTGTCCTATTATGATGAGGAACTGGGATTCATATCGGGACGTGGCAAGGTGGTGCTATTCTCGCAATGTAAGAATAATGTCCGATTTTGTGCTGATGGCAAAATCTGATTTTGACATTTCAAACTTAGAAAACCGGTTAGATTTATCAAAAACAAAAAAAGTGATTCAGGATATCATCGAAATTGATGGCGAGTATCAACTTTTACTGAATACAGAACCTAAAACAAAGGATTTAGACCATTACGCCAACCAACCGGTTTGCGGGGTGGCAATAGACAATGTATGTTTTACCGCAGATGGTTCCATGTACCCATGTTCTGGTTTCCAGGGGTACCTGCTTGGTAATATAAAACAAAACTCAATTCACAAGATTTGGGAAAACTCCGAAAGAGTTTTGTTCTTGCGATCCATTCTGAATAAATCTTTCCCCAGATGTTTGTCATGTGAAGCCAGGGATTACTGTATTATGTGCCTTGTAAGAAATTATAACGAAAGTAATGGTGATATGTTTAAAATTGCTGATCATTTCTGTGATGTGGCGTTTTTAAATAAAGATATAGTAGAAGCGTTTCACGCACACAAGAATGAATAGCTTAACCAAATTAATTATTGGAAATCAAACATCAATAATATGAATTATTCAAATATAAAAAAAATAAAGTTTACAATCTCTGTCAGTCCTGCACTTTCAAAGTTTAACATGAATATATTATCGAATGATAATATATTAGAAAAGCTCATGGGTGTTGCCGGCAGAATATATGATATCAATTTCACATGCAATATCCCTCCCTTTGAGGTTGACGCGCACGGTGTTAATTTGTCTGAAATTGAAAACAAAATACACCTCAAACAAATGGCAGCCTTACAGGGAAAAACTAATATTCAGGTAACCCCGGTTTTTAATAATATTTTTGTTCCCAATACTTATGAAAAATTAAATGAGTTTGTTGAGAATTTTAAGCCCCTTTATGACCTGGGGATAAGAAGTGTATCCATCCCTCATGTCCTCTGGATGAAGATTGGATTATTTCAAAAAAATTTCCCCGATGTAAAGATAAAAAATACAGTATTGCGAAAAGTACGCAGCGGGCAGGATTTCTGGAATCACGCTGAAGCAGGCTACCATTACATCAATTTAGATCAGGAAGTGGTGCGTAACAGAAAAGCTCTAAAAGAGATTTATTCAGCGCAGATAAAATTTAAAGAAGAAACAGGAAAACATATTGTAACTTCAATCATAACGGGTGAAGGGTGTTTAGGAAGTTGTCCTTTAAAAGATGAACACTATCTGCATACGATGACCCATCATGACACGAAAAATCCAGTTAAAAATACTGAAATTTTCAGATATCCTCAATATTTCTCATGTTTATCAACAACTGATCCATTAATTAATTCCCCAATGTTTTTAGGCATGCCTCCCCACCGTGATGATCTTGATGAAATATGCTCCTATTTTGATATAATAAAACTTGCAGGAAGACGGGCTTTTCAATCTTTTTCAGATTGTATCAATATCATAGAATCTATTACTGACGGCCAGGATGAATTTGCTTTCCCCCCCTCTGATATAATTAAATTCCTGCACGAAAACCCAGAGAAATATCAAGCATCTCTTACCAGATGGCGAAAAGTAGTAAAAAGCTGCCGGTTTCAATGTTGGCAATGTAATGTTTGTACAGATCTTATTGGCAATTATATGTCTGATGCTGACTGTTATTCATAATTAAATTATTTTGTGACATAAATTTTGTCCTAATTTCAATGATAAAGTGTAATGAAAAATTTTAATTCAATAACAAAAAGGAGAAAAAATGAAGCTCAAAATCCGCAGAGACCAGTCCGCTAAAAAAGGATTTTTTGGTGGCCATAAGGGAATGAATTTCAGTTTGTTCTGTCGAGTTGAGATTAGCCCTGACGAACAGGATCTTATCAACAAGTATAAGGTGCAAGAACATGTCCTGACCTGGAGAGAATATGAGGGTAGGCAAATTCCAGGGATAACAGTCCAAGATTTAGTGCAAGGCAAGACAACTGAAATTGGAGATGTAACGACACTTTTAAATAATGAAGAAGTTATAAAAAGTGCATGCCAAGATTTCAAGACTCTATTAATAGTTATGGCTTCATTTGGGGGAGAAGAGGTTATAGAAATATAAATTTGAAATCTAATGTGGAGGTAAATAATCATGGCTAAAAGGATTTGTGATGCGTGTGGGAAAAATAAAGAATTGGAACGAGGGAAAACCTGTGAAAGAGGACATTTCATTTGCTTAAGTTGCAGAAACATTGGTGTTTTTGACTCTGGTAGAAAGACATGTCCAATTTGCAAAACGAAATTGAAATAAATATACGGAGGTACAAAATGTCAGCTGAGTCGAGAACATGGAAATGTTGCAAATGCAACTGTACTAATTATGATGATACAACTCGAGTGTGTAGGGAATGTGGGCATAGCAAATGTAGTAAATGTTATTTCCAAGGATAAAAACTTATTTGTCCATGCGCAACACAGCCCAGAAAAACTGGTGCAGGGCTTGCAACATTGTCTGCTTCAAGTTCAACTGGATATTCATTGGAAAACAAAGAATGGGATGGTGGAATCTTTACCCACTGCTTGATAAAAGGTTTATATGGCAAAGTCAATGAGAATAATTATGAATGGGTAACCCTGGATGAATTAGATAATTACCTTACCGGCGAAGTCTTCATCATGACCGATGGTAAACATAAACCAAAGGTGAACTGTACTTTGATTGGTGAAACGACGGTGCTTTCAAAGGTTAATTAAAAAATGAAAGGAGAATTACTAATGAGACTATTTTTAAAGGAAGTAGAACCTTTTAATCTGAATGGTGTCGATGACAACCAGGCAGCCCTTTTTCTGAGGCATTTATCCGGCAACGAAAGCTTCGAGTTTTCAAGTGAAAAAAGACCCAAAAGTATTGCACTGCACACTGTTAAATATAAACATCCGCGGTTGTGTTCAGCTCATGGATGGTTGCTTTCTGTCGATATTAATACTTTTGAGATGCTGAGTAACCAGATCGGCTCGGATATAGATTTATTTCAACAGATGCTGAAAGAAGTTACAATCGGTAATATTGGAATCGATCTTGGTGGAGATCTGTCTAATCCCAGAATTTATGCTCATTAGAATATTAACCAGGCGATTTAATTTGCAATCACAGTGCATGTGCGACAACCGCCAAAGAAACCATGACAAAATTTGAAACTTGGTTATATCAAATAAGAAATAATTAATTCTATAAGGTAAAGGAGTCCCAATGTATAAGTACACGATGCTCGATTTTGGCAAAAAAGGAGAACTAATTACAGATGAAAAATACCCCAACGCTGAATACATACAATTTTTAAGAAATTTTGATAAAGTAGCCTTTGATTCTCCAAACGAGATAAAATCTGTTGTTGTATCGCTTGCAATCCCATCAAATAACAGAATCTGTAATGCATTATTATATGGTCACACAATAGATGAACTCAACACATACCCAGAAGGACAGATGCCGGAACCTTTTGGGAGGTTGCAATTATGTTTATGGCGGGATCAGGGGCCAAAAATTGATGTAATTATTTAGTTATTTAGAAAAAGGGAAGGATAAAATGGCTAAAGTAATGTGTGCAATATGTTGCAAAGAAATTGAATCGAGTAATAATGGTGTGAAGTATCGTCCAAAATGCCGATTATAATTTTGCTATAAATACAAATCCTATTCACTAAATAATCATAAAACTAAAATTGAAAGGGTTAAAAAATGAATATTGAATTTGTTGATCAACTGATCCAATGTTTTACAGAGTATAAATGTAAAGTTAAAATTAAAAATGATATTTTATTTCTGAATTTTGATGGACAACCGTCAGAAAGAAAATACTTAATTAACCTTTTTGAAGTCGATGGGGCCGGTACTTTGGGGCTGAAAATAACCTGGAGTTTAGGAGAAGTTGTAGAACCAGATAAAATAGCAAGTCTCCTAGTCATCAATTATGAAAAATTTCAGGATATGGGTCCACTATACGGGGCGATTTTGCCAATGAAAGATGATTCAATTCGTTTTCTCCTTGTAGGGCAGTTGATTTTTCCTCCAGGGACACCAGCCCAGGAGGTTGTTACAATTCTTTTCAATAACGCATTTATGAATTATACTATGTTTGAGCTAAGCGTTCCCGGCGTTAAAATGTTTGAATAATTTCATAATGCTTGCTGCAACAATATAATTGATAATTCTGCTGACTAAAGTTTCTCACAAAAATATTGACGTAAGATTAAATAATCATTTTTTTAAAACGCGATGAAAAATCCATGAAAGAAACACCAGGCAAAATCCGGATATCAGATATATTTCTCGATGAGACCATCTATCCAAGAGAGAATATTGATCACAAACGCATAAATGTTTTTCTTGAAAATCTAAGAGATGGTTTTAAATTTGACCCCATTGAGGTTCAAGCTTATCCTGGCAAAAAAGGTAAATATCGAATTTTAGACGGGGCACACAGGTGGAGTGCTTATAAAAAAGCCGGCCTGATTGAGATTAACGCAATTGTAATAACCTTGAACAGCATTGAACCTCTGCTTTATGCTGCAAAATTGGCAATAGGCCCAAGGCAGCTTACTGAATCTGAAACAAGAAATACGGCCAGGCGTGCCTTTAAAACCAATACCAAATTAACATCTTCCCAAATCGGCAAGGCAATCGGCAGATCAAGACAGACCGTTGACTCATATATTGCTGATTTAAGGGCCACAACCCTTTTGGAGCTTGATCTTAAAATCTTTCATTTAAACCTGCTAGGTATTCCCCAGGAGAGGATAGCAAAGAGATTGGGTATTCCTCAAAGAACTTTATCTGACCATTTAGCGGAAATGCCAAGATTGGCATTTCCGCTGAATAGTGACTTATCAAAAGGATTCACTATTCCCCAGGTTGCGCAAAAGTACGGCTGGCCTGAGCCTCTGGTATGGTCACTGGTGCTGAAAGGTAAGGATGATCAAACCCGATTTAAAGAACTTAACTGGAGGCTTATAACTTGGGATGTATGGAAATTTATTGACTGCGACAAACGATTCGGCGATGAATGGCCGGAGCGTATTCCTGCCCAGGTGATCGCACATATCCTTTTTTATTTTTCAAAACAAAATGATCTGGTTTTTGATCCAATGGCAGGAGGCGGCGTGTGTCCTGATACCTGCCTTGCCATGGAAAGACGATGTTGGAGTCTGGATATGGATGACAGATTTGACACAAGGCCTGCGATTGAACCCTATTATTGGGATTTGGAGGGTAAATGGGATGATTTACCAATTATTCACTCTAAGGGAAAACCTGATCTGATAATTTGTGACCCACCCGATTTTAAAAAAACCGCCCATGTGGATGTAGAAAAAACCATTTCAGGGCTTTCAAAAATAGAGTACTTGAGATTTTTGGAAAACTTTTTCTTTTTTTTAAAAAAAATATCCAAGAAAAAAACAAGGCTGGCATTTATTTTCACGGATTGGCGGGATTATCAAAATTGCCCTGTTGATAAGGAAGATCGAGAACAGGCTATTTTAATTGATGCTTATTTTAAAATTTTAAAAAAGGTAGGCTGGGCGATTACTCATATCATTCAGGCACCTTTATCTTCAGGCCGATTTAACGCAGAGATGGTAGCCGAAATGCAGGAAAAAAGGATTCTTGGAGTTGTAAGCCGGTATGTGATGATTTTAAAGTAACAAAAAAAAGTTATCATTTCCGGCCCAGTAATAGCTCCGCATCTATTTCAAGGGAGCATGCCGATTATATGCCCAAACCTGCGGCTATGCCAAGTAGCAGATAAAATAAAAAATAACCTATTGGCATTCAAACAGGCATAAACAGTGCAATAAATGGATTACCTACAGGGGAAAGTTAAGGAACCCTCGTATAATCGAAGAGAAAATTGGAATAAATGTTTTATTTTAATAGACAAAAAACAATAGGGTCGTTTTATTTTGTAATTGTTTTTATTGGCTTGAAATTTATGTTAAGAGGAAAGACAATAATTAAATCCATATCAAATGAGGTTTAAGTAATGAAAAGTCTGAAATCATTTTTTTTGATCACGGCAGTCATACTATTTTCATTTTTCGGTTTTTTAAACCAGGCCTTCGGGGTTTCAGGGCCAGCCATATCCCCTTCAGGTAAAAAAGTTACAGGAGACCAATGGCTTTTTGTTATCGGGATCAATACTTATATTGAATGGCCCCGCCTTGATACAGCGGCCAATGATGCAAGATCAGTCAAAAAGGCTCTTCTTTCCAGGTACCATTTCGATAAAGAACATTTGATTGAACTGTACGACGATGAGGCCACCCGGGCAAACATTATCGGCAAGCTTCGTTTCCTGGCTCAAAATTTAAAAAAAGATGATTCCCTTTTTTTATTCTATGCCGGCCATGGGCATCTTGATCCCATAACCAAGTCAGGAAGCTGGATACCGGTTGAGAGCGGTACAAAAGACGTATCGGCCTGGATCTCTAATAATTATATCAAGGGTTACCTCAAATCAGATGCCATAAAGGCCAAGCATGTTCTCCTTGTTTCGGATTCATGTTTTTCAGGTGATTTCTTCCGCAGTCACCGGGGCAAATTGCCCGAGGTCACTGATGAAGTGATCCGGCGATCCTATGCACTCACCTCCCGGCAGGCAATCACCTCGGGCGGCCTTGAGCCGGTCAGTGATTCCGGTTTTGGCAACAACAGCGTGTTTACACACTTTTTGGTAAAAGCTTTTGAAAATAATCAGTTACCCTTTTTAATCCCTTCAGAATTTTTTACAGATATTAAAGCAGGTGTAGCTGAAAATGCTGAACAATTACCCCGGTTTGGTTCTTTAAAAAACACGGGCGGCCAGCAGGGTGGAGAGTTTGTTTTCTTTTTAAGGCAAAACGTCCGGTTGGACAATTTATCCCGGATAGAAGCTCAAAAACACAGAGAATATGAACGACTCAAAAAAATGGAACTGGAAGCCGACACAGCCAGAAGAAAAGAAGCAAAGGAAATTGCCCTCAGGGAGAGAGAACTATCCGAACTTGATCAAAAAATAAATGCCATGAAAAACCGTCTTGGCTCATCTGAAGTCAAAACAGATGACAGCCTTGATACCATGCTTGCCATGGTAAAACAAAAAGAAGACCAGGCGAAAAGACTTGAACGATTAAGAAAACAAAAAAAAGCAGAGCAAAAAAAAAGAGAAGCAGAAATTGCACAGCTTAAAATAGAAAGAGAAGAAAAGATAATCGCAGCTCTTGAAACGGAAGTTAAAAAATATAAAGAAATAATTTCTTCAGAATACGGCAAAAACCTTAAAAAATCAGCATGGAAGGCATTGATTGCCAAATGCCCTCCCGGCTGGGCAGATGGTATTGAAGAGGGCAACTGCATGTTGTTGTTAAGAAATTCACTTCAAAGGAAACCTCCTTGGAAAGACCCTGAAACCGGCATGGAGTTTGTATATGTTCCTGGCGGGTGTTTTAAGATGGGGAGCCATTCAGCATCGTCGGATGAGAAGCCTGTCCATGAGGTGTGTGTGGACCCCTTCTGGATAGGTAAATACGAGGTAACCCAGGGGCAGTGGAAAAAAATCATGGGGGATAATCCTTCAAAGTTTAGATCTGGAAATGATTTTCCCGTTGAGCGGGTATCCTGGAATGATGCGAAAAAATTTATTTCCAGGCTCAAGCAACAGTCCGGCAACACTTTCAGACTGCCCACGGAAGCCCAGTGGGAATATGCCGCCAGAAGCGGGGGCAAGAACCAGACGTATGCCGGTGGTAATAATTTAGACAGTGTTGCATGGTATAGTTCAAACAGCGGTAACAAAACCCACAGAGTGGGAACAAAATCTTCCAATGGTCTTGGCATCTACGATATGAGCGGTAATGTCTGGGAGTGGTGCGAAGATGTTTACGATGAGAATGCCTATTCTAAACATGGTCGCAACAATCCTGTGGTGATATCCGGTGGTTCTTCCCACGTGTTCCGCGTGTTCCGTGGTGGCAGCTGGGGCCACAACCCCGGGAACGTGCGTGCGGCGCACCGGTCCGGGT